>Ga0136707_1000083_pt1 | contig 16560 bp, 13 predicted proteins | sample 4C3metaG_FD_101397 | JGI IMG/M metagenome (GOLD analysis project Ga0136707, IMG submission 101397) | Freshwater bacterial and archeal communities from Indian Creek, Illinois, USA - 4C3 metaG | ecosystem: Environmental > Aquatic > Freshwater > Unclassified | place: USA: Indian Creek, Illinois...
CCCAAGACCGGGCGGCTCGAAGGCGTGCAGCAGCGTCAGCCGCGCCTGGTCGAGCAAGCCCAGCCGCGCGGCGGCGTGCAGCGCGCGCGCCGAATGGTCCGACAGGTCCGTGGCGGCGAGCACATGGCGGTAGGGCCCTGTCGGCGGCCGGTTCACCATCAGCACCGGGCGGCAGCCATGGCGCATGACCCGCTCGACCGTGGTGCCGGCGAAGATGTCGAGCAGCGGCCGGCGCCGGTGCTCGCCGAGCACGATGAGTTCGGCCCCCCACGTCTCGGCGGCGCGCAGGATCGCCTCGAAGGGATCACCTTCCTCGATCATCGGGAGAATGGGATGCGCCGAAGCCTGCCCGAGCGCGGCCACCTGCTCGCGGAGGATCGCCGATGCCTCGCGACGTTGGGCCTCGACGAGACGGCGCGGCTGGTCATCGTCGAGCGCGTGCAGCACGAGCAACTCGGCGCCTGCCCCGGCGGCGATGAGCGCGGCGCGGCGCAGCGCGCGGTCGGCGCGCGATGAGAGATCGGTGCCGGCGAGAATACGCCGGAGAGCGACCCCCTGTTCGACATCGCCACCTGAATCCGACATTTGCCCCCTCCTTCGATTGCCTCGACGCTGTTTTGCGAGGCGCCGCTACGTCGTCCGCACCCTCTGATGCTGCGCCCGCAGGGCGAGCGACAGCGCGCCGCCCGCCTGGCCCCATCGGCTGCCTCCGTCACCACCAGCCGAGCGCAACGACCGCGAGATACAGAGCATAAAGCGCACCCAAATTGATGGCCAGGACCCATACCACCGCCAGAAAGCCGAGGCAGATGGCGATGAGCACCGCCAGGCCATCACGCGCCAGCAGGCCGAGGCCAAGCAGTATCAGCGCGATCCCCGGCGGCGGATTGCCGAACGGCGCCGGGAAGATGAGGGCAAGGCCCAGCAGGACGATGCTCACCCCGAGCAGCGGCCGCGCGCCCGCGCCGACGAGCCAGCGCAGCCGCCCCGGCCTCAGCCGCCGCTCGATCCGCTCCACCCGCGGCAGCGCGCGCCGGAACACGGCGGCGAGGGCTTCGCGAGGCAGGCCGATACGCAGCAGCGCGCCCGGCAGCCTGAGCCGCCTTGCGCCCAGACCGAACTCCACGCCGATGAATATCAGAAGCGTTCCCATCACCGGGCCGGTGGGCAGAAAGGGAATCGGTAGCACCGAGGGGAGCGCCAACAGCACCACCGTCAGCGGCACGCCCGCCGAGCCCAGATCGTCCAGCAGCATGCCGATTGTTGTCGCCTGCCCGGCGTCGATCCGTTCCGCGACACGACGCAGCGCCGTTGAGGCGGGGCCATGGGATGTCGCGCTCATGGCGACGGCGATCGGCGGGCCGCGCCGGTCCCGCGCATCATCTTGTGGCGGCGGGGAGTTGGCGAACGCCACCCGGCTCCCGATCTAGGGGGGGCATGATACCACGACGCGCCCTCCCCGCCCTGCTTGCCGGTGCCTGCGCCGCGCCACCCGCGCCGCCGACTGGCCCGGGCCCGCCGCTGTCGCCAGGCCATGCGCTGATCGTCATCGCCGAATCCTGGCACACGGAGATCTGCCTGCCCTCTCACGCGCTGGCCTCCACGGCGCTTGCACCGGTGCGCGCCGGCGCGCCATCGGCGGCGGCCTTCAGCTTCGGCTTCGGACTGGAGAGCTGGATGCGTGCCGACCGGCCCGGGCTGAGCGAGTCGCTCGAGGCGCTGACCGGCGGCGTCGCGGTGGTCTCGATCCGGGCGCTTCATGGCGCCGTGCCGCCCGGGGCGGAGGAGGCGGTCGCGCTCCGCCTCCCGGAGGGCGGCATCGCCGCCATCGCCGCTTTCGTCGCCGGCCAGATGGACGGGCCGGTGCCGCCCTCCCTGCCGCCCGGTGCCGGCCTGCGGCTGGTGCCCTCGGTCATCGCCTACTCGCTGCGCTTCACATGCAATACATGGGTGGTGCGCGCCCTGGCGGAAGCCGGGCTGCCGGTCCGATTCGAGGGAATCATCCTGCGCCGCGAGGCCATGGCCGCGATTCGCAGGGAAGCACTGCGCCAAGCCGGCGAGCCGGGATGGACGGAGCCGCGCACCCCGGAAGGGCGGTCCTGACAAGGCCCGACCTGCCCCGGAGCCACCCTCAGACAGTGTGAGATAATCATGGAATTTTTTCAAGGAAATTCAGCGCCGTCGGCCAATGATCCACAATCTCTCACGGCCTGATCGCGACCTTCATCACCCCGTCCCGCTGGTGGCTGAACAGGTCATAGGCCTCGACGATCCGGTCGAGCGTGAAGCGATGCGTCACCAGCGGCCTGAGGTCGAGCCGCCCCTGCGCGATCACCTCCATCAATCGCCGCATACGCTCCTTGCCGCCAGGGCACAGGGTGGTGACGATGGTGTGGTCCCCGAGGCCGGCGGCGAAGGCATCGCGCGGGATGGTCAGGTCGGTCGAATAGACGCCGAGTGAGGACAGCGTGCCGCCCGGCCGCAGCACGCGAAGCGCGCCCTCGAAGGTGGCCTGCGCGCCAAACGCCTCAATCGCCACATCGACGCCGCGGCCATCGGTCAGGCGCATGATCTCCTGCACCGGGTCGGTCTTGGAGAAATCCACCACATGGTCGGCGCCGAGGCTGCGCGCAATGGCCAGGCGCTCGGGCACGCGGTCCACGACGATGATGTTGGTGGCCCCCATCAGCTTGGCGCCGGCGGTGGCGCACAGCCCGATCGGCCCCTGGGCGAAGACCGCGACCGCGTCGCCGATCTGCACCTTGCCGCTTTCCGCTCCCGAGAAGCCGGTGGACATGATGTCCGGGCACATCAGGACCTGCTCGTCGCTCAGCTCGTCGGGCACCGGGGCCAGGTTCGCCATGGCGTCCGGCACCAGCACGTATTCCGCCTGGCAGCCGTCGATGGTGTTGCCGAAGCGCCAGCCGCCCATCGGCCGCCAGCCATGCTTCGTGCCGGCGCCGTCCTGGGCGCTGCGCCCGCACAGGCAGGCATTCGACCAGCCGGAGGGGGTGATGGCGCCGGCGATGGCGCGCTGGCCCTCGCGGTAGCCCCGCACGCCGGAGCCCAGGCGCTCGATCACGCCGACCGGCTCGTGGCCGATCGTCAGCCCCTCGGCGACGGGATACTCGCCCTTCATGATGTGCACATCGGTGCCGCAGATCGTCGTGGTGGTGATGCGAAGCAGCGCGTCGAGCGGCCCGATCTCGGGGACGGGCTTCTCACGCAGTTCGATCCGGCCGGGTTCGACGAAGACGGCGGCCTTCATGGTCTTGGGCATCGGCTTTCTCCTTCGGGAGGTGAGTTCCGTTGGTGCTCAGCGCGCCCCGAGCAGGAACAGCGGCGGCGCGGTGAAATCGGTTTCCACGCGCTTGACGCCGGGCAACCCCTCGGCCAGCACCCGCAGGGCGCGGCGGATATCTTCCGAGCCGCAGAAGCCATGCAGCCGCACGGCACCGTCCGCGACATCAAAGAACATAAGCTGCCGGTCGAACCAGGGCTGCTGGCGCAGCGCGGCGGACAGGGCGCGCCGGATCTCAGCGTCCGACCGGGCGAGGGCCGTTCCATCCTCCCCGATGATGAGGGCGCGCAGCAGGTCGGCGCGCGAGACGACGCCCACCAGGACGCCGTCGCGCAGCACCGGCACGCGGCGGATCCCGCGCGATTCCATGACATGCGCGATCTGCTCCGCCGTCGCGTCCTCATTGACGCTGGCGACGTCCATGGTCATGGCGTCCTTCACGGCGCGGCCACGGACCCGGGCGAAGCGCGCAGCGTCCTCCTCCGGGGCGCGGAACAGGCTGGCGAACCAGCCGGGTTTCGGTGCCGCCGCATCGGCGAGACGACGTATCAGGTCGCCCTCGGTGATCATGCCGACCAGCAATCCGTCCTTCTGCACCACAGGCGCGCCCGAGACGCCGCGCTCAGCCATCGCGCGCGCCGCGGCCTCCAGGCCCGTATCCGGCAAGAACGTCAGCAGGCCGGTTGACATCAGATCACGCGCGAGCATCGCTATTCTCCATTCTGCGCCCCCGCTTTTCGGGGGGCATGCGTCAGTGGTTGCGCCAGGCGTCCTGGGGCTGAGACGCGCCAACCGGCAGACCCGGCGTCGCCTCGCCCCGGGACCCAGGCATCGCGGAAGTTCCGTCGGCGGCATCGTCCGGGAATGCGGCCACGCGGCGGGTTTCATGGTTGACGAGAAAAGCCTCGAAATCGTGAGGGATGACCCGCAATTCCCGCGGCTTGATCCAGTGACGGATAGTGGCCTCCGACACCTGGACCACCTCGGCGACCTCACTCACGGTCAGGAATCGCCGCGTCAGCATCACGCCCCTCCCGTCCCGACATTTATCAGGCCCGGCAGATTTTCCACGAGCGCCGCCAGCCGGCATTGACCTGCATCAACCCCGGCTGGGCGCGACCGAGCGCCTCCGAGCGCCCGCGTCATCCGGCGTCCTGCCTGCGGATCGCCGCCGCGATCCGCGCCTGGAGCGCATTGACGATCCGCTTCCCCTCCGTCTCGCCCGTACCTTCCGCGGCAAGTTCGGCGGGCGTGCAGGGGGCGAGGAACTCCACCGAGATGCGGCGGAACCGCGGCAGCCGCCGTGATCGCGGCCACGCCTCGAAGGTCCCGCGCAGGACCACCGGCACCACCGGAATGTCATTGCGGTGCGCGAGGAGCACGCCGATACCGGCCTTGAACGGCTGCAATTGCCCGTCAGCGGAGCGGATGCCCTCGGGGAACCAGGCGAGCCCATGGCCGCGCCGCAGCGCCGCGCTGCCGAAGGCGATGCTCGCCGAGGTGGCGCGTCCGCCGTCCACGGGCAGGATGCCGGCGATGCGGGCGAAGGCGCGGCGCAGCGGTCCGGTGGCGATCAGTTCGCCCCAGCCGGCCCAGTAGATCCGCTCGAGCCGCGCCGCGTCCAGCGCGGCGGCGAGCGCGAAGGGGTCCAGGTAGCTCGCGTGGTTGGGCGCGAGCACGAAGGGACCCGTGGCGGGAAGCGCCTCGGTGCCGCGCAGGCTGAGCCCGAATAGCCGGCGGAACACCAGGCGGTTCGCCGCCGCGAGCACCCGACCGGCGATTAGCTGGCCGGTGCCGCGCGGGGCCAGCCAACGCAGCCCGCCCTCACCCAGCACGCGCTCCGGGTCATCGAGCGGCAGCCGCGCATCGGCCCCGGCATCGCCACCCTCCGCCACCCGCACCAGCAGGTCGCGCACGGTGCGGATCTCGGCGATCGTCGCGTCGGAAAGCGTGACGCCGGCCCGCTCGGCGACCTCGAGGGAGAGGTCGAGCCAGCCGATCGAATCGATTCCGAGGTCGAGATGCAGGTCGCTATCCGGCCCGATCAGGCGGTCGGCGAACCTCTCGCCAAGCATCCGGAAAACGGTCTGCGCCGCGTCGTGTTCGAGCAGCGCCCGGTCGTCGGCCGAAAGAGTCTCGATCGGCACGAGGCCGCTCGCGCGGCTGCGTTCCTCGCGCCCCGCCTCCCCGGCGCGCGCATAGGCCTGCACGATGAGCTGCCGGCGCGGCTTGCCCAGCCGGGTGCGCGGGATGGGCTCGGCGGTCAGGCGGTACTCGGCGAGCCGCTGGTAGGATGGCAGGCCGCTCGAAACCTCGCGCACGGCCTCGCGGATCGCGGCCTCGCCCCCATCCTCGGCGCGCGCGGCGCGCGCCGGCACGATCAGCCCGGCGAGGCGGCCCTCATGCTGAAGAACCGCGATCTCCTCGATCGCCGGGTGCGGCTGATAGGCGTCCTCGATCTCCTCGGGTTGCAGATTTTTGCCGCCCTCGGTGACGATCACGGTCGAGCGCCGCCCGGTGAGATGCAGCCAGCCCGCATCGTCAATCCAGCCGAGATCGCCGGTGCGGAACCAGCCATCCGCGGTGAAGGCCTCCGCCGTCTTCTGCGGCAGCGCATGATAGCCGGCGAACACGCCCGGACCGCGGGCCAGGACCTCGCCCTCGGCGTTGCCCTCCGCCGCGCCATCAATGCGTAACTCGGTCTCCGGGATCGCGCCGCCGACGGTCTCGAAGCGCATTGCGCCCGGCGGGTGGATGGTGAGCATGGGCGAGGTCTCGGTGAGCCCGTAGCCGCTCGCAACCTCCCAGCCGAGCGCCTCCATCGCCCAGGCGGTCTCGGATTTGAGCGCGGCGCCGCCGGAGACGACGACGCGCAGGGACGGGCCGAGGCGACGGTGCAGGGGCGCGAACAGCGTCCGGCCGATCCGCCAGCCGAAGCGGCGGCGGAGCAGACGCGACAGACCCAGCGCGCCGCGGAACAGCGCCTGCGCCGCACCGCCGCCCCGCCGCATCCGCTCGGCGAGCGCACCGACCAGGGCATCGAACAGCCGCGGCACGCCGATCATCACCGTCGGCCGGCCGGATTGCAGCGCGGCGACCACCTGCTTGCCGGTGAAGCCCGCCGGAAGCACGACGGCGATGCCGGCGGTGAGCGGCGTGAGCACGCCGAGCACCAGCGGATAGACATGGTGCATCGGCAGCGGCAGCAGGACACGATCGGCGGCCGAGACGATGCCGGTGCCAGCGAGCACGCGGAGCTGATAGATCAGGTGCCCGTGCGTCACCGGCACGCCCTTGGGCGGCCCGGTGGTGCCGGACGTGTAGAACAGGATCGCGCGATCCGCGGGACCGACGCGCGTGAAGGTGACCTCCCGGCCGTCGTCCGGCGCGTCGTCATGGGCCAGCGGCAGCGCGCGCACGCCCTCCTGCTCGAGCGGCCTTCGCAGCCTCGACGCCGAGGATTGCGCGATCAGCGCAATGCGCGCCCCGCTGTCGCGCAGCACATGGCTGAAGCTCTCGGCGCCGAGCGTCGCGTCCACCGGCACCACGCAGGCACCGCAATGCAGGATGGCGAAGCAGGCGATGATCCAGTCGGCACCGCCCGGCCCGCAGAGGATGACCGCATCGCCCGGCCCGACACCGACCCGCGCGAGGCGGCGCGCCCCGCGCTCGACCTCGGCGGCGAGATCGCGGAAGCTGATCAGCCGCGTTCGATCCCCGTCGAAGGCGACAATCGCATCGCGCGCTCCGTCCTGCGCGAGGTCATGCACCGCGGCCTGAAGTGTCGGCGGCAGCGCGCGGGGCTCAAGCTTGCTTGTCATGCCATCCCTTACGTCATTCCGGTTGGAGGTGACTATACACACCACGCCGTCGCCGCGCAGTACCAGCATGCATTACTGCCTACGAAAGGGCATGTGGCCGACGACAAGGGGGGGGGCTGATGCCCAGCCTTCCCGGAGATCAGCAGGCGCCGCATGAGCCTCGCGTTCCGCGCCTGTGAACGCTGGTCAGGCTGCGACTTGCCTCCGCCGGTCAGGCAGGCGCGGCAGTCCCGGCACGATGGCAAGCCCAGCCACGGAGAGACAAAGCGCTGTGCGAACGAGCCAAGGTGCGGCGGGCCGGGGCCTGCACTTGAAAACCCGCCTTGTGCGAGCCTTATGCGTGGGGTACAAACCGAGCGCGAAGGAGCCTCAAAACGTGGGTTACACGACGATAGTGCTTCATGTGGAACCGGACACGCTTGGCGCGGTGGATGCGTGCATTGCGCTGCCACTGGCTCTGGCGGAGGCCCATGCGGCGCATATCGCCGCACTGGTGTTCGCGGCGAGCATCCATCACCCCGAGCCGGCCGGCGGCGACGCCGAGATATCGGAGAGCGCTCTGGCGCCGCGCGAAGATGCTGTGCTGCTGCATGTGCAGGCGGCTTTCGAGGCGCGCGGCCTGCGCTTCGAGGTGCGCGGCCGCAGCAGCTTCGCCTACGGCATCGGGGAGGTCCTCGCGGACCAGATGCGGGTCAGCGACCTCGGGATCATGTCCTACGGCTCGGGCGCCGAGGTCGGCAAGCGCTTTGTTGCCGCGGGCGGCATCTTCTCATCCGGGCGCCCGATGCTGCTCGTACCGCCCAGGCACGCCGCCGCGTCGCCGCCTTCGCGCGTCATCATTGCCTGGGATGGCTCGACCGCCGCGGTGCGCGCGGTACATGGCGCCCTGCCGCTCATGAAGCGCGCGGATTCGGTGACCGTCGTGAGCGTCACCGATGACAAGGAATTCCGTCCGGGACAATCGGCGATCGAACTGACCCACCTGCTGGCACGACACGGCGCGAAAGCGGAGTTCCGGCCTGTGCGGCGCGGCAGCGGCGGCGTGACGCGCGCCATCCTCGACGCCGCGCGCGAGGTCCGGGCCGATCTGCTGGTGATGGGCGCCGTCCGCCATGCACCGCTGCACAACATGGTGTTCGGCAGCGCGACGATGGAACTGCTCGACGAAGGGCCCGCCCTGCCAACGCTGCTGGCAGCATAGGCACACCGGTCACCCGAATAGTGGGCATATCGGGTTCAGGCGCGCACCACTGAACGACACTTCGGCTCACGACCATCGAGGAGAATTTGCATGTCGCTTCCGCCCGGTCCGGCATCGCCGGGCGCACAAAACGGAGGCGGCACCGCCTGGCATGCCCTGCCGACGGATCAAGCTCTGGGCCGTCTAGGTGCGGAGCCGGGTGGCCTCACGCGCGGTGAGGCAGCCCGACGCCTCGCCGAGCACGGCCCCAATACGCTGCCGGCAGCCGCGCCGCGCAGCGCGCTCCGGCGCTTCCTCGCGCAGTTCAACCACCTGCTGATCCAGGTCCTGATCGCGACCGCAGCCATCACCGGCGTGCTGGGCTATTTCAAGGACACCATCGTCATCCTGATCGTGGTGGTGGTGAACGCCACCTTCGCCTTCATCCAGGAGGGCCGGGCGGAACAGGCGCTCAACGCCATCCGCGGCATGCTCAGCCCGCACGCCTCCGTGCTGCGCGACGGCGCGCGGATCACCGTGGACGCGGCCGATCTCGTGCCCGGCGACGTGGTGCTGCTCGAACCGGGCGACCGCGTGCCCGCCGACGTCAGGCTGTTTCGCGCACGCGGCTTGCGCATCGAGGAGGCGGCGCTGACCGGCGAATCGGTCCCGGTGGACAAGGCGGCCGATCCCGTGGCGGCGGACGCGCCGCTCGGCGACCGCACCGGCATGGCCTTCTCCGGCACACTGGTCGCCGCAGGCCAGGGGACGGGCGTCGTCGTCGCCACCGGGGCGGCGACCGAGATCGGCCGCATCAGCGGACTGATCGGCGCCGTGCAGACGCTGACGACGCCGCTGCTGCGCCAGATGAATCTTTTCGCGAAGCGCCTGACCGGGGTGATTCTGACCCTGGCTGCGCTGATCTTCGCCTTCGCCTGGCAGGTCCGCGGCTTCGGCGTCGAGGAAGCCTTCATGGTGGTGGTCGGCATCGCGGTGGCCTCGATCCCCGAGGGGCTGCCGGCGGTGATGACCATCACGCTGGCGATCGGCGTGCGGCGCATGGCGGCGCGCAACGCCATCGTGCGGCAATTGCCGGCGGTCGAGACTCTTGGCGCCGTCTCGGTCATCTGCTCCGACAAGACCGGCACGCTGACGCGCAATGAGATGGCGGTCGCGGTCATCGACGCGGATTTCGGCCGTTTCGATGTCTCGGGCTCGGGCTATGCGCCCGGCGGCAATGTCGCCCTGGCCGGCGAGACGCCAAACCCCGCCGCATTGGCGCTCCTGCAGGAACTCGCGCAGGGCGTCGCGCTGTGCAACGACGCCGCGCTGCGCGAGCAGTCGGACGGCAGTTGGACGGTGGCGGGCGACCCGATGGAGGGGGCGATGCTCGCCTTCGCCGCCCGGGCCGGTCTCGTGCCCGAGACGGCGCGGCTGCGCCATCCGCGGCGCGACGAGATCCCCTTCGACAGCCGCCACCGCTACATGGCGACGCTGCATGCCGGCCACGACGCCGCCTTCGTCTGCGTCAAGGGCGCGCCGGAACGGATCTTGGCCATGTGTGCCGCCGTCCGGCGGGAAGACGGCACCGCGCCTCTGGACGCCGCCTCCTGGCATGCCCGGGCCGAGGCGCTGGCGGCCGACGGGCTGCGTGTCATCGCCGTGGCAACCAGGACCGACCTGCCGCACGGCACCGACACACTGGCGGCGGCCGACATCGAGGGCGGGCTCGTGCTGCTGGGGCTGCTCGGGCTGATCGACCCGCCGCGCGAGGAGGCGATCGCCGCGGTGGCGGAATGCCAGGCCGCCGGCATCCGCGTGAAGATGATCACCGGCGACCACGCCGCGACCGCGAGCGCGATCGCGCGCCAGGTCGGGCTGCGCGGCGCGGGGTCGGTCGTCACCGGGGCCGAGATCGACACGCTCGACGACGCGACGCTGCGCGTGCGCGTGCTGGAGAGCGATGTCTTCGCCCGCACCAGCCCCGAGCACAAGCTGCGCCTGGTCGAGGCGTTGCAGGCCGGGGGCGCCGTGGTCGCCATGACCGGCGACGGGGTGAACGACGCCCCCGCGCTCAAACGCGCCGATGTCGGCGTGGCGATGGGCCGCAAGGGCACCGAGGCGGCGAAGGAAGCCGCAGACATGGTGCTGACCGACGACAATTTCGCCACCATCGCCGCCGCCGTGCGGGCCGGGCGCACGGTCTATGACAACCTCACCAAGACCGTGACCTTCCTGCTGCCGATCAATGGCGGCGAGGCCATGAGCATCGTGCTGGCGATCCTGATCGGCTCTCAACTGCCGATCACGCCCACGCAGATCCTGTGGGTGAACATGGTGAGCTCGGTCGCACTCGCGCTCACCCTCTCCTTCGAACCGACCGAGCCGGGCACCATGCGCCTGCCGCCGCGCCCGGCCGACCAGCCGCTCCTCACCGGCTTCGTGGTCTGGCGCATCATCTTCGTCTCGCTGCTGTTCTTCGGCTGCGTCTTCGGCATGTTCAAATACGCCACCGCACAGGGGCTGTCTGTCGAGACGGCGCGGACCATGGCCGTCAATACCCTCGTGGCGGCCGAAGTCGCCTATCTGTTCAGCGTGCGCTACCGGCACGCTGCTTCGTTGAGCTGGCGCGGCATGCTCGGCACGCGGGCCGTGCTGATCGGCGTCGCGGCGGTCATCGTCCTGCAGTTGCTTTTCACCTACGCGGCGCCCCTGCAGTTTCTGTTCGCGTCCCGCCCACTGGATCCGCTCACGGAAGGTTTGCCCATATTGGCGGTCGCGGTGTTGGTCTTCGCGCTGCTCGAGATGGAGAAATGGGTGATACGTCGGCTGCGCCCCATGGCCGTGCCTGCTGCCTGATGGCCCCCCCCCCGCCATCGCCCCTACAGGAAGGACCCGACATGGCGCCGGACCAGGAGTCCCTTATTGGCCGGCTGCAATACGTCATCCGCATGGGTGTCCGCGCCGCGGCGGTCATGATGATTTTCGTGGTCATCATGGGCGTCGGCGAGGTCGGCGCTTGACCGATCGATCGCCACCCGACCCCGGAACGCCGCCGGTCCGCATCGAACTCGCGTTGCAGGGCGGCGGCGCGCATGGCGCATTCACCTGGGGTGCGCTCGACCGGTTGCTGAACGAGGACGGCATCGAGATCGTGGCCATCAGTGGCGCGAGCGCCGGGGCGGTGAACGCCGTGCTTCTGGCGCATGGTCTGATGGAGGGCGGCCGTCCGGCGGCCCAGCTCGCCCTTTGGCAGTTCTGGAAAAGTGTCAGCCGTGCGGCGCAGGCGGCGCGGCTCGCGGCCGGCCCCTTCGGCGCGATTCTCGGGCAGGCGGGCGCGCCGCCACCCGAATGGGCGCCCTTCGCGCTGTGGTCCGCCACCCAGGCCGCCTGGCACGCCTTCGCCAAGACGGCGATCGGCGGGCTCGGCGGCGGCGGCGCATTGGGCCAGGATCTCAACCCGCTGCGCCGCCTGCTGGCTGAGGCGGTGGATTTCGACCGCCTGCGCGCGGCCGAAGCGCCGCGGCTGTTCCTCTCGGCGAGCGATGTCGCGACCGGCGCGCTGCGCGTCTTCCGCAACGCCGACCTGACGCCAGAGGCGGTGCTGGCCTCGGCCTGCCTGCCGCAGATGTTCCGCGCCGTCGAGATCGACGGCCGTGCCTACTGGGATGGCGGCTATCTCGCCAACCCTCCGCTGGCGCCGCTGATCGCCGAATCCGATGCGAACGACCTGCTGATCGTCCAACTCACCCCGCAGGAACGCAGTACCGCGCCGCACGGTGCCACTGCGATCGCGGAGCGGCTGAACGAGATCGTGTTCAACGCGAGCCTGGTGAACGAGCTGCGCGCAATCGGCGCGCTTCAGCGTGCGCTGGCGGGGGGCGGCGGGGCGGGCTCGGGCGCCGAGCCCCTGTTCGTCCGGCTCGGTGCCCTGCGGCTGCACCGGATCAGCGCCGACGAGAGCGTCTTCGCGCCAGGCGACACGACGCGCCTGCCCGAATGGTCCTATCTCCAGCGCCTGCATCAGCGGGGCTTCGACACCGCGGGGCAATGGCTCGCGCGCCACCGCGCCGATCTCGGCCGGCGCTCCACGCTGGCCGTCCCGCCCGATGCCGGGATGCTGCGATGAGCGGCATCCTCGGCATCCTCGCCGCGCTGGCGCTGCTGATGCTGCTCGCCTATCGCGGGGTCAGCGTCCTGGTCGCCGGCCCGCTCGCCGCCCTGGCCGCAGTGCTGGCGGCTGGCGCGCCGGCGCTGACCTCGTTCACCCACGTCATGATGCCCGCGCTCGGCGGCTTCCTCGCGCAGTTCCTTGCGCTATTCGTGCTCGGTGCCATTTTCGGCAAGCTGATGGAGGAGACGGGCGCGGCGCGCGCCCTGGCCGGGGCGCTCGCCGCGCGGCTCGGCCCGGCCAACGCCATCCCCGCGGTGGTGCTGGCCTGCGCGGCGCTGACCTATGGCGGGGTTTCGCTGTTCGTCGTCGCCTTCGCGGTGCAGCCGCTGGCCGCGGAGTTGTTCGCCCGCGCCCGCCTGCCGCGCCCGCTGATCCCGGCGACCATCGCACTCGGCGCCTTCACCTTCACCATGACGGCGCTGCCCGGCACGCCGGCGATCCAGAACGCCATCCCGATGCCCTTCTTCGGCACCACCGCCTTCGCCGCCCCCGGGCTCGGGCTGATCGGTGGCGCGGTGATGTTGGGCTTCGGCCTCACTTGGCTGCGGTGGCGGGCGCGGCACGGGCGCTTCGCCGCCGATCCGCCGGAACCGCCCCCGCCAGCCGCGGCACGGCTGCGCGAAATGGCGCAGGGCGAGGGCTTTGACATCGCCGAGGCAGGGCGCGGCGGCGCCACCACGGCAGCCGCGCCACCGCTGGCGCTGGCCGCCGCGCCGATCCTGCTGGTGGTGGCGCTGAACGGTCTCTTTGCCGGCCTGGTCCTGCCCGCGCTGCTGGCCGGGCAGCCGGCCGATCCCCGCCTGGGCGGGGCGGATCCGGCCGGGCTGGTCGGCTATTGGGCGATCCTGCTCGCGCTCGCCGCCACCATCATGCTGACCGTGCTGGCCAATCTCCGCCGCCTGCCGAGGCTGACCGAGACCCTTGGTGCCGGCGCTAATGCCGCGGCGATCCCGGCGCTCAATACGGCGGTGCTGGTGGGTTTCGGCGCCGTGGTTGCCTCGCTGCCGGCCTTCGGGCTGGTGCGCGACGCGGTGCTCGGCATCGCGCCGGGCAACCCGCTGGTCTCGCTCTCGATCGCGGTGAACATCCTGGCCGGCATCACCGGCTCGGCCTCGGGCGGGATGAGCATCGCGCTCGCCACCATGGGCGAGACCTATCTCGCGCGCGGACTCGCAGCCGGCATCGCGCCCGAGGCGCTGCACCGGGTCACCGCCATCGCCACCGGTGGGCTGGATGCGCTGCCGCATAACGGCGCGGTGGTCACGCTGCTGGCGATCTGCCGGCTGACGCACCGCGAATCCTATGCCGACATCTTCGCCGTCGCCTGCGTCGGGCCGATCCTGGCGTTGGTGGTCGTGCTCGTCCTCGCCGGGCGGTTCGGCGCGTTCTGAACGCGCCGCCGGCCAGATGGACCAGACGTACAACACATAGGGCGCGATCAGCGCCGCCGTCCTGCCAATGCCGAGGAGCTTGTCAAGGTTTGGAGCCGGGCGGTTGCCCAGCGCCACATCGGCGTGGCGCCGTGACGTCAGGCTGCACAAGACGATGCTCTGCGAGAAATCCGTGGATTGAAGATGGCTGCCAGGGGCCGGTCCCTCAAGCGACGCCGCGCGGGCATCGAAGGTTGCGCCCGGCTTTCAGCAGGTCGGACGGGCGGGCGCAGCGCCCGATCCGGGCCGTGAGCCCCCTCGCGGGGGCAAGCGGTGCAGAAACAAGCGGAAGACCCGGCCTTTGCGGGCCGAGTCAGGCTCTGCGCGTGGATGCTCAGCGCGTGGTTTCGGGCGCCGTGTCTTCGGCCTGGGGCGCCACATGGCGCGGCTGTGGCATGGGCAGGGTTTCCGCCTCGCCAGCCGGTTCGGCCTCCAGGGTGGCGGGGGCGTTGCCGTCCTGCGCCTCACCCGGCTCGGCGCCTTGGCTTTCGGCCTGGTAGCCTTCGCCGCCCTGGTCGCGATAGCGGCGCTCCTGCGGCGGCTGGTGCTGCTGCTGCACGGCGGCCATGGCGCCCAGGATGCGGAAGTAATGCTCGGCGTGCTGGAAGTAGCCTTCCGCGCCCACGCGATCGCCACCGCTGGTCGCATCGCGGCCCAGTTGGAGATATTTCTCAAAGAGTTGCTGGGCGGTGCCGCGCAGCCGGACATCCGGGCCGCTCGAATCGAAAACGTGGTTGCGGTTCAGCGGCTGGTTGCCGCTACCACCACCGCCGGCGGAGCGAAACTGCCCGCCGCCGCCGCCGCCGTTGCCACCACCGCCGCCATGGCGATGGCCACGGCGCATGCGCTTCATGTTCATTCGTGTTTGTGCTTCTGCTGTGTGATGCTGCCGCGGAGGTCTCAATTCGCTACGCCGGCTGGATGTTGTCCGGCACAGCGCCCTTGCGGTGGCGGTACCCATCGGCCGGCCCAGGGCCCGCGCTGACGGAAGTCACCCTAGACCGAAGATTCCGTCCCGCCAACCGGTTTCTGCGACAATTTCAGGATGAGCGCCCGGCCAATGCCGCCGAGATCATGCCGCAAGCCCGCCACTTCCAGCCCGTTCGCACGCGCCAGCGCGGAAACCGCGACGTCCTGGCCCTGGCCCAACTCCAGCACCGCGCGGCCCCCAGGCGCCAGGAGGCGGGACAGTTCCGCCACGATCACCCGATAGGCCTCCAGCCCATCCGGCCCACCATCCAACGCGCTCGCCGGCTCATGGATGCGGATCTCGGGCATCAGGTCGGGAATGACGGCGCTTTCGATATAGGGCGGGTTGGAGAGGATCAGGTCGAAGCGCCCGTGCAGCGCCGTGGCCCAATCCCCCACCAGGAAGCCGGCGCGAGCCTCCAATCCGTTGCGCCGGGCATTGCGGGCCGCCAGTGCCGCTGCCTCGGGCCGCAGATCCAGCCCCACGCCGCGCGCCTCGGGGAACTCGCTCAGCGCGGCCAGCAGCAGGCAGCCCGTGCCGGTGCCGAGGTCGAGAATCCGCCTGGGCGCGATGCCGGCTTCCAGCGCCGCCTCGATCAGCGTCTCCGAATCGGGGCGGGGGATCAGCGTCTGGGGTCCGACTTCCAGTTCCAGCGTCCAGAAGCCGGCCAGCCCCAGGATGCGGGCCATGGGGCAATGCGCGAGTCGCTGGCCGAGTGCCGCGCGGAAGCGCGGTATGGCATCGGGCGGGACAGGCGCGCGGGGGTCACGCAGCAGGGCTTCGGTGGTACTGCCCATGGCGTGCGCCAGAAGCAGCCGCGCCTCGATGCGCGGATTCTCGATGGCGGCGGCGCGGAGCATCTGGCCCGCCTGGCAGAGAAAGGCGCCGACGCTCTCGCCCGGCTCGCAATTCATCCGTGCGCGGCCAGGCGCTGGGCCTCATCCTCGCTGATCAGCGCGTCGAAGATCTCGGCCATCTCACCCATCATCACGCGATCAATCTTGTGCAGCGTGAGGCCGATGCGATGGTCGGTCACGCGGCCTTGCGGGAAGTTGTAGGTGCGGATGCGTTCGCTGCGATCACCCGTGCCGACCTGGCCGCGGCGATCGGCGGCCCGTGCGGAATCAAGCGCCTGGCGCTGCGCGTCGTAGATCTTGGCGCGCAGCATCTTCATGGCCTTGGCCTTGTTCTTGTGCTGGCTTTTTTCTTCCTGCATCGCGACCACTGTGCCGGTGGGAATATGCGTGATCCGCACGGCGCTGTCGGTCTTGTTCACATGCTGCCCGCCCGCGCCCTGGGCGCGGTAGGTGTCAATGCGGAGGTCCTTGTCCTCGATGCGGACATCCACCTCCTCGGCCTCGGCCAGCACGGCCACGGTGACGGTGGAGGTGTGGATGCGGCCCTGGGTTTCCGTGGCCGGCACACGCTGCACGCGATGCACGCCGCTTTCGAATTTCAGCCGGGCAAAGACCCCCTGCCCTTCGATTTCGCCCGTGGCGCTCTTGATGCCGCCCAGTTCGTTCTCGTCATATTCCAGCACGGTGAAGCGCCAGCCCACGCTCTCCGCGTATTTCTGGTAGGCGCGGAACAGCTCGCCCGCGAAAAGCCCGGCCTCGTCGCCGCCTGCGGCGGGGCGGATTTCCAGGATGGCGTTGCGTTCATCGGCCATGTCGCGCGGCAGGAG
>Ga0136707_1000084_pt1 | contig 16527 bp, 13 predicted proteins | sample 4C3metaG_FD_101397 | JGI IMG/M metagenome (GOLD analysis project Ga0136707, IMG submission 101397) | Freshwater bacterial and archeal communities from Indian Creek, Illinois, USA - 4C3 metaG | ecosystem: Environmental > Aquatic > Freshwater > Unclassified | place: USA: Indian Creek, Illinois...
GATCGCACAGTATCGGCACCAACTTTTGGTAGATGAGTCCAGCGATCAAACCCACCGAAGCCAGATCAACCCGATCAACGCCCAAGCCCGAGAGCCGATCAAAGCAAATCGGGGAGCCGTCAGCGTGGATAGTCGAAACAAGTAAGTGCCCGGAGCGCACACCTTGCACCGCGAGTTGCGCGGTATCTGTATCGCGAATTTCGCCTACCATGATGATGTCTGGGTCGGCGCGCATGATTTGCCGAAGCGCCAAAGCAAAGGGGTTGACACCGTCTTTCTCGCCGTCCCGGCGCACCACCGGAGTCTGAAAGGCGCCGGCGATCTTGTACTCCACCGGCTCTTCGATGGTGCGAATCTTTTTCTCAGGGTTTTTGCGTGCCAGGTCTTCTAGCACAGTCGCCAAGGTGGTGCTCTTGCCAGACCCGGTGGTGCCCGCAATCAAAACCAAGCCGCTGGAGCGGGTAAAGATCCGCTCCAGCATATCGCATTGATCAGGGCTGTAGCCCAAGGAAGCCAGACTTTTGGCGGATGCGCCCTGCACCCCGATCGGGATGATGCGCAAAGTGATGTCCGTGCCCGCTGGCGCAATGGGCAGCCCCGAGTACCGAAACCGAACCAGCCCCTCGGGATACACGCGCTCGATCACGGCGTCCTGGTAGGCCCGGTCGTTGAAGCCTTCCTTGGTCGAGCCTTTTTCTGCCAGCGTGTTGTAGGCGCTCGTCACCAATGAGCGTCCGCGCTCCAGAGGAAGATCTCGATCAAACCTCAATTCGCCCTTGATGCGCAAGGCCACCTCACAACGATCTTCGTAAAGCGTGATGTGAATATCGCTCGCACCCTTTAACAGGGCGTCACGGCCTATGGCGTCAAACAAAGCATGCTCATCCGACTCGCTGCGCTTGGCGGTTTGATCCACTCTGGCCGAAAACGACTCCCGAATAGACTGCACCACATCAGGCTGACAGACATAGGTGCTGCGCACAGCAAACGCCTTGTAGGGCATCAGGCGCGACACCATACCCGTGATCTTGACGGGGTCTGTCGTTTTGGTCAAGAGCCACACATCATGCGGCTTTTCTTTTAAGGCCTTGTATGCATCCCAGTCGACCGACGAGAATCCTGACGCATCCGCAACAGGCAGGCGGCATACCGCCAGCACGTCATCATCGGATGGGCCGCAAAACGGCGAGCCGCCGTGGTTTAGGATGAAGTTCCACTCGGGCAAATCGCTCAAGCGCGAAATGGCGTTTTTATGAAAGCTAGACATTTGACCCCTTTGTGCTTTTGTATTTTGGCCTTTTACAGGCGAACCACAGACACCACTTGTACAGTGGCAGGTTGCGCGACACCTTCCGGACTGAATTGAACTTGCAATGCCGCCGATCGCCCTCGCATGGCTCCCGCAAGGCCCTGCGCCCACCCTTGCACCGCGAGCACGTCCATTTGCAGCGGGGTTGATAGCACTTGAACCGAAACCGCATCTGGCGGCACGACGTCGGTTTGCGACAACACGGACACCGCTGCCACGCCCACCGCCCCGCCAGCCGGCTGACCGGGTGCCGACGACGAAATACGAAAGGTTGGATTGAGCGCCTGAACCATGGGGCGACTCAATGCTTGCACGGTGGCATCAAAATCAGTCCGCGTTGGCAGTGATGCAGCCCAAGCCAGAGCCTGCTGCGCAGATGCGTCTGCGGCCGGCTCAGCGACCGGAGGCGTCCATGCGAGCAGCAGTCTCTGCGCCGTGTTCTCTTGCATAGCCACGCCGGGCGCAGCGACTGCCAAGCGCCCCATGACCGCATCGGGCACATGCACCAAGCCAGGAACAGGAATGAAAGATGCCGAGCAGCCTTGCATGTCGCAAGCGAATGCGTCCAATCTGTAGCCGCCCGCTGCGCCAACCAAGCGCGCCGCCGCCAGCGCATTCCAAACGTGACTCCAGCGAGCGCTCAAGGCTTGATCAGAAAATTGCGTATACACCTCCAGCAGCCGCGCCTCATACGCCTGCTGTTGTTGCTGCGCCAGCACAGCGGGATCGGGTGCCTGTCGGGCCAAATGGTCTTGGTATGCACCCCAACCCATGTATCCGCCGCCGGCAAGCACGACCAGCAAAGCAACCCCAGCGCCTGCCTTGAAGATATTGGAGCCGAATAAAGATGATCCAGCCAGGCCCGCGCCCACAATGGACACTGGACGGGATTTGCTCCCGGGCATGGACGCCGGCCAAGACCAAGACTGCTGATCGTGGAAGAATACACCCTCAATGCCGGATTCCACAAACACCGGCAAATCTGGCGCAAAAGCCCTCAGCATAGCCAAATTGGACTGCATTTCGTCCGCGCTTGCGTACAGCAAGTCGGTGCGGGGAATGACCACGCCGCCCGAGAGACCCACAACCCAAAACACTGGTTCTGCAGAAGACTGAACGCCGGCCTTGGGATCGGCCTTGAGTGCTGACGCCGCAACCGGTGTGACCTGAGCCACGTACAAGCCGTCTTCGCTTTGTGACGCCAGGCTGGCCGCCAAAGAGTGCAGGTTGCGCGTCTGTTTGGTATTCAGCGCATCCGACAAATGCGAGACACCGTAAGAGACGCTTTTGCGATCAGCCGACTCGGAAATAGCAAAGCAAGCGCGAGCACCCTCTTCGTCTGCGCCATCAATCAAAGCCAGGGCATCTTCTTTTGCCGCCGCCTTGGCGGTTTTGGATGAGGACTCCTTCCATGTCATGCCGACGACATAGACGCCGGCACCAACTGAAACGAGATTGGAAATGGCTTCTGGCATCACTGGAACCCTATGGTGCGAGTTTGGCGGCCCTTGGTCAGGGTAACTCGAGACGACTCAATCAATGAGACGCGCCAGCCGTCTTCCACTGTATCGCCAACAGCCACCCGCAACCTAGAGGAACCCTGCTGCAGATCGGCCGTGAACCTGCCTTGGAAGCCATGCACGGAGAGCAACCTGGTTTCTGGTGCAGCCGGCTCGCTCGACCTCAACCGATCCAACATGCCCTGCGCGCCCGGTGCTCCGACACCCGGCGGCAAGCCGCGCAGGTCAATAGGCGGTCCACCACCACCCATCATGGGCGGAAATCCAGGAGGGAATGCAGGCGGCGTCGGCGCGGGCGGATTTTGGGCAGCTTTCAAGTCCCGCTCCAATTCGCCCACCTTGACTCTCTGCTCGAGTACGCGGGCTTGCATTTGCAGCGACAATAGGTCGCGCTGCATTTGCTCTTGGGCGGCCAGGAAAGAGCGTTCCGCGTCCGTCATCGCCATCGCCGACGGCGCGATCACCGCAAAAGCGAGCAGCACGAAGGATGCCAAAGCGGTTTTGCGCATGGTGGGGCCAGATGCCGATCGCGTGGTCTGCGTTTGATGAGTTTTGTGCGTATTGGATGCGTGCATACCATTCTCCATTGCGTTTGAGTCAGCCTGTTCCGGGCTGTTAGGAAGGACTCACCATATTGCGCACAACAGGCGTGAGGACGATCACCAGACGCTCGCGCTGACGCGAGGCGGCATTGGTGCCGCCAAACCACGTTTGAGCGCCGAACATGCCTGCATTGTCAACCCCCTGCTCGTCTTGCTCAAAGCCGACCAACAGCAGCGACTGACCGCTTCGCAACCACACGCGCTGCAAGAAGTCGCGCGACGAAACCTGTGGCAACTGGATGCTGTTGCCCGCCGACGAAAATGTATCCATGCGATCCAGAGACGACAGCGTCATCATGATCTGCATCACGAGGTCTTTGCCGTTTTCTTGCACGTGGGGCAACATCTGCACATTGAAGCCGACTTCTAGTTCACCAGGGGTCAGGGTGGCGGTCGTGTCATCCCCTGTGCCGGATCGTGCCACCTCGCGCAGGAAGTTGATGCGCCGCACGACGCGCAGCGGCACCGGCTGGTTGTTGATGGTGTGCAGAGTCGAGGATGTCACCACCGAGGTTTGCCCGATGCGCGAGAGCAAATCCAAAAACATTTGCGAACCCGCCCAAGGGTTGGTGCCGTCTGCGGGTGAGTTCAGGACGATCGATCCAAGGCCCGTTGTATCACCCCGCGGGCTGTTCAACTGAAACCCCATGGTTCCAGCAGAGTTGCGCAAAGCCAGCTCGAAGTTCAGCCCCTTGCGCTCAGAGTCGGTAATCGAGACTCGGTAAACGGCAACCTCGATGCTGACTTGACGGGCGAAATTGGCATTTGCTCGGCTCACGTAGTCCTCGATGCGCTGCAGAACATCCGGGCGATCGCGCACGGTCAGCAGCCCCGTGGCCTCATTGAGTGTAAAAGCGCCCTGCGCACTCAAGGTTGCCGTAATGGCCTCGCGCAAAGACGCCCAGAAATTGACCGTGCCGGACACACCGCTTGCAGCCTGCGCCCCGCCGCCCTCAGCGCCTAGAGCCGCACGGCTCTCCACTGCGCCCGGCACCATCGCAATGCGCAAGGTTCGGGTCTCGAATCGAAACCACACCACTTGATCCGAAACCCGGTCATACCGCCACTGCAGGCCAGTAGAGCCAGCAATGGCATCCAGCAAGCCGCGCACGCTGCCATTGAAAGATAAGGCAAGCGTCAGGTCTTCGCCGGGCTGCATCTGAAACGTCACCCCGGGAGTGGCAACGACCGCAGGGGCGCGCGCGGAATCTGCGCCCCCTCCGCCTAGCGACGGCGGCCCCCCGGCCCTGGCGCCTGCACCACCGGCGCCACCTGCACCGCCTGCACCACCACCTGCACCCCGACTGCGCGTCTCAAAGACGTCATTGTCAACGGTGAAGCGCATACCGGTCATTTCGGATATGCGCCCCAAGAGCAGGCGCATGCTTACCGGAGTGGGTTCATTAACCACAATCTGCTCATTGAAGCGAGCGGGTAATTGCATCTGAAACGGCACCCGCTGCGTTGCCACCCAGGGCGCGTCAGCCCTTACGCTGGCGGCGGCGCGCTGGCGCTGTTCGGCTTGCTGCTGCTGTGCCTGCAAAGCCTCGATGCGCTGCTGCGTTTGCCCTGTGTTTTGGTTCACATTCTGCTGCATGGCCGAGCTGGACGCACACCCTTGCAAGGCCAGAACAGACATCAAACCAATGGCGAGACCGACTCGCGCTTTGATGGGTAGGATTTTAACGAGCATGGTCCGCTTTCGTAAAGTAAACGATCCGGTTTGTGGTGGCAAATCTTGGCGCAACACCAATCAAGCCACCCTGAGCCTGATAAGCCTCGACCAGGAACCGGACAGCGCTCTGCCAATCGCCGGTTGGCAATGGAATATCGGCTTCGATGAAGTGGTCGTAGTCCAAACCCCATTGGAGGGTCCAGCCCTGAGACGCAACAAATTGGGTGAGGGCCACCGACAGGGTTTGACCGGCCGCCAGAATGACGGGCGCTGGTGGGGCGGGTGGCGCTGGTGGGGTAGGTTCGGATGGAGTGGGCGCAGTGGCCGCTGGAGCGCCAGCGCCAACCCCTGTGCCACCCGCCGGAACACCCGCCCCGGTTACTACACCACGATTCTCCGCTGCAGGCGCAGCAACCACTGGGGCGGGCGGTGTGCGCTCGTCAATCAACTGACCCGCAGACGCAAACGGCCCAACACAGAACCCGATCACCAACAAAGACGAGTGCAAAACATGCTTACTCACTTGGAATTCCTCCATGTATCCATATCAAAGTGCCACAACGGCTGCTCGGTGTTTTGCACTCTGCGCCAACCAATTGATCTTGCCACGACCTTATTCCCACGTAATTTTGCCTGAAACCGGCGCCAAACCCAAATCAAAGTCCTGCCCTTCTTGTGCAGCCAAAGGGCCAGCACCATCGTGACCACGAGCGGCACCCACCCCCACCACTGCGACAAGTTAAAGATGGTGAAGGGCGCAGGCAAGAACACCCAACCCGGGAAAGGCCCCAGTTTGGGAGATAGGCCGGTTCTAACCCAGGGCGCTCGCATCACCACCCCTTTCCTGAACGTAGGCCCGCATCTCTGCTGGCGTCATCCCAGAGACTTCACGAAAAGTCTCCACGCTGATTTGCTGGCGTGCAAAAGCCTGGTAGGCAGCCGAATCAAAGTCGCTGCCCCTTGCTCTCACGATTTCTCGAACATAACCCGACCAGCGCGAGAAATCTTGCTGCGCCATCTGCTGTTTGGTTTCACGGTCTAGCACGATCCAGGAGCGAAAGGCAATCTTGCCTCCGTCGGTGGTTCGGGCCAGCTTCTGCGCTACGATCATGCGAATTTGCGAAAGGATGGCGTAAGCCTCGGACTCCTGCGAGTCCCTTGGAAAAAACTTGATCAACCGATCAAAAGCCTCGGCTGGCGTGTCAACGTGCAGCGTAGAGACGACCGCGTGTCCCGTTCTCGCCAACTCCAAACCGGTGCGTGCAGATTCTATATCACGAATCTCACCCATCCAAATCACATCCAAGCGGCGGCGCATGGCGTTGGGGCCAACCCGATCCCAATCCCGAATGTGCCGCCCCGACCCGATGGCGACTTGGGTTGGTTCTGGCATGCTGCCTTGCGCCAAACCCTTCAGTCCGTACTCAATCGGATCCTCATAGGTGCCAATGGCCATGGGGTCGTGCCGACGCTCCACCAGCCGGTGCCGCAGACTTGATGCCAGCAGGGTGGACTTGCCTGAGCCGGTGGTGCCGACCACCAGAATCAAGCCGTAGCGCGGGAAAAAGTTCTCAACGATTTCAGCCTCGATACCCAAGCGTTCCAACGAGGGGATGGCGGAGGGAATCGCTCGCAGGGTCACTGTAATACCCTCACGCACCCCAGCGACCATCGAGCCGGTGGCGTTGATGCGAAACTCCAGCAAGTTGCGAGAATCGAGTGGGATTTCAACTCGATCATCAACCGGTTGGCCGCCATTGATCAATCCCAGCGCCGACTGGTCCACCAGCAACATCAGCGCCCGCTCAACCTCCTGCGTCTCCAGTCGACGCGACGTCACGGGTTGCCAGCGCCGATTGATGTCAGCCCAAACATAGTCATTGGACTGGATCTTAATATCGCTGGCACCCAACTTGTAGATGGCGGCCACGAACTGACGAAACTCCTCCCAGGGCAAACCCAGGCTTAGCGGCAATGGATCAACCTGACCCTTGTGTGCTTCTAGCATTTTGGTGGGGCTGCTTTAGCGTTGAAGGGGCGCATCCAACGGAACCCATCCGCTAGGCTGCGTAAATCCCGTCGGGGCTGTGATGCGGAATATGGAGTCTCCCACCGACAAGGTGTTGGCGTCGTCTTGGTGGGAGACGCGGTGAGCGGACGCCAGCGCAGGGGCTGTAACGACACCCCGGTGATACAAGTCGTAGAAGCGCCGCATGCCACCGTAGGTGCGCTCCAGGAAGGCCATGTTGTGATCAAAGACCTCTTGGGCTTGCTGGCGTCCTATGGCGTGGCCCTGGGCGACCGCTTGGCGCCAGAAAGCGCGCTCAGCGTCATTGGTAGGCAGGGATCCAGACAGATCGGGCGCGGCGATAGGCGATGTGTCCAAACCCATCCACAGCCAGTTGCGCCAGGTGGGCGAAGGCAGGGCAAACCGCGCCGGCTCATCGATCTGGTACAGCACACCCGCCACCCGCAACACATTGTCCTGCACAGACACCACCCCTTGGCTCTTGCTGATCACCGGCGGCAGCACGTTGTTGCCAATGACCAGTCGCCCAAAGTCGAATCTGCGGTCGAGGTCTCCCTCGCGGCCGCCAAGGATGGTGAGTATCTCGCGTGATCGCTCAGAAAATCCAATCCGCGCACCAAGGGATTGCCCGATCTCACGCAAGACCGTTTCGCGCACATGACCGAGAGAGGCGCCCTGCGCCCCCGCTCCCTGGCCTTGCTGCAAGGCCATCAGCTGCTCCAGCGACAAATTGCTTGCGGATGCAGGCACCACGAAGGCGGCAGCCGCTCCGAGCGCAAAGCCGCTGCACAGATGTTTGAATGCCATGTGAAATGCCATCAGCGGCTCCTTAGCGATGCGGCCGGTAGCGAAGCTCGATCACTGTGTCGCGCACAGCAATATCAGCTCGTCCACCCAACTGCAAAGCCATCTTGCGCAATACCTCATCCATTCTTTCACCCTTGGACGACACTTGCACAAAGATCGGAAGATGGGGTGCCGGCCCGGTGATCGCAAACTGCATGCCCACACCCTGCGCCATCTGCCTCAGCAAAACAGCGGCATCCCCAAAGTAATCCACCTCGACGCGATCCCACGAAAAATGGGCCGCCGGCCTGACTGTGTCTGCGTGAATATCTCGTCTTGCCTCTGCGGTCCGCGTCACCGCATCCAAACGCACGGTCACCGCATCCGGCTCGGCAGGTGGCTTTGCAGGAGGGGGTGACGCACAAGCAAGCAGCAGCGCAGGCAGCACCACCAACAAAAGAGTACGACGTACAAGCAAAATGAATACCCCCAAGTTTTTCCAAATTCAGCGGATGAAGTTGGTGCGGAATGAACCTCGCAAGGTGTCAGTTGCAGCGCACCATCAAACATACAGAAAACACCCACCTCACTACGGGGCAGGCAAGAACATTCTACCAAAGAGATTTCCGATCGCAAAATCTAAGGATAAAACACCAAAAACACCACACCTGGCCACATAGACTGACTAGGCTGTCAATCAACTTGACGCGCAACACGCTTTAGTGGGCTGTTATGAGGGCGATTGAGCCGGGCTTGGCTCCTGCTCTGGATCTATGCAATCTTGCATCAAGCTGCGTCTTGTCGCGTCAACGGCATCTTCCTTGACCGCAGACGACCATTTGGCACTGCAAAAATAGCTCTGCATGCTGTTCGACTGCAAGTAGTGCTCACGTGGACGCACAACCCAAAAGGATAAATCGCCATGGCGATGACGCCTAGGCTCGACCGCGCCCGCCATCGGCGGACGGCCATCTTGCATGACCAGCATGGTGCCATCGAATACCTGCCCAAAAAATGCGCCGGCGCCCTTGTCGCCGACGCGATCTTCTGCTTTGTGAGGTATGCACAACAAGGCCGACCCGCCTGCACCCATGACCTCCATCACCCAAGCCGTAGACCCAGTCTGGACCCGCGACTGCTCGTCCAGTGCGTCGTGGTCCTCTTGCGACAAGCCTGTCCTTGCACACCACCAAGCAGCCGCACTCTGCAGGCTGCCCGGCGGCCTCGTGTTGCAGGGCCAGTCCTGTGCACCGGGATAAGCCGCTGGCGGGGTGCTGCCACCAGCCACCAACGGCGCACCCCACTTGTCGCTGTCACGGCTCTCCAGTTGTTTTGGTGCCAGGCCTTGCGCCGTCGCACGCAAGCGGTTCACCATAGACCCCCCATCGCGGGCCGCAAAGCCAGGTGACGGGGCACCCTTTGCTGCTTCGGTCTTGGGGCCGCCGCTCCATGGCTTGTACGCACTGGGTGCGGCTGTGCCCGATGCTCGCTCCAACAGGGCGTTCGCCGCCGTGCTCGGCGCCGGAGACCTGGCTGCCTCAGCCCGCATGGCCGGCTGCTTGACTGGAATCTGCCCGACGGATGCGGTGGATGCTTGACGCGTGCTCTGCCTCAACTTCTCCATGGCGCTCATGAGGGTGGCGGCCGGTGTGGCAGCGGGCACGGCGGCCACGCGCTGTCCTTGTATTTGCGGGCTTTGTGTGTGCGCGCCCGGTATGGATGCCACCCCCGACCCTGACTCCGCCTTCAGGCCCGACTCGTCTGATCGCACAGGAAGCACGTCCTGGAAAAGATCGGCGTTGCCCATCGCCCGGCCAAGAAAGGCCAGATGCCGCGCCGCCGTAGCACCCGTTTTGCCAGGCTGCGGTGATGAGGCGTCGCTTCTTATGTCCGTGGGTTTTGCCATTTGGGTCTGCGCTCCTTGCTCTCGGTATGTTCTGCGGCTTTACGCGGGCTCAGACACCGCACCGGCTCCGTGCTTGCGCTGCCAAGCTTGGCTCAGCAGGCTCAAGGCCTTGCTTATCTTCTGTGACCGCTGCGCCGCCTCGGCAGACTGCGCCTCATCAATGGCGGCGCGATCCTTTTGCACCATGCGCTGCCACCTCTCTTTGATCTCGCTGGACAATGACCGCGCCGATTGTTTGGCTTGCTCCCAGACGTCTTGCTCCATGGCAATCATGGACCTAAGCTTATCCACCGCCCCCATGGACTCCCACCGCAAAGCCCCTTCCTCGCCATAGTGCATGACAAAGAGTGTTTTTGATGGGATGAATTTCCCGCCCCTTGATGCGTTGCTCGTCAAGTCTGTCATGAATGCGGGCTTTTCTGCTTGATGGGTATCACGATCTTGGTGAGGTGGCGATCCTTGCTGGGCTGTGCGCTTGGCAAATTGCGCACGGTGGTTGGCCTGATGCCACTCCATCAGGGTCTGTCGCTGCTGCGGGTCGGGCCAAGCGCCATGCGCGCGATAGTAATCGGAGATGTCTTTGGTGAAGGCCGTCATCCAGTGCTTGAATCCAGCCGGCTTGGGTTTTGCTGTGGCCAGGCGCAAGGCCGCCAAAGACTGCTCATGGCGCTTGCCGTAGCTGCCCAGTATCGATTTTCTTTGAGTGGGGTAGCCATCATCTGCTGGCGCACCGCCCATCGACCTCTGTGTGCCACCTGATGTGCCACCTGACCGCCGTTTTGTGCCCCATCGCCCCGCCACAAACAAAGCGAAATCACATGCGGGCGCCAACCATTGGCCACACTTCGCAAGCGCCGCCGACCCCCGCCTCGTGCGCCCATCATTGGGTTTGGATGGAGCGCCTTGCCCTTGTGACTCATGGGTGTTCCGATCGTGATCGGATGATGTGGGGGCCGAGGTGCCGCGCTTGTGCGTGCAGTGCTCCCGCACACACGACTTGACAGCACGCCATACCCGTGCAACCTCTTCACCCAGTTCACGCGCCAACGCAGAGATGTTTTCGCAGACGCCGCCGTGCTCCTGCATCCATCGCTGCACCCTGGCTCTTACCTGCTCGCGCCGATCCCGCCGCTCGGAGCGACCCGGCGCAGTGGCATCTGCCCGGCGCCGCTTCTCATGGGGTGAAATCAAGGTCTTGAGTTGCTTTTGCTCTTCCTGGTTGATCTCGAAGGCTTCAATCAGGTACTGGTTGCTCGGACGATAAAGCAGCTTCGATGCGTCAACGGATGCGGTGCTCGGATCAACCTTGCCCTGCTTGATGTCTTGCCTCAAGTCGTTGGTCCTAATGAGTCGCGTGCGCAGCGTTTGCAGCGATCCATCTTGCAGCGGCTCGTAGGGTTCCCGCCCCTGCGGAAACGCACTCAGCAGTGCCCGCACCTCTGCATCGAAGTTCTGCGGCGTCACGATCCCGGCGTGCCCGAGGCAGTTCATCATCCAAAACATGGTGATGTCGCGCTGCCCCACGGGGATGCCGCCGCGTGCGATGTAGAGGTTGCGCAGATCACAAAACCGCGTCCAACCCAGACTGGCGTTGGTGAATTTACCGCTCTGCATGATCGGCTCACGCAGCCGGGCATAGAGGCTCAGTTCTTCAGGAGATCCGCGCTCGGCGGCGTGCAAGAGGCGTTCACTCCAGCGATTCAGTGTGCTGCTGCGCGGGCGTCGCACCGGGTCTGCAACCGTATTGGCAGAGGACAATGTGCTTGCCGAGGACAGCACTTGAGGCAGATCAATCTGAAGCCTTGCCTCATCGAGCGCTTGCGCAAGCAACTCAAACAACACCTCTTGCCCCGTTCCATCAACGGCGCGCACTTCGCGCCGCTCATCATCCCTTGCCTTGGCGTTGACGCTGCCTAGGATGCGAAAAACCCGGCTGGCATCTCTGGCCATTTTGTCAGCAACAAACGGCTGGAATAGCAGCACCAGCATGCTTTGCGCCGCCTCCCACGCTGGCAAGTCAGTCACCGACCGTTGCAGTACCCACTTCAGGTACGCGCCGCGGCCAGATGAAATGATCAGGCTAGGCTGGGGTAAGCCCAGTTGATCGCAGTGCCGTCGTATGTCTCGCACAAGGGCCGAATCCAGCAGTCTGCCATCTTGATGAAAATCCAGATCCACCCAGCAAGCGCGAACCCTAGAGAAACACGACTTCTGGCGCGATGCACCCACGAAGGTGGCTTGCGAAGCGAACATATCCACGCACTGCCCGGCACTTCGTGCCACCGCATCCACGTGAGCCAAGTCAAACATTGTTTGACGCTTGACTCCGTCTGAGATTTTCAGGAGGGCAAACTTCTCGTTGGGCTGGCGTTCGCTAGGGGCTGCATCCAAAGACTGGCCCCATTCGCCGGTTTGCATGCCGTAGAGCCACTTTAGCTCATCAGTCCCGGTGAGGTGGTTGGTGAAATTTAACAACATGACCGCAAAAAAACGCAAAGGTGTTTGACTACCCTGCGTCACTCATGCTATACTTGATCCCAAGTAGCAAAATGTGACCGCAGGACGCTACCCCATCCCCAGCCGCGATTTGACCCCGGGCTGGGGATTTTCTTTATCCCCCTTCGGGACGGGTGATCTCTGTGTCCCGTGGAACCTCTTGGTAGGATGCAACCTGTGCATCGGCGGCGCGGCAAAGGCCGTGATTGAGCAAAACAGGAAGCGCTTGGCTCACGAACAACGCGCGCGCATCTTCGTCGCCATACAGGCTCAAGCCAATTTTGATGCTCACATCGTAGGAGCGGTCGGCGCTCATGTCGATGCAATCCAACCCCATGGGGGCCTGCACTCCCTCATCTGGTGTGCTGGTGGCAGTGGTATCCATTGCAGCATCTTCGACGGCGCGCAGCATGTCTGTGGCGCGCACGCTCACGATCCGCTGCTCGCTTTCATCGTCGTCGGATGAAATCGCAGCCGGGTTTGTCACGTGCGCCTGCACGATGATGGCTGTGTTGACAGGGCTGCCCACCTTCAATTCTGCAATGATGGAGTCGCAGTGCCGCGCCACTTGATCCCGCTCGGCCCGCAGCATGCCTTGCAAAATCCCAGACAAAGGGGCCCGGCTCTCGTACAAGGAGTACCAGTGCTCCCGCAAGACCGTCAGAAGGTTGGCTTTGAAGGCGTTCTTCTGTTGATCAGGAACCACAAACCCGACCACCCCTTCGGTCTCGACGGGGATGGACATTTGCAGCGACATCAGGTAAATGCGCTGCAGCAAAGGGTCAAGATGGATCTGCTCGCCGTCGTAGCGACCAAAGACACCGTTGATCAACTGATGGGCTGCGGTGCGCCCCTTAAGGATGGAGATGATGGCCATGATTACCTCGTTGATGGAGTGATGGATGGGTGAACTTGATCTTGCTCTTGCTCATCCTGCTTGGACTGCAAGGCCTGGTGAAGAAGCGTTTGGTAGTGAGCCAACTTCTCCATAAACAACCGCGTCTCGGTGTTCAGGCTGAGGCGGTGCCGGGCTCGTGTGGCAGCAACATAGAGCAAATTGATCTCCTGACGAAAGTTTTCTGGTAAGTCGCCCGACGAGTCCAGCATGGCCTGATGAGCCTTGTTGATGCACTCGAAATCTTCACCGATGCAGACATGGTCAAAGTCCAAACCCTTGGACTTGTGAGCTGTTGCAAGCACGAGCTTGGCACCCTGTTCGGAGGGTAGGGCCTTCGCCTTGAAGGCTCTGACAAGATCCGGAGTTTGCGCATTGTACTGCGTGATGAAGCTGCAAAGCAAGCGAGATTCCGGGTCTTGTGTGGCTTGCGCCTCGTCCTCGAACTGCCTCCAGGACGTGTACTGCCGCAGCACCGGGCTCATGATGGACGCACGCTGACCCCTTTTGAGGTGCCAGGCATCCATCAGGGCATCTACGCGGTAGCCCTCGATGCCGCCGACCCAGTGAATCCCACGCCCGTCGACTTCGGCCGCCTCGCGAAACAGGCCCGCATTGGTGCGGGACAGAACCGCCTTCGGGCTGTCGCGTCTAGGCGCCTTCGCTGGCCCCGCCCCTACGATGGAGGTCGTCTCGCCTTTGAAGTGGCGCAGCAAAGCGTTGGCCACGTTCGCAATGTCCGGTCCAAACCGCCAGGTCTTGGGCATCTTCAGCACCGTGGCACCCATGGCGCTGAACAACTCCATGGCGTTGTGGGCCTTGCGAAAACCGTAGATGGCTTGGTGGCGATCGCCAATCAAGAGCATCTTGGCGTGCCGCTGCTTGCGAATGACATCTACCACCACGGGGTTGGTGTCCTGGGCCTCATCGAGAATGATCTGATCAAAGGGCAGCCGAGGCGAGGACAGCGCCCAAAGCTTGAGGTAGGCGTCGTGCGGCACCGAAATCGCCTCACCAGGGCTTTGCATGCGCCGCCAAGACAGGCGTGCCGCATCCATCGCTGACCCCATCTCTACGTCATTCGCGCCGTACTGAAGGCGAGCATCTTCAAGGTGCTGCTCGCTCAGCGTAGCGTCTGGCGACGCGAAAAAACTGTTCAAGACGCCTTGTGCCATGGCGGCAACACGAATGTCGTGCAGACCCAACTCTTCCTGAAGTTGCCTGGCCTTCCAGCTTCCCTTGACCAGTTGATCGCTGTACCTGCGTCCAACGGCGGCCCAGGCGATGGCGTGTGTGCTCTTGCACTCAACATGATCACCGAAGCGCTGGCGCGCCTCCATGGCGTTGGCCCGGTTGAAACAGACATACAGGGCGCTGGTTTTGGGGCGTGCGTCCGTAAAGCCCACCGCAGTGGTGGTCTTGCCTGCCCCTGCGAATGCCTCCGCAACCACCAGTTTGTCGTTGCAGGCGATCACGGCCTTCTGTGAGTCATCGTACTGCATGGTAGATGAGCGCTCAGGAGCGGTGACCTTGGCCACCAGCGGAGGGGCGAAGCGAGGTATGAGGCGTGACATGCCTCTAGTGTACCGCCAGCACCTGTTTTGTGGAAAATGAACGGGTTTTATTGTTTCTATGAAAACCATTGCGCCGATTTGCATAAACTATTTTGCAGGTCGGTAGAGCACGCATCGAAAGAGGCTCTCCCTCGTCACCCTGCTCAGGCTTGACAAAATCTGACGGGCCGCCCGCTCTAAAACCAAAAAAACCCTGCCCTCTCCTTCTCTCCCCTATACAAGGAAAAAAACGAAAACGGGTCGGTCATGCCCAAGGGCAATGAACACCTTGCAGGTGATAGACCCCTTGCATGAGAGGTTGGCTCGGCTGCTCGACCGACGGGGCCGCCCGCTCTAAAACCAAAAAACCCTGCCCTCTCCTTCTCTCCCCTATACAAGGAAAAAAACGAAAACGGACGTGGGCTGCTGGCCGGGGTCGGCTTGGGTCGGCTCAATCGACGCCTTGATCCCGCGGCTCGACCCAACCGAGGATGCGCTCCAGCATCTGCTCCATGCGGCCCACTCGCCCCAAAAGGCGCTGCCACTCCAAGATGTCTGGCCCCGCCCCGCCGCCGCCTGCGCCTCCGTGTGGTCGCACGGCCTCCTGAATCATGGATTGGCGCTGCGCGTCCCACTGCACCAAGAGGTGTCGGCGGGTGGCGTCCAGTTGATAGATGGCTTGCTGCACCTCAGCGGATACACCTTGAGCCGAGGTGCACCCGGCCTGCGCCCGGCAAGGGCTTGCTGCTTGGCTGTCCAGCAGTGATTGAATCTTCACATGGACAGACCCAAGGGCCTCGACCAAAGCGCGCTGCAGCGCCACCAAGTCCGGATGGGGGCGGTCATCGGACTGATGCTCTTCGGATGGGTGCAGATGCCCTTGTGCAGCAGTCGCCCTCAACCGGGCTGCACCCAGGGAGGGCAGGCGCCCGCCGGAATATGTCTCACGATTGGGCTGGTCTTTCGATGGTCGGGCACCTCGAAGGACCACTGCCCCACTCTGAATGCTCTCGACCAGGTGCCGCACCGCATCATCGAGGTCGAACCAAGGAATCCGACCCTCTGCCGACCATTTCTTCAAGGTGGGCATGGATGGCGATGGGTGCTGCGCCAGCGCCGCCCCAAGGGTATCATGGAGCCTCTGCAAGCTGTACCGTCGGGGGGCGCCGCCCTCAACGAGGTGCCCGACACGGCTCACCCCTATATTGCCGCCTTGGGTGACAGATTGCTTGTCAGATCTGACTGGGTGTGGGTTCTGGAAGTTGGGCGTTGCGAACAATGGAGGTCCTCTCTGCTGGTATATACCACGGAATATACCGGCTATAGACCGGCAAAGCAACTTCTGGCCGCAAAAGGCCGTGAAACAATGCCTTAAAAACCACGAAAAACACGGCTTTCTGTAAGCAGATCAATGCGTTGGCGGTTAGCCTTTGCCGAAGGAAATTGTTTCACGGGCGGGGTTCAAGACTGAGGGTTCACGGCTACCCACGCCCATTGCGGTCGGCTGTGTTTTTTGCGCGTACATGGCGGGTGGCGGCTCATGTCCTCCATGCTTTGCGGGCGGGCGCATAGTGTTTGCGCGTCTTTGAGGTGCTGGTGTGGCCTAGGTCGGCTGCGGTTTGCTCCAGTCCGAGTTGCCCCTTGCGGTTCGCCGCGAAGGTTGATCTTGCATCCGCAGGCGAGTAGAGCTTGTCTTCACCGAACAGCATCTTGCATGCGCGCCAGATCGAGACCCGCACCTTGGCATGAAAATCGA
>Ga0136707_1000086_pt1 | contig 16519 bp, 20 predicted proteins | sample 4C3metaG_FD_101397 | JGI IMG/M metagenome (GOLD analysis project Ga0136707, IMG submission 101397) | Freshwater bacterial and archeal communities from Indian Creek, Illinois, USA - 4C3 metaG | ecosystem: Environmental > Aquatic > Freshwater > Unclassified | place: USA: Indian Creek, Illinois...
ATGTAGAACCAGTCATCTGGAATAAGACCACTGGCAGAGTTGTAGGTGGCCATCAGAGATTGAAAGTGCTTCTGGATTTAGGAATGACTGAAGTTGAGTGTGTGGTCATCGAGATGGATGAAGATAAAGAAAAGGCACTCAACATTGCTCTGAATAAAATCAGCGGTGACTGGGATAAGGATAAGTTAGCCCTACTCATTGCTGACCTGCAAGGCGCTGACTTTGATGTCTCCCTTACAGGTTTTGATCCTTCTGAGCTAGATGACCTGTTTAAGGATTCCCTGAAGGAAGGCATTCACGATGATGAGTTTGATGTGGATGCAGAGCTGGAAAAACCCGCCATGACAAAACTTGGTGACGTCTGGAAGCTTGGTCCTCATAGACTGGTCTGTGGTGATTCCACCAAGGCAGAAACCTTCACGCTTCTCATGGATGGAAAGCTGGCAAACCTTGTGGTGACAGATCCCCCCTACAATGTAAACTATGAAGGCTCTGCTGGAAAAATCAAAAACGACAATATGGGTGATTCTGCTTTCTATGAATTCTTACTGGCTGCCTTTACCAATACGGAAGCTGTCATGACACAGGACTCTTCTATCTATGTTTTCCATGCAGATACAGAAGGACTGAACTTTAGAAAGGCATTTGCTGAAGCAGGATTCTATCTCTCTGGCACCTGCATCTGGAAAAAGCAATCGTTGGTCCTTGGTAGGTCTCCTTACCAGTGGCAGCATGAACCTGTGCTCTTTGGGTGGAAGAAAAAAGGCAAGCACAACTGGTACGCTGATAGAAAGCAAACTACCATCTGGGAATTTGAAAAACCTAAGAAGAATGGCTCTCATCCAACAATGAAGCCGGTGGCTCTTGTGGCCCATCCTATTCTCAATTCAAGTCTCAGTAACTGCGTTGTCCTAGATCCATTTGGCGGTTCTGGTAGTACGCTTATTGCCTGTGACCAGACTCAGCGAATTTGTCACACCATTGAGCTTGATGAGAAGTTTTGTGATGTTATAGTTGAACGGTTCATTTCTAACGTTGAATCAGCAGATGACGTTTACCTTATTCGTGATGGTAAAGAATACCGCTATAGTGACCTCCTTGAAAACAAATAACACAACTATTGAAAGATAGACTTGCTATTAACATCACTTAGAGTGATATATGTAGTAAGCAAAAAACAAGGAGGTCAATGCCATGAAAATCAATTACAACGTAACTGGTAACGAACGTAAAAAGCTGGTGAAGCTCATCAACGAAATCACAGAGGTTCCTTCAAAATACCTGGGAGTTCCATCCTGTGCTTACCAGGTCGGACCTTACCACATCGGAAAAGACGGAGAACTAACCTTTGACAGAGAAGTGGTTCAGGCCGATATCAAGACGCTGATGAAAAAATTACAAGAGGCAGGGTTTGAAGCTGAGGTAGATGAACCAGCTCCTGCTGAAACGGAACCTGAAGAAACTGGACTCATCATCCAGATTCCAAAAGACTCCCTCTCCGATGAAGACCTGGAGAAGCTAGCCAAATTGCTAGATGCAAAAGGCAACTTGATTAAGAAGGCTCTGAATGTGGATACCCTTCCCATTGAATCCGACGAGGAACGCATAAGCTTCCCTTGGTTTTCAAAGCTACCAAATCCAGATGAGATAAAAGCCTACTCCCAGTTCATTACAAAGCTGTGTGAGATGGCGAAAACCCAGAAGAGAATCACCGTAAAAGAGAAAGAAGTCGATAATGAAAAATACGCATTTAGGTGCTTCCTTCTCCGCCTCGGATTTATTGGAGAAGAATTTAAAACCTACAGAAAGATCCTCCTTCAACACCTTTCAGGCAGCAGTGCCTTCAAAGGAGGTGCTCCCAGTGAAACCGATCAGTAAAGAAAGACTGGCCCACCTGCGCAAGCAGTACCCCGCTGGCGCCAGGGTCCAGCTCCTTTGGATGGATGATGTTCAAGCACCACCAGCGGGCACAAAAGGCACCGTGTGGGGCGTGGATGACACAGGTTCCATCATGGTTCAGTGGGATAACGGAAGCAGCTTGAATGTGGTTTATGGTGTAGATTCCTGCAAGGTCATCCATGAAAAATCCAGGGAGGATGCATAGCAATGAAGGCATTATTTGGTCGAAAGTTCTACAACCTTAAGGAACTACAAGAAGCAACTGTAGAAGCAAAGGAAGATGGCGTCATTGGTTCTGATTACACTGTGATTCGAGAAGTGGAACTCACTGATTCAGAATTCAAGAAGTTCACCAGTGATTTTCTTGAGGATCAGCCCTGGATCAAGAAGTCAGATGGCGGCACCAACGAAAAAGGTGAGCTTCGATGCATCAGGGTCATTAACAAAGACACCGGTGAAAAGATACTCACCAATCCTGAAGGCCACTCTTACTGCCGTTACTGTGCGATTGAAGATTAAACTGAAAACCTGCTCTATTACTACAGAAATGACTTGCTATTATTCTCGTTTAGAGTGATATATGTAATACCAAAACAAAACCACACTAAATGGAGGATGAGAACATGAAAGAAATCAAAGCATATGAAGAAGCCAAAGCAACCGGCGCAAACTTTAAGGAGTCTGGAATCAACAGCACCATGTACTGGGCCTACGAAAGAAGCAAGGAAGCAGGAAACGACACCATCGACTTTTCTGAGGCCATTTGGGATTACGACATCGAACCCATTGTTAAAACCTGCAGAGCCTACGGAATCGACCGCATCACCATTTCCAGCACTTTCTCAGGACTGATCGCAATCCTTGCCGAATTTGAAAAGCACGGTTGCAAGATGGACAGACTTACCAAGGTTAAGACAAGCTACACCGACTGGCAGACCGGCGAGAAGCAAATTCTACCAGCCATCTTGGTTAGGATTTAAGGGGGTTAGACCATGTGGAGAGAAGGAAAAATCAAAGTCGAAAACAGAACCATTCATTACTGGATCAAAAGCTTTGACTTAGGCTCCCCTTACGGCATTGATGAGGGTAGAATATCAAAACTGATGCTAAAGCGAGATGGCCAGATCATTGCAAACTTTGATAGAGGCTGGGATATTGAACCCATCGACGCCAATGCGCAAGCTGCACTTGAAATATTCATGAAGGAATACAATTAACAACAAGATAACACACATAAAGGAACAGGGCTCTATGGCTCTTTTCCTCGTTACAGAAGACCTCAGGGTCTATTTTTTATGTCTTTTTAAAGGAGGTGTCCGCATATCCGAAAACTAAAGAAGTATAAACCAACCTCTTACATGGCGAAGGATTCCCATTACAGCAAGGAGATGGCGGACTATGCAGTTGGTTTTATTGAATGCCTCTCCCATACCAAAGGAACTTGGGCAGGAAAACCCTTTGAACTGATAGATTGGCAAGAGCAAATCATCCGGGATTTATTTGGAACCATTAAATCAAATGGTTATCGCCAATTTAATACTGCCTATGTAGAAATTCCTAAGAAGATGGGAAAAAGTGAGCTTGCGGCGGCTGTTGCCCTGCTCTTAACCTGTGGTGATAATGAAGAACGAGCTGAGGTTTATGGTTGTGCTGCAGACCGTAACCAAGCCTCCATCGTTTTTAATGTGGCTGCTGATATGGTGCGTATGTGCCCGGCTTTATCCAAGAGGGTTAAGATTTTGGACTCACAGAAAAGACTTATCTATCAACCCACTGGAAGCATCTATCAAGTGCTTTCAGCGGATGTTGGAAACAAACACGGCTTTAACACCCATGGGGTTGTCTTTGATGAGCTCCATACTCAACCAAATAGAAAGCTCTATGATGTTATGACCAAAGGTAGTGGTGATGCCAGGATGCAGCCATTGTACTTTCTAATCACCACCGCCGGAGATAATCAAAATAGTATCTGCTGGGAAGTGCATCAGAAAGCTCTAGACATCATGGCGGGAAGAAAGAACGACCCTACCTTCTATCCAGTGATTTATGGTGCAGATCTTGAAGATGACTGGTCCGATCCAAAGGTGTGGAAGAAAGCAAATCCATCCCTTGGCATCACTGTCAGCATGGATAAAGTAAAGATGGCCTACGAGTCGGCGAGACAAAACCCCGCAGAGGAAAACAGCTTCAGGCAGCTTCGACTCAATCAGTGGGTTAAGCAGGCTATTCGCTGGATGCCAATGGATAAATGGGATGCCTGTGCTTTTCAGGTTAATCCAGAAAGCCTTAAAGGTCGCGTCTGCTATGGTGGACTGGACCTTTCCTCTTCCACTGACATTACAGCCTTCGTTCTGGTCTTCCCTCCACAGGATGAAGATGACAAGTATGTGGTTCTTCCATACTTCTGGATACCAGAAGACAGCATTGATCTTAGGGTTAGACGAGATCACGTGAATTATGATGTGTGGGAAAAACAAGGATTTCTAATGACCACTGAAGGTAACGTGGTCCACTACGGATTCATAGAAACATTCATTGAGGAACTTGGATTGAAATATAACATCCGTGAAATTGCCTTTGACCGCTGGGGTGCAGTTCAGATGACGCAGAATCTAGAGAATTTAGGATTCACTGTTGTCCCTTTTGGTCAGGGCTTCAAAGACATGTCTCCGCCAACGAAGGAACTGATGAAGCTCACACTAGAGCAGAAAATCGCTCACGGTGGCCACCCAGTTCTTCGCTGGATGATGGACAATATCTTCATTCGAACAGATCCTGCTGGAAACATCAAAGCAGATAAAGAAAAATCAACAGAAAAGATTGACGGTGCTGTGGCTACAATCATGGCCCTTGACCGAGCCATTCGCTGTGGTGGAGAAACCGGTAATTCTGTATATGACGATCGAGGCCTTTTAATCTTCTAATGTTATCTTCTCTATGATAGAATGAATGCCATAAATGCCATTATTTTATTTAACATCAAATTAACTATTTACTTTAACATTATTAAAGCGTATAATTAATATTATTAAAGGAGGTTTTAATATGGCGATAGATGTTGTGCCCGAATGGATGATTAACCTTGATGATGAAGATGTATCATTTATCAAAAAATTTCTTTTAGCTTCAGGTTCACTAAAGGAAATTGCTAATCAATATGAAGTTACTTATCCTACCGTAAGACTTAGGCTTGATAAGTTAATACAAAAAATTCAAATAAGTGAAAATGCCGCGAACGAACCTTACGTCGCTTTAATCAAGCGATTAGCTTTAAACGATAAGGTAGACTTTGAAACTGCTAAACTATTAATTTCTGAATACAAAAAAGTTAAAGGAGCTGAATAATATGAAAAACGTGACTATAATGTTGTTTCTTGTGATGGCATTGTTAGTTGGAGGAATCTTTCTTCAAATATTTCTATCTAAAAAGAGGAGTAAGTGGTTTGGACTTATACTTCCGACAATCACCTTTATATATTCTTTATTGATGGTTTCAAATATTGCTGTTTTTGAGGCAATGAAAGGTGGGGAGATATTCATGCTACTTGCCTCAACCTTTCTAATTAGTAATATTCCAACCATTGTCTTACTTGGGATTTATTTCGGTTGTCGTGAAAAAATAAAACTTCGTTCACAGCTTGATAAAATGAATATTCAAGACTTGGACTAACTTCTGTTTTTAGTAGTGAACTCTGCTAATTTCAATTTACTGTTATAACTAATGCACATAATTTATCTTATATGAACTACTCTTAATGTGAATTCGAAAGTATCTATATTAAGCATCTATTCTTGATAGGTGCTTTTTTCATGCCCATTTTAAGGAGGGTGATGTCCATGGGAATACTGCAAGGAATATTTAAGGCTAGAGACAAGCCTAAAGACGCTCTTGGTGGCAGCCTCTACAGTTTCTTTTTTGGAAGTACTAGTGCTGGAAAACCGGTCAATGAGCAAACCGCCATGCAGATGACCGCAGTGTACAGCTGCGTGAGAATCTTATCTGAGACGCTGGCGGGTCTACCACTTCATGTCTACAAATACAATGATTCAGGTGGCAAGGAGAAAAACTTAAAACACCCGCTATATAAACTGCTTCATGATGAACCAAACCCTGAGATGACTTCTTTTGCGTTTAGAGAGACGCTAATGAGTCATCTTTTATTATGGGGAAATGCCTATGCTCAGATAATTAGAAATGCACGTGGTGAAGTGATTTCTCTCTACCCACTCATGCCAAACAAAATGACGGTCGATCGCGATTCAAGTGGTCGGCTTTTCTATTTGTACCAGCGTGGCAATGAGGATGTCCCTACTCTTGGCAAAGAGCATCAAGTGTATCTTTCACCATCAGACGTCCTTCATATCCCAGGACTTGGCTTTGACGGACTGGTAGGTTATTCACCCATTGCCATGGCAAAAAATGCTGTGGGCCTAGCCATAGCTACTGAAGAATATGGAGCTAAGTTTTTTGCTAATGGTGCTTCACCGGGTGGTGTCCTGGAACATCCTGGTACTATCAAGGACCCTGCAAGGATTAAAGAATCCTGGAATGCAGCTTATCAAGGAAGTGGTAATGCCCACCGGGTAGCTGTCCTTGAGGAAGGTATGAAGTATCAGCCTATAGGTATATCTCCTGAGCAGGCACAGTTCCTTGAAACCAGAAAGTTTCAGATCAATGAGATCGCTCGTATCTTTAGAGTGCCCCCTCATATGCTTGCTGATCTAGAGAAGTCGTCCTTTAGCAACATCGAACAGCAATCACTGGAGTTCGTTAAATACACTCTCGACCCTTGGGTGGTCCGCTGGGAACAGTCCATGTGTAGAGCGCTTCTCATGGAAAGCGAGAAATCTAATGTATTTATCAAGTTTAACGTGGATGGCTTGCTGCGAGGCGATTATGTAAGCCGTATGAGTGGATATGCCACTGCAAGGCAAAATGGTTGGATGAGCGCCAATGATATCAGAGAGCTTGAAAATCTGGATAGAATTTCAGAGTCATTAGGTGGCGACCTCTACTTAATCAACGGGGCCATGACAAAATTACAGGACGCAGGCGCGTTCGCAAATATCAAAGAAAAGGAGGAACCTAAATGAAGAAATTTTGGAACTGGGCGCGTGACGAAAACACTGGTGTCTGAACACTCTACCTAGACGGCGTAATTGCCGAAGATTCATGGTTTGACGATGATGTCACCCCTAAGGCTTTTAAAGCAGAGCTTACTGCCGGTGAGGGTGACATTGTTATTTGGCTCAATTCTCCAGGAGGTGATTGCATTGCTGCTAGTCAGATTTACACCATGCTGATGGATTACAAGGGCACAGTTACCGTAAAGATTGATGGTATCGCCGCTTCTGCCGCCTCTGTTATCGCCATGGCTGGGACAACGGTGCTCATGGCGCCAACTGCCCTTATGATGATCCATAACCCCCTTACCGTGGCCATTGGAGACAGCGAGGAAATGAAAAAAGCCATCGCTATGCTTTCTGAAGTTAAGGAGAGCATCATCAATGCCTACGAAATCAAGACAGGCCAGTCAAGGACAAAGCTCTCCCACCTTATGGATGCAGAAACCTGGCTCAATGCAAAGAAGGCCATCGAACTTGGTTTTGCTGATGGCATCTTGGAGGATGAAAAGAAACGAAATCAGACTGAGGACTTTACCTATGCCTTCAGCCGCAGAGCTGTAACCAACTCCCTGCTGGATAAGGTAAAACCCAAACTAGCAAAAGAGAATACTGGCACCCCTATTGAGTCGCTAGAAAAGCGGCTTTCTTTGATTCAACACTAAATTTTAGGAGGAAAACACTATGAATAAAATTCTTGAACTGCGTGATAAAAGAGCAAAGTCCTGGGAAGCTGCTAAAGCCTTCCTGGATACCAAAAGAGGTACAGATGGAATTGTATCTGCTGAAGACACTGCAACCTATGAAAAGATGGAAGCGGATGTGGTTGCCCTTGGTAAGGAAATCGACCGCCTTGAAAAGCAAGAAGCGCTAGACCGTGAGCTTTCAAAGCCACTTAACACACCACTTACCGGAAAACCTATCTTCCAGGGTATGGAATCCAAAGGCGGAAGAGCCTCTGCAGAATACCAGAAAGCTTTCTGGAATGCCATGAGAACCCGTGCTGGTGAAGGCCTCGATCCTATGATTAAGAACGCACTGCAGATTGGTACTGACACTGAAGGAGGGTACCTTGTACCAGATGAGTTTGAGCGTACCCTCATTGAGTCCCTTAATGAAGAGAATATCTTCAGAAAGCTGGCCAATGTCATCTCCACTGCTTCTGGCGATCGTAAGATTCCAGTGGTGGCTTCCAAAGGTACCGCTTCTTGGATTGATGAGGAAGGTGCAATTCCTGAAAGCGATGATAGCTTTGGACAGGTTTCCATAGGCGCTTATAAGCTTGGTACCATGATCAAGGTTTCTGAAGAGCTTCTTAACGACAGCGTCTTTAATCTTGAGAACTATATCGCCAGGGAGTTTGCAAGACGTATTGGTAACAAGGAAGAAGATGCCTTCTTTACTGGAGATGGCTCTGGTAAGCCTACGGGTATTCTTGCAGCCACTGGTGGAGCACAAATCGGTGTAACCGCTGCAAGTGCCACTGCCATTTCCATCGATGAGATTTTGGATCTCTTCTACTCACTTAAATCGCCTTACAGAAACAAATCCGTATTCGTAATGAATGATGCCACTATTAAAGCCATTAGAAAGCTAAAAGATGGCCAGGGTCAGTATATCTGGCAGCCTTCACTTCAGGCAGGAACACCAGATACCATTCTGAACAGACCTGTTTACACTTCATCCTACGTTCCTACCATCGCTGCATCTGCAAAGTCTATCATCTTCGGTGATTTTGGCTACTACTGGGTGGCGGATCGTCAGGGCAGAGTTTTCAAGAGACTCAATGAGCTCTATGCAGCCACTGGACAGGTTGGCTTTGCTGCAACTCAGCGTGTGGATGGAAAGCTCATTCTACCTGAAGCCATCAAAGTGCTTCAGCAGAAAGCGTAATGGAGGATCCTATGAGTTATAACACAAAGAACTTTACCGAACAGGGCGGTGAAAAAACCGTCATTGGTGGAACTCTTGAAATCAAGGAAGGGGCGGTCGTTACAGGCCTCCCTATTCTTGATAATCAAGCAGAAAGTGCTGCTGCCACAGTTGAAGATTTGGTGACGGATTTCAATGCCCTTCTCACCAAACTTAAGACTGCAGGGCTTATGATTTCAGACTAATGAAAGGATGGTGGCGGTATGACTCTGCTGGAAAAAGTAAAAGGAAATCTTATTCTTCATCACTCAGCTGATGATGACCTGCTTGAGATGTACATCACTGCCGCTACGAGGTACGCAGAAAGCTATCAGCATCATCCTGAGAACCACTATGTGGAAGCTGTTATGCCAGCCACCACACAGCAAGCCATCATCATGCTGTCATCTCACTTCTATGAATCACGAGATGGCAGCACTGGTGGTTTTTACTCAGATAATGTTCAGGCTGGACAGCAAGTATGGAATACAGTCAATCTTCTACTGCGGCTTGATCGAGATTGGAAGGTGTAGTTATGAGCTTTGGAAAAATGAATACCTTTATCGATATTGTAGAGAGGATAAACATTAAAGATGCTGAAGGATTTAGAACTGAAGTTGATAATATTGTAGCTTCTGTCAGGGCGTATCGTGAAGGTCGACATGGCAATGAGAAATGGGCAAATAGAGCTTCCTTTACTGAAGCCACAGACCTTTTTCGCTTTCGCTGCATCCCTGGTATTACCATTACGGCATCTATGGTGATCATCCACAGTGATAAGAGATTTGAAATCACATCTGTTGAGGATGTGAAAGGACGCGGAATGTATCTTGAAGTTCTAGCTAAGGAGGTGGTTCCAAGTGGCTAACGCAACCATGAAAATGCCCAATGAGTTTTTAATGAAGCTTACAAAGCTTGGTGATAAGACAGATGAGATAGTGTCAAGAGTATTAGAAGCTGGCGGTGAAGTAGTTCTGGATAAAGTCAAATCCAACCTGAAAGGTGTTATCGGAAGTGGTACAAAGGAGAAAAGCCGTTCTACTGGTGAGCTGGTCTCATCCCTTGGGCTATCTCCAACTAAGCTAGACAGAAACGGAAACTTCAATGTCAAGGTTGGCTTCAATGAACCTCGTGGCGATGGAGATGCCAATGCTAAGATTGCAAATATCCTTGAATACGGTAAATCAGGTCAGCCACCTAAGCCCTTCTTGAAGCCAGCAAAATCCGCATCTCGGAAGGCATGCATAGAAACTATGAAATCAGAACTGGATAAGGAGATTGAAAAGCTATGAGCTTACTTGCGGATTTAAACAACATACTAGAACCCTTAAACATTCCTGTGGAGACCGGAGTATTTTCCGATACGCCGCCGGATGAATATCTGGTTATTACCCCCATGTCTGATAGGCTTGATCTCTTTGCAGATAATGAGGCCTATATGATTCTTTCAGAAGCTCGGCTTTCTCTTTTCACGAAGAAGAACTATATGAAGCGCAAGAAAGAACTAACAAAAGCGCTTCAATCCGGAGGGATCACCATAACAGATAGACAGTATGTTGGTTATGAACACGACACTAAATTTCATCATTACGCCATTGACGTAATGAAAGAATATGAAACGGAGGAATAATAAATGGCAACAATCGGATTGGACTCTCTATTTTATGCAAAAATCACAGAAGATCAAAACGGCATCGAAACCTATGGCACCCCAAAAGTGCTGGCTAAAGCCATGACTGCAGAGCTGAGCATTGAGCTCATTGAAGCCATTCTCTACGCAGATGACGGTGCCAGCGAGGTGGTCAAAGAATTTAAGAGTGGCGCTTTAAGTTTAGGTATTGATGATATTGGTTCACTTGTAGCTCAAGATTTAACCGGCTGCAAAATTGACAGCAACAATGTGGTGGTTTCAAGAAGTGAAGATGGTGGTAGCCCTGTGGCAGTTGGTTTTCGTGCCAAGAAGGCCAATGGAAAATATCGCTACTTTTGGCTCTACAGGGTTATCTTCTCTGTTCCCGCCACAAGCCTTGCCACCAAAGGCGACTCCATTACTTTTAGCAGTCCCACCATAGAAGGAACCGTCTTTAGAAGAAACAAACTAGACGGAGAAAGCAAACATCCTTGGAAAGCGGAAGTTACTGAAGGAGATAATGGTGTAGCGGCATCAACAATTACAAGCTGGTTCACATCCGTTTATGAACCAGACTTTACAGCCATAACCCCAACCATAACCATCGCAACACAACCAGCAAGCTTAACTGAATTGACAGCAGGAAGCATTTCTGGAAGCCTCTCTGTTGTGGCAAATTCAAACACCTCAAACCCTGTAACCTATCAGTGGTATGAAAATACCATCGATAGCACCACTGGCGGTACTATTATCAATGGAGAAACTTCTGCGAGCTTTGATATTCCAACGGACCTCTTGGCAGATACCTATTACTACTACTGCGTCTTAAGCTCTAGTGGTGCAGAAAACGTGACGACCACAGTGGCTACTGTTGTTGTTTCTTAATGGGAGGGTTGATCATGACAGATGAAAAATTAAAGGTTGATGAGGCTTCTGAAGAACGAAGTACCACCATTGATATTGGCGGCACAGAGTTTAAGATGATTCTTACCACTAAAGCTACAAAGGAAATTGCCAAGCGCTATGGCGGTCTTGAGAATTTGGGCGATAAGCTTATGAAAACTGAGAACTTTGAAGTGGCGCTAGAAGAGGTGGTGTGGCTCATCACCCTTTTGGCAAACCAATCCATCCTGATCCACAATATTAGGAACAAGGATGATAAAAAAGACCTTCTCACAGAAGATGAAGTGGAGCTTCTTACCACTCCCTTTGACCTGGCTAATTACAAAAATGCCATTATGGCCAGTATGATGAAAGGCACAAAAAGGAATGTGGAGAGTGACGACTCAAAAAACGAGGTGGTCGGGTAAGTGATGAACAAGTCTTTACCCGACTTATCTACTTTGGAACAGTCCATTTAAGACGTTTAGAAGATGAAGTGTGGCTCATGCCCATTGGCTATTTGATGGACCTTTGGGAATGTCACAAGCAATTTACCGGAATATCGAAACCGAAACAAGAGCGCTACATCGATGAAATAATACCGGAATTTCTATAACAAAACCATTTAGAGTGGCACCTTAGGCGGTGTCATTTTTTATGCCCCAAAGGAGGTGAATGCTATGTCGGACTTCGGCCTAAAAATAGGTGTTGAGGGTGAAAAGGAATTTAAGAACTCTCTTCGAGATATCAATCAAACATTCAAGGTGCTGGGTTCTGAAATGAATCTGGTCACCTCACAGTTTGATAAGCAAGATAAATCTATCAAAGCTATTACAGCAAGAAATGAAGTGTTGAATAAAGAGATCGACGCTCAGAAAAGCAAAGTATCCACCCTTGAAGCTGCGCTGAAAAATGCTGCTGAGTCCTTTGGGGAGAATGACAAGCGAACAAAAGCCTGGCAGATTCAGTTAAACAATGCAAATGCAGATCTAAACAAAATGGAAAAGGAACTGGAGGATTCTGCTGTTGATGCGAATAACCTCGGGGAACAGTTAGAAGAATCCGGTAAGTCCGCAGAAGGTGCTGGTGGGAAGTTTGAGAAGTTTGGAGGAGTTCTTAAGGGGATCGGAACTGCAATGGGTTCTGTGGCTCTTGCAGCAGGTGCTGCTACTATAAAACTTGGAACTGAGATTGTCCAGCAGTTTGGTGAGCTTGAACAGAATCTTGGTGGTTCCGAAGCTGTATTTGGAAAGTACGCTTCTTCTATTCAGAAAACTGGTGAGGAAGCTTACAAAAATCTAGGTGTGTCCCAGAGTCAATATTTGGCCACAGCCAATAAAATGGGAGCGCTTTTTCAAGGCTCAGGTGTTGAACAACAAAAGAGTTTAGAACTGACGGAGAAAGCCATGCAACGAGCTGCAGATATGGCCTCCGTTATGGGCATCGATATGCAGGTTGCCCTTGATTCTGTTGCTGGTGCTGCTAAGGGTAACTTCACCATGATGGATAACTTGGGAGTTGCCATGAATGCCACAAATATCGAAGCCTATGCTCTTGCCAAAGGATTAGATTTTACATGGGCATCGGCAACAAATGCAGAAAAAGCTGAAGTGGCCATGCAGATGTTCTTTGAAAATACGGAGCAGTATGCGGGGAACTTTGCCAGAGAATCCACCCAAACCGTCACAGGTTCCATAGGTCTTCTACAAGCTGCACTAGGTTCGTTTACTGCAGGTCTGGGAAATGCAGATGCGGATATGACCAACTTAACCCAAAATCTCGTAGATGCTTTTCAGTCAGTAGTTATTAATATTGTACCAATATTAGAAAATGTGGTTACTGCTCTACCTGCAGCAATGGATGCGATCCTTATGGCCATTGGAGACCTTCTGCCAGTTCTTCTTAGTACAGTAACGGATTTATTCAGCCAGGTTCTGGAAACCTTACTGAGCCTACTTCCAGAACTGATTCCAGCAGCTGTAGATGCGGTTATGACCATTGTTGGAGCACTCATTGAGAATTTGCCGCTTTTAATCGATGCGGCTATACAGCTAATTACTGCTCTTGTAGAAGGGTTAGGATTGGCTTTGCCTGAACTGATTCCAGCAATGATTGAAGCAGTCATTTTGATTGCTACCACTTTAATCGATAATATGAGCTTAATTCTGGATGCTGCCTTTCAACTAATTAGTGGATTGGCTCAAGGACTTTTAAATGCACTCCCTACTCTAATTGAATCTTTGCCCCAGATCATCAACAGTATTGTTGGATTTATTACCAGCAATCTACCCAGACTCATTGAAATGGGTGTTCAGCTAACCATTCAACTGGGGATGGGCTTAATCAGAGCCATTCCCCAGGTCGTTGCTCAACTTCCTCAAATCATTACAGCCATAGTTTTAGGTCTCGGTAGAGCCCTCCCTTCTATTGTTGAAGTGGGTCGGAATATCGCAAGAGGTTTATGGGATGGTATTGCATCGATGATTGGTTGGCTTGGTGAGCGCGTCAAAAGTATGGTTAATGGCATAGTAGGCGGGGTCAAAAAGGTACTGGGTATCCGTTCACCTTCTAAAGTGTTCGCCGGTATTGGCGCTAACATGAGTGAAGGTATTGGTGAAGGATTTACAGAAGCGATGAGCGGTGTAGAAGATGATATGCAAGGAGCTATACCTACTGATTTTGATCTCGATCTTAATTCTCAAGTATCAGGAAATCTTGGAGGTTCTGAAGGAGCTGTTTTTGATGTGACTATTCCTCTTACCATTGACGGTAATATTTTGACAAGAGTTATTGCACAGCTTCAGTGGAACCAAAATACTGTCACAGTTAGAAACCTTGGTGTGGCAGGGAGTTAATAGAAAGGAGGCGATCTCTTGATTGAAATTTACGCAGGAGCAACCCTGATTCAGTCCGTTAACAAAGTCATCAGCTCAAATATTAGAGAAACCTTAGAGGGTGAGTTTACCCTCTCATTTACTGTTATGGCGAAGTCTGCACTGGCTTTAAAAACAAAGCAAATTGCAAAACTAGATAATCAGTATTTTGAACTGGTCCAAATCAGTAAATCAATTCAAGGGAGCCTGCCTGTCTGCTCTGTTCTTTGTGAGCATGTGTCTTATCTTTTGAATCATGAAATGTATCAAATAAGCAGTTTTGACTTCACGGGTGATCCTTTTGCAGGATTATCCCAGCTCCTTGCAGGCACTCCCTTTTCAGTTGGGATTGTGGATTTTACAGAGAGCGTCACGATGAAAATCAACCAGAAGGTTTCCAGAAGAGCTGCTCTTATGCAGTTCATTGCTATTTTGGGTGGTGAAATCCAATACGATGGCTATAGCATTAATATTCGTAGCCATAGAGGCTCCAATGATTATATCCCGGTGATGGGTTCAAAGAATGTCACAAATGTGGCTGTATCCCATGATTCCAGGGAGAATGCATCATCCTATGATATTTCCTTTTTCAAGCTGATGGATTTGGCTGTTGGTGATAATGTGCACATCATCTTCAATCCATTAGGTATCAATGTGAAAACCAGGATCATCTCCCTTGAATACAATCCTTTTTATCGATTTAACATCCGCGTTGAGGTTGGAAGGTATCGACCCAGTATTTCTGATACCTTCTATCGCATAGAAAATTCTATTTCTAATGTTGGAAGCTCTGTGGATGATCTTCAAAACCAGGTCTATGACTTAGGCGTCTCTTACACCATTGTAAAAACACTGTCAGTCGTTGATAACAAGATTAATGTGACCTACGAAGTGGAAAAAGGTGATACCCATCAGTATCATGCCGAGTACAGCTTCACCACTGATTCCAGTGGCAGGATCACCAGCATCGCCTTAGAAGATATTTTCTCAGAGCTTCTCCTTAAAGAGGTCTCTTCACTTTTGATTGATGCTGCAGCCTTCGAGGTAACCTATGCCGATGGTTCAACTGGAAACTATACCTACTCCACCGATTCCAGCGGAAGAATTACAGCCATTGAGAAAGTTTAAGGAGGAAACCCATGAGCTATAATCGTAATTTTAATAACACCTTGGCCATCTGGACAGCTTTTGGTGGTAGAGGCAGCATTGTCCTTCCTATTCCTACCTTAAGCTGGACCAAGAAATACTATAACAACTTTGGCTATACCCAATACGGTAGTGAAAGACAGATTAATGTCTATGATAACGGAAACGCTCAGATTGCTGTTTATTATGCAAAGACTCCCTACATGTCCTACTGGAACAAGACCAACAAACAATGGACCGTTGTCAGTGTTCCTTGGTGGAGTCATGGGCAGCCTGAGATACTTTATGCTGCGGATGGAGTCTTTATTGCCAAGATCGTGGGCCTTGCTAATATCATCGCATCCTTTGACGGGATCACCTGGCATAATGCTGGGTACTGCGCCGGAGCACAAAACGCTATGACCTGTGGTGCTTATGATATGGACAGGGGCTCTGGCGTGGTCAGCTGGTGGTACTACAAGTCACCGGTTTATTATAGCTTTGATTCCTTGGAAGAACGAACCGCCTGGACCTTGGTTGGCTCTGATGGAACTTCAGTCCCCATCTTTAAATACCTGACCCGGCACAAAGGTTATTTTGTAGGAGTTGTTGGTGGTGACAAATCCATCGCCAGAGCCAGCACATCAAGTCCAGGAAGCTGGGGAACTACCATTCCTGAAGATGTGAATGATACAAGGTACATGTTCATCCGTTCTATCAATGATGTGCTCTTTGTCATGAAGTTCAACTATACCAATGTAGGCGGGACCTATACCTACCATGTAAGGCTATGCGTTATGAATGATACGGCAACTGAAATCACCCATACAAACCTATATCATGTAGGGGATCTGGCTAATAACAACATCCCTAATCCAAGAAACATCATCTGGATGCCAGATTGGGGAAAGTTTGCGCTTCTAAAAGAGAGTAGCCTTTGTGTATCCTCTGATGGGATTACCTGGGAATGCTTGCATCAGCCAGGGTTCACAACTTCCCAATACGATACCTTTGACGGTGCCATGTACATTCCAGGAGACGGCTTTTACGCCAAAGCCAGTGGCTATGTCTACTA
>Ga0136707_1000087_pt1 | contig 16494 bp, 16 predicted proteins | sample 4C3metaG_FD_101397 | JGI IMG/M metagenome (GOLD analysis project Ga0136707, IMG submission 101397) | Freshwater bacterial and archeal communities from Indian Creek, Illinois, USA - 4C3 metaG | ecosystem: Environmental > Aquatic > Freshwater > Unclassified | place: USA: Indian Creek, Illinois...
GGGCATCACCAGCAGGCATAGCGCCAGCAGCAGCAGCACCAGCAGCGCCAGCAGCCCGGTCCATTCCGGCAGGCCCGGCAGCGTCAGGCGGGTGACGAGGTCGTTCAGCATCAGCCGCCCGTGACGCTCATGTGGCGCGAGACGGCCGGGGCCGCCTTGCGGCGGTCAATGATGAAGTCATGGCCCTTGGGCTTGCGGGTGATGGCTTCGGCGATGGCGGCGCGCAGCCCTTCCTCGCCCAGCTCGGGGTCACGCAGGGGGGCGCGGAGGTCGGCCGCATCCTCCTGGCCGAGGCACATGTAGAGCGTGCCCGTGCAGGTCAGGCGCACGCGGTTGCAGCTTTCGCAGAAATTATGCGTCATCGGCGTGATGAAGCCCAGGCGCGTGCCGGTCTCCGCCACGTCATAATAGCGCGCCGGGCCGCCGGTGCTGTGGCTGCTCTCCTTCAGCGTCCAGTTCTGCTTGAGGCGCGCGCGCACCAGGCTGAGCGGCAGGAACTGGTCCGTCCGGTCCTCGTTGATTTCGCCGAGCGGCATCGTCTCGATCAGGCAGAGGTCGAAGCCATGCTCGCCGCACCAGCCCAGCATGCGGTCGAATTCATGCTCGTTCAGGCCCTTGAGGGCGACGGCGTTGATCTTCACATGCAGGCCGGCGGCTTTGGCAGCGAAGATGCCGTCCAGCACCTTGTCCAATTCGCCCCAGCGCGTCGCGGCCTTGAAGGCGCCAGGGTCCAGCGTGTCGATGGAGACATTGATGCGGCGAATGCCCGCGCGCGCCAGCTCGTCGGCGTATTTCGTGAGCTGGGTGCCGTTGGTGGTGAGCGTCAGCTCATCCAGCCCGGAACCGATGCGGGAGCCGAGGCCGCGCACCAGCGACATGACATTCTTGCGCACCAGCGGCTCCCCCCCGGTGAGCCGGAGCTTGCGGACGCCAAGCTCGATGAAGGTGCCGCAAAGTCGTTCCAGCTCCTCCAGCGTCAGCACTTCCGATTTGGGGAGGAAGGTCATGTCCTCCGCCATGCAATAGACGCAGCGAAGGTCGCAGCGATCCGTCACGGAAACGCGGAGGTAGCTGATATGACGCCCGAAAGGGTCAATCATGATAATGAATGGTCCCGGCGGTTGTTGCTTCACCGCATTTGGGGCGGATCAACCCGCTGTTGCAAGGGTGCCCCGCGCGCCTGGCGCCTTGGCCATCCAGTTGAGCACGCTGGCGGTCAGCCCGACCACGATCATCACCGGCCAGAAGGCGGCGTAGCTGCCGGTCCAGGCCATCAGCACGGCGCCCGAGCCAGCGCCCAGGAAGCCGCCGATCTGGTGGCTGAAGAAGCACACGCCATAGAGCGCGCCGAGGTCGCCCACGCCGAAGCGGCGCGCAATGGCGGCGGAAGTCAGCGGCACGGTGCCGAGCCAGACGAAGCCCATGACTGCGGCAAAGAGAATCGTGCCCCATTCGCTGGGTGGCGCGATGGCGAAGGCGGCGATGGCCACTGTGCGCGCCAGATAAATCCAGCCCAGCCCCGTTTCCGGCTTGATGCGAGTGGAAAGCCAGCCGCAGAACCAGGAGCCGGGGATGTTGAACAGACCGATCATCATCATGACCATCATGCCCAGGGCCGCGGGCTGGCCGCAGAGCGCGATATGCGAGGGCAGATGCGTGGTCAGGAAGGCCAACTGGAAGCCGCAGGCGAAGAAGCCGCCGGTCAGCAGCGCGAAATCACGATCCGCCAGGGACCGCCGGGCGAGGCCGGGCAGGCCCATCAGTCCGGCTGCCGGGGCGCCGGTGCGCGGTGCCGGGCGCCATTCGATGTTGCGGGCGATGGGAATGATCAGCACGGCCGAAATCGCGAGCATTGCCAATGCGCCGGCCGCGCCGAAGCCGCCAATGGCCGAGAAGGTGATGGGCACCATCGCCGCCTGGCCCAGGCTGCCGCCAGCGCTGGCGATGCCGATATACTCGCCACGCTTCTCGGGCGGCGCGAGGCGGCCAATGGCGGCCAAGGCCAGCCCCGTGCCCGCGCAGGCGACGCCAAGCCCCGAGAAGAAGCCAATGCCGATCATGATGGTGAGGTTGGAGGGCATCAGTGCCGGCAGCCCGCAGCCGATCAGGTAGAAAACCCCGCCAAAAGCCATGACGCGGCCCGAGCCATGTTTGTCGGCCATGGAGCCGGAGATCGGCTGCGCCAGCCCCCAGGTCAGGTTGTGCAGGGCCACGGCGAGGCCAAAGGCCCAGGGCGCGATTTCATGCTCGGCGGCCAGGGGCAGCAGCAGCAGGCCAAAGGTCTGGCGGATGCCCATGGCGAGGCTGGAGGTCGCCGCCGCCGCGATGATGGCAACCCACAGGATGCTGCGGGCGGAAGACGTGGCGGAGGACATGGCGAAATCAGACCGGAGCGGCCCGCGCCGCGCAAGCGAGGCTTGCGCCGGGTCCGTCATGTCTCGCACGCATGGAGGTCGGGTGAGCCCGTCGGGGGCTCACCCTCAGGCGCGGCAGCAGCCTTAAGCGGCGTGCTGCGTGGCGGCCTGGTCATTCGCGGCCAGCGGCGTGGCGGCGGCGGCGCCGGCGCGGATATTGCCCCGCGTCAGCCCGATATCGGCCAGTTCGCGGTCGCTCAGGATGCGAAGCTGCTCGATCGTCTCGCGGCGCTCGCGGATGGCGGTGAGGACGGCGCGGAGGCCGTGGAAGAAGCCCTTGATGCGGGCAGCCACCGCGGCATCGCGCATCTGGCGCGCCTCGACGAGGATGGTCTCGATGCGCTCGGCCTCGGCGTTGCGCTGGCTCCCATGAAGGGAGGCTTGGGGCATCAGCAGCGCGGCTTCGGCTGGGGTGATGCGGTTCATGATCTTATGGTCCTGTTGTGAAGGGCGGCAGTGCCGCCCGGATGGGCATGATCTAAGGGATTGCGGCTGTGACAGGTTGTGCCAAGCTTATGCTCCAGACATGCGATTAATGCATGACATATTGTGGACACATGAATTTATGACGGAACTGTGAAAATGCTAACCCGTGCCGAGCGCCTCACCGCCCTCCGCCAGGCCCTCGCCACCAGCGGCGTGGATGGCTTCCTGATCCCTCGCTCGGATGAGCATCTGGGCGAATATGTGCCGCCCTCCGGCGAGCGCCTGGCCTGGCTCACCGGCTTCACCGGCAGCGCCGGCCTCGCCATCGCGCTCCAGGACCGCGCCGCCATCTTCACCGATGGCCGCTACACCACCCAGGTGGTGGCCGAGACGGATGGCGCCCTGTGGGAGCGCCGCCACCTCACCGAGCAGCCGCCCGAGGCCTGGCTGCGCGAACACGCGGCGGGGCTGAAGCTCGGCTATGATCCCCTGCTGCACAGCGAGGCCTTCCTGAAGCGCTTCCGCGGCGTGGACCTCGTGCCGCTCTCGCCCAATCCGGTGGATGGCATCTGGCAGGATCGGCCCGCACCTCCCACCGCCGCGGTGCTGCCGCATGGCCTCGACCTCGCGGGGGAGGGCGCCGAGGCAAAGCGCGAGGCCGTGGCCGCCGCATTGCGGCAATCGGACGAGCAGGCGGTGCTGCTGGCGGATGCCCATTCCGTCGCCTGGCTGCTCAATCTGCGCGGCGGGGATTTGGCGCATACACCCATGCCGCTGGCCTTCGCGCTGGTGCGCGATGATGCCTCGGTGCGGATGTTCCTGCATGCGCCGGAGCGCGTGCCCGAAGCCACCCGCGCCCATCTGGGCAACCGCGTCGCCATCGAGCCGCGCGGCAACCTCCCGCGTGCCCTGGCCGAATTGGCGGGCAAGGCGGTTCGGGTGGACCCGGACGCGACCCCCATCGGCTTCGCCGCCATCCTGCGCGAGGCCGGCGCCCATGTGATGGCCGGCGAGGACCCGACGCGCCTGCCGCGCGCCGCCAAGAACACGACCGAGCAGCAGGGCGCCCGCAATGCCCATCGCCGCGATGCCGTGGCCGTGGCGAATTTCCTCGCCTGGTTCGCGGCGGAAGCGCCGAAGGGCGGCCTCACCGAGCTTTCCGCCGCCGCGCATCTGCTGGATTTGCGCCGCCTGGTGCCGGGCTTCGTGGCCGAGAGCTTCCCCGCCATCTCGGGCGCGGGCGAGAATGGCGCCATCGTCCATTACCGCGTGACCGAGGCCACCAACCGGCCCATCCACGCCAATGAATGCTACCTGATTGACAGCGGCGGCCAGTATCCGGACGGCACGACCGACATCACCCGCACCCTCTGGAGCGGGCCTGGCCCGGCGCCGCAAGGTCTGCGTGCGCGCTACACGGCGGTGTTGCGCGGGCATATCGCGCTGGGCACGCTGCGCTTTCCGGCGGGCGTCGCCGGGCCGCATCTGGATGCCATTGCGCGCCGGCCGCTCTGGGATGCGGGCCTGGATTATGACCACGGCACCGGGCATGGGGTTGGCAGCTTCCTCTCAGTGCATGAGGGGCCGGTGGCCTTCAGCCGTGCTGCCAAGCCGGTGCCGATCCAGCCGGGCATGATCCTCTCCAATGAGCCGGGCTATTACCTTCCCGGCCATTACGGCATCCGCATCGAGAACCTGCTGCTGGCGCGCGAAGCCCCGGCCCAGCCGGACCAGGCCAAGCCCTTCCTGGAATTCGAGACGCTGACCCTGGCGGCCTATAGCCGCGCCCTGCTGGCCCCCGCCCTGCTGACGCCGGCCGAGCGGGATTGGGTGAATGCCTATCAGGCGCGCGTCCTGGCCGAGATCGGGCCGTTGCTGGATGCCCCGGTGCGGGACTGGATGGCGGCGGAATGCGCGCCCCTGTGACGCCTCAGCGATAGGGCACGGCGGCGACGGCGTTGTAGGGCGAGCCGTCAATCAGCCGCGTGCTCCAGGCGACATAGACCAGCATGCGCTGCGCCTCGTCCACGAAGCGATGCACGCGGGTTTCCTTGAAGAAGAAGCTGGTCGAGGCCTCCCAGACGCGCTCGCCGCGTTCGCCGCGCCGGAGTTCGGGCGTGATGGTGACGGGGCCGGTCGCCATGCAGGAGAGGGCGAAGCGTGACGGATCCTCCGCCACGCCCACCATGCCGGCGAGGCCGCCCGTGCGCGCCTGGCTGACATAGAGCTTTTTCCGTTCGGAAAGGCTCACGGCAAAAGCTCTAGATCATTGAATTACGGGCATCTTTATCCGATCAAACGATTCCGTTTGATCGGATGATGCTCTGGCAGGCCACGCCCGGCACCTCTGGGTCGGTGAAGCGCTCCACCACCACGCGATGGCTGCGGGTCAGGCCGAGATTGGTGATGGCGGTGTTCACATGGCCGATCTCGGTGGTGTCATCGGCAAGGGCGTTGGCGGGGAGGAGGAGGGCGAGCAGGCTCAGGACATGGCGCATGGCATGTAAACGCGCGTTGCTGGCGCGCGTTGTTCAGGCCAGGCCGGCCATGTCCCGGAACTCGGCCTCGGTCAGCACGCGCAGGCCCAATTCCGCCGCCCTGGCCGCCTTCGAGCCGGCATCGGCGCCGACCACAACGAAATCGGTCTTCTTCGAGACGGATTTCGTGACCTTGGCGCCCATCGCCTCCGCCCGCGCCTCCGCCTCCTGGCGGGAGAGGGTTTCCAGCGTGCCGGTGAAGACCAACGCCTTGCCGGCAAAGGGATTGCCCTCCGCCGCGATCACCGCAGCATCCTCGGGCGTCACCTCGCCCAGCAGCGCGTCGAGGGCTTCGAGGTTGTGCGGTTCGGCGAAGAATTCCACGAGTTCGGTGGCGATGGCCGGGCCGATGCCCTGGATGCTGCCCAGTTCCTCACGCGCCTCGCTGCCGATGATGCGCGCCGCCGCCATGCACTCGCGCAGCGTGGCGATGGAATGGTAATGCCGCGCCAGCAGCTTCGCGTTCTGCTCGCCGATGCGGCGGATGCCCAGCGCGAACAGGAAGCGCTCCAGCGGCGGGTTGCGCCGCGCCTCGATGGCCTCGAACAGCTTGCGGGTGGAGAGCTTGCCCCAGCCTTCCAGTGCTTCAAGCCGCGCCGCGTGGGTGTGCAGCCGGAAGATATCGGCCGGTCCATGCAGCAGGCCCATGGCGTGCAGCGTCTCGATCCGCTCCTCGCCCATGCCCTCGATGTCGAGGCAGCGGCGGCTGACGAAATGCCGCAGGCGCTCCACGGTTTGCGCGGGGCAGATCAGGCCACCGGTGCAGCGGCGCACCACGTCATCATTCTCGCGCACGGCATGGCTGCCGCAGGCGGGGCAGGTGGTGGGGAAGGCGTAAGGGGGCGCGCGGCCTTCGCGGCCGGCATCCAGCACCGCGACCACCTGGGGGATGACATCGCCCGCGCGTTGCAGCGTGACGGTATCGCCCTCGCGGATATCCTTCCGCGCGATCTCATCCTCATTGTGCAGCGTGGCGTGGGTGACGGTGACGCCGCCGACAAAGACCGGCTCCATCACCGCGCGCGGCGTCAGCGCGCCGGTGCGGCCCACCTGGATCTCGATGCGGAGTAGCCTGGTCCGCGCCTGCTCGGCCGGGAATTTCCAGGCAATGGCCCAGCGCGGCGCGCGGCCGACAAAGCCCAGCCGGGCCTGCCAATCCAGCCGGTCCAGCTTGTACACCACGCCGTCAATCTCATAGGCCAGCGCGGCGCGGCCGCTGGCCATGCGCTTCTGGAAGGCGGCGGGGGTCTCGGTCAGCGGGTCTGCCGCGCCATCGCTCACCGGCGTTGAGAGCGGGTTCACGCGGAAGCCCCAGCGCCGCAGCGTCTCCAGCCAGGCGTGATGCCTGGTGGCCGGTGCCTCGCTCGCCTCGCCCATCGCATAGGCCCCCATGGCGTAAGCAAAAAATTTCAGCGGGCGTTGCGCGGTGATGCTGGCATCCAACTGGCGCAGCGAGCCCGCCGCCGCATTGCGCGGATTGACCGGGATGGTGACGGCGGGGCCGAGTTTTTGCCCGAGCGCCTTGCGGGCTTCGCGTTCGGCCAGCACCGCTTCCTGGGCGGCGCGGAAGGCTTCGAAATCGGCGCGGTCGAGAAAAACCTCGCCGCGGATTTCGATGAGTGCAGGATGGGGGCTGGGCAGGCTGCGCGGGATATCGGCCATGGTGCGGAGATTGGCGGTGATGTCCTCGCCCTCCGCGCCATCGCCGCGCGTGGCCCCCTTCACCAGCCGGCCATTTTCGTAGAGCAGGTTGACGCTCAGCCCATCAATCTTCGGCTCTGCGATGAAATCGAGCGGTTGCCCCTCCGGCAGGCTGAGAAACCGGCGGATGCGGGCGGCAAACTCGGAAAAATCCTCCTCGGCGAAGGCATTATCCAGGCTGAGCATGGGCGCCAAATGGCGGGATTTCGCGAAGCCCTCCGTGGCCCGGCCCGAGACCTTCTGCGTCGGGCTTTCGGGTTGCAGCAGGGCAGGGTGCTCGGCCTCCAGCGCGCGCAGGCGCTGCATCAGGGCGTCATATTCGGCGTCGCTGATGCTGGGCGCGTCCTGCTCGTAATAGAGCCGGTCATGCTCGGTGATCTGGGCGATGAGGCGCGCGATCTCGGCTTTGGCGCTCTCGCTCATGGCTGGGCCAACTCCGCGAAGGCGCCGCCTTCGATCAGGAGGCTCTGCGTCCGCGCCTCGGTGGCGCCGATGCCGCGATGGAAGGCGAGCGCCAGCGCATCGCCATCACCGGCATCCCACCAGAGGAATTCGCCGCCATCCTCGGCCGCCGCGCGGGCCAGGGCCGCCACCAGGGCACGACCCAACCCCTGCCGCCGCGCCTCGGGCGCCACATAGAGATCGCCCATGACGAAGCCCCAGCGGCTGGCCCCGCTATCGTAACAGGGGTGGCCGGAGACGAAGCCCCGGAGCATGCCCGCTTTCTCGGCCACCAGCACCACCACGCGGGCATCGCCGATCAGGTCCCGCGTCACGCCCTGGGCGGTGATGCGCTCGGGGTGCAGGCCCGGCCCGGTGTTGAGGGCGCGAAGCAGGGCGGCGAGCGCGCCGGCGTCCTGCCCCTCGGCGCGCCGGATCACGGGTGCGCTTTCCACGCTTGGGATCACGCGATGCCGTCCAGCAGGCTCGCCGCCGCCGCCCGCGCCGCCTCGGTGACGACCTCGCCCGCCAGCATGCGCGCGATTTCCTCGCGCCGCGCCAGCGCATCCAGCGGCGTGACGCGCGTCTCGGCCTTGGTGCCGCGCACGGCCTTGGCCACTTGCAGATGCTGCGCCCCGCGCGCCGCCACCTGCGGCGAATGCGTCACCACCAGCACTTGCAGGCGCTCGGCCACGCGGGAAAGCCGCTCACCCACGGCGGCGGCGGTCGCGCCGCCAATCCCGGCATCCACCTCGTCGAACACCAGCGTCGGCACGGGCGAGCCGCGCGCCAGCACCACCTTCAGCGCCAGCATCAGGCGCGAGAGTTCACCGCCCGAGGCGATCTTCACCAATTGGCCGGGCGTTTGCCCCGGATTGGTCGAGACCAGCAGCGTCACCCGGTCCATCCCATCGGCGCTCCAGGCATTCTCGTCGCGCGGCGCGACCTCGATGACGACGCGGGCGCGGTCCAGCTTGAGTGGCGGCAATTCGGCGGCCAGAGCCTTTTCCAGCCTGGTGGCGGAGGCGCGGCGGGCGGCGGTCAGCGCCTCGCCCGCCTGGACGTAATCGGCGCGGGCGGCCTTGCGGGCGGCTTGGAGGGCGGCGACCCGCCCGGTGCCGGCATCCAGCGCGGAGAGCCGCTCCCGCAACATGTCCAGATGCGTGGAGAGTTCCACCACCGCCACGCCATGCTTGCGCGCGGCGGAGCGCAGCCCGTAGAGGCGATCTTCCAGCACTTCCAGCCGGCGCGGATCGGGCAGGGCGTCCACGGCCAGGCGTTCCAGCAGCCGCTCTGCCTCGGCCAGCGCATCCTGCGCGGCGGTGAGGGCGGCGAGTGCCGGCTGGGCGGATTCATTTGGCGGCGGCAGGCGTTCCAGGGCACGCGCCGCGCTGCGTAGCGCATTGCCGGGATGGGCGGAGCGCCGGTCCCGCGGCTGGATTTCGGCCAATGCGCTGGCAATCGCCTCGTTGCGCCGCTCGGCCTGTTGCAGCCCCTGGCGTTCCTGGGCGAGGCGTTCTTCCTCGCCCTCCTCGGGTGCCAGGGTGCTGAGTTCCTCCACCGCGTGGCGCAGCCATTCCTCATCGCGCAGGGCGGCAGCGACGGCGGCCTCGGCCTCGGCCAGGGCGGCCTCGGTGGCCCGCCAGCCGCGGAAGGCGGTGGCGACGCGCCCGCGGGCCGCATCATGCGCGCCGAAGGCATCGAGCAGCGCGGCATGGGTCGCGGGGTCGGCCAGGCCCACCTGGTCATGCTGGCCCTGCACCTCGACCAGGGTCGCGGCCAGGCGCTTGAGCAGCGCCACCCCCACCGGTTGGTCATTCACGAAAGCGCGGGAGCGGCCATCGGCTTGCAGCACGCGGCGCAGCACCAGCGTGTCCTCGCCCTCCATTCCTTGCTCGGCGAGCAGCGCGAAGGCCGGATGCCCCTCGGGCGGCTGGAAGACGGCGGCGACGCTGGCCTGGGCCTGGCCGGAGCGGACCAGCCCGGCCTCGGCCCGCATGCCGAGTGCGAGGCCCAGCGAATCGAGCAGGATGGATTTGCCTGCCCCCGTCTCGCCCGTCAGCACCGAGAGGCCCGGTCCGAAATTCAGGTCGAGCCGCTCGATCAGCACGACATCGCGGATGGAGAGGGAGGCGAGCATGCGCCCGCCGCTAGAATACGCTGTTCCAGGCCCGCCGGAACATGCCCGGCCGGTCCTGCGGCGCCCTTTGGGCGCCGGGTGTCAGCAGGGCGTAGCTGTCCTGGTACCACGCATTGCCGGGGAAGTTGTGTCCGAGCACGGAAGCCGAGCGCGCCGCCTCGTCACGCAGGCCGAGCGAGAGATACAGCTCGGTCAGGCGGTGCAGTGCCTCGGGGACGTGGTTGGTGGTCTGGTAATCTTCCACCACGCGGCGGAAGCGGCCGATGGCGGCACCGTACAGGCCCTGGCGCTGGTAGAAGCGGCCGATATTCATCTCCCGTCCCGCCAGATGGTCCCGCGCGAGGTCCATCTTGAGCCGCGCATCGCGCGCATAGGCCGTGTTGGGGAAGCGGTTGGCCACATCCTGCAAGGCGCTCAAGGCGGTTTCCGTGCCGCGCTGGTCGCGCTGGCTGTCGGCGATCTGCTCATAAAAGGCGAGGCTGCGGAGATAATAGGCATAGGCGATGTCGCGATGCGCCGGGTGCAACTGGATGAAGCGGTCCAGCGTGCCGATGGCCTCGGTGTAGCGATTTCGCATGTATTCGCCATAGGCGGACATGATCTTCGCGTTGGTGGCCCAGGTGGAAAAGGGGTGCTCGCGCTCCAGCACCTCAAAGAGTTCGACGGCCTGCGGGTAGCGCCGGGCCTGCAGCGCCTCGATGCCGGCCGCGTAGAGCGATTCCGGCGAGCGATCCACCAGCCCCCCGCCCGCGGCGGAGCCGCGGGACAGGGCGGAGGACGAGCCATCCCATTGGGTGACGCCGCATCCCGCGAGGGGCAGCGCGAAGGCCAGGAACATGACGGCACGATTCATTGGGCGCATGGGCGATTTAGGCTCCGATCGGGCGGCTCTATACCATGGGAGCCGGCGATCCGCACAAGGGGGCGGATCGCGCCGCGATTGCTGCGGGGCCGCGTCATGGCCTCAGGCGGCGATCAGCTTCTCCTGGCGGCGCCCGGCCAAGCCCTGCTCACCCGCGAAACGCCAGTTGCGGCTCTCGCCCAGCAGGGCGCGCAGCAACTGGTTGTTCAGCGCATGGCCCGAGCGGTGCCCGGTGAAGCGGCCAATCAGCGGCGCGCCGGCCAAAGCGAGGTCGCCCACCACATCCAGCAGCTTGTGGCGCACGAATTCATCCGGACGGCGCAGGCCGCCGGGGTTGAGGATCATCGGGCCGTCCACCACCACCGCATTGGCGAGGCTGCCGCCCTGGGCGAGGCCGGCGGCACGCAGACGGGCCACATCCTCGGCGAGGGTGAAGGTGCGGGCATCGGCCAGTTCGCGGCGGAAGCTCTCGACCGAGATGCGAAGCGAGAGGCTTTGCTGGCCGATCGCCGTCTCGCCGAAATCAATGCTCAGCGAGGCGTCGAAGGCGGGCTCGGGGTTGGGGGCGATTTCCGCCCAGGCGCCGTGGCTGTCCTCGACGCGGATGCTTCGCAGAACCTCGATCGCGCGGCGGCTGGCGTAATGCTCCACCGTGCCGGCGCAATCAATCAGGAAAAGGAAAGGCGCGGCGGAACCGTCGAGGATGGGCACCTCGGGGCCGTCCAGTTCCACGCGCGCATCGTCAATGCCGGCAGCGGCCAGCGCTGCCATCACATGCTCGATAGTGCCGATGCGGGCCTCACGGTTGCCCGGCAGGCCGATCTGCGTGCAAAGGCGGGTTTCCACCACCAGGTCATGCTGCGCCGGAATATCCAGGCCGAGATCGCTGCGGTGGAACACGATGCCCGAGCCGAGCGGGGCCGGCTTCAGGGTGAGCGCAATGGGCCGGCCCGAATGCAGGCCGACGCCGCGGCAGCCGATGCTGCTCGCCAGGCGGCGACGCGTCAGCCCAGCGCCATAGGCACCGGTTCGCGGAGCTTGAGGGCCGTAGCCATGCGTCAATGGAATGAATCCATCCATGTATTGAAAGCCCCCGGTTAATCGGCCGGATGCATCCCCCGCACCTCGTCCGAGGCTGCAATGTGACAGGAGAGGCACGAGGCTGCCAGTCAAGGGTTGTTTCTCAATATTTCGTCGCAACCATATGTTTTTGCACATTTTTGTTCTTGTTTTTTACGCCAAAAATTCGCCTCATTCGTTCGGGGCCGTATCAAGCTGCCGCAGGGCAGCATAAATCCATGCCCCTCCTCCATCGCGCGGGAGTGGTGCGCGGCAAGGGGGCGCAGCCGGGCGCGGCAAGGGGGGCGCAGCCGGGGCAGCCAAAAAGAAAAAGCCTTTCTTTGGCCAGCATCCGGGGCCACAACTCGGCCATGAATCGTCGCTCACTGCTCCTCATTCCTCCCTTGCTCGCCGCGCCGCCCGCCCGGGCGCAAGCGCAGGCACCCTCCCGGCCGCTCAATGATGACGACCGCGCCGCTCTTGCGCGGATCGAGGCCTATTTCAACGGCATGACCACGCTGCGCGCGCGCTTCCTGCAGATCGCCCAGGGGGGCGGCTCGGCCGAGGGCACCGCCTGGATCTGGCGGCCCGGCCGCATGCGCTTCGAATATGACCCGCCCGAGCCCACGCTGCTGATCGCAGCCGATGGCCAGTTCTTCCATTACGACCGGCAATTGCGGCAGCCCACCATCGTGCCGCTTTCCTCCACCCCGCTCAGCGTGCTGTTGCGTAACCCGCTGCGCCTGGGAGGCGACATCACCGTGGCCGCCTTCGAGCGGGCCGGCGGCTTGCTGCGCGTGACCCTGCATCGCACCGGCCAGGCGGCCGAGGGGCAGATCCAGCTTGTCCTGGAGGAGCAGCCCATGATGCTGCGCCAATGGGTGGTGCTGGACCCCCAGGGCCGCAGCACGCGCGTCACGCTCTCGCAGATCCAGAAGGGCGAGCGCTTCGATCCCTTCCTTTTTGCCTTCAACGACCCCCGCTTCCGCGAGGAACTTGAGCAGGGGCGATGAAATTTCGACGGAAATCTTGTTTTGTTGCCTTGAATCCGCCGCATCGAATTGGTGTGTTCCAGTCATGAGACCGATCATTGGCATCTCCTGCTGCGTGAAAGCCTTCGGGATTTTCAACACGCCGAACCACGCGGCCTCCGACAGCTATGTGCGTGTCGTGCTCGGCCCGGTGGGGGGCGTGCCCGTCCTGCTGCCCGCGGCGGGTGAGGCGCTGGTGCCCCAGATCCTGCCGCGCCTGGATGGCCTGATCCTGACCGGCAGCCGCAGCAATGTCTGGCCCGGCCATTATGACGGCCCCGACCATGCCGAGGGCACGCCCGAGGACCTGCAGCGCGATGCCACCACCCTGCCGCTGATCCGCGCAGCCATCTCCCAGGGCGTGCCGCTGCTGGCGATCTGCCGGGGCATGCAGGAGTTGAACGTGGCGCTCGGCGGCTCGCTCGACCAGCGCATCCAGGACCTGCCGGGCCGGATGGACCATTCCACCCCCTCGGACCAGCCCATTCCGCTGGTCCGCACCGGCAAGGCGCACGCCATCCGCCTGGCGCCGGAGAGTCTGCTGCATGAATTGGCCGGCGCCACGGAAATGCCGGTAAATTCTCTGCACAATCAGGGTGTTCAGCGGCTCGCTCCGCGTCTGGAGGCCACGGGATGGGCGGCGGATGGCACGGTGGAGGCGGTTCAGGTGCGCCAGGCGCCAGGCTTTGCCTGGGGCGTGCAATGGCACCCGGAATATGACTGGGAGCGGGATGCCTTCAGCCGCCGCATCTTCGAGGCCTTCGGCGGTGCCTGCGCCGCTCGTGCCGCCCAGTCCCGGCCGCGCGAGCGCTTGGCGCGTGAGGCGGCCGAATAGGCTGGCCGGCAAGGAGAATCGGCGGGAATTAGAGTCGATTGCGCTTGGCTTTCAGCGCGTGGCGGGCTAATAATCTCGGGCTGGCGGTGGTTCATCCGCTGGTGGACGTCCCGATTTCCCCCAATCGGCTCGCCCGACCTTTCCGATCGGAAGCATGAACAGTATGGGCGCCCGGCCACCCCCCTGGTCGGGCGCTTTTCTGTTTCGGGGCGAGGCCGCCTCCCGAGGGCGGCATGGCGCGGGTTTGCCGGACGGCAAAGCTGGTCTAGACGAGAGGGCATTGCCGCAAGGAGCGCCCCGTGCCCGATTACGTCATCCAGCCCCCCGCCATTTCCGCCGTCCCCATCAAGGGCAGCAGCGCCATGTTCCCGGTACGCCGCATCTTTTGCGTTGGCCGCAACTACGCCGAGCACGCGATCGAAATGGGCAGCGACCCGACGCGCGAGCCCCCCTTCTACTTCACCAAGCCCGCCGATGCGCTGGTGACCGGCGGCGCGGACATGCCCTATCCGAGCGTCACCAAATCCCTGCATCATGAGATGGAGCTTGTCGTCGCCATCGGCACGGGCGGCAGGAACATTGCGATCGGCGATGCGCTGAAGCATGTCTGGGGCTATTGCGCCGGCCTGGACATGACACGCCGCGACATCCAGAACGAGGCCAAGAAGACCGGCCGTCCCTGGGACATGGGCAAGGGTTTCGACCTCTCCGCCCCCATGGGCGAGCTCATTCCCGCCGCCGGCTTCGACCCCTCCCGCGGCAAGATCGAGCTGAAGGTGAATGGCAAGGTTACCCAGACCTCCGACTTGTCGAAGCTCATCTGGTCCGTGCCGGAAGTGATCGCCAATCTGTCCGAGCTGGTGGAACTCGCCCCGGGCGACCTCATCATGACCGGCACGCCCGAGGGGGTGGCCGCCGTGGTGCGCGGCGATGTGCTGGAAGGCTTCGTGGAAGGCGTGGGCGAGATCCGGACGAAGATCGTCTGAGGCTCCATCCAATGCCGGGCGAGGGGGCACAAGCATGACGCAGCGCGCGACGTGGCTTCTGGCGGGCGCCTTCCTGCTTGTCCTGCCGGGTCTCGATCCGGCGGGGATTTCCCCCGCCGGGGCGCAGGAACCTGCCGATCTGGTGCTGGTCCAGGGGGGTGACGCGGCGGCGCGCGAGGCTGAACGGGCGTGGCGCGAATTGCAGCGCCAGCAGCGCATCATGGAATGCCAGAACCGCGTCCTGGCCCAGCAATCCCGCTACGCATCCCCGGCGGAATTCCTGCGCGCGCGGGAGGCCTGCGCCGCCGCGCGCTGAGCCGGGGCTTCAGCCCAGCACGGCCGCAAGCGCGGAGGGCTCCAGCGCCGCCAGCACGGGGTGCGGCCCGAAGCGCGCGCCGGCCGCCGTCTCCAGCACATGCAGGGCGGCGGTGACCAGCGGCATCGGGGTTTCGCAGTTCCGGCCCAGGGCCTCCAGGAAAGCGAGGCCCATCCCGGTTTCCGCCAGGGCGCCCGCCTGCGGGGGCAGGCCCCCCTGTTCCGTCACCAGCGTCGCGATTCCCGGCAGGCCGTCGCGGCCAAGAGCCTGCCCCACCGCATCCCGCTCGGCCGCCAGGGCCAGCAATAGCCTGCCCACGCCATGGGCCACCCCCGCGGGCGCCAGGATGCGCGCCGCCTGCATGATCGCCCAGGGCTCGGCCAGCCCGGCGGCCAGCGTGTCGGCCATGGGTTCGACCGGCAGGCCGAACAGGTCCTGCGTGAGATCGACCAGCGCCGGCCTGGCCTCGCCGGGGATGGCGCCAAGCCAGAGGCGCGGGCGGATGGCCGTGATCTCCACCACCCCTTCGGCATCCCGGCCGGCGAGCAGGGGCGGCACCGGCAGCGCGCCCATCCGCGCGGCCAGGCCACGCGCGGCCATCCATTGATGCAGCAGGGCAGGAGCGAGGCCGGCCGCGGGCGCGAAGAGGATATCGGCCGTGCCGACCAGGGCGCTGGCCAGGCGCTGGAGGATGGATGGCAGGGCATGCGCCGGCAAGGCGATGAGGATCACCTCGGCCCGCTCCGTGGCGCGCCAGAGATCAGCCGCGACATGAATGCGCCAGCGCCCTTCCAGCACGCCGCGCGTGGCCAGTTCATGCCCCAGATGCCGCGTCCCGCCGCCACGCGGGGACCAGAGCGTGACATGGTGGCCGCGCCAGGACATCAGCCCCGCCATCGCGCTCCCCGCCGGCCCCGCGCCGAGAACGGCGACCCTCATGCCCTTTACTCTCCCACAAACCCCATCGGCGACAAAATGCGCTGGCCTGGGGGCGTGCCGCAACCTATGTCACACAGGTTTCGCGGCGTGGTCATTGCCCTGTCGCGAGGTGCACGATAGCGAGCGGACATGAAACCAGAAGCGCAGACCAAGGCCGCCGCATCCGTCGCGGCGGAAGCCAGGCCCAAGGCGCGACGCATGAAGCGGGGCCGGCCCCAGCGCTTCCGGCCCCGCATGCCTGGCCCGCTGTGGAATGACGTGCTGGGGGAGCGCCTGGCGGGCGGCCGGCTGCGGGCCTTCCGCCGCATCTTCACCGCCATCCTGTTCACGCTGTTCTGCATTCCCGTCCAGGCGGTGCTGATCCAACTGCCGGGGGCGGCCAAGAACAGCTTCGCGCGCTTCTACCACCGCAGCCTGTGCTGGCTGATCGGCCTTGAGTTGCGCGTCATCGGCACGCCCTGCGGCGGGCCGCGCACCCTCTATGTCTCCAACCACTCCTCCTGGCTGGATATCCTGGTCCTGGGCGCGACCCTGGATGCCCGCTTCGTCTCCAAGGCGGAGGTGGCTTCCTGGCCCTTGATCGGCTGGGTGGCGAAGCTTGGCCGCTCGGTCTTCGTCAGCCGCAGCCGGGGCCGCACGGGCGGCGAGGTGCAGGATCTGCGCTCCCGCATCGAGGCGGGGGACAGCATCATCCTCTTCCCCGAGGGGACGACGAGCGATGGCGCGCGGGTGTTGCCCTTCCGTTCCTCCTTCCTCTCGGTGGCCGATGCGGCGGCGCAGATCCAGCCGCTGGCGCTGGTCTATGAC
>Ga0136707_1000089_pt1 | contig 16356 bp, 28 predicted proteins | sample 4C3metaG_FD_101397 | JGI IMG/M metagenome (GOLD analysis project Ga0136707, IMG submission 101397) | Freshwater bacterial and archeal communities from Indian Creek, Illinois, USA - 4C3 metaG | ecosystem: Environmental > Aquatic > Freshwater > Unclassified | place: USA: Indian Creek, Illinois...
CCGAAGAGCAGCACATCGCTGGCGTGTCTCTGACGACGCACATGCCATATGTGGTACGCATGGGCGACCTAACACTGCGGTACTACGTCGACGGCGCCGCGTCAACCTATGACTTCTTCAGCACGTGGGCCCGCAACATCGTCAATCACGGACCGCCGAACAGAGAGTTCCAACAGCATGCAGAGTACAACGGTGCTATGTTGGCCGAAGCTCAATACAAGTCGCACTACGCATCGACGGTGCGCCTGTATGCCCTGGACGTCAGCGGACATGCGGTTGTCGAGATCGCCTACTACGAGGCATTCCCGACTGCAATTGGCGACATCGTGTTTGATTGGGCAACGGTCGACGACGTGAGCTCGTTTACCGTCACCATGGCGTTTCAGACGTTCGTGCCATCTTACCACCCCATTCTCCTGGAATCGGGGGTTGCGCCAAGAGTCCGTCCATTCAGACCTGACCAACTCCGAGCTCAGGTCGTGACGCCATCAGCCAGCGGCATGCTGGCGGGAATTAGCCACACGCTGTCGAGCTCTATTCTTCCGGGGCTGCAGTCGTCGCTGCGCGGTGCGCTGTCCGGATCCGTCAACGACATCGGCCGGTCGATTCTCAGCGCTGCGTCGGGCGATACAGCACACGCGCTAAATACGATTCGCAGTATTGGCACCAACATTCGCCAGTACAAGAATAGCCTTCAGCAGCGTGCAGTATCGCAGGCGCAGAATACACTCGCCACTGCTGTGTCGCGCGCTGTACGTCCTATCAACTTCCCATGATGCCATTTTGAGCACACCGTGACCACTGCCAAGAAGCCGCTACCAAAGATCGCTCAGCCCATCTACGAGATGACGCTTCCCTCCAACGGCAAGATCGTTCGGTTCAGGCCATTCACGGTCAAGGAGGAGAAGCTGCTGATGATGGCGATGGAGACCAAGGCGCCGTCCGACATTTACAGCGTGTACACGCAGATCATCAACAACTGCATCGTTGACGACATCGACGTCGACGAAATGGCAGTGGTCGACATCGAGCTGTTCTTCCTTCGACTCCGCGCTCGATCTGTCTCGAACGTTGCAGAGTTCCTCATTACCGATGCGTCGGACCAGAAAGAGTACAAGGTGTCTGTGAACCTCGATGAGGTGAATGCATCTATAGCCGAAGGACACACGAACGTCATCAAGCTGACGGACATGCTGTCGGTCAGAATGAGATACCCGACCTTCAAGGACGCCGAAGCATACTCGCGCATGAACCAGATCGACGCTGCCCAAGCCACCAAGATGTTGTTTAGGTCCTGCATCGATGTCATCTTTACCGACGACGAGGTGTACGATCCACGCGACTATGACGACGCGCAGCTCGAGGAGTTCTTCGACGGATTCCGTCGACCGCAGCTGGAGGCTATCGAGAGGTTCGTCGTGACGATGCCTGTGATTCGGCACACCGTCGAATACACGCGCGAAGACGGCACGGCGGCGTCCCTCGAACTAGTAGGCATCGACAGTTTTTTCTGATACTGGCGGGGTATTCGTCGCTCGCAGAGTACTACCGCCTCATGTTCGCCCTGATTAACCATCACCACTATTCGTTGACGGAGGTGGAGGGGATGTTCCCATACGAACGTGACATCTATGTGCAGATGCTGCTCGACCACCTCGAGGAGCAGAAAGAGAAGAACGAACAGGCAGCCCGTGCATCCAGATGATCTCGCGCAACATCGCCGCGAATTTGGTGAACCGAGCGACCTTGGGTACGGTCTCGGCGGTCACGGCTTTGACTCTGGGTTTCGTGGGGACGTTCCGGACGTGTCGGGAATGCGTCCGACAGACACATCGCCCGCCCCCAGGGAGCAGTGGAAGGGTCGGCGCCGGATGGCGTGGATTGCGCTCATTTCGACGATTGCCGTCACGGCACTTGCAATCTTCTACATTCCGACAGAACGACTCGATGTGCTCACCGACATCATCATGTGGTTCTTTGTGACTATGGGATCAATCATTGGTGCCTACATGGGATTCACGGCCTGGTGGGCCCGCTCAACCAAAGACCGAAGGTAGTGATCTGTGCGTCTTGCTGACCTGCTCCAATCCAAAGTCGACCGCATCGAAGGCAACACAGAAGTTGCTGCAGTCGCTGCGCTCGAAACAAACGAGTTGCTTTCGCGCATCGCCAAATCGCTCGAGGCCACATCTGGCGCGTTCGGGTCTCCGCACGTCCCTGATCCTACGCCTCCCATTAGCTCGCAGAAGGAGCAGATGGAAGATGAAGAGTCCGGTCGCGAACAAGAAGAGCGCGAAGAAAAGTGGCACGAGCGCATGCTGAGCAAGCTACAGGACATCAACAAGAATCTCAAGGAGAACCCCGACGGAATCTTTGGTACGCTCGGCAAGATCGGCGCCGCCTTGATGCTACTGCTCGGATCGTACCTATTCCCGTTCTTCGTCAACCTCGTAACGAAAGTGTTGCCGACGATCTCGGCGGTGTTCGGGTGGTTGTTCCGAACGGTGTCTGGCATAGGAGAACAGATAGGCAAGGCGATAGGGGCCATCATTCCCGGTATTGATGCTGGTGTTGCAGGAGCAGTCGGCGCTATCGCAGGGCTGGGAGCGGCCATCTGGATTGTGCTGAACCCACTCAAAGCGCTGACAGGCGTAATCAAAGGCGCCATCGGCGCAGTAGCGCTATTCAAGAAGGTGGTGGCCATGGTATCTGCCGATGCTGTCGGTGGAGCTTCTGGTGGCGTTGTTCCTGGTGGAGAGGACGGCAAAAACAAGAAAGGTGGCCGCCAAGGCCGCCAAGGCCGCCAAGGCCGCGGTGCATTGGCGCGCCGGCCCCGTCCCACAGTGGCCGACAAGAAACCAGTTGCGCGAACAGCAGCCACCGGCGTGTCTGGTCCTGTAGTTGCTTCCGGTGCGACTCCTGTAACAGGCGGACTGGCGAATGCAGGCCGTCTGGGCCTCAGGGCATTGCCGGTAGTAGGGACAGCGGCTGCTGTCGGACTCGGAACGTATGGGGCCTACACATCGTGGCAGGACGCGGCAGCCGCTCAGGCTGCCGGCGACATCAGTGCGGCTGAAGCAGCCGAAGCAAAAGGAGGAGCGGTCGGAACAGGTGTGGGAGGAATTGGCGGCGCGCTCGGCGGAGCGGCTCTGGGCGCATCTATTGGATCTGTGGTGCCCGTCGCAGGTACCATCGTCGGCGGCGCAGTCGGAGGATTGCTTGGATACTTTGGCGGCTCGTGGGCAGGCTCGAAGGCCGGCGAGGCTGCAGGTAGAATGGTAGGCGCGCCTAACGAACCTGCCCCTGTTGTTCCGCCTCCTGCTCCGAGCATGTGGAGAACAGAACAGCTTTCGGCAGAGGACGTCGCAAACCGACAAGAGGAATTCCTGCTGCGAGCGTTCAAGGCGCAGGTAGATCACTTACTGCGTAGGTCGAGGATCACTCCTCTGATTGTGCAGACCGTCGAGTCTCTGCGCCAAGAGCAAACGACGCAGAATGCATTCAAGGCTGCTCCGGGGTCCTACGCAACTCCTACGACCCGGCGGCCGCCGAGATCCTCGGGCGGCGCATTGCCAACTCCGTTTGACTTCGACTCGTCGCTCGGTTCTGTGTCTAAGAAGTTCGAGTCGGGAGGCAGAGGTCCAGGCACCATCTCGACTGGCGTGGGCGACCACGGTGGCATCTCGTACGGCAGCTTCCAGATTTCATCGAACGCCGGCACAATGGCGAGCTTCTTGGAGCGATCGAGATATGCCGGCGAGTTTGCGGGCATGCAGATCAACTCGCAGGAGTTCAAGGACAGGTGGAGAGAGATTGCCGCCAGAGACCCCGAAGGATTCTACGCCGACCAGCACGCCTTCATCAAGGAGACTCACTTTGATCCGGCCGCGCGGCTGCTCCTGAACGAACTAGGAATCGACGTCGGCCGTCGAGGCCGAGCCTTCCAAGAGATGCTCTGGTCGACGGCCGTACAGTTTGGGCCAAGGCGTGCGGTGAACTTGCTCGGCAATGCAGGCTTGCACAGCGGCATGTCGGATGCCGAAGCCATCAAGGCCGTACAGGGACACAAAAAGGCCAACAACGCGACGCTGTTCAAAAGCTCCAGCGCAAACATGCGTGAAGGCACGCTAGCACGCGCCACGAAGGAGAAGATGGCGTTGCTGGCAGTCGCCGATCAGTCGTCCGCTGGCCTGGCAGGACTTTCTCGCAGCGCTGGATCTGCCCTTTCGACCGCAACATCGGCTGCTTCGACAGCAGCTGGTGGAGGGGTGACCATAGTGTCTGCACCTGTAACAAACGCTCCGACAACTGTCGTCGGAGGACAGGCAAACGCAATGCAACAGACCCCTCGACGCGTCACCACCCCTCCAGCCGTCGTAACGTACGACGTCGGCGCCATAGCCTAACAGTGCGAGAGACCACATGAACTCACCACAACGTCATCCAGCCCAAGACCTTCTCGACTTCATTGCCCGCTTCGAATCGCGAGGTAACTACAACATCATCTTCGGCGGCAGCATCGTCCCGGAACTGACCACCATGAATCTGACCAATGTGCAGAAGTTGATGACTCGCATGCTAGCAGATCAACGCCGCCGACAGGGTCGGTCGATCTCGACGGCCGTCGGCAAGTACCAGATCATCAGGAAGACGCTTCGGTCGCTGATCACCAACATGCGACTTGATCCAAACGCTGCAATCTTTGATCCTCCGATGCAAGACCGCATGGCCCTCGAGTTGCTTCGAGGCCGCGGCTATGATCGCTTTGTCGCCGGAACGCTGTCCGCAGAGCAGTTCGCAATCAACGTCGCCAAGGAGTGGGCAGCGATGCCGTTGGCCAACGGCCGAAGCTTCTACGCTCAAGACGGTGTGAATCGCGCCCTGGTCTCGTACGAAGAGTTCATGCGCGCAATCCATTCGTCGCGTCCCTCTGCCCGTTGATTTCACCAACTCGTTGGTGTTATAGTGTGCCAACGAAATGAGGAGATCAACTCTGTGACTACGTCTCGGTCAGTCCGGAATGTTATGCGTACCTTGGGCCCTACGCTGAGCGAGGGATCGACGAAGCTGGACATCGTTCGAGCTCTGAATTGGGCTGCACAGGAACTCGATCTCAAAGATCTCGAGACGTTCGTGTCCCAGTACATGGCGACTGTTGGCTATACGCCTGCACAGATTGCGCACGCACGCCGCAGCGAGTCCTTGCTGACTCCTACCGACTATGCGCTATGCCGTCTTGGCGTTGTAGGCTCCCTGCCTACCGCTGCGATTGCCCATCTGCGCCGCCAACTCGAGCAGGCTGTCGACGGATGGTCAGAGGTCGTAGCCAGCAAGCGCCGGGCCCGGTTAGTTCCTCGACACGTCTCACACCTCCGCGACGTCATCGGCTTTCTGGACGGTCAGGTCGATCTTGTCGTAGCCAGCGACAAGCCGGCGTTGATCTCGCCGTACGCCTTTCTTTCTGAACAGAACCTGTCTCCCCAACAGTTGGCTGCCGTGTCATCGTGGGTCGAAGATGCCATCGAAAAGCATGAGTCGCTGGATACTCCGGACGTCGCTGTGTACTACAACTTGAGGTTCAAGCGCAGGTTCCGTGCGATCCAGAAGTACCTCAATCTCGTCCAGACGGACGTCGACACTCTACATGGCAACGCAAAGCGAGCACGCAAGGCTCGCACAGGCCAACGTGCCGCTACGCCATCGCTCCGCGAGACTCGCAACATGGCGACCGCTGTCGGCGCACTCACGTATCTGAGTGAATGTGTTACGACCCGCGTACGCTCGCTCAACCCGCAGCGTGTGTTTGGATCGACTGCCGCAGTGTTGTTCAATGCCAAGACGAACACGATCCACCTGCTCCGCGCCACATCCGGCCAGACCCTGACCATCAAGGGGCAGTCGATCGTCGGTGTCGATGAGTCGCTGAGCATCTCTCGCAGAGTGAAGCAAGCGTCGCGCTACGTTCCGCAGCTCGCAAAAGCGTCCTTCGAAGAGGTCGTGCGTATCGTCGAGAGCGTATTGAAGACGAAGCCCAACAGGGCCAGCTCCAAAATCACGTCGTCGACGGTCATCGTGTCGACCCACACCGTCTAACCACGAAGAGGAACTACATCATGGCTACGCCTGACTGCTACAGCATTACTGTTCGCCTCGGCAACCGACGCACGATGGATCTCTTTCACGACGGCGAAGGGCGCAAGATCCACAATCGCAGCGATGCAATCCGTGAGCTGACTCGACTGGTGGAAGACGGATTCGACAGAGGCCAACTCGAGATCCTTCCCCACTACGGCGGTCCCTTGTTTGTGCCTGTGTATTCCTGCAACCACACGGACAGTTTCAGCTAATGAGCACCAAGAGACGCATTGCGACATGCGAATGTAACGTTTGTCATGCCATCATTCCGAAGACCGAAGCCAGTCCTCGTCAGACGACCCGCAAATCGGGAGCTGTCGGGTGGGGATGGGGTGTCAGTCAGAGAACCGACGGCTCGGGCGGCCGCCGCTCGATCAGTTCGCCTCGCAATCTGTACAAGACAGAGACCGTATGGATTTGCGATTGCTGCCTTGCTGACGAGAGAGCCATCAACCGAGTAGTCCGCCTTGCCGTGGTCATCATTACCGTCCTTGTGGGTATAGCTGTGCATGCGAGCTCACACGGCACCGTCGCCACGCTAGTAGGACTGCTGACGACGTTCTGGGGATGGGTGGTGTTGGTAGCGTTGTTCGGATTGTGCTGCGCCATCGTAAGGGCGTGGCAAAACATGAGCGCAGACCAATGATCCTCGTAGATTTCAGTCACACGGCCATCTCAAGCCTTCATGGGTACGCTGCTCGAATGGGCAAGCCGATCGACCAGGTCGGCATTGACTTCTTCCGCCACATGGTGTTGAACGCTCTCCGCTTCTATCGGAAGCGCATGGATCAATACGGCGATCTGGTGATTGCCTGCGACCATCCGCGGTCATGGAGGAGAGACGTGTTTCCATTCTACAAGCAAGGACGGAAAAAGCATCGCGAGGCATCAGCCGTCGACTGGAAGATCGTCCACGGATGGATGGACACCGTCCTTGCCGAGCTTTCGGGAAACTTCCCATATCCTGTGATCAAGGTCGAGGGGGCCGAAGGCGACGACGTCATCGCTTCTCTGGTTCGACGTCACGCCGCGACGCAATCTGACTGCGATTTCGGACCCATCCGCTCGCTGCACGGACGCCGTGTCCTGATCGTGTCGGGCGATGGCGACTTTCTACAGCTCCAGGCTCACCCTTTCGTCGACCAATTCCGACCCGCGATAGGCGAGATGTTTCGCCTTCCTCCTGAGGAAGACGGCTGGCAGTATCGCCAGCGCCACATTCTCGAGGGCGATGCTGGCGATGGAATTCCAAACGCTCTGTCGCCCGACGACGTCTTCGTGAATCCCGATAAGCGACAAGTCACCCTCCGTGCGAACTTGAAGCGTCAGCTGCTGCTCGAGACAGACCACGAGGAGCTCGTACGCCACGCGCCGTTCTATGACCGCAACGAAAGGCTCATTGACCTGATCGGCAATCAGTGCCCCGAAGTCGACATTCAGATCGTCGATAGCTACAACACCCAGCTAAATACGCTCGATTCCGCCGAGTGTACACGTCGCCGGCGCAGACTGCTGTCCTTCTTCATACAACATCGTCTCTCCTTGCTCACCGAACACCTAGGCGAATTCTGAATGACATTTGCTACACCGTCCTCGTACCAAAATCGTCCCATCGACATTGGTGTGCACCGTTCGTTGTCGGCTATGTTGTTCGACATAGACAACCTGCAGATCAGCGACGAATCGATCTCCTTCCTGCTTCGCCGCCTACCACCGGCCGGCAAGATTGTCTTGATGGGAATGTTCCATCCAGACATCATGTGGGACCTTCCTGAAGGCCTGCCTCCGTTCAAGCCATCGACGTTCGACGCCCCTTCGGCTATCCATCGGGAGTGTCGCAAGATTCCGCTCCTCTGGAAGCGCAGCGGACCGGAGCAGCTTGCCAGCATTCACCGCGAGATGGCATTTGTTCGACTGCTCGAGACCCTCGACGAAGGCGACGCTGCATTGGTTGCAGCAGCCAAAGAGCGCAAGTCTCCGTTCAAGCGAATCACGGGACATCACGTCGCCGCAGCGTGGCCCGATCGTGCAATAATGGCGGCGTATCCTACCAAGACAGCCTAAACATGACTCTGCCACAGCGGTCACGAAACGACCAACGTACCGACACCTCGTCCCACGTCGCATCCAAAGTCAAGCGTGCCTTGGCGACGGACAAGAGGGCCCAGCGAAACTTTGACAACGCTCTTCGCTCGAAGAACCTCGACGCTCTTGTCGACGATGCGTACCCATACAACCCCGTAGACCTATCGGACATTCATCTCCCATGACCGCAGAATTCGCACTGCTGCTTTTCGTCGCTCTGGTCATCTTGGCCGTATGGGGATACTATTGCTACATCTATGGCCGCGGCCGCGGACAACAAGATCTGGTCGAGAACATGGCTGAAGCTGGAGTGATCGTCATTGACGACGATGGCGTCATCCATTCGGGCAGGGCGTATCCGCTCCCATCCAAGAAAAGGGCCAAGAAGGCCAAGCCGGCTTCGTCTAAGAAAGCGCCTCGTCGCCAGTGGCCGCCTGATGATATGGACCCACCATCAGCTCCTGCGGTCTGATCACACATATGCCTCTCTACGAGTTCAAAGACACAACGACCGGCGAGGTGTTCGAGCTCAACATGAGCATCTCGAGCCGCGACGAATACATCGCATCCAATCCACACATTCAGCCTCACTACAGCACTCCGATTGCCTGCGGAAACCCGGTGGCGCTGGGCATTCGCAAAATTGACCATGGATTTAACGAAGTGCTGTCCCGCGTGAAAGCAGGATCTGGCAGGAGCAATACCATCAAGACGCGGCAGTGAGGTGTGATCTGCCATTCGTTCTCTCTAAGAAGGCTCTCTTTGGATGTCACCAACCCGAGCTCGTCTAGACCATGAAGATGTCTCCTCGCACGCCACTAGCAACCGCGAACTCAAACGATCGGGCAAGAAGTCTTCGCTTGGTAGGCGCAAACAGAGCAACACAGGCCTGAACCTCTGCCAGGTTCGCCCTCGCACCGAGACGCAACGCCAGGCGTTCGAGGCATATCCAAACGCTCATCTGCTACTCCATGGATCGCCCGGCACGGGCAAGAGCTTCCTGGCCATGTACCTCGGCCTCCGCGACGTGCTAGAGCAGCAAGGGACTCCGTTCGAACGGGTAGCGATTGTCCGCAGCACAGTCCCTACGAGAGACGTAGGGTTCTTGCCTGGGTCCATCCAGGAGAAAATGGCCATCTACGAATCGCCGTATCGTCAGATCTGCTCGGAGCTGTTTGGCAGAGGCGATGCGTACGACGTGCTGACCAAGACAGGTCACATCGAGTTTCTGTCGACCTCTTTTGTTCGTGGCACGACCATGAGGAACGCTGTCGTAATCGTCGACGAGGTCCAAAACATGACGGACGCAGAGCTCAACACTGTTGTGACTCGCCTCGGCGATGGGTGCAAGCTGATCGTCTGCGGCGACATTCGTCAGTGCGACCTCAAAAAGGAGAGGTCGGGAGTGACAGACTTCTTCAAGATCGCCTCGGCAATGCAAGACCAATTCGAGGTCATTGAGTTTGGCGTGGCAGACATTGTGAGGTCAGCGTTCGTGCGGTCGTACATCGTTGCTCGCCTCGACCTCGAGGATCGTGGATTGGTCAGGCCGTTGATCCCGTCGTGATGTTGGTGCTACATTGCAACTCTCAATGCCTGCACAGAGAAGTTTCCTATGTTCGTTCGTATGGGTCCCTACAAGGACCACCGCCGTCGCCCCCGCCAAGAGGTCGTTCGAGTTCATAGCTACGACACGTGGTCGCTCGACTACACTCTCGCCAAGGTGATTGCACCTGCTATCGCGCGGCTTCGACGCGACTCGCAAGTGGTCCGCAGCCACCCGAGCGACCTCGAGACCTACGAACAGTGGGACGATGTGCTCGCCAAAATGCAGCGTGCGTTCGAGATCGTCGTCGAGCTCGACGACGTCGAGATGGGCGTGGTCGGGCCCGACCGCGAACGCAACGCTCTCATCCAAGAGGGCCTTGAGATGTTCGCCAAATACTTCCGTTCACTGTGGGTTTGACTATGCACACGCTGATCAGCGTCAATGGGGTCCTATACAAGGACCCCTATACAGGCCTGCTGGCGGTTCTGAAGGCCCACATCCTCTCCGAATCGAGCAGAAAGTGTCGACCTGGATCCATTCGGTGGATCCGTCATGGCGGGACTGGCGCCGTACCTGCCGATCCTACAATCAGGACACTCCGTTCACGTGGGCTGATAGCCGTTGAGATGTCAGAGGACGACGACGTGCTTCCCGCTGTCAGATGCATTGCCAACAGCCTGGCTCGTGGACCATCCGGTGGGATTCAACTTCGAGTGTTCGCGACGCGTTTTGTGCGCCTACCTCATCACACTCCTATCGTCGACGCAGACCTGAACTGGACTCGAATTCGGTACGAGGATGGCACGTCAGTTTGCAGGCCTCGCCATGTCGGGTGATTCGATCGTCGTCGCATCTCCTCCGATTCCGTTCCGTCGGCGCCCGGACTATCCCAGCGACCTCGAGACGGTCACCATCGACGATCGCCGGCACTACATCACGCCGGCCGGCAACGTCTATCCGTCGATCACGACGATCTTGTCAGAGACGAAGTCTGACGGCGATGCTGCTGCTCTCGAATCCTGGAGATCTCGAGTCGGCAATGCGGAGGCTGACCGCGTGGTGGCCAATTCGACGCGTCGTGGCACTCAGCTACACGCGATTGCCGAGAACTACATGATCGGCAACCAGTCCTTCTTCGACAATGAAGGTCATGGCGTCGGAGCGGACGCTGTCAAGATGTGGAGTGCAATCAAGCCTCTCGTCGATGCGCATGTCACCGAGCTGTGGGGAACAGAGGTCCCGATGTATTCGGACAGACTGCAGATCGCCGGCAGGGTCGACTGTATTGCTAGCTGTCACGGCGTCGCCACCATCGTCGACTTCAAGAACTCCCGCAAGCCAAAACGCAAAGAGTGGATTGGAGACTACTTCATCCAGATCGCCGCGTACGCGGCGATGCACTATGACATGACAGGCGTGTTGATTCCCGAAGGACGCATTTGGATTGCTGTCGAGGGATCGGCGACCGCCCAAGAGTTCCGGTTTCGCACGGCGGCCTTTCTCGAACAACTCAAGATTCGACGCGACCTGTTCAGGAACAAGACGGGCCGTTGATCCACCATCGTCGCTGTCGGACGATGTCGACTCCTGACGTGATCACGTCGGGCTCCCAACATGAGGATACACAATGAGCAACCGTACCCAGAACGAGATCGTTCTCCAGTCGCTTCAGGCTGGACGCAGCCTGACCAGCAATCAACTCCGCAATCAGTTCCGCATCCCCGGATACCGTGCGGTGATCAATCGCCTCCGCAACGAAGGCAATTGCATCTACACCAATCGCGACTCGCGCGGCCGCGTGTCGTATCGACTCGGCACCCCGAAGCGATCGATGATCGCTTTTGCCTACCAGGCGGCCGCCCTGTTCGGGACCAACCCGACAGTCCGGTGAGATTTCCCACATAGGAACGACCACTTCGAAAGGCCTCCTGAGGAGGCCTTTCGTGTCTATGAGGACCACGTTCGATGAACAGACACTTCCGCACTCTTTCGTTGACGCTCTTGGCGATTGCATTGGCGCTGGTAGTATTCGCGCTCGCCTCGGCCATCACAAACTTCTACCTGAAAGGCGGCTCACCGCAACACCCGACCGCAGGACCAGCTCTTGCCCACGTCGCAGAAATTCCTCTCCCAGCTCCTAACATCGCGACGGGAATCCGGTCCGCCCCGACACCACTAAACGAGGTGCGATGTCTTGCTGACGCCATCTACTTCGAGGCGAGAGGCGAGAGCGTGGCCAACCAGATCGCCGTGGCCCAGGTCGTTGTCAACCGAGTTCGGCATTCGGCGTATCCCAGCACCGTATGCGGCGTGGTGTATCAGGGTGCAGGAGGTCTCGTCTGTCAGTTCTCGTGGGCTTGCGAGCCACACTTCATCCACGATCGGACAGCATACGCTCGATCGCTCGACCTCGCCCAGTTTGTGATGCTCAACTTCAAGCACAGCAACACATTGCCGGACCTTGTTGACGGCGCCACACACTTCCACAACACGACCGTGAGTCCTGGGTGGGCCGAGAGACTGAGACCCACTGCGACCATTGACGGACACCTGTTCTTCGCAAAGGCTGATCCAAGGAGAACACGCGGATGAATGCGCCTGCTACTCTAATCACTCCCAGCACATTTTCGGCCGCCGTCAACGATCATGTTGAGCGTGGCTTGAACGTCATAGAAGCCATCATGTCAGCGGCCGAGGCTTCTGGTCTCGAGATGGAAACCGTGCAGTCGTTGATTCGCAGATCGCCCATCCTCAAGGCCAAGTTACATGATGAGGCTGTCAAGCTCAGGCTGTTGACGCCGGATTGATGCGGACGTTGACCTGACCAACCTTTCTGTGTAAGATGTGCACACGTTGAAAGGAACACTACAGCATGACCACTTTGACCGGAACGCTCAGTCGACTTCAGGTACAACTCGACCAGCTTCAGACTGAGCTCAGCACATCGACGGCGTCGTTGATGTGGACAGCTTCGCGCGTTCGGACGATGAACGTGCCCACACCCCAGTTGCTCGACGAAGGCATTGCCCAAGCAATTGCCGTCGACGACGCGTACGCTCGAGCGATTGCGTCTCTCCAACAAACGATCAAGCGTCTGCAGCGACATCGCAAAGCGGCCGATCTCAAGAAGACCGAATCCAATCTGAGAAAGCTCTCCTCGAAGGAACAGCCAGCATGAGTCTGACCCTCTATTTCTACGCAGACGTCGACGACGCGTATCCGCTGGACATCGACACCATCAACATCACGCACAACCTCGTGCCGATGGCCAAGGCTGCCGGCCTGTATGAAGTCGTCTGGCGGCCAGATGAACTGGCATCGCGGCAGCTTCGTGACCTTCGGCCGGCTCTCCTGGCCGGCATCGATCGGATGGTCGAGCATGCAGAGAAGTTGAAGCAGCTTGCTCCTTCGAATGGATGGGGCACGTATGAGTCTTTCATGCGGGCATTGCACCAGCTGTTGTGGGTGGCGAATACGTACCCGTTAGCATATGTTAGCCCGAGCCGCTGAAATTCAACTCTTATTTGGATTTGGAGGTTGGTTTGACCGCTCTCACTTTTATCAGCGACCGTCGATCTGAGGACGATCGGCTGATGCATCACCCTTCACTCACAGGAGCCATTTGATGAAATCGCGCCTTCCGACCATTTTCCTCTCCGTATGCGCCGGCATCGGACTGACCGCCGGCTTCATGCTGATCACCGGTGCCGGCCAGGACATTCCTGGCTCCGGAGGACTGACTCGTCTTGACCTTGCCGAGATGCTGTATGAGTGCGATCGCAGCTTCAACGCGACCGAAGGTTACTGTGTGGCCGACGTGTTGATCCGCCCGAACGACCACATCCTGCCGCACGTCGAGAAGGGAGAGTACGATGTCGAATGCGAATGATCGACCAACGAACTTCGATCTCGTCCGGCAGTTCATGCAGACGATGGGCCAGGATGTGCCTCAGCGGCCGACGTGGCCGACAGAGAAGGTTGCGAGCTTGCGCGTCGAGCTGATTCGCGAAGAGCTCAATGAGCTCGAAGGAGCGATCGACGAGGTCGACATGATCGGAGTCGCCGACGCCATCACCGATTTGCTGTACGTCGTCTACGGCGCTGCAGTTGCGTTCGGCATCGACGCGAACGGATGCTTCAAAGAGGTGCACGATTCCAACATGACCAAGATCGCTCCGGACGGCAGTGTGATGCGCTGTCAGATCACTTCAAAGGTGCTCAAGCCGAGTTCGTATCGCCCGCCCGATCTGTCACGCTTTGTCGAGTAATGAGGCCATCTATGATGTACAAGTACACCTCGACGAAGGAATTCATCGACGCTTTTCCTGTCGCGTATCGTCAATGGCGTGCTGACAGTCACTGCAATCTGATCCACGGATATGCACTGTCCGTAAAGCTGCACTTCGGCACCAACCGCCTCGACGTCCGACACTGGGCCGCCGATTACGGTGGCATGGGTGAGCTGAGAGAGCGACTTGAGGATCAGTTCGACCATGTCCTACTTGTCGCAGAGGACGACCCTGAGCTTCCCGTGCTTCTCGAGCTCGGCAAGAAAGGTCTCGCCAAGGTGAACGTCCTACCTCGCCTCGGATGCGAGAGCATTGCCGAGCTGATCTACGAGTACATCAATACTGTGTTCATCCCCGACATGTGGGGCCCAGGCGAAGCTGATCGTCTGTGGTGCTATCGCGTCGAGGTTCGTGAGACCGCAACGAACATGGCATTCGTCGAAGGTCACCGGCCTCCCCTCAAAGAGGCGACGAAAACCAACGACCACTGGCTCCTCGGATAGGAAACAGACGATGCTCGTCTATGTCAGAAGCTCCTTTCGCAAGTTGAAGAAGAGTAAAGGCCCATCGACGAAAAGGTCGCCCCGACCATTCGTCGAGAAGAAGCCGGCCGGACCTGAGCCCTTCCGAGCTCCTTCTCACAGCCACATCAGTTCACTCGGCGTCGATCGAATTGGCCCGGTGAACGCGCCCTCATCGGTGCAATATGAGGGCGAGATGGCTGATCGCGAGGCTGCAGCACAACTTCAAATCGAGCGCCAGAAGAAATGCGTCGCTCCGGCGTACAATAAGGGCGCGTATACGCTAATCGCATCTCCAGAGCAAGCCACGTGGATCGGCCGCAAATGACCAACCTTCTCGAAGACCCGAAAGCGCTGTACAGCGAGCTGCTCCGACTGGTGCAGCTTCGTCTTGTGCACATCCGGTTCAACCATGACCAGACGCTGATCATGTTCAAGTACACTCGCGACGTCTTCTACAAGGGGTCGTGGGATCTGTCGCCTGCCCTGCTCGAGGCTCGCGGCATCGTGTTCACCAATCCCGTGAAGACAGGCAAGACCGAGATCGCCGTGCTTCCGTTTCGTAAGGTGTTCAACGACGGCGAGACGGACGTCAAGATCGATCCCGACAGACACTACACTGTGATTCGCAAGATCAACGGCTTCATGGCGTCCGTTTCGCGCAACCCGCTGACGGGCGAAGCCCTCATCACGACGACTGGATCGTTTGATTCACCATACGTTAAGATGGCCCGCGAGATGCTGGAGGCGGATGCTGTGGGCCGCAAGCACTTCCCCTTCGAAGACGAAACGTGGCTGTACGAAATTGTGCATCAAGACGACCCACACGTCATGCCTGAGAAACTCGGCGCCCACTATCTCGGCTCGCGGCTCATCTCTCCGAGCAGCGACAGACATGCCCGCGGCGACATTGTTCCGAACATAGGGGAGCTGCTGGTCGCAAAGATGTCGGGCCGCAGAGCTATCGAATTGGCCGGACAGCTCGACAACATCGAGGGGTTCATGCTGTTCGATGACGACACTCGCCAGTTCGTCGCGAAGTTGAAGACGAGAGCATACAAGACCCGCAAGTTCTTGATGCGCGTCGGGGGCCCTAAGCTACGTGCAATCTGGGACAATCCCAGCAAAGCTCGGCTTGCGTTCACAGACGAAGAATTCTGGCCGGTCTTCGACAAGCTGAGAGACGTCATGTCGTTCGAGCAGTTCGTGTCTCTCGAAGAACAAGATCGCCGGATCGTGTTGGACGCGCTCGGTTGACATCACCAACTCTTCCACGAGACCCTAAGCAAATGCGCCCGCATCTCATTCCGCCTCCGCACCCGCACCTCTATCTGGTACGAGGATTGCCCGGCTCCGGCAAGACCACGCTCGCCCGCACGTTGCAGCTCATGCCCAACACGGCGGTCCGCGCGGCCGACGATTGGTTCGACCTCTACAACAACGGATGCTTCGATCCGACAAAGCTGAGCACTGCACATGCCTGGTGCCTCGACGAGACGTGTCGCCTCCTCGACGAGGGCTGGAATGTTGTCGTGCACAACACCTTCACCTCTAACAAAGAGCTGGAGCCGTACATGCAGGCATGCCGAGATCGCAACATGCTGTTCACGAGCATCGTAGTCGAGAATCGACACGGCAACACAAGCGTGCACAGCGTGCCCGAATCCACCCTCATCAAAATGAGACGCCGTCTCGAAGGAAGCGTACATCTGTGAACATGCCAAACGTCCCGCGATGGGTCGCTGCCCGCAACGTGCTGGTCGGACACATCCTGTTC
>Ga0136707_1000093_pt1 | contig 16151 bp, 10 predicted proteins | sample 4C3metaG_FD_101397 | JGI IMG/M metagenome (GOLD analysis project Ga0136707, IMG submission 101397) | Freshwater bacterial and archeal communities from Indian Creek, Illinois, USA - 4C3 metaG | ecosystem: Environmental > Aquatic > Freshwater > Unclassified | place: USA: Indian Creek, Illinois...
CCTTGCCCGGGCGCGGTGACCGGCCTAAGGACGGGGTGTCCCGACCGGAGCTGCCGATGCCCCTGACCCGCCGCCTGATGTTCCTTTCCGCCGCCGCCCTGCTGGCCGCCTGCGGCCGCAGCGCCCCCGCCCCCGTCACCCGCACCGCGCTTTATCCTGGCGAGACGCCCGAGCTGCGCGCGCTGATCCAGCGCGCGGCGCGCGAGCATCAGATCCCCGAAAGCCTGCTGCACCGGGTGATCCAGCGCGAAAGCGACTACAACCCGGCCGCGCGCAACGGGCCCTATTTCGGGCTGATGCAGATCCTGCCGCAGACCGCGCGCACCATGGGCTTCCGCGGCAGACCCGAGGAACTCCTCGACCCCGCGACCAACCTGCGCTATGCCGGCCGCTACCTGCGCGGGGCCTGGATCGTCGCGGGCGGCGACGAGGAGGCGGCCGTCGGCTGGTATGCCCGGGGCTTTTACTTCGAGGCCAGGCGGCTGGGCCTGCTGGAGGAGACGGGCCTGCGGACCTAAGCTCCCGCGTGACCCGGAGGGCGGCATGCAAGAACGACCCGCGATCTGCGTGCTGGCCAACCCGCGATCGGGCACGACGCAGCGCAACCCCGGCGCGGTCGAGCGCGCCATGGCGGTCTTCGGCCCGCTGGCCGAGCTGCGCCCCTTTGCCGGCGACCCCGCGGACGAGGCGGCCCGCGCCGTGGCCGAGGGTTTCCGCATCGTCGTGGCCGCCGGGGGCGACGGCACGGTGGCGGGCGTCGCCCATGCCCTGGCCGGGACCGACTGCGCGCTGGCGGTGCTGCCGCTGGGCACCTTCAACTATTTCGCGCGCGGCCTGAAGATGCCCGAGACCCCCGAGGCCGCCGCCCGCGCGATCCTGGACGGCACCAGCCATTTCATCCGCGTCGGCACGGCCAACGGCCGGGTCTTCCTGAACAACGTGTCGATCGGCCTGTACCCCGCCATCCTCGAGGAGCGGGAGGCGACCTATGCCCGCTTCGGGCGCTACCGGATCCTGGCCCATATCGCCTCGCTGCGCACGCTGCTGCGGTTCCAGAAACCGTACCGGATGGAGCTTTACCTCGACGAGACGCGCCACCGCGTCCGCTCGCCCATGCTGTTCGTGGCGCGATCGGCCTATCAGCTGGACCAGTTCGGCCTGGACGGGGCGCTGGCGATCTCGGACGACCGCTTCGTGCTGTTCATGGCGCATCAGCAGACCCGGCTGGGGTTCCTGCGGCTGGCCTGGCGGCTGATCCGCAAGCGGGTGGACCACGGCCGCGATGTCACCGTTGCCACCCCGCGGCGGCTCGCGGTGGCGCTGCGCGGACGCCGGCAGGTCGAGGTGGCGCTGGACGGCGAAAAGCTGCGGATGCGGCTGCCGCTGCGGATCCGGCTGGCCGACGACCGGCTGCACGTCATCCTGCCGCCCGCGAAAGCCGCCGCCACCGCATGAGCCGGATCCTGCACCTGTCCGACCTGCATTTCGGCGCGGTCGATCACCGCCTGGTCGAGCCGCTGCTGCGGCTGATCGCCGGGCTGGGCGCGGATGCCACGGTCATCTCGGGCGATCTGACCCAGCGTGCGCGGCCCGGGCAGTTCGCCGCGGCGCGCGCCTTCATCGACCGGCTGCCCGGCCCCGTCCTGGTCGTGCCCGGCAACCACGACATGCCGCTGCGCAACCTGCCGCTGCGCCTGGCCCGTCCGCTGCTGCGCTATTGCCGCACGATCCCGGGGCCGGTCGAAGCCGCCCTCGCCCTGCCCGACGCGGTGGTGCAGGGGGTCAACAGCGCCAACCCCTGGGCGTGGAAGGCGGGGCGGCTGACCGCGGCCTCGGCGGCGCGGCTGGACCGCGCCTTTGCCGGGGCGGGCGAGGGGACGTTCCGCATCGCCGTGATGCACCACGCGCCGGTCCCCGCCGCCGACGGCACCCCCGCCGACATGGCGGCGCCGGCCCGGGTCCTGTCGCAGCTGGCCGCGGCCGGCACCGACATCGTGCTGTCCGGCCACACCCACATTCCGCATGCGGGATTCGCCGAGAAGGCGGCGGGGATCCTGTTTTTGCAGGTCGGCACGGCGATCTCGACCCGGCTGCGGACCGATGCGAACGACTTCGCGCTGATCGAGCTTGCGCCCGGCAGGGTGACGCGCCGCGCCTTCGTGGCGCGGGCGGGGCGGGCCTTCGCCGAGGCGCCACCGATGCAGTTCCTGCGCGGACCGGGTGGCTGGCAGCAGCTGGCGCCCGACTGACTGGCGCCCGACTGACTGGCGCCCGACTGATCAGTGCCAGGCGTCGGCCACCGCGGCCTTCTTGCGCGCGACATAGTCGTGCAGCCCGGCGCGGATGCCGGCGTCCAGCGCCGGCGCCTCGAATTCGGCGAGCCGCTGTTTCCAGAGCCGGTTCGCCCGCGTCGCGGCATCGGCCGAGCCTGCCGCCTGCCATTTCTCGAAGGGCTCGCTGTCGCACAGCGCGCTGTCCCAGAACGCGGTCTCGTAATGGCGCATCGTGTGGGCGCAGCCGAAGAAGTGGTTGCCGGGGCCGACTTCGGCAAAGGCCTCGACGGCAAGCTGGTCCTCGTCGATCCGGATCCCGTCCAGATAGCTGTGCAGCGCCCCGCACAGATCGGCGTCGAGCATGAACTTCTCGTAGGACATCGACAAAAGCCCGTCGAGAAACCCCGCCGCATGCAGGATGAAGTTGGCGCCGCAGTGGATGGCGGCCAGCATCGACATGGTGCCTTCCATCATCGCCTGCCCGTCGGGCAGCTTGGAGGTGGTGAAATTGCCCGAACAGCGCAGGGGCAGGTTCAACCGGCGGGCAAGCTGGCCGATCACCTGGCTGCCGATCGCGGGTTCGGGCGTGCCGAAGGTGGGCGCCCCCGAGCGCAGGCTCATCGAGCTGAGGAAGTTGCCGAAGATCACCGGCGCGCCCTTGCGTTCGAGCTGGGTCAGCGCACAACCGGCCATCGTCTCGGCCAGGCTCTGCACGATCGCGCCCGCGTTCGTCACCGGCCCCATCGCGCCGCCGAGGATGAAGGGCACCACCACCGCGGCCTGGTTCGCGCGGGCATAGGCGCGCAGGCAGCGGGTCATCGTGCCGTCCCAGACCAATGGCGAATTGACGTTCACATTGCCGAGAATAACGCAATGATCGTTCACAAACCCGGCACCGAAGACGATCCGCGCCATGTCGATGCTGTCTTCGCTGCGTTCCTCGGCGGTCACCGAGCCCATGAAGGGCCGATCCGACAGCTCGACATGCGCCAGAACCATGTCGAGATGCCGCTTGTTCACCGCCACATCGGTCGGCTCGCAGATCGTGCCGCCCGAGTGGTGGAAGTTCGGGCTCGACTGCGCAAGCCGGATGAAGTTGGCGAAATCCTCCAGCGTGCCGAAGCGCCGGCCGCGGTCGAGGTCCATCACGAAGGGGCTGCCGTAGGCCGGGGCGAAGACGACGTTGCGCCCGCCGATCCGCACGGAATGTGCCGGATTGCGCGCGTGCTGGGTGAATTCGGCCGGGGCGGTGGCCAGGATCTCGCGCAGCATGCCCGGCTCGAAGCGCACCAGGGGGCCCTCGACCCTTGCCCCGGCGCGGCGCCAGTGGTCGAGCGCCACCGGATCGTCGCGAAACTCGATCCCGGTTTCGGCCAGCACCCGGTCGGCCGCGCCTTCGATCCGGACCAGGTTTTCCTCCGACAGCACATCATAGGTCGGGATGTTGCGCAGGATGTAGGGCCGCCCGAGGCCATGGCCCTTCTGCGCCCGTTCCGCAGCCCGTGCCTGGCGGCCCGCCCGCACCCGCACCTCGCCCATCCGCACCCCCCGATCCGGCTTGCCGAATACGCCACATCGCGATCAGGCTGGTCGCAAGGGCCCGCCGGGTCTGCCCCATCCGCGACATCTTCTGGTCGCAGCGCATCTCAGGTGATGACATCGGGCGCGGTGCGGCCGGTCCGGGCGGCAAGTCCCGCCAGCGCATGCGCCGCCGCGATCACCGGGGCCAGCGCCGCTTGCGTGTCCTGGTCAAGCCCATCCGGCCCCGGCGCATGGCGTTCGAGGTAGAGCCGCAGGGTCGCGCCTTCCGTTCCCGTCCCCGACAGCCGATAGACGACCCGGCTGCCGTCCGCAAACAGCACCCGCACCCCCTGCCGGGTGCTGAGCGAGCCGTCCACCGGATCGGTATAGGCGAAATCGTCGGCCGCGCGGACCGTCATCCCCCCGACCTGCCGGCCCGGCAGGCCCGCGAGGCTGGCGCGCAGCGCCTCGAACGTCGCATCGGCCCTGGCCGGCTCGATCGCCTCGAAATCGTGCCGGCTGTAGTAGGTGCGGCCGTACCGCGCCCAGTGCGCGCGCAGGATCTCGGCGACGGGCTGCTGGCGCACGGCCAGGATGTTCAGCCACAGCAGCACCGCCCAGAGCCCGTCCTTCTCGCGCACATGGTCCGAGCCGGTGCCGAAGCTTTCCTCGCCGCAGATCGTGGCCCGCCCGGCGTCGAGCAGATTGCCGAAGAACTTCCAGCCGGTCGGCGTCTCGTAGCTGGCGATCCCGAGCGCCTCCGCCACCCGGTCGACCGCGGTCGAGGTCGGCATCGAACGCGCCACCCCCTTAAGCCCCGCCCGGTAGCCCGGCGCCAGATGCGCATTCGCCACCAGCACCGCCAGGCTGTCGGAAGGCGCGACATAGATGCCCCGCCCGACCACCATGTTGCGGTCGCCGTCGCCATCCGAGGCCGCGCCGAAGTCGGGCGCGTCCGGACCCAGCATCTCGTCCATCAGCGCCCTCGCCCAGGTCGGGTTCGGATCGGGATGCATGCCGCCGAAATCCGGCAGGGGGGTGGCGTTGACGCAGGTGCCCGCCGGCGCGCCGAGCCGGCGCTCGAGGATCTCGACCGCGTAGGGCCCGGTGACGGCGCACATCGCATCCATCCGCATCCGGAAGCCGCCGGCGAACATCGCCCGGATCGCGGGAAAGTCGAAGAGCCGCTCCATCAGCGCGGCATAATCGGCCACGGGATCGACGACATCGACCGCCATGCCCCCCAGATCGTGCCTGCCGATCGCCGTCAGGTCCAGGTCCTGCGCCTCCAGCATCCGGTATGCGGTGATCGCGGTCGTGCGGCGATACATCGCCTCGGTCACCGATTCGGGCGCGGGGCCGCCGTTGGGCATGTTGAACTTGATCCCGAAATCCGCCTCCGGGCCGCCGGGGTTGTGGCTGGCCGACAGGATGATGCCGCCATCGGTGCGGTTCAGCCGGATCAGGTGGCTTGCCGCGGGGGTCGACAGGATCGCCCCCTGCCCCAGGATCACCCGCGCGGCCCCGTTCGCCGCCGCCATCCGCAGGATCACCTGCGCTGCGCGGTCGTTGAAGTGGCGCCCGTCGCCACCAAGGACGAAGGTCTTGCCCGCCGCGCCCACCACATCGAAGATCGCCTGCACGAAATTCTCGAGGTAATGCTGCCCCTTGAACACGCGCGTCTTCTTGCGCAGCCCGCTGGTGCCGGGCTTCTGGTCGGCGATGGGCCGGGTTGCAACCGTGGTGACGCGGTGGGCCATGGCGGGACTCCCTTGGGCTGAGGCGGTGGTGCGGGACCAAAACAGCAGCACACTCTGCGCCGGCGCTTCGGCAAAATCGGCGGCCGGGATCGGCGGATCGCCCGCCAAGGGCCGCGTGGTATCGAGCACAAGCTCCCAGCCCGGCGCGGTTTCCGGCAGGTGCAGCGCGGTCTCCGGACCCGTGTTGAACACGGCAAAGACCGCATCGGGGCGCGGATCGCCGCCCTCGGCCGCCATGCGCAACTCGACGCAGAGGCAGCGGAAGGCGGGATCGTGCCAGTCCTCGGACTGCGGCACGCTGCCGTCGGCCCGGCGCCAGATGACATCCGGAATCGCGTCCGAGGGGCGCAGTTCGGCATGCAGGAAGCGCGACTGCCGCAGGACCGGCAGCGCCCGGCGCAGGGCCGACAGGCGGATCACAAAGGCCAGCAGCGCGGGATCGCTGCGCGACCAGTCGATCCAGCTGGTGGCGTTGTCCTGGGCATAGGCGTTGTTGTTGCCGCCCTGGCTGTGGCCGATCTCGTCGCCCGCCAGCAGCATCGGCACGCCCTGGCTCAGCATCAGCGTGGCCAGCAGGTTGCGCTTGCGCAAGGCCCGCGCCGCCAGCACCCGGGGGTCGTCGGTCGGCCCCTCGACGCCGAAGCTTTCGGAATGGTTCTCGTGGTGGCCATCGCGGTTGTCCTCGCCGTTGGCGAAGTTGCGCTTGATCGTGTAGCTGACCAGATCCTCCAGCGTGAAGCCGTCATGCGCGGTGACATAGTTGACCGAGGTCGTCGCCGCCCGCCCGGAATGGTCGAACCGGTCGGCACTGCCCAGCAGCCGTGCGGCCAGATCGCGCGTCAGCCCGGCATCGCCCTTCCAGAACCGGCGGACGCCGTCGCGGAACCGGTCGTTCCATTCGAGGAACGGATGCGGATAGGCGCCAAGCTGATAGCCGCCGGGGCCGAGGTCCCAGGGCTCGGCGATCAGCTTGACGCGGTTCAGCACCGGGTCCTGCCGGATTGCATCGAAGAACCCGCCGCTTGGGTCGAAACCCTGCGCCTCGCGCCCCAGGACGGTGGCGAGGTCGAAGCGGAAGCCGTCGACATGGCCGACCTCCACCCAGTAGCGCAGGGAATCCATCACCAGCCGCAGCACCATCGGATGCGCCAGGTTCAGCGTGTTGCCGGTGCCGGACTCGTTCAAGTAATGCCGCCCGCCGCCCGCCAGCCGGTAATAGCTGGCGTTGTCCAGCCCGCGGAACGCCAGCGTCGGGCCCCATTCGTCGCCCTCGGCGGTGTGGTTGTAGACCACGTCGAGGATGACCTCGATCCCGGCCGCGTGAAAGCGGCGGACCATGGTCTGGAACTCCCAGAGCGCGCCTTTGGTCAGGTAGCGCGCTTCGGGGGCAAAAAAGCCCAGCGTGTTGTAGCCCCAGTGGTTGCGCAGGCCCCGCGCCACGAGGAACCGGTCGTCGATGAAGGCCTGCACCGGCAGAAGCTCCACCGCGGTCACGCCAAGCTTGCCCAGATGCTCCAGCACCGGGTCGGCGGCCAGGCCGAGGAAAGTGCCGCGCAGGCCCGGCTCGACCCCCGGATGCAGCGCGGTCATCGCCTTGACATGCGCCTCGCAGATCAGCGTGTCGACCCGACGGTGCCGGGGCGCGGCATCGGCACCCCAACTGAACGAGGGGTCGGTCACCACCGCCTTCGGCACGGCAAAGGCGCTGTCGCGGGCATCAAAGCTGAGGTCGCCGCGCGCCGAGCCGATCTTGTAGCCCATCAGCGCGTCCGACCATTTCAGCCGCCCCGCCAGCTTCTGCGCATAGGGGTCGAGCAGCAGCTTGTTGGGATTGAAACGGTGGCCCTGTTCCGGCGCGTAGGGCCCATGCGCGCGATAGCCGTAGACCGTGCCGGGCGTCAGGCCGCCGACATGGATGTGCCAGACATCGCCGTCACGGTCGAGGATCGGCAGCCGCGCGGTCTCCTTGCGGCCGTCGGCGGTGAACAGGCACAGCTCGATCCGCGTCGCATGGGCGGAAAAGACCGCAAAGTTCACCCCGTCGCCGGTCAGCGATGCCCCCATCGGCCAGGGGCGGCCCGGACTGACCGCATGGCCTGCCAGCCGGGCGGGCAGCCTGGTCGTCTGCGGCGTCACGCGACCAGCCCGTCATAAAGCGCCGCATAGGCCGCCGCCGAGGCGTCCCAGCCCACCGGATGCGCCATCGCGCGGGACTGGAGCCTGGCCCAGAGCTTTGGCTGAAGGTAGAGCGCCACCAGCCGCGCCAGTGCTTGCGCAAGGCCGGTGGCGTCGACCGGGTGAAAGGTCACTCCCGTCGCCGCCCCTGCGGCCAGCGTGGCCGGCGAGGCGCCGATGACCGTGTCGCCAAGCCCGCCCACCATCGCCACCACCGGCACCGCGCCGTAGCGCAGCCCGTACATCTGCGTCAGCCCGCAGGGCTCGAAGCGGCTGGGCACCAGGACGGCATCCGCCCCGGCGAAAAGACGCCGGCTCAGCCCCTCGTCATAGCCGATCCGCACGGCGACCCGTCCGGCAAAGCGCGCGCCAAGCGCCCGCATCGCGGCCTCGAGCGCCGGATCGCCCGAGCCGAGCACAACCAGCCCGCCGCCCGCGGCGACGAAGTCCGGCATCACCCCCGGCAGCAGGTCGATCCCCTTCTGGTCGGTCAGGCGGCTCACGACGATGGCCAGGGGCCCCGGCACTTCCAGCCCGAATTCGGCACAAAGCGCGCGACGCGCCACCGCCTTGCCCGCCATCGCCCCGGGCCCGAAGGGCGGATCGGCGCGCTCGGGCGACCACAGCGCGGTGTCGACGCCGTTCAGGATGCCCGAGACCACCGCCTTTCGCGCGGCGATCACCCCTTCCAGCCCCATCCCGAAGGCGGGGCGCATCAGCTCGTCGGCATAGGCCGGCGAGACGGTGGTGATCCGGTCCGCCGTCACCAGCCCGGCCTTCAGGCTGGAGATGCCGCCGTAATACTCCAGCGCATCGGCGTGGAACGCCTCGCCCGGCAGCCGCAGCAGTGCCAGCATGTCGGCGGAGGACCAGCCCTGGAAGGCGATGTTGTGGATCGTCAGCACCGAGCCGACACCGCCCGATCCGTGATAGGCAAGATAGGCCGGCGCAAGTCCCGCCTGCCAGTCATGCGCATGCAGCACCTCGGGCTTCCACCCCGCAAGCCCCCCCCCGAGCCCGGTTCCAAGCCCCTGCCGGGCGATGCCGGCGGCGGTCCAGGACAGCGCGGCAAAGCGCAGCGCATTGTCGGGATGTTCGCCCGAGGGGCCGGCGTAGGGGCCGCCGTCGCGGTCGTAGAGATGCGGCGCGTCCAGCAGCAGCACCGGCACGCCGCCCGCCTCGCCCGCATGCACCCGCCCCGGCCCGCCCCAGAGATCGGCCTCCTCCCAGACCACCGGCCAGCCCGCCGCCTCGGCCCGCAAGTGGCGATAGGCCGGCAGAAGCACCCGCATCTCCCAGCCCCGGGCCGCCAGCGCCCCCGGCAGCGCGCCGACCACATCGGCCAGGCCCCCGGTCTTGACCAGCGGCACGCATTCCGACGCCACCGACAGCACCCGCCCGCGCATCTTCATCGGCCCCTCATTCATCTTTGGCCAAATTCATCTTTGCCCAGGTATCCTGCGGGTGGCCTCAAGACAGCGCCTTTGCCCGCGCATCCAGCATGTCCTGGGTGATCAGCACGATGCCATTTTCACTGCGGCGGAACCACTTGGCATCTTCCTCCGCGTCCTCGCCGACCACCAGCCCTTCGGGAATGATGACCCCGCGATCGATCACGCACCGCTTGAGCTGCGCCTTGCGGCCCACATCGACCTGCGGCAGGGCCACGACGTATTCGAGGCTTGCGAAGGAATGGGTCCGGCAACCGGTGAAAAGGAGGCTGTTCGCCACAGCCGACCCCGAGACGATGCAATCGCCCGACACCAGCGATGACACCGCCGAGCCCCTCCGGCCATCCTCGTCGTGGATGAACTTCGCGGGGGGCACGATCTCGGCATAGGTCCAGATCGGCCAGGCATTGTCGTACAGGTCCAGCTTCGGGAGGAAATCCGTCAGGTCGATGTTGGCCTGCCAGAAGGCATCGATCGTGCCCACATCGCGCCAGTAGGGCTCGGTCTCGTGGCCGGTCGTGACGCAGCTGTCGGCAAACTTGTGGGCCACGGCCTTGCCGTTCTTCACGATATGCGGGATCAGGTCGAAGCCGAAATCGTGGCTGGAATTGTCGTCCGACATGTCGCGCAGCAGAAGGTCGCGCAGGAAGGCCCAGTCGAAGACATAGATCCCCATCGAGGCCAGCGCATGGGCCGGATCGCCCGGAATCCCCGGCGGATCCTTGGGCTTTTCCAGAAAACCGGTGATCCGCATGGTCTTGTCGACATGCATCACGCCGAAGGCGCTCGCCTCCTTGCGCGGCACGGTCAGACAGCCGATCGTCACATCCGCCCCCGCCTCGACATGCTGGCGCAGCATCACCTCGTAGTCCATCTTGTAGATGTGGTCGCCCGCCAGGATCACCACGTATTTCACGCCATAGCTGTCGATGATGTCGATGTTCTGCGCCACCGCGTCCACCGTGCCGCGGTACCAGTTCACCTCGTCCATCCGCTGCGAGGCGGGCAGGATATCCAGATACTCGTTGCGTTCCGCACGCAGAAAGCCCCAGCCGCGCTGAACGTGGCGGATCAGGCTGTGCGCCTTGTATTGCGTGGCGACCGCCATCTTGCGGATGCCGGAATTCAGGGCGTTCGAGAGGGCAAAGTCGATGATCCGGGTCTTGCCACCGAAATAGACCGCGGGCTTGGCGCGCGTGTTCGTCAGCTCCTTCAGACGGCTGCCGCGCCCCCCCGCCAGGACGAAGGCCATGGCGTGGCTGGCAAGCCGCTGGTTCGGTCTCGGTTTCATCTGCATCCCTCCCCCGGGGTGGCGGTGGACCCGCCGATGATCAGTCCTGTTGCAGATAGACTGCCGACAAGGGCGGCAGCGTGACAAGCGCCGATTGCGGCCGGCCGTGCCAGGGCGTCTTTCCGGTGGCCACTCCTCCCGGATTGCCACGGTTGCCCCCGCCATAGACCGCGGCGTCGGTGTTCAGGATCTCGCGCCAGATGCCCGGTTCGGGCAGGCCCAGCCGGTAGCTCCGCTCGACCGGGGTCATGTTGATGACCGCCACCACCGGCCTGTCGCTGCCCTTGCCGATGCGCACGAAGGCATAGACCCCGGCATCGGCGTCGTTCGATTCGATCCACGCAAAGCCTTCGGGACGGCAGTCGTTCACATGCAGCGCCGGCACCGCGCGGTAGACCCGGTTCAGGTCGCGCACCAGCGCCTGCATCCCGGAATGTTCCGCAATCTCAAGCTGATGCCAGTCGAGGCTCTGGTCGTGGTTCCACTCGGCCCCTTGCGCGAACTCCTGGCCCATGAACAGAAGCTTCTTGCCCGGATGCGCCCACATGAACCCGTAATAGGCCCGCAGGTTGGCGAATTTCTCCCACGCCGTGCCGGGCATCTTCGACAGCATGGAGCCCTTGCCGTGCACCACCTCGTCGTGGCTGATCGGCAGGATGTAGTTTTCCGACCAGGCATAGACCATGCCGAAGGTCATCTGGTGGTGGTGATACTTGCGGTAGAGCGGGTCCTTCTGCATGTAGCTCAGGGTGTCGTTCATCCAGCCCATGTTCCACTTGAAGCCGAACCCCAGGCCGCCCCAGTTCACCGGCCGCGACACGCCGGGAAAGGCCGTCGATTCCTCGGCAATCGTCATGATCCCCGGCACTTCGCCGTAGGCCGTGACGTTGGTCGTGCGCAGCACGTCGATCGCCTCGTAATTCTCTCGCCCGCCGTCGCGGTTCGGCACCCACTCGCCCGCTTTCCGGGAATAGTCGCGGTACAGCATCGAGGCCACGGCATCGACCCTCAGCCCGTCGATGTGGTATTCCTCCAGCCAGTACAGGGCGTTGCTGACGAGGTAGTTCTTCACCTCGACCCGGCCGTAGTTGTAGATCAGCGTGTTCCAGTCCTGATGGAACCCCTCGCGCGGGTCCTGGTGCTCATAAAGCGCGGTGCCGTCGAACTGGCCCAGCCCATGCGCGTCGGTCGGGAAATGCCCCGGCACCCAGTCCAGGATAACCCCCAGCCCCTTGCGGTGCGCGGCATCGACAAAGGCGCGAAACTCCGTGGGCGTGCCATGCCGGATCGTGGGCGCGAACATGCCGACCGGCTGGTAACCCCAGGATCCGTCGAACGGATATTCGCTGACCGGCAGGCATTCGATATGGGTGAAGCCCATGTCGGCGGCATAGTCCACCAGTTGCTCGGCCAGTTCGGGGTAGCTCAGCATCCGGTTGCCCGGCGCGCGCCGCCATGAGCCCAGATGCACCTCATAGACCGAGATGGCGGCGTCGATGTGGTGCCGCGAAGCCCGGCCCGCCATCCAGTCGCCGTCCTGCCAGTCGCCCCGGATTGTCCTGACCACGCTGGCATTTGCGGGCGGATGTTCCGAGCCGAACCCCACCGGATCGGCCTTCATGGGCAGCACCGCCCCGCCCGGCCCCTTGATCTCGTACTTGTAGGCGGTGCCTTCGCCCAGGCCGGGGATGAAGATCTCCCACACGCCGGTTGCGCCCCGCCGCCGCATCGGGTTGCGCCGCCCGTCCCAGAGGTTGAAATCGCCGACCACGCTGACCCGTTCGGCATTCGGGGCCCAGACCGCGAAGTGGACGCCCGCCACCCCCTCATGCGTGACGACATGCGCGCCAAGCACCTGCCAGAGCCGGCGGTGGGTGCCTTCGCCCAGGAGGTATTCGTCCAGCTCGCCAAGGATCGGGCCGAACCGGTAGGGATCCTCGAATTCCCATGTCTCGCCATGGCCTTGCGCGCGAAAGCTGTAGCTCGACTTGCGCGCCATCCGATGGGTGAACAGCCCCGGCACGCCGGGATAGCGCGCGGCCTCGGTCGCGGTCCTGCCGGTCAGAACCCACAGCCGCTCGGCCCCCGGCACGAAGGCCGTGATCTCCCAGCCCTTCGCCCGCTTCTGCGGCCCGAGGACCGCGAAGGGATCGCCGTGCCAGCCGCCGGCAATCGCCTCGGCCGCGGCGCGATCCAGGGTCGTCTCTCCCATGCTTTCCTCCCCGAAAGCGCGTCAGAGCGCGGATGCCGCCTGCCAGATCTCGTTCATGTAGCTGCGGATGGTGCGGTCGGACGAGAAGAACCCGCTGCGCGCGGTGTTCAGCGCCGCCATCCTGCCCCAGCGGTCCGGATCGGCATAGGCGCGGTCCACCTGCGTCTGCGTGGCATGATAGGCGGCAAAGTCGTCGGCCACCAGGAAATGGTCGTGGTGCCAGATACCGTGCACGAGCCCGTGATAGCGCCCCGGCTCGTCGGGCGAGAACCGGCCCTCGGCGATCATCTGCAACACGTCCTGCAAAGGCTGGCTTGCCTCGATCGCCTTCTTGGCATGGTCGGGATCCTCGCGGCGCCGGGCGACTTCTTCGGTGGTCAGCCCGAAGAGAAAGAAGTTCTCGGCGCCGACCTCCTGCAATATCTCGACATTGGCACCGTCGAGCGTGCCGATGGTCGGCGCGCCGTTCATCATGAACTTCATGTTGCCGGTGCCCGACGCCTCTTTTCCGGCGGTCGAGATCTGCTCGGAAAGGTCGGCGGCCGGGATCACCCGCTCGGCCATGCTGACGTTGTAGTTCGCCGGATAGACGATCTTCAGCAGGTCGGCAGTGGCGGGGTCGTTGTTGACCACCTGGGCCACATCGTTGATCAGGCGGATGATGTCCTTGGCGACCGCGTAACCCGGCGCTGCCTTGCCGCCGAAGATCTTCACCCGGGGCACCCAGGCATCCTTCGGGTTGCTGCGGACCTTGTGCCAGTGGGCGATCGTCTCCAGGATGTTCATGAGCTGGCGCTTGTATTCGTGGATGCGCTTGATCTGCACGTCGAACATCGCGTCGGGGCTGATCTTCACCCCCATCTCGCGCAGGGCCCAGTTCGAAAGCTCCACCTTGTTCGCCCGTTTGGCCGCCGCAAAGGCGGCGCGGAAGCCTGCGTCCTCGACATGCGGCTCCAGCGCGCGCAGCCGGTCGAGATCGGCCTCCCAGCCCGCCCCGATGGTCTCGGTGATCAGCGCGGCCAGCGGCTTGTTGGCCATCCGCAGCCAGCGCCTCGGCGTGACGCCGTTGGTCTGGTTGACGATCCGGCCCGGATGCAGCCGGTGAAGCTCGGGAAAGAGGTTCTGCTTCACCAGATCGCTGTGCAGCGCCGACACACCGTTGACCTTGTGGCTCATGATGAAGGCCAGCTCGCCCATCCGCACTTCCTGGTGCTTGACGATGCCCACATAATGCGGCCGGTTCGGATAGGCGCGGCGATGCCAGCTGTCGATCCGCTCGACGATCTGCATGTGGCGCGGCAGCACGTTGCCGAAGGTGAAGGTGGCCCAGCGTTCCAGCGCCTCGGGCAGGAGCGTGTGGTTGGTATAGCCCAGACAGGCCCGCGAGATCGTCAGCGCCTCGTCGAACGGCAGGCCATGATCGTCCTGCAACAGGCGGATCAGTTCCGGCCCCGCGATCGCCGGATGGGTGTCGTTCATCTGGATCGCGACATGCCGGGGCAGCGCGCGCAGGTCGCTGTGCGCCGAAAGGTGGCGGCGCAGGATGTCCTGCAGCGCGGCCGAGGTCAGGAAGAACTCCTGCTTCAGGCGCAGTTCCTTGCCCTGGTAGGTGGTGTCGTCGGGGTACAGCACGCGCGACAGCGTGCGCGCCAGGTTCTCGGGTTCGGCCGCGGCGGTGTAGTCGCCCCGGTTGAAGCGTTCGAGGTCGAACTGCCCGGTCGATTTTGCCCCCCAGAGCCGCAGCGTGTTGGCCCATCTGCCCTGCCAGCCGATGACCGGGGTGTCATGCGCCTGGGCCAGCACGGTTTCGCCGGGCACCCAGACCTCGCGCCCGCCCTGCGTCTCGACCTGGCCCTTGAAGCCGATGACATAGGCGCTTTCGGGCCGGGCGAATTCCCAGGGGTGGTCCTGTGCCAGCCAGTTCTCCGGCGTCTCGACCTGGCGGCCGCCCTCGAAGCGCTGGCAGAAGAGGCCATGCTCGTAGCGGATGCCATAGCCATAGGCCGGGCAGCCAAGGGTGGCCATCGATTCCATGAAACAGGCCGCCAGCCGGCCGAGGCCGCCGTTGCCCAGCGCCGCGTCGGGTTCGTCGCCGATCACCGCGCGCAGGTCCTGGCCCACCGCCGCCATCGCCTCGGCCGCCTGATCGTAGAGGCCAAGGTTGATCGTGGCATCCTCGAGGATGCGGCCGATCAGGAACTCCATCGACAGGTAGTAGACGCGCTTGCGGTCCTCGGCCCAGGTGCGCCGGGTCGAGACGAACCACGGCTCGACGATGCGGTCGCGGATCGCGTGGCTCAGCGCCATGCGCCAGTCATGCACCGAGGCATGCGGCGCGTCCTTGCCGACGGTGAAGGTCAGGTGGCGCAGGATGTCGGCCTGCAACAGGTTCGGGGTCAGGCTCAGATCGGTCACGGGTCCATCCACGGCAACGCTCCTGCAAAGCCTAAGCGCCAGCGGGCGGCGGTCAAGCGATCTTGATGGCCGCGCCGTGCCTCTGGCGCGCGCCGGCTTTCAAAGCGCTTTCAGCATAGCGCAGCCGATGCCGCCGCGCACGCGATTTTATCTCGAAAATAAAGGAATTCTTCATTCCAAAGCGCTTTTGGACCGGACGAATGCCGCCCTGGCCAGCAGAGCCGTGGGGGGCGCTTCGGGCGCGGCACCGGGGTTCTGCCGATGACCGCGCGTGGATCCCGACCTGCATTGCGACCCCGGCAGGGCCGCAGTCGAGGCCGCCGCCAGCCTGTTGCCAATGTCGCACGGCCGCGCCGGATCGTCGCAAAATCGACATGGTCCCGGCTTGATGCGGCCCGCGGCCCAGGTCAGAAGCGAGGGACAGGACAAGAGCCAGCGAACGGAGCAGTCACATGGCCAAGCCCACCACCCAGCCGCAGCAAGGCGGCACTGCGGGCCAGCCGCAGCCGCAACAGGGCCAGCAGCCGTCCGGTGCGCCGCAACAGGGCCAGCCGGTCTTCCGGGACTGGGCCGCGATCTGACCTGTCGGGATGCTTGACAAGGCCGGCCCCGGCAGCGAGGACTTGGCCGTCCTGGTCCCGCCGATGCCCGAACCCGTCTCCGCGATCCCCAATCTCGGCCCCGCATCGGCGGCGGCCTTTGCCCGCGCGGGGATCACCACCGCCGCCGAGATCCGCGCGCTCGGCGCCGACGCGGCCTACCTCCGCCTTCTGGCCAGCGGGGCGCGCCCGCATTTCATCGGGTACTACGTTCTCGTGATGGGTCTTCAGGGCCGCCCCTGGAACGATTGCCGGGGCGACGAGAAGAAGGCGCTGCGCCAGCGCTTTGACGCGCTTTGCGCCGGACAGGACGGGTCGGAGGCCAGACGGCGGGCGGAGCTCGAACGGTGGCTGCGCTTCCTTGGGGTGATCGAACGCCCCAAGGACGTGCAATCCTGCCCGGCCGCGCGTAGCCCGATCCCGCCGGGGGGGCCCGACCGCCGTCTGGCCTCCG
>Ga0136707_1000096_pt1 | contig 16014 bp, 17 predicted proteins | sample 4C3metaG_FD_101397 | JGI IMG/M metagenome (GOLD analysis project Ga0136707, IMG submission 101397) | Freshwater bacterial and archeal communities from Indian Creek, Illinois, USA - 4C3 metaG | ecosystem: Environmental > Aquatic > Freshwater > Unclassified | place: USA: Indian Creek, Illinois...
ACCATTCAGCTCGGGTAGGAAGGGGTATCATGTCCGGAATTCCGCACGATCATTACGAGCCAAAGACCCGCAGCGCAAAATGGCTGCATCGGCGCCTGCCGATTGTGGGGCTCATGTACGACACGCTGACGATCCCGACCCCGAAGAACCTCAACTGGATGTGGATCTGGGGCATCGTGCTGACCTTCTGCCTCGGTTTGCAGATCGTCACCGGGATCGTGCTGGCGATGCATTACACGCCGCATGTCGACCATGCCTTCGCATCCGTCGAGCACATCATGCGCAACGTCAACGGCGGCACGATGCTGCGTTACCTGCACCAGAACGGGGCATCGCTGTTCTTCTTCGCGGTCTATATGCACATCGCCCGGGGGCTCTACTACGGGTCCTACAAGGCCCCGCGCGAGGTGACCTGGATCATCGGGATGATCATCTTCGTCCTCATGATGGCGACGGCGTTCATGGGCTATGTGCTGCCCTGGGGCCAGATGTCGTTCTGGGGCGCGACCGTGATCACCGGCTTTTTCGGCGTGATCCCCGGCATCGGGCCCGAAATCCAGACCTGGCTGCTGGGCGGGCCGGCCGTCGGCAATCCCACGCTGAACCGGTTCTTCAGCCTGCACTACCTCTTGCCCTTCGTCATCGCGGCGCTGGTCGCGGTTCACATCTGGGCCTTCCACACCACCGGCAACAACAACCCGACCGGGGTCGAGGTGCGCCGCGGCTCGAAGGAAGAGGCCGAGCGTGACACGCTGCCCTTCTGGCCCTACTTCGTGATCAAGGACCTCTTCGCGCTGGCGGTGATCCTGGCGATCTTCTTCGCGGTGGTTGGCTTCATGCCGAACTACCTCGGCCACCCCGACAACTTCATCCCGGCCAATCCGCTGGTCACGCCGGCCAACATCGTGCCGGAATGGTATTTCCTGCCGTTCTACGCGGTCCTGAAGGCGTTCACCGCCGATGTCTGGCTGGTGATCGCGCTGAACTGGCTGACCTTCGGCATTGTCGATGCGTCGCTGTTCGGGGTTCTGGCGATGTTCGCCTCGATCGTGGTCCTGGCGCTGGTGCCCTGGCTTGACACCTCGGCCGTCCGGTCGGGCCGCTATCGGCCGATGTTCAAGTGGTGCTTCGCGCTTCTGGTGGTCACCTTCATCATCCTGGGCTGGGTCGGGAGCATGTCGCCCGATGCGCTCGGCGGGTGGGTTCCGGCGCTGTCGCTGCTGTTCACGACCTACTGGTTCGCGTATTTCCTGGTCATCCTGCCGCTGCTGGGCGTGATCGAGAAGCCGCTGCCACAGCCCGCGACAATCGAGGAAGACTTCAGCGCCCGTCACGCCCCGAAGGCGCAGACCGGCTTCACGACCCAGCCGGCCGAGTGAGAGGATCGCAAAAATGTTGAGGACAACCGCACTCATGGCCGCCACGGTTCTGGCGTTGGCCGTCGGCGGCACGCCCGCCGCCGCCAAGGTCGGAACGGTCGAGGACATCGAGTTCGCGCATGAAGGGCCCTTTGGTCGCTTCGACCAGTTCCAGCTTCAGCGCGGGCTGCAGATCTATACCGAGGCCTGCGCTGCCTGCCACGGTCTGAAGTTTGTCGCCTTCCGCTCCCTGGCCGACGAGGGTGGGCCGATGCTGCCCGAAGAGCAGGTGCGCGCCTATGCGGCCCGCTTCCTCGTGACCGACCCGGAGACCGGCGAAAGCCGCGACGGCCTGCCGACCGACCACTTCCCCGCGTCCATGCTGGAGAACGCGCCCGACCTGAGCCTGCAGGCCAAGGCGCGGGCCGGGTTCAGCGGGCCCTACCAGCTTGGCCTCAACCAGCTGTTCCGCGGGATGGGCGGGCCCGAGTACATCTATTCGGTCCTGACCGGCTATACCGGCGAGGAAAAGGAAGAATTCGGCACCGTCTTTTATGCCAACACCGCCTTTTCGGGCGGCTGGATCGCGATGGCCCCGCCGCTCTGGGATGGCCAGGTCACCTATGCCGACGGCACCCCGGCCACGGTGTCGCAGATGTCCGAGGATGTGGCATCCTTCCTGATGTGGACGGCCGAGCCAAAGCTGATGGATCGCCGCAATGCCGGCTTTGTCGCGGTGATCTTCCTGTCGATCCTTGCCACCCTGCTGTACCTGACGAACAAGCAGCTTTGGGCGGGCGTCAAGCCGCGCAAATCGACCTGACCGGCGGCAGGGGTTCGACGGCAAAGCCCCGCCTCTGGCGGGGCTTTTCAGTTCTGCCCCAGATAGGCGCGCAGGGCTGGTGGCGGATCGTCCAGCAGTTGGCCCGTGTCGCGCGGCGCATGTGCGACACCGCCCTCGACAAAGCTGGTCAGGCCGCCCAGCGCGCGCGCCTCGCGCGGGTCATGCGTCACCATCAGCACCAGCGCGGCCGTGGCGCCTGCCACCTCGCGGACCAGCGCCAGCATTTCGGCCCGGAGCGCGGGGCCGAGCGCCGCAAACGGCTCGTCCAGCAGCAGGATCGGGCGGGCACGCAGCAGCGCCCGCGCCAGGGCGGCGCGGCTGGCCTGACCTCCTGACAGCTCGCCCGGACGGCGCTGGCCGAGGCCGTCGAGCCCGGTGCGGGCAAGGGCCTCCGCGATCCGCGCCTGCTCGTCGGCGGACAGCCGAAGGTTCGGGTGCAGGCCCAGCCCGAGGTTCTGCGCGATGGTCAGATGCGGAAAGAGGTTCTGCTCCTGAAAGAGGATCGTCACCGGACGCGCGCCGGGCAGAACCGGCGCCAGGTCGCACCCCTGCCAGCGAACCGCGCCTTCGGCCGGGGGCAGGAACCCCGCGACCGCTTCCAGCAGCGTCGACTTGCCCGCACCCGACGGGCCGATCAGCGCGATCCTCTGGCCCGGCTCGGCGCCCCAGTCGGCGGTCAGGCGGAAATCGCCCCGGCGCAGCACGAGACGGTCAAGCCGCAGCATGGCGGCCTCCGGCATCGCAGACCCAGAACAGCGCAAGGGAAAGCCCGACAAGGATCAGCGCCGCCGCCGCCGCCGCCTCGGTCCGGTAGGCGGCGGCCAGGTGCTGGACGACCAGCGGCAAGGTGGCCTGCTGCTCGCCGGCGAAAAGCGCGATCACCCCGAGATCGCCCATCGCCAGGGCCGCCGCCAGCCCGGCGCCAAAGCCCAGGGGCCGGCCCAGGCGCGGCAGGACGAGCCGGCGAAGCCGCGCCCACCCCGCGAGGCCCAGACTGTCGGCCAGCCGGCCGTAGTCGCGCTGCAGCGCCCGCGCCTCGGGCAGCAGGATGCGGTAGAGGAAGGGCAGGCTGAGCGCGACGTTCACCAGCACCGTGACCGGCAGCGCCAGCGACATCGGCGATGCGAAGGGTTGCACCAGCAGGAACAGGCCGGTCCCCAGCGCCAGACCCGAAGTGGCCAGCGGCAGGGTCGCGGCACCTTCCAGCAGCAGGCTGGGCCGTCGCGCGGCCGCCAGCGCAAGCGCCAGGGCCGCCGACGTGGCCAGGGCCGCCGAGGCCAACGCCACCATCAGGGATCGTCCGGCAGCCGGCAGGACCTCGGGCGCCAGCTGCGTCAGGCCGGGAACTCCGCGCAGCAGCACCGCCAGAAGCGGCAGGGCAAGAAACAGCGCCGCCAGACCGATCGCCAGCGCGTCACCCGCCCGCCGCCAGCCGGCCGGGGCCGGCACCGGCACGGCCCGCCCGAGCCCGGTGCCGAAACCGGCATGGCGCGTGACCGACCAGGCCAGAATGGCGACCGCCGCAGAGATGCCGACCTGGACCACCGCCAGCCCGGCGGCCCGGGCGAGATCGAAGTCGAACCGCACCGCCTGATAGATCGCAAGCTCGATCGTCGTGGCCGCCGGGCCTCCGCCCAGCGTCAGGACCACGGCAAAACTGCCCAGGCAGATCACCAGGATGATCAGCACCACCCCCGGCAGCACCTCGCGCAGCATCGGCCGTTCGAGGTGGCGATGGATCTCGCGCGGGCCGAAGCCGAGCGATCGGGCAAGCCGGAACCGTTCGGCCGGAATGGCCTGCCAGCCGTGCAGGATCATCCTGACCGCGAGCGGCAGGTTCAGGAACACATGCGCCATGAGGACCCCGGCAAGGCCATAGATCGACAGCGGCGCCACGCCGAAGGCCCCAAGGGCATCGTTCAGCCAGCCCGCGCGGCCGAAGACGGCCAGCAGGCCAAGCACCGCCACGACCGCCGGCAGAAGGAACGGCGCCCCCATGACCGCGATCAGCACCCCGCGTCCCGGAAACGACCGCCGTGCCAGGGCCCGGGCCACCGGAACCGCCAGCAGGGTCGCCAGAAGCGCCGAAAGCATGGCCTGCACCAGGGTAAAGCGCACCGCCGCCCAGTCCGCGCGGTCAAGCGACAGCCCGGCCCCCCGGACCGCCACGGCGATCAGGGGGGCGAGCACCAGCGCCAGCAGCACCAGCGCCAGCGCCAGCACGGCGGGCGCTAGCGGGCCAGCGCGTCGCGCCATTCCTGCACGGCCGGATCGCGGGCCTCCATCGCGGCCTGGGGCGACAGGTGAAGCGACCTCGCCGGACGGAAGCGGTCGAACCCTTCGGGCAGGCCGCCTTGCAGCGTGATCGCGGGATACATCCAGTTGGTTTGCGGGATCACCGACTGGAAGGCCTCGCTCAGCATGAAGGCCAGGAACTGGTCGGCCAGGGCTGGCGCGTCGGTCGCGGCAAGCTTGCCGGCCACCTCGATCTGCAGCAGATGCCCTTCGTCGAACAGGGCGGCGGCCTTGGTCGCGTCGCCTTCGGCCAGCAGGTGATAGGCCGGCGAGGTGGTGTAGCTGAGAACCATGTCCGCCTCGCCTTCGAGAAACAGGCCATAGGCCTCGGACCAGCCGGGCGTCACGGTGACGATGTTGTCGGCCAGCCCGCGCCAGATTTCGCCCGCCCGGTCGCCATGCGCCGCATGCACCCAAAGCAGCAGGCCAAGCCCGGGGGTGGAGGACCGGGGGTCCTGGATCACGATCGAAAGCTCCGAAGCGGCCAGGCCCTCGAACGAGGTGGGCGCGACGGCAACCCGGTCGCGGTCGTAGACAAAGGCGAACCAGCCCCAGTCGAAGGGCAGGAACAAGGGGTCTTCGAACGGAACCGGCAGCGAGGTCTGCGGGCTTTGGCCGTGCGGGGCGAAAAGGCCGGTGGCTGCGGCCGCCGCGACCAGGCTGGTGTCGAGGCCCAGCACGATGTCGGCGTCCGAGGCCGCCCCCTCGAGCTGGATGCGCGCCAGCAGGCTCGCGCCGTCTCCGGCCGGCACCAGCCGCAGGTCGCAGGCGCAGGTCGCCTCGAACGCCGCCTCGATGGCGGGGCCGGGCCCCCATTCCGAGGTGAAACTGTCATAGGTCAGGATGGTCAGGACGGGTGTCTCGGCCAGCGCGGGAAATGCGCCGGTGACGAGGCCCGCAGCAAGGAGGATTCGCATGACGTTCTCCATGATGCGACGGAACGGTCGGGGATGGAGAACCCATGCACCTTCCCTCCGCCGGTATGATCCGGTTCAGGTTCGACGGGTTCGCATCGCTGCGTCTCAGCCCTGGCGGGCACCCCGAGGTGGGGTCAGGATAGGCGCAACCGCAATGCCGATGCAAGACCCTCTAGCGGTGCAGCCGGGCCAGAACCTGGGCGTGCAGCGCGGGTGGCAGGGTCAGCACCCCGTTGGCCCGGGCCGAGGCGGTGTTGAACCGGATCTCGGCGCCGGTCCGATCGGTCACCGCAGCCCCGGCCCGCGCGGCGATCAGGCTGCCGGCAGCGATGTCCCATTCCCAGGCCTGCCGCAGGGTCAGCATGCCGTCGTACCGCCCCTCGGCTGCAAGACACAGGCGGTAGGCCAGCGAGGCGCGAAAGCTGCGGGTGATCTCCGGCACCCCGCCCGGCCAGTTTTCGGGCGCAATGCTGGCCCTGGTCGTCAGGATGTCGGCGCCTTCCAGCCGGTCGCGCCGGCTGGATGTGATCGGCTGGCCATCCTTCAGGGGCGGCGAGGCGGTGGAAGCCGTGTAGGCCTTGTCGAGTGCCGGAAGGTAGACCACTCCGGCCACGACCCGCCCCCGCTGTGCGACCGCGAGCGAATGGGCAAAGGTTTCCTCGCCCGCGATGAAGGCGCGGGTTCCGTCGATCGGATCGATGATGAAGACCGACTCGGTCGCAAGACGGGATCCGTCGTCCGGCGTTTCCTCGGACAGCCAGCCATAATCCGGCCGCGCCGCCAGGAGCTTGGCCTTCAGCATGTCGTTCACGGCCAGGTCGGCTTCGGTCACCGGGCCGTGCTCGCCACCCTTGTCCCAGACCTTCGGGTCCCGTTTCCAGTAGCGCAGCGCGATGCGCCCCGCCTCGCGCGCGGCATGGGTCAGAAGGGCAAGGTCACGCTCCGGCAAGGGTCATTCCGTCAACCAGCAGCGAGGGAACGCGCATCGACAGATGCGGCCGGGCGTCGTTGGCCGCAACGATGCGCAGCAGCATCTCGCGCAGGTTTCCGGCGATGGTGCATTCATGGACCGGGTGGGAGATCCGGCCATTCTCGACCCAGAAACCCGCCGCCCCGCGCGAATAGTCGCCGGTCGTCGGATTGATCGTCGCGCCGAGCATCGAGGTGACCAGCAGACCCGTGCCCATCGCCGCCATCAGCGCGGCCGGATCGTTGCTGCCGGGCGTGAGGTCGATGTTGGTGGTCGAAGGCGAGGGTGGCGCGCCGGTGCCCCGCGCCGCGTTGCCGGTCGATTGCAGCCCCAGCTTGCGCGCGGTGGCGAGGTCGAGCACCCAGCCGGTCAGGATCCCGTCCGCCACGATCTCGCGCCGCCGGGTCGGCAGCCCCTCGGCATCGAAGGGACGCGAGGCCGAGATGCGGCTGCGATGCGGATCCTCGACCAGCGACAGGCCCGCAGGCAGCACCGCCTTGCCAAGCAGATCCCTCGCCCAGGACGATCCGCGGGCAATCGAGGTGCCGTTGATCGCCGACAGCAGATGCCCGATCAGCGAGGCGGCCACGCGTTCGTCGTAGATCACCGGATAGACGCCGGTCCGCGGCTTGACCGATCCGACCCGCTGCAAGGTCCGCTCGGCGGCCAGGCGGCCGATCCCGGCACCGCTCGGCAGATCGGCCGCGTGGGTGCGCCATTCGCCGGCATGGTCGCGATGCATGAAGGTGCCCTGGCCGGTGAAGGCGACGGCCGAGAGCGAGGTCGAGGTCCGGCCATAGCCACCGGAAAAGCCGTTCGAGGCCGCGAGATGCACCTGCCGGCGGCTGTGGGCGGCGGCGGCCTCGACCTGGGTGATGCCGGTCGCGGCCAGCGCGGCAGCCTCGATTTCGCGGGTGGCGGTCTCGAGCGCCGCTGCCGTCGGTTCGCTGCCAGGATCGACGAGATCGAGCGCGGCGAGATCCCAACCCGTCGCAAGTTGGGCGGGGTCGGCCAGGCCGGCATGCGGATCGTCGGGTGCCTCGCGCGCCATCGCGACGCCGCGCTCGGCCAGCGCCCGCATCGTGGCAGGCGAAATGTCCGAGGCCGAAACGCAGGCCTGACGCCCCGCGATCAGGACCCTGAGGCCGATCTCCAGGCTCTCCGACCGCTCGGCCTGCTCCAGCGCGCCCCGGCGCAACTCGATCGACAGCGCCGTGCCGGAAACCGCAAGCGCATCGGCATGTTCGGCCCCGGCCTTTCGTGCGGCATCGAGCAGGGACGCGGTGAGGTCGGAAAGGCTGGCGGTCATGCGGTCACCCCGTTGCGGCTGCGGTGGAACTAGCCCCCGCGGCGCCCCTGTGCAAGGGCGGGACGGCCCGCCCCCCGGAGGCGCGAAGGCGGTGGTCCTCGCGGATCCATGGCGCTAGTCTGGCCGGACGTGGGACGGTTGCCCGGATCGGGCGGGGACGGTTGCCCGGATCGGGCGGGGAACATGGCGGGGAACATCCGGTGTCGTGCAAGAGCGACCGCGCGCTGGTCATAGGTGCGGGGCCGGCAGGTCTGATGGCCGCCGAGACGCTGGCCGACGCCGGCGCCAGGGTGCTTCTGTGTGACGCCCGGCCATCCATCGGGCGCAAGTTGCTGATGGCCGGCAAGTCCGGCCTGAACGTGACGAAAGCCGAGCCGCTCGCCACGTTTCAGGCGCGGTATGACAGCGCAGGTCTCTGGCCCATGGTTCAGGACTTCGGGCCGGAGGCGGTGCAGGACTGGTGCCGCGATCTGGGCCAGCCGGTGTTCACCGGGTCGTCGGGCCGGGTCTTTCCGCTGGCCATGAAGGCCTCGCCGCTGCTTCGCGCCTGGGCCGCGCGGCTGGCGGCTTCGGGGGTCGAGATCCGGACCCGCTGGCGCTGGACCGGCTTTGCCGGGGATGCCTTCCGGTTCGACACGCCAGAGGGCGAGCGGCTGCTGTCGCCAGCGGTGACGGTCCTGGCCCTGGGCGGGGCAAGCTGGCAGCGGCTCGGCTCGGACGGGGCCTGGGTGCCCTGGCTGCGCGCGAGGGGGGTCATGATCGCACCCTGGAAGCCGGCCAACATGGGGTTCCGCGTCGACTGGTCGGCACGGATGGCGCCGTTCTTCGGGCAGCCCGTGAAGGGCGTCACCCTGCTGGTCGGCGATCGCGCGGAGCGCGGGGAGTTCGTGGTCTCGGCGCGCGGCATCGAAGGCGGCGGCATCTACGCGGTCAGCCGGGCGCTGCGCGAGGGAGCAGGGCTCCGGCTGGATCTCCTGCCGCAGCTTTCCGCCGCCGACATCCTGCGGCGCCTCGGGCAGATGAAGCCCGGGCAAAGCCGCACGAACCGGCTCCGCAAGCTGGGTCTCGCGCCGATCGCGGTGGCGCTGGTGATGGAACTGGCCCGCGACGCGCCTTTCGATCACCTGAAAGGCCTGTCGATCCCGCTTGCCGGCCCACGCCCCCTGGACGAGGCGATCTCGGTCGCCGGCGGGGTCGAATGGGCATCCCTGACGGACGAGCTGGAGTTGCGGGCCTTGCCCGGGACCTTCGCCTGCGGCGAAATGCTGGATTGGGAGGCGCCGACCGGCGGGTATCTTCTGACCGCCTCTTGGGCCACGGGGCGCTGGGCGGGGCGGGCCGCAGCCCGCAGGATCAGGCTCTAATCCTGCGGAAAATGCAGCTTCTCCAGCCAGGGCAGCGCCTCGGCCACCAGGATGTCGATGGTTCGCACCAGCTGCGCAGGGCTTTCCAGCACGTCAAGGAAGGCCAGCCGGCCAGGGTCTTCGCCGCCACCGCCGCCGAAACGGACAAGGGTCACATCCTCGTCCTCGGGCCAGTCCGGATGATCCGGAGGTTCGCCCTCGGGCGTCAGAAAGCGCAGCAGCAGCTGCACCTCCCAGCCATAGCGGCTGCGTTGCAGATGCACCGCAGACCGCCCGCGCGGGGTGAAGCGGCTCCAGGTGCTGCCCTTCAGGACATAGCCTGCCGGCGCGATCGCCGCATCCAGCGCGGCGACGATCGTCCGGTAGGCCAGCTCGCGGCGTTCCGGAAAAGTCGGGTCATGTGCCGCGGCATGCTGGCGGGCGGCGAGGTCCTCGGCTTGCGGATCGGACATCGGCGCGCGCCCGGGTTCAGGACGAAAGGCCACCGGCCAGGTCCGGGACATCCAGCGCCGAGAACCCGTAATGCCGCAGCCAGCGCAGATCCGCCTCGAAGAAGGCGCGAAGATCGGGAATGCCGTATTTCAGCATGGCGATGCGGTCGATGCCCATGCCGAAGGCAAAACCCTGCCAGACATCCGGGTCCACCCCCGCCGCCTGCAAGACCTTGGGATGCACCATCCCCGACCCAAGGATCTCCATCCACTTGTCGCCCTCGCCGATCTTCAGCTGGCCGCCGACACTGGAATAGCGGATGTCCACCTCGGCCGAAGGCTCGGTGAAGGGAAAATGGCTGGCACGGAAGCGCAGTTCCACCCGGTCAACCTCGAAGAAGGCGCGGCAGAACTCCTCCAGGCACCACTTGAGGTTGGCCATCGAGATGTCGCGGTCGACGGCCAGCCCCTCGACCTGATGGAACATGGGCGTATGGGTCTGGTCCATGTCCATGCGGTAGACCCGGCCCGGCGCGATCACCCGGATCGGCGCGCCATGCTCCATCAGCGCGCGGATCTGGACCGGGCTCGTGTGTGTCCGCAGCACATGCGGCGGGCGGTCGTCGTCTTCGGCCCGGTGCATGAAGAACGTGTCATGCTCCTGCCGGGCGGGATGTTCCGGTGGGATGTTCAGCGCATCGAAGTTGTACCAGTCGCTTTCGACCTGCGGCCCCTCGGCAACGGCAAAGCCCATGTCGGCGAAGATCGCGGTCAGCTCCTCCATCACCTGCGAGACCGGGTGTATCGTGCCGCGCGGACGGGGGCGCCCGGGCAAGGTCACGTCCAGCCATTCCGACCTGAGCCGCTCGTCCAGCGCGGCGTCGCCCAGCGCCTGTTTGCGCGCGCGAAGGGCGGCGTCGATCTCGTCCTTCAGCGCGTTCAGACCCGCGCCTGCGGATTTGCGCATCTCGGGATCCATCTTGCCCAGCGTTGCCATCAGGCCGCTGATTTCGCCCTTCTTTCCCAGGGCGCCGACGCGGACCTCCTCGAGCCCCGCCTCGGTGGCGGCGCCAGCCACGGCGGCCAGATACCTGGCCCTGAGCGTGTCGATCCCGTCCATGTCCGCCTCCCGCAAGCCGCGCTTCGTGCTAGCGGGGAAGGCCGGGCGATGCAAGGTCGGGGTCAGAAGATCGACCGCCGCCCGCGCACCTGCAGCATTCGCCGCGACCGGGTGATCTGCCCATCTGCCGCCGTGATCGCAACCGGCGGCGCCTTCAACCGCTTCTCGATCACCACCATCGAGTCGTAGAACCGGATGCCGCCGATCTCCCGCGCGAGCGGGTGCAGGGGGAACCCCGCGTCATCCTCGGTATACCAGCTGTGCATGCGATCGATCAGGTCCTTGACGAACTCGACAAAGCTTTCCGGCGCCCGGAAGCCACCGCCGAACCCGGGCCAGTAACTGGTATGCGTGTCCTCGACGATGTAGAGGCCGCGGTCGGCGAGCCTGGGCCAGAGCTGGCGAAAACTGGTGATCTGCTGCTGCATCCGGTGGCCACCATCATCGACGACAAGATCGAAAGGGCCATGTTCGGCACCGATCCGCGCAAGAAAGGCCGGGTCGGCCTGATCGCCGATCTCGACCCGGGTCCCTGGCAGTTGCAGCGCCACACAGGCGGGGTCGATGTCCAGGAAGGTCAGGCGCGCGGCCGGCCCGAAGAAATCGCGCCACATCGGCATCGACCCGCCCTTGTAGATGCCGATTTCGAGGAAGCTGACGTCGCGGCCCTGCCATGACCCCAGCAGTTCGTCGTAGATTTCGAGGTAATGTTCCATCTTGAACAGCTTCCGGTCGCCCGTCCGGGCGGGATGGTCGCGGAAATAGCGGGTTTCAACCATGAACAGCCCTCGACTGCGACCGAGGAACTCTCCAACGTTCTGACAGTGCCGTCCAGCGGGCTCCGGTCGGCTGCGCCGCGAGGGTCAGCCCGGAACCGCGCTGTCCTGTCGTAGAAGCTGAGGGTCGATCGGCACATGATCACGCGCAACCACCTCAAGGGCGACGCCGCATCCGAGGCCGTCTATTCCGATTGCGAGAGCTATAGGTATCTGCTGACGCGGGCCTGGGGGACGGGCGCGAAGGTCCTGTTCGTGATGCTGAACCCATCCACCGCCACCGAGGTGCAGAATGATCCGACGGTCGAACGATGCGAACGGCGGGCACGCCGCCTGGGTTTTGCAGCGTTCCGGGTGACGAACATCTTTGCATTCAGGGCCACGGATCCCAAGGTGATGCGGGCCCGGCCCGATCCGGTCGGGCCCGGGAACGACCAGGCGATCCTGCTGAGCCTTCGCTGGGCGGACCAGGTGATCTGTGGCTGGGGCGATCACGGGCTGCACCTCGGGCGCGGACGGCAGGTCGAGGCCCTGCTGCGTCACACCGGCACGCCGCTTTTCCATCTCGGCTTGACCGCCCGGGATCAGCCGCGCCACCCGCTCTATCTTGGCTATGACCGGCAGCCACAGCCTTGGGCCAGGTGATCAGGCCGCCCGAAGCCCCACGTCGGTCAGGTCGACCGCGGCACCCGTGACAATGGCGACGGCAGCGCCGTCCAGAAGCAGCGTCGTCTCGGTCCCCGCCGAATTCAGCTCCAGCGACAGAACGGGGTCGGGATGGGCGACCGGATCATAGACGATCACCAGCCTGTCGAGGGCGGCGTCATAGTCGGCAATGCGGGCAAGCCCGCCCTCGGTCATCCATTCGTGCAGGATGAAATCATCCGCGCCGGCGTCACCAAACGCATGATCCCCGCTGCCGAGAAGGATCGTGTCGTCGCCTGTGCCACCGTTCAGGAAATCCATCTCGAAGTCATCGACAGGGCCAAGAAGCCCGGAAATCCAGTCGTTTCCGGCACCGCCATCCTGGATGTCGGTGCCTGCGCCTCCCTCCAGCCGGTCGTCGCCCTCCCCCCCGGCGAGCCAGTCGTTCCCCGCGCCGCCGACCAGCGTGTCGTCACCCTGGCCGCCTTGCAGACTGTCGTTTCCATCATCGCCGGCAAGCAGGTCGGCGCCGTAATGCCCGGCCAGCTGGTCGTCCCCGTCACCGCCGCCAAGCCTGTCGTCACCGTCCAGCCCGAGGAGCGTATCGTTGCCGCTGCCGCCTTGAACCCAGTCGTCCCCGGCCCCCGCCGAGACCCAGTCATCGCCATCGCCCGCATCGATCAGGTCATCCCCCCCGCGACCGTCGATCAGGTCGTTGCCGGCATGACCGTCGATCCGGTCGTCGTTGCCAAGGCCGGAAAGGATGTCGTTGCCCACGCCGCCCGTCAGAACCTGCGGATCGTCCGGCACGTCGGCGATGTCGTCCGACCTTGGCGACTCGGTGTCGAAGTCGCCCAACAGATTGCCCGAACCGTTCGTCGGGGGCCCGCCGTGGTCGCGCAGGGCGGGATCATCATCGTCATCGGGCTCGTTGCGCTGCGAAAGCACGGCATCGGCCGCTGCACCCGCCATCAGAATGCCCAGAAGTCCAAGAAGTGAGAGCACCTAGCCGACCTTCACGCTGCGAAGACAGTCAACGTTAACCATATTTTCCGTTAACGCCATGGTATGGCAGGGAAAATCAGCTCAAACCTATCACAGGCGACCCGCCGTTGAAAGCGGCCCCATCGCTCTGCGGGCATTTTGTTCCCGCGAGGTTAACGGAACCTGCGCGGGATCGGGCGAAGGATCGCTTTCCTTTTCGCCCGAATCCCCCTATAGGCCGCCATCCGCAGCCTTGCGGACCCTCCAGGGGCCCTGCTGGACGACATCCCGGCATGCGCCATAACCCTTAGCCAAGGAGACCCCGATGTCGATCACGGTTGAAGAAAAATCGCGCCTGATCAAAGAATATGCCACCAAGGAACACGATACCGGCTCGCCGGAGGTTCAGGTCGCAATCCTGTCGTCGCGCATTGCCACGCTGACCGAACACTTCAAGAGCCACAAGAACGACAACCACTCGCGCCGGGGCCTTCTGATGCTCGTGGCCCAGCGCCGCAAGCTGCTGGACTATCTGAAGAAGACCGACGAAGCGCGGTATGCCGCGCTGATCGCCCGCCTCGGCCTGCGCCGCTGAGCGCGGCACGACCCTGCGACAGGCCGCCCGCGCCACGAGGGTGCGGGCGTTTTCGTTTGCGACCCCGGGGTGGCACGGCCATACAGGGGCCATCGGACGGCGGGGAGCGGACGGAGAAGACGGATGGCTGACGACAGATTTCCCGGCTGGCACGGCACCACCATCCTTGCGGTGCGCCGGGGCGGCGAGGTTGTCGTGGCCGGAGACGGGCAGGTGTCCCTCGGCCAGACCGTGATCAAGGGCTCGGCGCGCAAGGTGCGCCGGCTGATGCCGGGCGGAAAGCCGGTGGTGGCCGGTTTTGCCGGATCGACGGCGGATGCCTTCACCCTGCTGGAGCGCCTCGAGAAGAAGCTCGAATCGGCTCCGGGGCAGCTGGCGCGGGCCTGCGTCGACCTGGCGAGGGACTGGCGGATGGACAAATACCTCCGCAACCTCGAAGCCATGCTGATCGTGACCGACGGGCAGGCGCTTTTCGTCATCACCGGCGCCGGCGATGTGCTGGAGCCCGAGCATGACGTGGCCGCCATCGGCTCGGGCGGCAACTATGCGCTGGCAGCGGCACGGGGGCTGATGCAGAGCGACCTTTCCGCCGAACAGGTTGCCCGCCAGGCGATGGCCATCGCGGCCGAAATCTGCGTCTACACCAACGGGAACCTGACGCTGGAACGGATCAGCCCATGACCCCCCGCGCCCCGCTCACCTCCGGTCCGACCGGCCTGGTCGCAGACCGCCGGCGGCCCGCCGTCCGGGCGCCGTTGCCCATCCCGCCCCGCAACGCCGGCACCCGGTCCGGCCCGAGAACCGCATGACAGACCTGACCCCGCGCGAGATCGTCGCCGAGCTTGACCGCTTCATCATCGGGCAGGCCGAGGCAAAACGGGCCGTTGCCGTGGCCTTGCGCAACCGCTGGCGGCGAAAGCGGCTTGGCGACGACCTTCGGGACGAGGTCTATCCCAAGAACATCCTCATGATCGGGCCGACGGGCGTGGGCAAGACCGAGATCAGCCGCCGCCTGGCCAAGCTCGCGAAGGCGCCGTTCCTGAAGGTCGAGGCCACCAAGTTCACCGAGGTCGGCTATGTCGGCCGCGATGTCGACAGCATCGTCCGCGACCTGGTCGACGTGGCGATCGGCGACACCCGCGCCCGGATGCGCGAGCAGGTCGGCGACAAGGCCCGCCGCAGCGCCGAGGACCGGGTGATCGAAGCCCTTGCCGGCAAGGACGCGCGCGAACAGACCCGCGAGATGTTCCGCGGCAAGCTGCGACGCGGCGAGCTGGACGCGACCATGATCGAGATCGAGGTTGCCGACAGCCCGCCCCTGCCGATGGGTTTCGGCATGCCGGGGATGGAGCAGCAGATGCAGGGCCTGCAGGATCTGTTCAAGGCATTCGGCGCTCGCAGCCGCCGCAAGCGGCTGAGCGTGGCGCAAAGCCATGAACTGCTGATCAGCCAGGAGGCCGACAAGCTTTTGGACGACGAGGCGGTCCGGGCCGTGGCGCTGGAGGCCGTGCAGGAGAACGGCATCGTCTTTCTGGACGAGATCGACAAGATCTGCGCCCGGTCCGATGCACGCGGTGCCGATGTGAGCCGCGAAGGCGTGCAGCGCGACCTGCTGCCGCTGATCGAAGGCACGACGGTTTCGACCAAGCACGGCCCGGTCAAGACCGACCACATCCTGTTCATCGCCTCGGGCGCCTTCCACATCGCCAAACCCTCCGATCTTTTGCCCGAACTGCAAGGCCGCCTGCCGATCCGGGTCGAGCTCAGCCCCCTGACCGAGGCGGATTTCGTCCGCATCCTGACCGAGACCGACAACGCCCTGACCCGGCAATATGCCGCGCTGTTGGGGACCGAGGCGGTGACCGTGACCTTCACGCCGGACGGGATCGCAGCCCTGGCGCGCATCGCGGCCGACGTGAACCGGGCGGTGGAAAACATAGGCGCCCGGCGGCTTTACACCGTGATGGAGCGGGTATTCGAGGAATTGTCCTACAACGCCCCCGATCGTTCCGGCACCGCCGTCACCGTGAATGCGGCCTTCGTGGAGACGAATCTGGGGGCCCTGGCGCGCTCGGCCGACATCTCGCGCTACGTTTTGTGACGGGCCGAAGTGACGGGCCACAGTGACGGGCCGAAATGACGGGCCGAAACCCGCTTTCTCCCGGCGCGCCGCTTTTGTAGGGTCGGGGCGCGCACCGGGGGGCAGGATGTGACCGACGACGCCGTGACGCCGATGATGGCGCAGTATCTGGAGATCAGGGCGCAGAACCCCGGCGCGCTTCTCTTCTACCGGATGGGCGATTTCTACGAGATGTTCTTCGACGATGCGGTCGCCGCCGCCGCCGCGCTGGACATCGCGCTGACCAGGCGTGGGTTTCATCTGGGCGAACCCGTCGCGATGTGCGG
>Ga0136707_1000098_pt1 | contig 15895 bp, 15 predicted proteins | sample 4C3metaG_FD_101397 | JGI IMG/M metagenome (GOLD analysis project Ga0136707, IMG submission 101397) | Freshwater bacterial and archeal communities from Indian Creek, Illinois, USA - 4C3 metaG | ecosystem: Environmental > Aquatic > Freshwater > Unclassified | place: USA: Indian Creek, Illinois...
CCTTCTTGTAGCGGTCGATCGCGTCCTCGACGCTCAGGCCCTGGAACAGGCCGCGGCGGTGACGGTCGGCGATGGAGGCTTCGGCCAGATAGGCGTTCACCGTGGTGGCACCCGCCCCGATCAACACGGCGAAGTAATGCACATCCAGACATTCGGCGCAGCGCAGGTTCAGGCTCGTGAAGGTGCGGAGCGAGGTCTTCACCAGATGCGTGTGCACGGCCGAAACCGCCAGGATCATCGGGATGGCGACGCGCTCGCGGCCCTGCGCTTCATCCGTCAGGATGACGTGCTGGCAACCGCTGCGCACGCCCTCCTCCGCCTCGCGGCGGATGCGCAGCAGGGCATGGCGCAGCCCGGCCTCGCCCTCGCTGACCGGGAAGGTGCAATCCACCTCGCAGGCGCTGGAGCCCATGTAGTGCCGCATCGCGCTGAATTGCGCGCTGGAGAGCACGGGGCTGTCCAGCATCAGCATGTCGCACTGCGTCGGATCCTCATCGAGGATGTTGCCGAGGTTGCCGAGGCGGGTCTTGAGCGACATCACCCGCGTCTCGCGCAGGCTGTCAATCGGCGGGTTGGTCACCTGCGCGAAATTCTGGCGGAAATAATGGTGCAGGCCGCGATACTGGCTGGAGAGGACCGCGATGGGCGTGTCATCGCCCATGGAGCCCACGGCCTCCTGCGCATCCTCCACCATCGGGTGCAGGATCTGCTCCAGCTCCTCCAGCGTGTAGCCCATGGCGAGCTGGGCGCGGCGCAGCGTCTCGCCCGTCATTTGCGCGGGCTGCGGGCTCGCCACCTTCACGATCTCGTCAATCGGGGTGGTGCGGCTGACCCATTGGCCGAAGGGCTTGCGGCCAGCCAGCAGGTCCTTCAGTTCGGTGTCGAGATAGACGCGGCCATCATCGAGGTCCACGCCGATGCACTGGCCGGGGCCGACGCGGCCCTTGGCCGTCACCGCGTCCTCCGCGACCTTCACCATGCCCGTCTCGGAACCGACGATGAGAAGCCCGGACTGCGTGACGGTGTAGCGCAGCGGACGCAGGCCGTTGCGGTCCAGGCCCGCGATCACCCAGCGGCCATCCGTGGCGCAAAGTGCCGCCGGCCCATCCCAGGGCTCCATCACCGCGTTGCAGTAGAGGAAAAGATCATGGTGGCGCGGCGGCATGGTCGCGTTGTTGCCGAGCGATTCGGGGATCAGCATGGCCTTGGCCATCGGCGCATCACGCCCGCCGCGCACCAGAAGCTCGAACACATTGTCCAGGCTCGCCGTATCCGACCCCCCCGCCTGCACGACCGGCTTGATGTCTTCCAGATGCCCGTCCAGCAGCGGGTGCGAGAGCCGCGTCTCGTGCGCCTTCATCCAGTTGACGTTGCCCGAGAGCGTGTTGATCTCGCCATTATGCGCGATCATGCGGAAGGGCTGCGCCAGGCGCCAGGTCGGGAAGGTGTTGGTGCTGTAGCGCTGGTGATAGATGGCGAAGCGGCTGACGAAGCGCTCATCCTGCAAATCCGGGTAGAATTCGCTCAGCGATTCCGCCAGGAACATGCCCTTGTAGATGATGCTGCGCGCCGAGAGGGAGCAGAGATACAACTCCGGAATCTGCGCCGCGATGGCCTGCTTCTCGATGCGCCGACGGATCACATAGAGGTCACGCTCCATGGTCCCGATGTCGCGCTGCTCGGGGTCATGGATCAGGATCTGCTCGATCTCGGGGCGCGTGGCATTGGCCTTCTCGCCGATCACGCTCGCGTTGATCGGCACCTGGCGCCAGCCATAGATGCCGTAGCCGCTGGCGAGGATTTCCGTCTCGACGATCTGGCGGCAGCGCTCCTGCGCGCCGAAATCCGTCTTGGGCAGGAAGATCTGGCCGACGGCGATGGGGCCGGGCTTGAGCGTGTCGCCCCCATTGCGGACGGCCTCGGCGAAGAATTCCTGACTGATCTCGACATGGATGCCGGCACCGTCGCCGGTCTTGCCATCGGCATCCACGGCGCCGCGATGCCAGACGGCCTTGAGCGCATCAATGCCGGCCAGAACCACGGCGCGCGTAGCCTTGCCGTTCAGCGAGGCGACGAGGCCGACGCCGCAGGCATCATGCTCGGTGGTGTCAATGCCGGCTTCATTCAGCAGCGCGGCGTTGGCTTCGTAGTTCTGGATGTAGTTGTTTTCCATCGTCATCACTCCGCCGCCTCGGCCAGCCTGGCCTTTGCCTTCACATAAGCCTCGATCTGCGCGGCCGCGTCGCGGCCATCGCGGATGCCCCAGACCACCAGCGACGCGCCCCGCACGATGTCGCCACCGGCAAAGACGCCCGGCAGCGCCGTCATCATCGTCTTGTGATCCACCTTGAGCGTGCCCCAGCGCGAGACCGGCAAGGCGGGTTCGTTGAAGGCCTTGGGCAAATCCTCGGGGTCAAAGCCGAGCGCCTTGATGACCAGGCTGGCGGGCTGCACGAAATGGCTGCCCTCGATGGGCTCCACCTGCTGGCGGCCCGTGGCGTCCGGCAGGCCCAGATGCATCTTCACGGCGCGAACGCCCGTCACGTCCTTCCCACCCAGGAAGGCTTCGGGCGCGGAGAGCCAGAGGAAGTTCACGCCCTCCTCCTCCGCATTATCCACCTCGCGCATCGAGCCGGGCATGTTCGCCTTGTCGCGGCGATAGAGGCAGGAGACGGACTTCGCACCCTGGCGCAGGGCGGTGCGGAGGCAATCCATCGCGGTGTCGCCGCCGCCGATGACGACCACATCCCGGCCCTCGGCGTTCAGCGCGCCGCCGTCGAATTCCGGCACGGCATCGCCCAGGCCCTTGCGGTTGGAGGCGGTGAGGTAGTCCAGCGCGGGCACGACGCCGGCGAGATCGGCGCCGGGCAGCTCGATGTCGCGCGCCTTGTAGACGCCCGTCGCGATGAAGACGGCATCATGCCGCTCGCGCAGTTCCTCCAGCGAGACGTCCTGCCCCACGGCCACATTCAGGTGGAAATGAATGCCGCCCGCCGCATATTGCTCCCAGCGGCGCAGGACGACGTCCTTCTCCAGCTTGAAGTTGGGGATGCCGTAGATCATCAACCCGCCGACGCGGTCATAGCGGTCATAGACATGCACCCGGAAGCCGCGCACGCGCAGGCGTTCGGCGGCGGCGAGGCCGGCCGGGCCGGCGCCGATGATGCCCACACTCCAGGGCAATTCGCGGGTTGGGGTCGGCGGCTTGATCCAGCCATTCTCCCAGGCCGTGTCCACGATGTATTTCTCAACCGAGCCGATGGTGACGGCATCGAAGCCCTTCTCGATGACGCAATTGCCTTCGCAGAGCCGGTCCTGCGGGCAAACGCGGCCGCAGATCTCGGGGAAGGTGTTGGTGGCGGAAGCGACCTCATAGGCCTCCTCCATCCGCCCCTCGGCGGTGAGCTTCAGCCAGTCCGGAATATTGTTCTCCAGCGGGCAATGCACCTGGCAGAAGGGCACGCCGCATTGGCTGCACCGGCTGGCCTGCTCGGCCGCGCGCGCGGGGTCGAAGCGCGCATAGATTTCGTTGAAATCCTCGCGGCGCAGGGTGGCGGCACGCTTGTCGGGGGTCTGCTGCTGGAGGCGGACGAATTGCAGCATGCGCTCGGCCATCGGGGCATCCTCGTAGCGTTATCGCCGCGAGGATGCGCGGCGCGAGATGCCCTTAGCGAAGCTTTCATAGCTGCGCCAGAGGGAAAGCGCTATCTAGGACAGCAATACTGCCCTTCTTTTTCCGTGCAGCCATGCCATCGTCACGTACTCAGCATGATCACCTCACACAAAGGTCCGAATCGGAACTACCCGGTCGGGCGAAGCCGTCGCGCCCCGCCCGGTTGGAACCGCGCCAGATAGACAGGTACCAAGGCCTCCACGGCCGCGGGCCGGATGCCGAGATCCGCCAGGGTCAGCGCGCCTGGCGAAACCACATTGTCCCGCTGCAGCAAGATCAGCTGGTCCCGCGTCAAAGGCGGGTTGGGCAGCATTTCCGCGAATCGCGCCTGCACCCGCGCAAGGCCGAGCGGGATATCCACCAGGCGCCGGCGCCGCTGGATCTGCTTGACGATGAAGGCCAGCAACTCCCGGAAACTCCAGGCGCGCGGGCCGCCCAGCTCATAGATGCGCCCCGCGGTGGCGGGATCATGCAGGGCCGCCATCACCGCATCCGCCACATCGCCCACATGGACCGGCTGGAACTTCGTCTCGCCGCAGATCACCGGCATGAAGGGGAGAATGGAGCCAAGCTGGGCGAAGCGGTTGAAAAAGGCATCCCCCTCGCCGAACACGATGGAGGGGCGGAGTATCGTGGCCCGCGGGAAAGCAGCCAGAAGCCCCGCCTCGCCCGCCGCCTTGCTGCGCGCATAGGCGCTGGCGCTGGCCGCATCCGCCCCGATGGCGGAGATATGCACCACGCGCTCGACACCCGCCGCCGCCGCGAGCCGGCCGATTCGCGCCGGCCCCTCACCCTGCACCGCGTCGAACTTGCCATGCAGGATGCCCACGCAATTCACGACGACGCCCGCATCCTCGACGGCGCGGGCCACGCCCGCCTCATCCGTCACATCGGCGGCGAGGGCCGCGATCTGGCCCACCCGGCCCATGGTGTGCATGCCGCGCCCGCCCAGGGGATCACGCGTGACCACGCGCACCACCCAATCCTCGCGGGCCAGGCGCTGCACCACCTGCCGGCCAATGAAGCCAGCTCCCCCGAAGACCGTCGCAACCCTTCGCATCGTCAAATCCTCCGTACCGCCTCTCCATATGGGGTGGGGCGCAACACGCCAAGCGTGACATGGGGTTGACGCATCCAGGAGCGACGTCTATTTCGCCCTCACTGCCGCTCAAATTGCCCAGGTGGTGGAATTGGTAGACGCGCTGGCTTCAGGTGCCAGTGACCGTAAAGGTCGTGAAGGTTCGAGTCCTTTCCTGGGCACCACCATTTCCTAAGGCTGCCGCCATGGCGAAGACCATCTTCACCCCTGCCGGCGCCATTCATCTCCATCGCCAGGATTTGCCCCCGGAACTGACGCTCGGCCCCGTGGTCGCGGTGGATACCGAGACAATGGGCCTGGACCCGCGCCGGGACCGCTTGTGCCTCGTGCAGATTTCCGCCGGCGATGGCGTGGCGCATCTCGTGCAGATCGCGCCTGGCGGCGGCCCCTCCCCCAATCTCGTGCGGATGATGGAGGATGCGGCGGTGGTGAAGCTGTTCCACTTCGCCCGATTCGACGTCGCCGCGCTGTATCAGGGAATCGGCGCGACGGTGGCGCCGCTGCGCTGCACCAAGATCGCCTCCAAGCTGGTGCGGACCTACACTGACCGCCACGGGCTGAAGGATCTGTGCCGGGACCTGCTGGGCGTCGAAATCTCCAAGCAGCAGCAGACGAGCGACTGGGGCGCGCCCGAACTCACCCCCGAGCAATGCGCCTATGCGGCGAGCGACGTGCTGCACCTGCATGCCCTCTGGGCCCGGCTGGAGGCGCTTCTGCGCCGCGAAGGCCGGCTCTCCATCGCCGAGGATTGCTACCGCTTCCTGCCCACGCGCGGGAAGCTGGACCTGCTGGGCTATGAAGACCCGGATATCTTCTCGCACTGAGCGCCGCGTCGTGCCGAAGGCTTCCCTCCGGCACGACGCGCGCAGGGCTTTGGGTCACCCAGGATCAATCCAGCCCACATGGCCGTCCTGGCGGCGATAGACCACGTTGATCCCACCACTCGCCCGGTTGCGGAACACGAGCACGGGGTGGCCGGCCAGTTCCAGCCGCATCGTCGCCTCACCCACCGTCAGGCTGTGCAATTCGCCCAGCGGCTCGGCCACCACGGCCGGGTGTTCGGCGCCGTTGATCTCGGGCGCTTCCTCGGGCCCTTCCCCGGCCTGAACGACGTATTCGCGCAGCGTCTCCTGCGATTCACGCTGGCTTGCTGCGCCGCGGGCGTGTTCATTCACCCGGCGTCGATAGCGCCTCAATCGCTTGGCGACGTGCTCCGCCGCCTCGTCGAAGGCCTTGTGCGCATCCACCCCCTGCCCCTCGCCCCGCATGGTCAGGCCGCGCCCCGCATGCAGGTTGATGTCGCAGGCGAAATGCCCCCCGGCACTCCCCTTGGCATCCTTGCGAAAGGTGACCCGCGCTTCGAGCGCGTGGTCGAAATACTTCGCCGTGATCGTGCCCAGGCCATCCTCGACATGGGTCCGCAGGGCATCGCTGGTGGAGACCTGCTTGCCGGCGACAGTGATGTGCATGTTGGTCACTTCCCCTGAGTCTATCCGAGCGGAGGCATTAACCTTTCGCTCTTGGCCAGCCGCCATCCGGCCAGCAGGGGGTGCCCCTTCAGGCCGTGGCGGCCTTCTCGCGCTTGCGCTGCACCGAGGACGGGATGCGCATCGCTTCCCGGTATTTGGCCACGGTCCGCCGCGCAATGTCCACGCCTTCTTCACGCAGGCGTAATACGATCGCGTCATCCGAGAGAACCGTCTCGCTTGTCTCGGCCTGCACCAACCCCTTGATTCGGTGGCGAACCGCCTCCGCGCTCACGGATTCGCCTCCCGAGGTGCCCTGGATCGCGGTGGTGAAGAAGTATTTCAGCTCCAGCATGCCGCGCGGCGTCGCCATGTATTTGTTGGCGGTGACGCGGCTGACGGTGCTCTCGTGCATTTCCACCTCATCGGCCACGTCGCGCAGGATCAGCGGCCGCAGATGCCCCACGCCATGCCGGAAGAAGGCATCCTGTCGCCGGACGATCTCGGAGGCGACCTTCAGGATGGTGTTGGCCCGCTGCTCCAGGCTTTTCACCAGCCAATTGGCGCTTTGCAACTGCTCGGCCAGGAAGCTTTTCTGCTCGCGATCCTTCAGCCCCACGGTGCAGCGCGCGGCGAAACCGCGATTGACCAGGACGCGCGGCAGCGTCCCGGGATTGAGTTCCAGCACCCAGCCGCCCTCCTGGCCGGCGCGCATCAGCACATCGGGCTGGATGATGTTCAGCGGTTCGTCATCGCCGCCGGCACCCGGCTTGGGATCCAGGCGGCGCAACTCCGCCACCATCTCCGCCAGATCCTCGGCATCCACGCCGCAGGCCTCGCGCAGGGCCGCCATGTCGCGCCGGGCGAGCAGGGGAAGATTGTCCAGCAGGCGTTGCATATAGGGGTCGCAGCGGCCGGCTTCCTGCAACTGCACCATCAGGCATTCGCGCAGATCGGCGCAGAACATGCCCGTGGGTTCGAAGCGCTGCATGGCGCGGCGCACCCGCTCCACCACCGCCATCTCGCAGCCCAGCCGCGCGGCCAGGCTTGCCGCATCCAGGCTCAGCCGGCCCGAGGGCTCCAGCATGGCGAGCAGGGCGGAGCCGATCAGCCGGTCCCGGCCATCCTCAAAATTCAGGCGGACCTGCTCGGCCAGGCGTTCGCGCAGATTGGGGCCCGCGGCGGCCATGGCCTCGATGCCCGAGAGGTCATCGCTGAAATCCATTCGCCCGCCGGCGCCGATGCTGGGCTGATAGGCCTCGCCCTCATCCATCACATTGGAAAAATCGGCATCGAGCGGCGCCGCATCCCCGATGGCCAGCGTGTCGGAGCCCGCGACGGTGGCCGCGTCGGGCTGCACCGCCACCCTCTCTGTCACGGCGATCATGGTTTCATCCCGCTCCAGCAGCGGGTTGCGCTCCAGTTCTTCCTCGACGAAGGCGGTGACGTCGAGGTTGGAGGATTGGAGCAACTTGATGGCCTGCCGCAATTGCGGCGTCATCATCAGCGATTGCGAATGTCGCAGGTCCAGGCGGGGGCCTAGCGCCATGGCCAGGTCCGCCGCGCGTTCATGGCTGTGGCAGGTGCCTGCATGGCCTGGGGCTCAGAGACTGAACTTCTCGCCGAGATAGACGCGGCGCACGCCCTCATGCGCCACGATCTCGTGCGGCAGGCCCTCCATCAGCACCTGGCCGTCATGCATGATGTAGGCGCGGTCAATGATCTCCAGCGTCTCCCGCACATTGTGGTCGGTGATCAGGACGCCGATGCCGCGATTCTTGAGATGCTTCACCAGGTCCCGGATTTCGGCGACGGCGATGGGATCAATGCCCGCCAGCGGCTCATCCAGCAGGATATAGGAGGGGTGGGTGGCGAGGGCGCGCGCGATTTCGCAGCGCCGCCGCTCGCCGCCCGAAAGTGCCAGCGCGGGCGCGCGGCGCAGGTGGGAAATGCCGAATTCCGCCAGCAGGCTCTCCAGCATCTGCTCCCGCCGGTCCCGCAGCGGTTCCACCACTTCGAGTGCCGCGGTGATGTTCTGCTCGACCGTCAGGCCGCGGAAAATCGAGGCTTCCTGCGGCAGGTAGCCCAGGCCCAGCCGGGCGCGACGATACATGGGCAGGCGCGTCACATCGGCGCCATCCATCATCACCGTACCCTCCTCGGGCTGAACCAGGCCGGTGATCATGTAGAAGGTGGTGGTCTTGCCGGCGCCATTGGGACCCAGCAGCCCCACCGCCTCGCCTCGCTTCAGCGAGATCGAGACATTGCGGACGACGGGACGCTTCTTGTAGCGCTTGCCCAAGCCGGTGGCGACGAGGCCGCCCGAGCCGTCAATGGCCCAGAGGGCGGGCTTGGTCGTGGCGGTGGGGCCGGCCTGGTTCATCGTGGCGATCCTTGGCCGGCCGGGCGCTGGGTGCCGGAACGCTGCGCATCTGGGCGGGCAGCAGCCCCCGGAGTTCCGCCCTGCTGGGGCATGATGATCCCCTGAACCCGCTCGCCAGGCTGGGAGAGGATGCGCGAGACGCCGGTATTCATGTTCACGATGGCCTCGCGCCCCGCCACATGGTTCTCGCCGCGCGTGATGCGGACATTGCCCAGCACGCGGGCCAGGCCAGTCCCGGCCGCATAGACGGCGCGGTCGCCACGGATCACCTCCGTCTCGGTCCGGATCTCGACATTGCTGAACAACTCGACCCGGTCAATGCGGCCCTGGCCGGGCGGCGGGCCGGCCGTGCCCTCGGTGCCGGGGCGGGCCACCGGGCGGCTCGCGGGTGTCGTCCCCGGAGCAGGGTCTTCCAGCATGTAGGCGACCAGCGTATCGGCGGCGATCCGCCGGCCATCCTGCGTGACTACAAGGGCCGAGCCACGACCCACGGCCATGCGCCGCTGCGTCCAGTATTCCAGGCTGTCGCGCGCGGTGATGATATGCTGCGGCGTGGCGTAGCTGATGTTGCGGCCAGTCAGCACCAGCACCGCCTGGTCCATGTCATAGACGGCCCGGTCACCCCGGGCGATGTCGGTGGGGGTGGAGATCCGCACATCGCCCTCCGCCTCCATCCGCCATATTTCGCTGCCGCCACTCAGCGGCGTCTCGGCGCTGGAAGCCGGGCGGGCGGGTTGCGACGCCCCCCCCTGAGAGGCCCCTCCCTGCGCGCGATAGCGCGCGATGAGGCGGGCGGCGTCCACGGCGGTGCCATCCCGCACGGCCCGCGCATCGCCGCGCGCCACCACCACCTGCTCATTCTGGCGCCACTCGATGCCGTTGGTGGCGGTGATGTCCACCGGCCCACCCTGGGACATGTCGATCCCCTGGGCCAGGGCCAGGGATGGAGCGGCCAGCAGCCCGGCCAGGATGAGAATCGCGCGGCTCATTGCTGGCGGCCTTCCAGGATGGCGCGGGCGCGGCCGGTGAAGATCATGACGGTACCGCGTTCCAGCATCTCGAAGCCTTCGGATTGGATGGTCCCGAAGCTGCCCTGGGCCTTGGTGGGGCGCTCGCCACGGGCGGTGCCGGCGTCCAACTGCACAGCCGCGGCCTCGGTGCGGAACAGCATTCCGTTGTCATGGAAGATCTGCACATCACCCTCAAGATCGAGATGCCGGGACTTTCGGTCATACCGTCCGCGGTCGCTCTCGACATAAACCCAGCCGCCATCGGCCAGCAGGATATCGGCGCGCGGCAGATCCATCAGCAGGATTTCCTCCTGCCCTGGCTGGCGGGCAAGGCGGGCGGTCACGGTATAGGGGCGATTCATGTCATCCACGCCCTGGAAGCGCGGGGCCACCAATTGCAGCGCCTCGGGCACCAGGGCGGGGCCGCGCCGGAAGGAGAGACGGTTATTGCCGCCCTCGATATCCGGCCAGAAGACCATCAGCCCCAGCACGCCGGCGGCCAGCAGCGGCATCAGCAGCTTCATGCCGCGCACCAGGCGTTGCCGCCGGACGATCTGCTCGGCGCGCGGCACGCGGCGCGCCCGCGACGGCATCAGGGCGTGGCGGCGATCCTGGCCGATTTCCAGGAAATCCGTGCGGCGGACTTCCACGCCCATCACGCCACACCCGCGCGGAGCAGGTCATGGATGTGCAGGATTCCGGCCGGCCGGCGCTGCGCGTCCACGACGAACAGGGTGGTGATGCTGCCCTCATTCATCAGGCGCAGCGCCTCAGCCGCCAGGGCATCGGCGGGGATGCTGCGAGGCTGGCGCGTCATGACGTCACCCGCGCGGCGGTTCAACAGCGCGCCGCCCGGTTGCAGCGCGCGCCGCAGATCGCCATCGGTGATGATGCCCACCAGGCAGCCTTCGTCATCCGTGATGCCGAGGCAGCCGAAGCGCTTGGCCGTCATCGCCACCAGCGCCTCGGCCATCGGCATTTCGGGGCGCGCCAGCGGCAGTTCATCCGGCCCGTGCATGAGGTCCGCCACGCGAGAGAGACGGGCGCCGAGCTTGCCGCCCGGATGGAATACGCGAAAATCCTCAGGCCCGAAGCCGCGCCGGGTCAGCAGCGCCACGGCCAAGGCATCGCCCAGGGCGAGTTGCATCGTGGTGGAGGTTGTCGGGGCCAGGCCCAGCGGGCAGGCTTCCTCGGCGGGCGGCAGGACCAGCGCCACGTCCGAATCACGGCCCAGCGTGCTGTTGGGGCGGCCCAGGATGGAAATCAACGGGATGCCGAAGCGGCGGGAATGCGCTGCGAGATCCCCGAGTTCCGAGGTCTCGCCGGAATTGGACAGGGCAAGGACCGAGTCGCCCCGGATGATCATTCCCAGATCACCATGGCTCGCCTCGCCCGGATGGACGAATTGCGCGGGCGTGCCGGTGGAAGCCAAGGTGGCGGCGATCTTGCGGCCAATATGCCCCGACTTGCCCATGCCCGAGACCACCACGCGGCCCGTGGTGGCCGCCAGCAGTCGCACCGCCGCATCGAAGCGTTCATCCAGGCCCGTCGCGGTGGCTTCCAGGGCGGCGGCTTCCAGACGCAGCACGCGGCGCGCCACCTCCAGGCTGCTCGCCAAAGCGTTGGATGAATTGCTCACAGGGGGGGTGCCATGATCCACCACCTCTCTATGGGGGGGCGGCCATCGGGGGTCAAGGGAATGACAGGCAAGGATCGTGCCAAAGAATGAGCGCTCAGCGCATCCCTTTGGAAATCAAACCTTCTCCGAGATCCGGATCGCCACCTTGCAGCCCAGCTTGATGGCCGCCGAAAGCAGCGCGTAGCCCGGCGCCAGCTCCGCCCCATTGGCGAGTCCGATGTCGCGATGCTCCAGTTCCTCGGCGCGGAAGCGGGCGATATCGGCCTTGAGCGGGGCTTCATCCTCGCCCAGGGCGGCTTCCTGCGCCTGGTAATGCTCGTCAATCGCTTCCTCGACGGCGACGGTGCAGGCCATGGCGGCGCGCGCGCCCATCGCGGCGGTGGCAGCGCCCAGCGCAAAGCCCGCGACATGCCAGAGAGGCAGAAGCGCGGTGGGACGCACCCGGCGCTCGGCGATCAGGCGGGCGAAGGTGTCCAGGTGCTCCTGTTCCTGCTCCTGCATGTGCTGAATCGTGGCCTCGTGCTTCGTGCCGCGTAGCACCGCGAGTTGCCCCTCATAGATGCGCTTCGCGCCATATTCGCCGGCGTGATCCACGCGGATCACCTCCTCGAGGTAGCGGCGGGGCGTGTTCATGCGCGAGGCTCCTTCAGGGCGAAGCGCCAGGCCAGTGTGGCCAGGCTCAGCCCATAGATCAGGTTCATCCCTGCCATGGAAAGGGGGAGGCCCGGAAGCAAATAAACCGGCTGGTCGCAAGGCTTGTTCGGCGTCGGCGCGAGGCTTCGCAACAAATCCTCCACGCTCGCCATGCCGGAGGCGCTGGGAGCCTGGCAGCCTGGCAAGGGCGAGGGCCACCAACCGAACTCCACCCCCAGGTGGAAAGCGGCGATGGCGGCCGAGGCGGCGGCCGCGAGCCCCGCCAGCAGCAGCGCCGGCCGCCGCCAGAAAAACACGCCCAGCAGCGCGAAGCCGCCCGCCACCCAATAAGGCCAGCGCTGCCAAAGGCAGAGTTCGCATGGGGCAAGGCCGAACCACCCCTCCGAGGCGCGCGCAAACAGCGCAACGCCAAAGGCGAGGAAAGCAACAAGGAGGGCCCCGGACATGATCCCATTTGACGCCACGCCGCCGCCCGCGGCAAGGCGTCACAGGCCGATTTCGCACGGTGGGATCCTGCTCTACCCTCGCCTCATAACAAGGGAGACGACCATGCTGAAGATCTGGGGCCGCGCGAGTTCCTCCAACGTCATGAAGCTGCTCTGGCTGTGCGAGGAGCTGGGCATCTCCTTCCAGCGGCTGGATGCCGGTGGCAGCTTCGGCCGCACGCGCGAGCCCGCCTATCTGGCGATGAACCCCAATGCCCGCATCCCCACCATCGAAGAGCCGGACGGATTTTCGCTCTGGGAAAGCAACAGCATCTGTCGCTACCTGGTGGCGACGCGCGCCCCCGGCCACGCCATGCATCCCATGGAGCCGCGCGCCCGCGCCCGCACCGAGCGCTGGATGGATTGGCAGCTTGGCCATCTGAACGGGCCGATGACCACGATCTTCTTCACCCATATCCGCACGCCCGAGGATCAACGCGACTGGCCCGCCACCCATGCGGCGCGCGATGAGGCGCAGGCGCTGTGGGACATGGTGGAGACCAGCCTGGGCGCGGCGCCTTATCTGGGCGGGGAGCAGCCGAGCCTCGCCGATATCGCGCTTGGCCCCTATCTGCATCGCTGGCTGGCGCTGCCCATCACCCGCGCGCCGCAGCCCCGCGTGGTTGCCTGGCATGCGAAGCTGATGGCCCGCCCCGGCTATGCGCGGCACATCGCGGTGCCGATGTCATGACGGAGAAGGAGAAAGCCATGGGCCGCACCATCATCCGGCATGCCGAAGGGCGTGATTTCACCCGCGGCCTGCGGGCCTTTTTCGAATATGCCGACCTCGGCATCGCGCAGGCCACGCAGGGCGGCTTTGGCGCGCATGTGATCCGCGCCATTCCCGGCGAGCATCCGCAGCCGCAATGGCACCTGCATGAGCTGGATTTCCAGATGGTCTGGATCGTGAAGGGCTGGGTGCGCTTCGAATATGAAGATATCGGCGAGGTCACGCTGACAGCCGGCACCAGCGTGCTGCAACCGCCGCGAATCCGGCACCGTGAATTGGCGCATTCGGATGACCTGGAGTTGGTGGAGATCACGGCGCCCGCGCAGTTCGTGACCAAGCTGGCCGAAGCGCCTTAGGGGCTGGACAAAAAAAGTGGCGACGCATTGCTGCGCCGCCAAGTTTAGGGAGGAAACGTCCAAGAAAGCAGGCAAGAACCGAAGTTCCTGCCGCCTCCAGAAACATAGGCGAGAGGTCGCTCGTATGCAAGCGATTTTTTGCGTTGCAGCATGTCAGATCCCTGCACTCCTGGCATGCGAATTGCGCAGAGCATTCCATGTGCATCCATCCTCGCCGCACCCCCCTGTTGATCCTGCTCTGGACCTTGCTGAGCGCCGGCAGCGCCCTGGGCCAGGCTGCTGACCCCACGCTGCAATGCCGCGCGGCCATTGCCCGGGCGGAGTTGGACGCGCAAATTCCGGCCGGGCTGCTCCAGGCCATTGGCCGGGTGGAATCCGCCCGGCGCAACCCGGAAACCGGCACATCCGGCCCCTGGCCCTGGACGATCAACGCCGAGGGGCGCGGCCATTTCTTCCCGGACAAGGCGGCAGCAATTGCCGCCGTGCGGGAATTGCAGGGCCGGGGCGTCCGCGTCATTGATGTCGGCTGCATGCAGGTGAACCTGCATCATCACCCCCGCGCCTTCGCGAGCCTGGACGAGGCCTTCGATCCCGTCAGCAACGCCCGCTACGCCGCGCAATTCCTGACGCAACTCCACGCCGCCCGGAATGACTGGATGACCGCGGCCGGGCATTACCACTCCCATACGCCCGAACTGGCCCAGGCCTATCGCGCCCGCGTACAGGCCGCCTGGCCAGCCGCCCAGGCGCGCAACACCGAGGACCGGGCCTTGGCGGGGACGAATTTCGCGGCCGCACGCCCCCTGGCGCCACCTACCAGCCTCTCCCTCTCCAACCGCGAGGAGCGGGCGCAGATCCTGCCAAGCGCAGGTGGTGCCGGGCGCGGGCTTGATGCCTATCGCGCCAATCCCATCCCGGTGACAGGCCGGCAGGTGAGCATGGTGCCGAGCAGCCTGATCCGCCGCTGAGACGTCGCGGCGGCGGAGGCGGACAGGATTCGCCGTCTCGGCCTCGATGCGCCACGCATCTGCGGCGCCAAATCCGGCATGAGCAGCTTCATTTCCCTCGCCCGCCTGGCGCGCAGGGTCGCCCGATCATCCAAATGCCTGGATCGCGGGCGAATTGCCAGCCGCATCCCCGCCGCTGCACATCGCCTGGGCGACCAGCGCCATCGGGACTTGGTTGCGACATGTTAACCCTCTTGCAACAAGCGCAGGTTACGGGCACATGGCAGACCAGCCGGCAAGGCATACCTCGCCGGGCCAACAAAAAGGGGACTTTCCAATGAAGTTGACCGCCTTCGCCGCAGCCGCGGCGGCTTTCATGGCTTTTGGGCCGGTGGAAGCCCTCGCCGGCCGTGACCTCGACAATATCCGCCAGCGCGGCACCCTGCGCTGCGGCGTCCAGGGCCCCTCCAACCCCGGCTTTGGCGTGCCCGACAGCCAGGGCCGCTGGCAGGGCTTCAATGTCGAAATCTGCCGCGCCGTCGCCATCACGATCTTCAACGACCCGACCAAGGTCGAGTTCGTCCCCGTCACCACGCAGAGCCGCTTCCCGGCGCTGGCGGCGGGCGAGGTGGATATCCTCTCGAACAACTCGACCTGGACGCTGACGCGCGATTCCAACGTGAACCGCTTCAATTTCCCCGCCGTCACCTTCTATGACGGCCAGGCCGTGATGGTTCCCCGCCGCCTCAACGTCACCTCGGCCCGCGGGCTGAACGGCGCCACGGTCTGCGTGCAGCCGGGCACGACCACCGAACTGAACCTCAACGACTATTTCCGCCAGCACAACCTGCGCTTCACGCCCGTCGTGATCGCGGACCTGGATGAGCTGCGCCGCGCCTATGACAGCGGCCGTTGCGACGTCTTCACCAATGACTTCGCCGTGCTCGCCGCCCAGCGCACCCTGATGACCCGCCCGGCTGACCACGTGATCCTGCCCGAGCGGCTCAGCAAGGAACCCCTCAGCCCCGTCATCCGCCAGGGTGACGAGGAGCTGACCAACATCGTCGCCTGGACCGTCTTCGCCCTGATCGAGGCCGAGGAACTCGGCATCACCATGGCCAATGTCGAGCAGACGGCCACCACCAGCACCAACCCGCTGGTCCGCCGCTTCCTGGGCGTGGATGGCAACATGGGTGAGAGCCTCAGCGCGGCGCGCGGCGACTATGCCCGCCAGATCATCCGCCAGTTCGGCAATTACGGCGAGATCTTCAACCGCCACCTGGGCCCGCAGACGCCGCTGGCGCTGGAGCGCGGCCAGAACAACGTCTGGACGCAGGGCGGCCTGCTCTACGCCCCGCCTGCCCGCTGAGTGTGACCGGGGCCGGCGTGCGAGCGCCGGCCCCTTTTCTGTTTCAGGTTGAGTGAACAAGGGCGCCGCATGAGCACCACCACC
>Ga0136707_1000100_pt1 | contig 15737 bp, 21 predicted proteins | sample 4C3metaG_FD_101397 | JGI IMG/M metagenome (GOLD analysis project Ga0136707, IMG submission 101397) | Freshwater bacterial and archeal communities from Indian Creek, Illinois, USA - 4C3 metaG | ecosystem: Environmental > Aquatic > Freshwater > Unclassified | place: USA: Indian Creek, Illinois...
CGCCGCGGTAGTTCTCGAAGATGTACGGGTACTGCCACGTCGTCATCCCATGGATAGGATAGTTCGACACGTTCTTGTATTGATCCAAGAACTCTCTGGCTTCGCTGATGCTACTGAAGCTGAGCTTCCTCAAGCTCTCGCCGCGGTACGAAGTGAACTTCTGCTCGTTGTCGTCGGACGACGGTCGAAGATCAGGTACAAACAAGAATGGCTTGTATGGCACCTTGCGCGCATGGCGGCGGCCATCTGTGTATCCTCGTTCAAGGACCGCGCCGCGGTGTACATCGACTGACGTGTAGAACTTGGACATGTTGAACTCGACTCCATGAAGTAGCTGCACTATACGGCAGATCCGAGCAACGATCAACCTGTTCGGCTTCGCCCAATGTCATACGGAGAGATCAACGCCCACTCAAATCGTTGTCTGTATGGCACGACCCGCATCCCGCACATGGTGGAGGGCCTGACGACCTCATCGAAGGGGACCAGCAGTCCCCACTCTTCGAGCAGCGATACGATCACGTCTCTCATGTCCAGGCTGGCATCGTCGATGCCGTCGACGTTTTTGGCGGAGTCGAGCGCACGCATCTCGGTGAGATGCAAGATGGCGTATTCGCCGCGCTTGTGGAGAATGAAGCACTGCTGCGTTAGGTTACGCTCGGCGTCGGCAACGCCGATCCGTGTGAGAGTCTCTTTGATCTTGAGGAAGTTCTCTGGCGTCACAAGCCTGACGCGAACTCCAAGACCTCGAAAGACATCATTGTTTGGTTGCTCCATGACGAACCGCTCCACCTGTAAACATGCGTTGACGAAGACCGTCGATCTGATCGGGCGTCAGCAGGGATACGTATTCTTCTGCTTCGCGGTAAGAGCACATGTAGTACTGCCGGACGACATCTATCGAGTCGCTGACGGCTCTCTTGTGCCACTTCGCAATCCGGCGACGTTTTGGCACGGTATGTAGAAGAAACTTGTACTGCATCACATTGTCTGCCGTGTGCATGTAGTTCGTCTTGTTTGCCAGCCGGGCTGTGTCGGCAAAGTTGGACAGAGATCGATTGACGATGAACGGCACGTACGCCTTCTCGGCGGAGGGCGTGTCCATCAGATCCTGCTTCGTCACGCAGATGGAGTCGACAAACGTGAATGGGGTGAGTTCGGCGGTCATGGGAACACGCAGTCAGACATGATCTCTGTCAGGCACGCGACCAGGTTGACCTCTTGGTCAGCCACGAAGGCCGACCGGTAGCTGTACTCTGCGATCGACAAGACCAGCGCAGGAATGCTGGACGGCTCGACGAGCGTCTGGCAGCGGTCGAATATAGCCCGGAAGATGGGCGCCGTGTCCTGCCCGACGTTCTCGCCGACCCATCTGCGCATGTCCGAAAAGTGCTTGGCACGCAGAGCGGCGGCGAGAGTGTCTATGTCGGTGGCGTTTGTTGCGGATAGAGCAGATGCATCGAGGATGCCGCTCGTCGAGTACCGCTGCATCTCGTTGAGGACGCGTCTCCAGTCAGGGAAGTGCCTCGTCACCAGTCCCATCAGGACCTTCCGGTCGAACTGGATCTTCTCGGCGTCCAGGATCTTCTCGGCGCGGATCAGGAACGACCGAGCCAGCAGAGGCCTCTCCGACTTGTCGATCGTGAAGTCGATCACGGTGCACCTTGAGTGCAGCGGCTCGATGATACGCGCCTTGAAGTTGCACGTTAGGATGAAAGTACATGCCTTGCTGAACTCCTCCATGAACGCCCTGAGAGCAGGCTGAGTCGACTGGGCGTTGAGATAGTCAGCTTCGTCGAGAATGACGATCTTGCGACCGCCGCCTAGTGCCATTGTGGATGCGAACGATTTGATGTCGTTGCGAAGTGTGTCGATGCCCGAGTTCATCGATGCGTTGATCTCGAGCACAGAGTCATACCCGAGCTCGTTGCACAGAGCTCTGGCCACAGTCGTCTTGCCGATGCCGTGGTGACCCGCTAGCAACAGGTTGGGTAGCTGCTTCGAGCTGACGAACTGCTGGAACGTAGCCAGCAGTCGCTCAGGGAGCACGCATTCGCTGAGAGTCTGCGGGCGATACTTCTGCGCCCAGATCATCTCGTCGTGCTTTTGACTGAGCACGTTGTTCATGCCTGGCTCCACTTCGACGATTCGTCGCAGCCAATGTAGTAGTTCACGTCGCCATGCCCATTGTCCGGGGACGAGAATCGGCCAATGCCCTTTGCTACGGATACGGTGTACGTCCCAGGCAACACGCGCAGCTTGTCGACGCGAAACACTGCTGTGCATCCGCCGTGCATTTCTGACGTCGGGGTGAGTCGGACGCAGAACTCGTTGTGAGCAGGGTTGCGCATGTCGGTGACGTACGCCAACACCTCATTGATCTCAAGATCGGCTGAGATGGCGATGTGCGGTAGCTGAAGGACAGCAGCGGCCTTCAGCAGCTCGTTGATGTGCTGACTGGTAATCGACGCTTCGACGATCGAAGGAGGCATCCTGATGACGTCGGACTTGGGCGTCTTGATCGCCGCTCTGTCGGCGTACATGTACCGGATCTTCCGAGTTCCCTCGGAGATCGTTACCTTGTTGGCTTGGAAGTCGAATTTCGGATCGTCGAGCAGCGACATTACCGAGATGAATTGGTTGAGGTCATAGATGCTGCAGGACACAGGAAACACCTCCGGCACCACGACCGATGCGTACAGGTCCTCTGCGTTTGAGACGGTGTGCAGTCGAGAACTGCCTGCATCAATAGCAATCGACTGGTTGATCGCCGCCAAGTTCTTGAGAACGGCGACGGTGTCGTTGGAAATCTTCATGGTGTAGCTCCTCTGTCTTTATGGCTGACGGATTATCCGGTCGTATGCCTCGAACAGTCGCTCTGACGCTTCCCGAGCATCCTCGACATCGAGAGCATACTTGTGGTACAGGCGTGCCATTGCGCGCAGCGTCTTCTTGTCGATCTCGTGCTTTTCCGACGCGGCCGCGATGGCCTCTTTGATGAAGTCACGCTCTGCGTCGATGCGGGTCATTGAGTTGTCGATTTCGATGACTACCTTGCGGATAGCTTCTTTGTCTTTCATGTTGTGCTCCCGGTGGTCGATTGGATGGCTGAGGGGTCGACGGTGGCTGCGGCGCCGATGCTGAGCACATCGCCGAGGGACCCACTATACGTGTATGTGCCTGTGTGCTGCAACTTCATCCACGGACAGAGCCAAACCCTGCCGCCCATGTCCCACACGTTTCGACAGAACAGGTAGTCCTCGGACAGGTAGCGTCTGCTTGTCGGGTCGATCTCGCAGTCGAAGTACGCCGCGATTTCACGGGATCCATCGAACTTGGCCGTCCTGGCGTGGTCAGGCAGGTATCGCTTGTGGGGATATGCGGCATCATACTTCTCGAAGGTCTGGCGGCGAATCATCATGAATCCGGTTCCGAGCTCCGCCACCTCGAGAGGTTGGTCGAGCCGGACCTGGACTGCCCCTCCAGGCGCTGTGCCTGGCTCGACTCGAGGATTGAACACATAGTCGCCGACGTACTTCTCGAGCGTGTTCGGGTTCTCGTCGGCCATCCCTTTGTCGACAGCGGCCTTGACCTTCTCCCAGCTGATCACCTTCTTGGGATAGGGCCCGCCGATCACGTCGTAGGGCGAATCGTCAGACTGCAAGCCCAACAAGGCCACCGCATCGTGAGGATTGAACGACACGTCGGCATCGACGAACAACAGATGGGTGCACGCAGAAGCCATGAACTCTGCGGCGATGTAGTTTCGAGCTCGTTGGATCAGCGACTCATTCATAATGAAGTACACCTTGAACTCGACGCCGTACTGGTGGAGCAGCAGCGTCAGGTCCATCAAGGATCTGGCGTGAGTCCCGTAGCATATCCCGCCGTACATCGGCACCCCGATGAACAGCTTTCGTGTCCGAAGCTCTTCGATTGTGATTTCAGTTTTCATCGATCTGCCGTGTTTTGGTTGCAGCCTAGCATCAGACGCACGATGCGTTGTTTCAACGGCCCTCATTGCGTATACTACATACTCATTCGCAACGAGGCCTTCGGATGATTACGCGAGATTGGATTCGTCAACACTGCATGTCGAGCGATTCCCGACGCCTGGTAAGCCGGGTCGCCACGAAACGCTGGTGGGAGTTACGGGGCTGGCTGGACCTGCTGCAACAATCGGGGATCGACCCTGCGACAGACGACATTGTGGAGAAGCTGTACTGCATTGATGCGGGGATTAGTCGACCGCCTATGTGTGAGTGCTGCGGAAAGACGCAGACGGAATTCCAGAACTTCAAGAGTGGGTATCGACGGCTTTGTTCGATGCAGTGCGTGCACGACAGTCCGTCGCGGAACGCAAAGATCTCTCGCAAACTGAAGGCCGCCATGCCAAAGAGAGTCGAGGATCGGAGGCAACAGTTTGGCAGCTATGGTTTCGAGGATCCGATCGCGAGACAGAAGGCTACATTGCGACGAGCAGATCTGTACCGGCCAGGATCTGTGTCTCATGCGTTGGCGCAGTCGAAACGAGAGACCACGTGCCTGCTCCGATACGGTGCCTCGGATCCGCTGACTCTGCCTGAAATGCAGGAAAAGATGCTCTCCGCAAAGTTGGCCAAGTGGGGACAGTGTGTGCCGGGCAACGAGGTAATCACCACCTCGAAAGCTGAGGACGAGGTCCGCAGCGTCTTTGAGGCGGCTACCGGCAAGCCGTTTCCCTCTGCATATGGCGTAATAGACCGCGGCTACCAGTTGGATGGGTACTGTGCGGAGTTGAACATGGCTTTCGAGTATTGTGGGCTGTATTGGCACAGCTCCAAGTTCCGTCGCGCCTTCTATCATCGGCTCAAGTCTAAACTATGCGAGCAGCGAGGCATTCGACTGTTCACTATTTTCGAGGACGAATGGATCGAGCGCAGAGATCAAGTCGTGTCGTTCATCAGGGCAGCCTGTGGCGTCTATGACCGCAAGATTGGTGCGAGGAAGTGTCGGCCGGAGACATACGAGCATCAGCCTGCCGAGGTCGCTGTTTTCTTCAAGAAGAATCACATCCAGGGGCCGTCGCAGGGCAGCACTCGGTCTGTCGTGTTGCGCCACGATGGCGCCATCGTGGCTGCTATGACCTTCAGACGACACCAGCGGCAGGATGGAATGTGGACGCTGTCGAGACTTGCGTTTGAGTCGGGGACGTCGGTTGTCGGCGGATCCCGGCGGATGTTGGCCAAGGCGGTGGAGGTGTGGTTCGCCAATACGGGATTCGTGACGTGGTCCGACAATCGTTGGACGGACGGTGCATCGTATGCGCGGCTGGGACTGCGATGCACCTCGACGCTAAGTCCAGACTACTCCTACGTCAAGAGGCAGAAGCGCTATAGCAAGCAGTCGTGTCAGAAGAGGCTCATCGGCTGCCCGGCAGGTACTACCGAGTCGGCATTCATGTCCGACATGGGGTTTCTGAAGATCTACGATTGCGGCAAGAGGCGCTGGGAGTACGTGCCGCCTGGCGGGAGCTGAAGCTTCAGTTCACGACGATCTTAGGTCTCGCCACGACGATGCGGCCAGTCCGCTCGTTGTAGGCGTCGGCCATCGACTGGCTGACGCCTACGATCGTGATGAACCCCGTTGCCGCGATGATCATGCACTTGAGATCGTCTTCGTCGGCGTATGGCATGAACGGCATCATCGAGAGTGCCATTGAGTTGCCGCTCGGCACCATTCCGACCGCAAATGGCTGGGCGAGTGCGATGTTGCTCTGAGAGCACTTTGCTACGAGCAGTCGAGCGACTAGTTCTTCGCCTGAGATCAGCTTCACCGCAACAATCGGCTCGACGGTGTTGCTCTCTGTGTCGTCTGGTTGGCTTGTCATTGCTTCAGTCCTTCTTGTTGTAGTCGCCGGCATACAGGCCGGCCGTCTCTGCGTCGGCCATGATGAACTGCGCGATGCGCGATCGCCACGACACGGTGAACGTAAGTCCGGCCGGAACGCGAATCAGTCCGCCGATGCCATTGTTGTAGCCCGAATCGTAGAGCCCAGAAGTGATTCCAATGCCGTTGCGGTTGAGCGTCGATCTCGGAATCAGCCATCCGGCCATGCCTGCAGGCACAAGAATGCTCTGAGTGGTCTCGAACTGGTATTCGCCCGGACCGAGAACCCAGCCAGACGCAGCCCAGGGTGTGTCGACTCTGGGAATGGGTTGGCGCAGAACTTCGACTGTCTGGCGGTGGTTTTTGACTTCTCGCGTGCCGGGCGTATCGACCAGGCGGAATTCGTCGTTGGTCGCGTTTGTGAATCGGAAGATACGATCGACCCGAACGTCGATTGCGTTTGGCTGGACGCACAGCTCGTCGGAGTCTGGCTTTAGATGGGGGCGGGCATGGCGAAGCATGATGGGTACCTCTTAATCGTAGGGACGGCAACGAACATATCGGCGGATGCTGTCGGTAATGGCGGCGCTGAACGCGTGAGCCTGCCTCGGCACGTCGATGAGCGGGAGATCACACTCGCGAGGGTTCTCGACGACCGTGTCGACTGTGTGTGGAGGCAGTCCTTGCTCCGTCGCGTGCGTGTCGGCGCTGGTGTCGTTCGGATTGACGATCTGGATGATGGTGGATCCGAAGTCGGTGCGGAGCATTGCTGCCTCATTCACAAACCGAACATCTGTGATGCACACGTACGTGTCGCTGCCCATCGATCGACGATACCTGATGTGATCTTGGTACTCGGCAAGTATCTGCTTGCGGACGTACTCGACGAATTGGTTCTCGTCGTATGATCGCATCAGCATGCCGATGCCGCGCATCACTTCGCGCATCGAAATCTCTGCGATGCCGGATCCAATCGTTGCGCGAGACCGTTTGATCTGATCGTACTCGGCTTCCGTCTTGGCACCGACGATCTGCATGAATCTGCGCTTGATGGGATCTGCGAAAGCAAACTTCGCGAACCCGTGACCCTCAGTCTTTACTGCCTGCTGGATCACAGCAGCTGCAGAATCTTTGCCGGCACCCTTCTTACCTGCAAGGCCGATGACATAGAAGTTGCTCATGCTTCGTCTCGCTTGAGTTTGTCGATGAGACTGACGTTGAATGCGACATCTGCAGACTCGCGAAGCTGTTCGGAGAACGGAAACCCGAAATCGACTTCGAGCTCGAACTTGCCGCCGATCAGTCCGGTCGGACTCGAATCGAACCGACGGCCGTGCAGACCGGCCCACACCGCCGCCGAGGAGTCCCACGATCTGATGAATGGGAAGTACGGTCGGAGCAGGTTCATTTCGCGAGGACCGTCGACCATGCCGAGACAGTGGAAGCGCTTGTGAGCGCTTGGCGATCGGAGCAGGCCGGCTCGGTCCATGTGCTGCAATACGTGCCAGCGCGAAAGGAACCGCTGAAGTGGGTTGTTGCGTTCGACGCCGAAAGCTATCGGACACGCAAGGATTGACAGTCCGATCAGATCGACGTCCGGGCGGTTCAATCCCCACTCGAGTCCCCGCAAGAGCTGATCGAGACGACCAGGCTCCGACTGGGGCACGAAGAACGTTCCAAATCCTGCCTGCTTGAACTGCGGAATGGCGGCTTCCGCTGCCGCAATCGTCTTGTCGACGTGTTCGCTCGGATAGTCCGACATCACGATGATGTCTGCGTTGCACGCACGGCCCACATCGATCAGGCGATCAGACGGATACATCGGCTTGCCTTGCTTGAACATCTCGAAGCCGGCATTGTCCATGATCTTGAGCTTGCCGTCGTCGAGCGACCGATAGTACGCCGCGTACGCCGGGTCTGTTTCGACGAGGTGAGCAAGCACCAGGTGGACGTCGTTAGTCCGCGTGAAGTCGCGGAGATACGCCGTCGGAGCGATATGTGCAAACTGCACAGAGGAGTTTGTCATTAGCGAAGTCTCATTGCAAAGAGAAGCACATGTTACGAGAGGCAGGCGCTGAGCGTCAACGCCTGCCTCTGTGAGTGGGGGTCAGTCCATCATCTCGTCGACGAGATTGTCGAAGATCTTGGTGTACTTGGCGCCGTACTTGGCGACGAACGCCTTCTTGATTTCGTCGTGCGGCTTGTCCGACTCATGCACTCCGCGATACACAAACGCACGCATTTTGCTCAGGTCTGCTTTGGGAACCTGGACGCCAGCGTAGGTAGTGGTGGATTCCGCGGATTCGGATAGGAAGGTCTGGAATGTCTTCATGGCGGGCTCTGTGTGCGTGTTGGGGTGGCTCGACTGCTATTTAGAGAGCGGCGTGTATTCCACGATGCCGTCGGACTCGCCGTCTTCGGAGACGACCACTTCGTAGTACCTGTCACTGCCGTATCGAGGAATCAGATGTTCTTCGAGAATCCGACGGGCAATCATTTCGCAACTCTGGTGGTTCTGGTCGCCGCTGTCCAGATGCTCGGTGAGCGCCCATTTGACCAGGAAGAACTCGAGCTCGCGGTCAAGATGCGTGACCCCGATTTTGACCTCGACCTTGAAAAGGTGGCGGTGGTTGTTTTCGAGGAACTGGATTCGAGGATCTATTGACCCTGCGTTCGGATAGTGGTGGAACCCTTCGAATTGGGTTCGCACCTTGATGAAGGACCTCAGCGTGCTGATCACGACGCAAACGTGCTCCGCGCGATCGCCAAGAACTCCTTGCGGACGTTGTCGTCGAACACGAATTTGCCGTCCATGGCGCACGTGACGGTCGAGCTGCCATTGTCGGCCACGCCTCGCGTCGATACGCACAGGTGCTCTGCATCGATGTACACGGCAACGTCGTCGGTGTCGAGGATGCACTTCAACGCTTCGAGGATCTGGTGAGTCAGACGCTCCTGAACCTGAGGACGTCGCGCGAAGAAGTCGACGATCCGGTTCATCTTCGACAGGCCCAGCACCTTGCTGTTGGGGATGTATGCGACTACTGCTCCACCGTGGCCCTTGTTTCGGCCGAGGATGGGGAGAATGTGGTGCTCACATACCGACTGCACCTTGACGTTTCGCTCGAGCACAAACTCTTCGGGAGCTGCCATCTTGTTGTCGATGACGGTGCACTTGGGGAAGTTGTTGTAGTCGAGTCCGTAGAAGTACTCGTCGACGTACATCTTGGCGACGCGGTTCGGCGTCTCCTCGAGACTGTCGTCGGCGAGATCGAGTCCCAACGAAAGTAGAATGCTCCTGACGCTCGCCGAGATGGCCGCGATCTTCTCGTCGCGACTCGATGCTGTGGCAGCCGTCATCGGAGTCTCGATTCCCTTGCTGACGAGGTGCGCGTGCACCTTCTGGCCGAGCTGCGGGTCGCATTTTGATCGGTTGTTCATTACGTCTCCTTATGGGGTCGTTGAGGTGAGCGAACGGATGGCATTCAAGGCCTCGATAGGCGACTTCCACTTCCACCGTGGAATGCAGCAGATTGGCGCAAAGCCGTCCATCAAGAAGGACTCTGCCTGGCGCATGGCGGTGATTCGATCTGTCTCAAACCACGCCGAGTTCGAGTCGTGCTCGCGGGACTCGATCTTGCGAACATAGGCGCGGCCACCGCTGATCTGGAAGATGAACGGATTGACCTGCTCGAAGATGAACAGCGACGTCATCTCCATCGAGACTCCATACGGAAGAATGCGCAGGTCGACAATGCCTGCGTCCGAGGCGGCCAGAATGTCTGGCATTCTCGGATCATCCGCAGAAACGAGGGCTGTGTGGTCGAAGTAGTACTCAAGAAAGGCCTTGACGGGCTTGAGATCACCGAAGCCGACGATCCATCCATGATCGTCGATGTCACCGGCGAACTCGAAGTGGAACGATCGATCGTATCCGTGCCACTTGGCACAGGGTCCAGGACTGCCGTCGGCGTTTTGGTCGAACCACTGCATATGGCTCGTAGGGAGCTTCCAGTAGCTCTTGGTGCTGCGAATTTCGGTGGTCATTTGGGCCTCAGGTATCCTTGAGTGGTGTGGGGGCATATTTTTGTGATAGCGGTTGAAGTTGTAAACGTCAGCAGTGTATGAGCAGCGGCAGCAGGATACTTTTGGTTTTCCTCGTACATATCCCACGGTTGCATACGTAGCTGCATCTTCTAGCGACACACGAACTGTTTCAACACCGTTGTTCATCCACACCTTGCCCCGACAGGATGTGCTCCACTTGTCAAAGTTTGGCGGGCGGGTGCCTTTCCGTCTGACGTCAGACGCTAATAACGAGGGTTGTACGTTGATTCCCACGGATACACAAACCACACGTTTTCCCGGGCGTTGTGGTAGGTGGAATAGTATTCCGGCTCGACTTCCGAGCTCGACTTGTGTGTCAGCGCAGCGAAGACGATTTGCGATTCGTGGCCCGCAGGAATTGCGGCTTTGATCGACGCAAAAGTGCGTCCGGAGTCGGCGATGTCGTCGATCACGAGGATCGTGTCTTCGGGGTCGACAAGATCGTCAATCAGACGTTGCAGCTTGAGGGCTTCTTTGGTCGTTCCGTCGCGGGTCTGCCAGTCCAGCGACGACATCGGGATGCGACTTTTGTGGGAAAGGATCACCGCAGGGATCAGTCCGCCCCGGGTCAACCCAACGATGCGCTTGGGCATCTTGCCGTCAAGCAGTATCTGGTCGAGGATGTCGTTGCATGCGTGGTCGATGTCGGTCCAGCTCACATAGTGGCGCCTGGCGGTCTTGGAATGCTCTGACATGTTCATACTCCTGGACGATTACCGAAGGCGTACAGGTGAGCTCGCCACGAGACATGGTAGCCACGCTCAATGGCCATCAGCGCCACCTGCGAATCGATCGACTGCTGTTGTTCGATGGAAGCACCACAAGGCATCAGGCACACCTCGATGTCCTCAGGAATTCCCGAGGCCCTGTATTCGTCCATGGCCCGCTCGACCTCCGCAAAGCTCGCTTCGGTGGGCTCGACCACGAACTTGAAGTACTGGATGAAGTTGCCTTCGCCGACAAGCCGCTGCATCAGCGCATTGGTAGGCACAATGGCCTTCTCCCAAGGTTCGCCTGAAACAGAGAGTTTGGGGCTGTTGGACCAGATGATCTTGCGACCAGGCTCGGCCTCGCACCACCGTCTGAGATCATGCATGTGCTTCGGCATCAGGGGCACGGCGCAGTTCGTTTCAAATGTCACTGTCTTCATCCCATCGAACAGAGGATGGAACAGAGCCTCGACCCAGAACTTCAGAGTCAGCGTCGGCTCCCCGCCGGTGATCGTCAGGCCGTATCGCTGCTTGGTGCGATTGTGCTGCCACCCTGTCACATTCGACGGCAATAGCGATACAAGATGCTCTGCGAGCTCGGCGGCCGTAAAGTCCCGCCAGAGATGTTTGAACCTGGGGTCCCAAGCATATATACTGTCGCACCCCACAGTGATCTCCGGCATGTCGTCCAGCGACTTCAACGCGGTCGGATCGAACCCAAGGCCCTCGTCGGTCTCGGTGTCGACGCCGGCGGGATTGTTGAAAGCCTTGCATGTGAACGGGCACCGAGCCGTGCGAACCCACATTGCCCCGTCGGTCCGGCCGGCAACATGCAGGCCCTCGCCGTTAGGCGTTCCAAACCACGTCTCGACTACTGTAAGCTTCTTGTTGCTCAAACCAAAGGTCCTCAATGATCACCAAGCTCGAAAAGTTCCGTCGGCTGCTCGAAGAGCAGTTCGGATCGAGGCTAATCCTACTCGATCGATCGACGTATGTCAACTCTAGCACGGCGATCGAAGTGCGCGATGTCGAATTGAGGCGCGATGTGTATGTAGTTCCTGACTATGTCCGGCGTGGGATCTACAATCCCGACTACTTCTGGATGAAGGGCGGCGTCGTTCTTCGACGGACGGCGACCCGTAGATCTTGCCTGCCTACCCTACTCGGCGATCGATTCAATCCGATCTTGTCGGAAGCGGCCAATATGTCCGGCGCCGGCTGGACTCGGATTTGGGGATCGGGCCACAGCGTGTGGCGGTATCCTACGACGCTCTGATTCGTCTGGCCGCTGAAGCCGACTTGCGCAGTAGCTTCTCTTTCTTGAGCGACGACAGGCCGTCGAGCAGCGTCTTGCTGTCGAGCACATCGATTGCCTGACACACCAACGCGGCCGCCCTGCCTTCGAGTCGGCGCGTTGTGGTTTCTCCGTCTTCCGACACATATCTGACGCGGATCCACGTAGGTCTGGACCTTTCCACTGCGATTCCTGGATACAGCGGACACGTTTCTTGGGTCGGCGACAAAGCTTCGTCTGCTCCGACAATCGTCGGGTTGATCATCGTAGTTCCGTCGACCAGCACCGCTATCCGCAGTGAAATTCCGACGTATGGAGCGACCGCGAACATCAGCCTGTGTTGGCCGATGATTGCCTTGAGTTGCCCAGCAACTATCGCCGCGCTCTCTATGTCGATGACAGGAGTTGCTGGGCGGTCCGGACTGACGACTGTCGACAGCAATGCTCTGTCTATCAAGCGAGGGTAGCGTGTCATGTCGACTCTATCAACTGGCTGAAGTTGGATCGCTTCTCGAATCGCAGCACCCGCTCGAACTTGTCGTACCACGCGTCCGGACGATGCGAGATCACGAACACATTCTCTCGATGGGCAACCTCGCCGATGATTTTGACCAGGTCATCGACGCCTGATGTGTCGAGCGAGCCATCGAACACCTCGTCGAAGATCAGCAGGTTGGTCGACATTGTGTTTCGCATGCGAGCGATAGATCTCCACGCGAACATGATGGCCAGGTCAAGGCGTGCCTTTTCGCCCTCCGAGAACGATGCGTACGAGAAGTCGTCGCGTCCTCGCGACAAGATCCTCTCGTCGAAGTTCTCGTCGATCTCGAAGGCCACGAAGAAGTCGAGCGAGGCAAGGTATTTGTTGATCAGCTGGTTGATGACCGGCACATACTTGCGTACGATCAGGGACTTGATGCCGCCGTCTCGGAGCAGAGCTGACGCTATGCCGAGCGTCTGACCCTCCGCACACGACTCGGCATGGGCCCTTGCCGCCGACTCCATGCGCTCTTTCAACGTGGCTGCCTCGAGTTCCAGATTGCGTAGGCTGTCGGAAGCTTCCGATGTCGGAGAGCTTAGCTGGTCCAGCTGTCGACGGAGCATCTTGGCTGCATGCAGTTCTCGTTGGCGGCGAGAATCGAGATCTGCAAGACGCCCTTGTTCGGCGGCGACGTCCGCGAGCTGCTCACTCAGCTCTTCGTCCATAGAGGTCGCTCGTCTGGTTGCCACCTTCAGATCTGCCAGACCGGCCTCGCGCAGCTGCACGGCGTGTGATCGGAAGTCGTCGGCGATAGACTGACTGCAGGTAGGGCACGCGTCGTTGTTGCGAAAGAACTCGACTTCATTCTCGAGGTGGCGGGACTTGTTTGCAAGCAGAACCTGCGTCTCACGCAGCTTCGACACCTTTCGCTTCAATGCGTCCAGGCTGCTCTGGGCGATTCGATCCGAAGTCTCTCGGATCTCGACGTCGATCTTCTCGACCTCAGCCACGTGCTTTTCAATCTCTCCGCGAAGTCGGTTCCTTTCGTTCGCGTCGGTCTCTCCTGAGATGCGTAACTGCTCGACGAGCGTGAGCATGAACCTGTTGGTCCTGTCGAGCGCGTCTCTGGCTGCCGCTTCGCTGGCCTGGGCCTCTTTCTGCGCGTTCTTGTTGGACGCGACACGGTCCTTGAGCAGGAGGTTCATGGAACTGAACACCTGCAGATCCAGGAGGTCTTCGATCACCTGACGGCGGTGGGCGGGAGACATCTGCATGAACGGCACAAACGACGTGGAGCCGAGCACGACGACCTGCGAAAAGCTCTTGTAGTTGATCCTCAGGATCGTCTTCTCGAAGACATCCTGATAGTCCTTGTCGGCTGCATCCTTGTTCAACATCACGCCGTCCATGAACACCTCGAACACGTCCGGCTTTGCTCCTCTCCGCACAAGGTAGCGCTTGCCGTTGACCGCAAACTCAACCTCCACCATCAAGTCCGACTTGTTGATTGAGTTGATGAGCTGCGACTTCTTGATCGACCTGTACGGTTTGCCGAACAGCGCGAAGCATAGAGCGTCGATCATCGTCGACTTCCCGCCTCCGTTAGATCCGACAATCAGCGTGGTCGATGCGGCGTCGAGTTCGACCTCTGTGAATACGTTTCCGGTCGAAATTAGGTTACGCCAACGAAGCTTGGTGAAGTGGATCATCATTCATTCCATTGGGATTCGAGAGCACTACTATAGAGATCCTTCAACAATCGACTGACGCGATCCTGCTCGGCGGGATCGATTCGCTTGCTCACATATTCCTTGAGCAGATCTAGTGTGTTGGTAGTGGCAGCATCAACAACGATGTCTTCCTCGAGGACATCATGCTTGTTCAGGTGATCATCGACAATCTGGACGCTTGCAGGCTTGGCGGAGTCTATCGTGGCCATGGCTCGGTCGAATGTTGTCGGGTTGGACTTTTTCTTGACAATCACCTTGACCGTCTTCCCTTCAAGGGCGGAGAGATCGTTCGTTCCTGACAGCGCCTCCTTGGGGTGCTTGCTGTCGCTATCGTCGTACCAGACTCGATGAAACATGCGCAGAGGATTGCGGATGAACTCGAGCTCGTACGATCGCGTATCGAAGATGTGGAATCCCCGAGGGTCGTCGTAGTCGCTCCATGTCATCTCGTATGGAGCGCCGAGATACTGAATGTTCCCACGTCGTGAGGGATGGTGGAAGTGTCCGGACAGCACCAACTCGAACTTGTCGAAGATGGCAGAGTCCGCGCCGTGGTCCATCACGGCACCTCGATACATCTCAAACCCCTTGAGCTCGAGGTGGCCGAACACGATCGGTGCGCGCGACGTATTGATGGCTTTCGCCGTCGCCTCGTCGTTGTCTTCGCAAATCCACGGAATCACGAGAATCTCGGTGCCGTCTATCGACACAGAGCGTGGGCGGCTGTAGGGGGTGATGTTGCTGTACTCGCCGAGCACCAGATCGATGCTGTTGATCTCGATTGTGTTCTTGAAGTGAGCGTCGTGGTTGCCGACGATGATGTGCGTGTCGATGTTGCGCTTGGCGAGTTTATCAAAGTAGTATCGCTTGCATCGAGCGAGCGTGTGGAAGTTGATGTACTTCCGGCGGTCAAATGTGTCGCCGAGCATGAACACCGTCTTGATTCCGCGGCGATCGATCTCAGGAAAGAACACCTCTGTGTAGAACTGCTCGATGTATCTGTCGAAGACGGAGCTGTCGTTACGGACGCCGAAAGTGTTGATCAGTAATCACAGCAATGTGTGTCACCTTGTACCTCCTGTAGGTTTGCGGAAGAAGTAACTCTTGTAAGGTTTTGCCTTGTTGGCGTAGATGGCCACTGAGTTGGCGTTCAGTCCATGGACTTTGCAATAGTCGCCCAATCCTTGGATTGTTACTACGTCACCACCTGGCTCAACGACAGTCCACGTCTTTGTTGCTGCGTTGTCAGCTCCTTTGCGTCCCCACTCGGGAAACTTCTGACCTCGCCGTTGGTCGGCTGATTTCTTAGACCCCTTTTTGCCGGCTGCGCGAGCATGCTCTCTCATTTCAGCATTACGTGCTGCCCACGTCTCTTTCAGTTTGCTAGCAGCGCTGCGTCGACGGCCGTCATTGTCGTGCCAATTGGCTGCAGCATCTTCAGATTTCTTTGCACTCCATCCTTCCGGATCAATTTTTGAGGGATGATTGGTCCTCATGTTGACCGAGTGAAGTCTGCGCGCAACTTCGTACTGTCTGCTTCTTCTGAC
>Ga0136707_1000101_pt1 | contig 15694 bp, 8 predicted proteins | sample 4C3metaG_FD_101397 | JGI IMG/M metagenome (GOLD analysis project Ga0136707, IMG submission 101397) | Freshwater bacterial and archeal communities from Indian Creek, Illinois, USA - 4C3 metaG | ecosystem: Environmental > Aquatic > Freshwater > Unclassified | place: USA: Indian Creek, Illinois...
GGGTGCGGGCGGGTGGGGTGCGGGCGGGTCGTCCCGCGTCCGCTCAGGGCGCAGCGCCGCGTAGGCAAGGTCCAGCAGGCGGTCACGCTCGGGGCCGAAAAGCCGGTCCTCGGTCGGTGTCCGGGGCAGTGCTGCGGCTACGGCGGCACCGATCGCCATGCCGATGGCCGCCGCGCCAAGGGGCCGCTCCTCGATCAGCTTCGACCCCTGCCGGACAGCCGCCAGCCGCGCGGCATAGGCCGCTTCGCGCAGGGCAAGCACATGGTCACGCGCACCGCTGTTCAGGCTTTCCAGGCCTCGCCCCAGTGCCGCCTGCGTCGCCCTGGCCAGATCGGCAAGCACGCGGGCCCGGTCCAGTGCCAGCTCGGCTGCGGGGCGCAGCTTCTGCCGCGCGGCCGCGTCGATCCGGGCCAGCGCGTCCGAGGCGCGGGCCCGCAGCGCGTCCGCCTCGTCGATCCAGGCGGTATCGGTGGGGTCGGCGGGGTCGGGCAGCGGCGCGGGTGGCCCGCCCTCGTCTTCCCAGCGCGACAGCGCCTCGAACCTTGTGCCGGCAAGCGGGGCATCGGGCGGCGACGGGCTGCCCTTGCGGCCCAGAACCAGCCAGGCCAGCCCCACGCCGACCATGACGGCCGCAACCGGATTGGCCCGCACCGCCCCGTCCAGCACGCGGGCGCAGGGGCGGATGTTCGATATCGCCAGATCCACGGCATCGCCAACCAGCCTGTCGACGGACAGGCGGCTGCGCAGCCCGTCAATCGACGCCGCAAGATTGATGCGCTCACGTTCCAGCATCGCCGCGATCTCGTCGGGGCTTGCGTCTTTCATGTCATTCAGGGGCATCGCGTCTCACCATGGTCTGAAAGATTTCCACATCGCGCCGGATCGACGCGCCGCTGCGCCCGGGCAGACTTGCCGCGTCGCGCTGCATTCCATGGGCGCGGTGCGCAAGGCCAAGCGCCAGCACCAGAAGGACCCCGCCCACCAGCGCCGAGGCCCAGATCGGGCCAAGCCCCAGCATGACCGCCACGGCAACCGCCGCGGCTGCCAGAAGATGGATCGCGGCGATGCCCAGCACCACCGCACCGACGGCCAGCATCGCGGCCTGGCGCATGGAGCGCAGCCGTTCGACCGCCTCGGCCCGCGCCAGGGCCAGCTCGCCCTGCACCAGCCGGGTGATCCCGGCCAGCACATCGGCCAGCATCTCGCCCGGCCCGGTGACGCCCGCCTGACCGGTCTCGCGGTCGGTCATGCCAGCGGTCCCCGGTCGCCGGGGTGGCCCGGCGCATTATGGCCCAGCGTGTCGACGGTGCGGCGCGCGGCGTCGCGGTACAGCCGGTCCGTCGCTTCGGCGGCCCGCGCTTCGGCCCTCGCACGGGCGCCGGACGCGCGCAGGAACCGCGCCAGGGCAAAGCCTGCCACGGCCGCGCCCACCACAAAGACGCCGGGGTTGCGCCTTGCATAGCCCTGCGCCTCGGCCAGAAGGTCACCCAGCGAGCGGCCGCGCAGGCCGTCCGTCACCGTCGTGACCCCGCTGGCCAGCCCGTTCAACAGCCGCGAGGGGATGTGATCGGCCGACTTCGCTTCGGACTGCAGGGTCCCGGCCAGCCGCTCGCCGACATCGACCAGCGTGTCGCGCACGGCGTCGGTCCGTTCGCCCGCAGCCGCACGCACGGCGTGCAGCGTGTCGGCGGCATGCGCCCTGACCTCGTCCCTGGCCGTGCGCCCGGCCTCGGTCGCGAGGTCCAGCGCTGCGGCTGCGGCATCCCTGGCCTTGTCGGCGGTGGTGGCCATCTTCGCTTTCAGATTGTCGGTGGTCATTGGGGTCTCCATCGGTTTGGGCAAGGGCTGGATCAGCCCGGATCGCGGGTGTCGGCCGGCATCCGCGCCGGAAGGCGGGAAACGCGCGTCTGCCGCAGCGGTCATGTCGGTGACACCCTTCGGCCTTGTGCCGGGCAAACGCCCGAACCCGCGCCGGGTTCCCATCCCGGTGCGCGGACCCACGCGCGACCGGCGCATGGTCCGCCCGCAGGGCAGCCGATCATCGGGCGTGAGGCCCCGGTCGGGAGGCCCCGGCCGGAGCCGCGCCCTCGACCCTACCCCGCAACCGCTGCGACCGGCCGCCTGACCGTCCTGCGGGGCGGGCGTTTCTGCGCCGCGGGCAAGGCTTTCGGCGCCGCCTCGGCCAAGGCCAGCGCCATCACCTCGTCCATCGTCCTGGCCACGAAATCCGCGCCGATCTCGTCCAGCGCGCGCTCGGCGGCGGTGCCGGTCCGGTCCGGCGCGCGGGACGGGTCGGCCATTGCCCAGAGCACCGCGCCGACCCTTGCGCCGGGAAGCGCCCGCTTGATCCGGCGCACGATCAAAAGCGAGGCCCGCGCCGGGTTCGGATCAAGAAAGCTGAGCACGACGCAGCCGGGCGGCGGTCCTTCGGCATGCAGAACCGACATCGCCATCAGGTCGGCGCGCGCCAGGGGGGTCACGGCCGTGCCCTCGGCCACCAGCGCCTGGCCCAGCATCCGGGCGGCGACATCGTCAAGATTGCTGCGCCCTCCGACCACGACGATCCGCGCCGACGCCTCGCCGGCCTGCCGGTCGGGCTGCCGGTCGGCCTGCCGTTCGGCCTGCCGTTCGGGCGCATCGCCTTCGCTGCGCTCGTCCTCGGCCACCTGGTCCAGCGCCGCCACGAACCGGCCCGCCGTCCGGGCGATCCCTTCTTCCTGCGCCTGGCTCAGCACGCCGCGGTCATAATCGGCCTGCGCCAGAAGCAGCGCCGGAATGCTGACCGACTGGTGATAATCCGCCAGGAAATCCGCTTCCAGCGCCTCTTCCGCGCGGGTGACGGCCTCGACCGTGTCGCCCGCCAGCAGGCGCTGGTAAAGCCTTGCATGCGCGACCAGCACGGGTTCGTCGCCAAAGAGGATGTCGAACACCTCGAACTGCGGCAGGTGGCGGCCGAGGACGACAAGGTAGACCGTGATCGGCGTGGACAGGATCAGCCCGATGGGCCCCCAGATCCAGGTCCAGACGATCGCCGCGATGATCACCGCCAGCGGCGAGAGCCCGGTGCGCGACCCGTAAAGCCGTGGCTCGATGATGTTCGAGGTGATCAGCTCCACCCCCGCGAACAGCGCGGCGGTCCACAGCAGCATCGACCAGTCCGGCGAGGCCGCGAAGGCCAGGAACAGCGGGATCGCGGCGGCGATGACCGGGCCGATATAGGGCACGAAGCGCAAGATCAGCGTCAGCAGGGCCCAGAGAACGGCGTTCGGCACCCCGATCAGCCACAGGCCGAGGCCGATGGGCAGGGCATAGATGACGTTCACCAGGATCTGGAGCAGGAGATGGCGTGCCACCCGCGACCCCGCATCCTCCAGCATCTCGGTGGTGCGGTGCAGGTCGTTCGCCCCGGTCAGGCGGATGAAGCGGTCGCGCAGCTCCTCGCGCTCCAGCAGCATGAAGATGACCACGACGACGATCAGGCCCGCCGTGACGATCGGGCTGATGACCGGGAACAGCACGTCCTGCAGCATCCGCCACGGGCTCTGGTTTTCGACCACCGCCACCGCCATCGGCGCGGCGGTCCCCCGCCCCGGCGCCGCGGCACCCGCCGACAGGACCCCGCTGATTTCGGCGTTGATCCGCGACATCATCTCGACGACCCGGCCCAGCACGGTCGACGACCCGTCCGCCGGGGTCCAGGCGTCAAGCTTTGCGATGATGTTCGACTGGTAGGACGGCAGGCTTTCCACCACCAGGCTGACCTGCGCGCCCATCACCGCCAGAACCGCCCCGACGCTGAAGAACGCGGCGGAGGCGGCCAACAGCACCGCCAGAATCCGCGGCAGCCCCTGCCGCCGCAGCACCGTGACCAGCGGCGACAGCGCGAAGGCGAGCAGCGTGGCGATGGCCAGCGGCAGGAACACCTCGGCGCCGAAGTGAAGGATGGCCGCGCCAAGGCAGATCGCGATGGCCGTCGCCCAACTGACGCGCCGAACCGGGATCGCCCCGACGCTGCCGGATGAAGCCCCGGCCCTGACTGCTTCGGTCATTCCACCCCCGCCCCCGCCGCCTTTCGGCCTGCGTGTGACCGAATCAACGCGCCGGGATGGCCAAGGGTTCCGCAGACATGCAGAGATCCCCGGTCCCCCGGCTGGTCCCGGATGCGGCAAGCAGGGGGGTCAGCGGGCCGGCGCAGGCCCCAGGATGACGGCAAGCTGATGGCTTCCCGCGCGCAGCGGGACCGTCAGCCCCCCGCGCTCGGGGCTCAGCGCCGTGCCGTCGAGCGTGGCCGACCGGATGCCCTTCCCCGCCGCCTCGGGGTTGCGGATGGTGATGGCATAGCGCGCGGCCCCCAGGGTGATGGTGGCGCAGAGCTCGGGCCAGGCCCCGGGAAAGCAGGGGTTCAGATGCAGCCTGTCCCCGGCGCGGGTCAGGCCCAGCAGGCCTTCGATCCCGGCACGATGCATCCATCCGGCCGATCCGGTATACCAGGTCCAGCCGCCGCGCCCGGCATGGGGGGCGGTGGAATAGACATCCGCCGCCACGACATAGGGCTCGACCTTGTAGCGGTCGGTCTGCGCCGGGTCGCGGGCATGGTTGATCGGGTTCAACAGGGCGAACAGGGCATGGGCGGCATCGCCCTCGCCCAGCCGGGCCTGCGCCAGCACCGCCCACATCGCCGCATGGCTGTACTGCCCGCCGTTTTCCCGCAGGCCGGGGGGGTAGCCCTTGATATAGCCGGGGTCAAGCGGGGTGCGGTCGAAGGGCGGGGTGAACAGCAGTGCCAGGCCAGGGTCGGGGCGGACAAGATGTTCGGTCATCGACGCCATCGCCTGCCGCGCGCGGTCGGGGTCGGCGGCCCCCGAGAGGACCGCCCAGGACTGCGCGATGCTGTCGATCCGGCATTCCTCGGAACTGGCCGAGCCGAGCAGCGTGCCATCGTCGAAGGTGCCGCGCCGGTACCAGGCCCCGTCCCAGCCGTTGGTCTCGATCGCCCGCAGCACCGCCTCGGCATGCGCACGCCAGCGGGCGGCGCGGGCGGGGTCGCGGGCATCGGCCAAGGGGGCCATCCGGTCGACCGTCGCGATCAAGAGCCAGCCCAGCCAGACGCTGGTGCCGCGCCCGCCCTCGCCCACCCGGTTCATCCCGTCGTTCCAGTCGCCGGTGCCGATCAGCGGCATGCCGTTATCGCCGGTCAGGGTGATCGCCTGATCGAGGCCGCGCGCGCAGTGCTCGAAAAGGCTGGCCGTCGTCTCCGACGGCTGCGGCTGGAAGAAATCGTCATGCGCGCCGGGCGGGACCGGCGGGCCGTGCAGGAACGGCACGGCCTCGTCCAGGATCGCGGCATCGCCCGAAACGGCGATGTATTCCGCCACGCCATAGCCAAGCCACAGCCGGTCGTCCGAAATGCGGGTGCGCACCCCCTGCCCCGAATGCGGCAGCCACCAGTGCTGCACGTCGCCTTCGGGGAACTGCCGGGCGGCGGCGCGCAACAGATGGGCGCGCGTCATCTCGGGCCGGGCGAAGGTCAGCGCCATGCCGTCCTGCAACTGGTCGCGAAAGCCGTAGGCGCCGCTGGCCTGATAGAACCCGGCCCGCGCCCAGATGCGGCAGGCCAGCGTCTGATAGAGAAGCCAGCCGTTCAGGAGGATGTCCATCGCCCGGTCGGGCGAGGTGATCTGCACCGTGCCCAGCAGGTCGGTCCAGTGCTGTTTCACACCGGCCAGCACGGCATCGGCATCCGCCGCGCGAAAGCGCTGGATCAGCGCGCTGGCGGCGGCGTCGCTGTCGGCCTGCCCCAGAAGGAACGTGAGGTCCACCGTCTCGCCCGGGCGCAGCGTCAGGCGGCGCTGCAGGGCGGCGCAGGGGTCCAGCGCCGGTCCGGTGCGGCCGGACAGGGGTGCGGCACCGATTCCGGCGGGGGAATTCAAGGCGCGCCCAGGACCGATGACCTCGGCCCGGTCGGCGGTCAGGCTGCTGACCCCCGCGCCGAAATCGGCAAAGGCCACCCGGCCGGGAAAGGCGGTGCTGAAGCTGTTCTGCGCCAGGATCGCCCCGGTGGCCGGATCGGTGCGGGTGATGACGAACGGGGCCGAGGCCCCCCGCGACGTCCCCAGCACCCACTCGGCGTAGGCGGTGACCGACAGGCGGCGCGGCGCCGGCCCGGTGTTGCGCAGCCGCAGCCGGGTGATCTTGACCGGCGCATCCAGCGGCACGAACTGCACCATCCCGGCCGCGATGCCATGGGCGTCATGCTGAAACGTCGAATAGCCGAACCCGTGCCGCGCGACATAGCTGCCGGGGCCGCGGATCGGCAGGGCGGTCGGCGTCCAGACCCGGCCGGTGTCCAGATCGTGCAGGAAGATCGCCTCGCCGGCGGGGTCGGTGACCGGGTCGTTCGACCAGGGGGTCAGCTGGTTCTCGCGGCTGTTCTCCGCCCAGACATGGCCGCTGCCCTCGGCCGAGACCTGAAAGCCGAAGCCCGGGTTGGCGATGACATTGATCCAGGGCGCAGGCGTGGTCCGGCCATCCCGCAACACGGTGACGTATTCGCGCCCGCCTTCGGCAAAGCCGCCGGTGCCGTTGAAGAACTCCAGCTCCGGCAGGGCCGGGGTGTCCTGCAAAGGCGGCCGCGAAGACGGAGGCGGCGGCGAAGGCAAGGCTGCGGGCGCTGCCGGAGCCGGGGCCCGAGGCGGGACCTGCATCTGCCGGCCGACATCGCCCCGTCCGGCCACCAGGACGACCCGCGCCGCCGCCAGAAGCTGCGCCCGCGCCCCCGGAATCAGCAGATCGGCGCGCAGCGCGTGGATCGCTCCCTTGACCGGAGCATGGATCCCCGCCGCGCGCGGGCGTGACCGCGTGGCGCGCACCGCGCTGTCGATGGCGATCTGCAGGTCCTGCACATAGGATGACGAACGGTCGTTCAGGATCACCAGATCAACGGCCAGCTGGCGCATCTCCCAGTATTCATGCGCGCTGAGCACCTGATGCAGCACGGCGATTTCCTCGGCATCCTCGATCTGCAGCAGGACGATCGGCAGATCGCCCGAGATCCCTAGCGCCCAGAGCGCCGATTGCGGCGCCGCCCCGGCGGTGATCTGCGCCGCCGTTCCGCGCAGCCGGGGGTCCTGGCGCAGGATCATGCCGCCCAGCTGCTGGAAATCGGCGGCGTCGGCATGGGTGATGCCAAGGTGCCGGAGCTGCACCTGTCCTTGCGTCCAGGCCAGCGTGGCGGCGCGGGCAAAGGCGGACGGATCGCGGTGGCGGTCGACAAGGTCGAGCAGAGCGTCGGGCGACGCGGCGACCATCGTCCAGAAGGTGACCCGCGCCACCCCGCCGGGCGGGATGCTGACCCGGCGGCGGATTGAAAAGATCGGGTCCAGCACGGTGCCGACGGTGCCCGACAGGGCTGTGCCGATCATCACCGCCCGACCCGCGTCCCGTCCGCGCCCGATGAACCGGGCGCGGTCGGCCTCGATCTGGATCGGCGCGGTTTCCGTGCCCTCGATCACCGCGATATGAGCGGCCCAGACTTCCGGATCCTGCGGCGACCGGCGGCGGCGGGTGGCGATGATGACGCCCAGTTCGGGCAGGTAGTCGGTCACCACGAACATCTTGGAAAACGCCGGATGCGCCAGATCCGACGCGGGCGGCGCCAGCACCAGCTCGGCATAGGAGGTCACGTCGATCTCGCGCGCCCGCCTGCCGCTGTTGGTCAGGGTGACGCGGCGCGCCTCGGCATCGTCTTCGGCCGAGACGACAACCTCGGTCGTCGTGGTCAGCTTCTGCGCGCTGTGGGAAAACGCGGCGTGGTGTTCGCTAAAGACGGCGCGATGCCGGCCCGCTGCCGCGCGGATCGGCTGCACGGCAGGGGACCAGACCTCGCCCGACGCGGTGTCGCGCAAGAAGATGAAAGCGCCCGCAGCGGCGGCGGTCGGGTCTGCCCGCCAACGGGTGATCGCCAGATCGCGCCAGCGGCTGAAGCCTTCGCCGGCGGCCGTCAGCATCACGCCGTAATTGCCGTTCGACAGCAGATGCGCGGTCGGGGTGTCGCTGGCCGGGGCCTCGAAGATGCGCAGGGCGGGCGCGTCCATCGGCTCGACGGCGGCGACCAGAACCTCGGTCGCGCGCGGCGGGGCGCTGGCGACATCGCGCGGAATGCGTTCCTGCAGCAGCAGTTCCACCCCCCGGATCATCGGTTCGGCATGAAAGCGGTCGCGCAGGCGGCCGTCCTGCAGCGTGTTGGCGATGGCGGCGATCGTCATGCCCTGATGATGCGCCATGAAGCTGCGCACGATGGCATGGCCTTCGCCGTCCTGCAGACGTGCCGGGGTGAAATCGACCGCCTCGTAGAACCCGAACCGCCCCTCGGCCCCCAGCCTCGCCAGGGAGGCATAGTTCCGCACCGCCGCCACCGGGTCGATCATTGCCGCAAGGCCGGTGGCATAGGGCGCGATCACCCGGTTTTCCCCCAGTCCGCGCTTGAGCCCCAGACCCGGCACGCCGAAGTTGGAATACTGGTAGGTCATCTCCAGATCCCGCGCGTTGTAGGAGGATTCCGAGATGCCCCAGGGAATGCCGAGGCCGGCGGCATAGGTCTTCTGCCGCGCGACGATGGTCCGCGTCGTCTGTTCCAGCACCGACCCTGAGGGCGCCCGCATGACCAGCGAGGGCATGAGGTATTCGAACATGCTGCCCGACCAGGAAATCAGCGCCGACCCTGCGCCGATGGGCGTGGCCGGGCGGCCAAGGCGGAACCAGTGCCGGGTTTCCACATCGCCCTTGGCAATGGCGAACAGGCTGGCCAGCCGCGCCTCGGACGCCAGAAGGTCATAGCAACCGGGGTCCAGCCGGTTGGTGGCGACGGAAAAGCCGATGGACAGCAGCTTCTTGTCGGGATCGAGCAGGAAGCCGAAGTCCATCTCCAGCGCAAGGCTGCGCGACAGCGCCTCGACCTCGGCCGGAAGGACGGCTTCGGGCGGCCTTGCAAGGTCGGACAAGCGCGTGAGGTGACTGCAGTTCAGTCGCAGAGACCGCCGCCTCAGTTCGCCTTGGGCACTTGCAGCCCAAGGCGGATTGAGAACCGCTCATCCAATTTCGTGTAGAGCTGAGCAAAGTAGTGTTTATCTTCGGCAACATCGCCGAGGATCATCGAAACTTGCGACTGCAGTGCCTTCGCTAGGCCTTCGAGTGGACCGCGTAGCTCCAGCGCCTTCGGGTTCGCCTTGACGGCCTGCACTGCAGCTCGCGCAGCCCAGTCAGCCAACGCCAGATATTCCATCACCCGCTTCTGCTCGGTTTCATCTTGTTCGACCTGCAACTGCTGCAGGGCGCGCGATGTCCCGAAATGCTGCTTCAGAAGGCGACCAATAAGGCGGGGCCAGTCGTAGCCATCCTTTGTGTAGACCGGCAGAATCTGCGCAGCTGTAGACGTGCCCTGAATTGCTTGGGAGTGTGACAGGATGATCTGAATCAGTGCGCGAAGTCTGACCAGTTCGGCGGTTCCGATTGATTTCCCCTTGAGCGATTTGCAGCGCCCCTCAAAGGCAGTGACGGCATCCTGCATCTTTTTTGCTGTGGCCAATGACTGGGCATTGGTTGCGCGCACCTTGGGTTGCTCGTCGGCAAGCAGGTTGCGGCGTTCGGGGTCGGCAGGCACCACCGGTTCAGTTGTTCGGAAATCGATGGCGGCAAGGGCCTGAAGATCCTTGTCCTCCGCCGCACCAAGATCTGCGCTGACGAGTCCGATCAGTCGGTTCAGGCAGGCACTAAGCGTGTTGGCGGCGCTGTCCTGACGGCCATTCAGGAAACTGCCTGCAAGACCTCCCCTTGCATGGGCGAGGGTTCGCGCTCGGACGAATTCTTCATAGGAAAGGACTCGGTAACTCTGGGGTGCGGCATTTGCCGGTGCGAGAGCAGCGGTTTTGGGAAGCACTCCTTCAGCAGCTGCATCTTCTGCGATTTCAAGCGCCTCCAGCTGATTCAGCGCTTCAATCAGGATCAAATCCTCATTCATGGCTTCTGCAAAGGTATCGCTGAGTTGCCCTTTTCTTCCCCGCAGCGCCGGGAGTGTCGCAGCGGCGAGAATGTCCAGATCGGTGATTTGAACGGGTGCCGAAATCGTCGCATCCGAGAAGGAAATCAGAGCGGACTTCGGACGCACGCTATCGAGGTCCAGAGTCCAGCTGCGCTTGTCGGAACCAGCGATTTCGATTTCCGGTCCAATTGGAACTTCGTTCCGATCACGCAGCATCATCGAGACAGGAATACGGAGTGGACTGTGGCTGGGCCGTGACCACGAGAGCCGACCCGACTGAATCGTCAGCTCCCCACCATCCACGAACCTTCCCTGGTCCTGTGATGTCGTCGGCGTCAGGATCATGTCAGCGACCGAACTTGGCTGAATTGGCGCATCGCGATAGGCCGCGAGTCCGAGGGCTTCGAGGGCAGTGTCCCGATCGACGCGCTTGTAGATGCCAGCCTCAGCATTTCCGCGAGGGACCGATGGCCCCATAAGCGCTGGGAACGTACAGTTCATGCTACCTGAGACCACATGGTCCCAGGACCGGCCCTGAGCGACCAAAAGCTTCGCATGAACAAAGCGATTGCTGGCTGAGGGATCGACGTCGAAGATACCAATGCCCGAAAAGCGATCCAGTTCAGATTTCGGAAAGCCAGTCGTCGTGCTTTCGATCAACAAGTCGGTTGGCGGAGCACCGAGGGCGCTTCGTAGCCTTGCCAGACCCTCCAGCTTTGTGTCCCAATACGGTGAGACCACGATCAGGCGTTCAATCGGATCAGACCCGATTTGGCGCACAATCTGATCCAGAATAGTCATGTCGGGACGGTCCAGAAGAATGGCGATGTCATCGTCTGCGCCATTCTCGGTCGGAGGCGCCTCGATGGCATTTCGCAGCCAAGGCGCACGGCGCATCGCCCGCTGCAGCGCCGTGACGAACCAAGTGTCATCGACCGGGACATACCGCCGGATGTAGTTGATGGCTGCGGCAAAGTGGCGTGCATGATCAGGCACATCGGGATTGTAGATGATGTTGGCCACCAACTCCTTGTTGCCGCCAAGCCCCAATGCTGTGAGGTTGGCGGACCCGATCATCAACCTCCCCTTCTTTGGGCCGACCATCATGGTGATCTTTGGGTGAAATGCGCCGGGCGCATCGACCTTGATCAGGTGGTAGCTGCTGCCCGCAAACCTCGGCGGCCCGTATTCTGCGAAACTCTGGTTGGTCATTTGCCGATCCGCCAGAACGACAATGTTTCGGCACCCGGCCGCGCGCAGTTTCGGAAACGGCACATCTTCAAAGGCCTGAGCGCCAAATGCATAGGTGGTCATGAACGCCGAATAGAAGCCGCCTTCGGCAAACGCTTCGAAATATTTCATGGGGTGGCCAGCTCATTCCGGCCGAGGTCGGTCAAACCTTCGCTATCGACAAACTTGATATCCCGAAGGAAGCGCAGAGCCTGGTCCAGTCGCGGGCTACTGGGCGAAACACTGAAGTCGTCTCGGTACCGCAGAACGCCGTCTTCTGGCTCCATTAGGAAAGTATAGGCCTTCTGATTGCGGAATTTCCGCGATGCGACCCAGAGATGACGCTTCAGAATGCGGTCCCGGATGATCGCTTCGACCACGGATCCGGCACTTTCCGCAGATCGCGACTTCAGGAACTGGACCTCTGTCCTGAGCGATTGAAAGTGCTCTGCCGCGTTCAACGACGCGTCCATCAAATCTGTCATGTCAGACGCCTTGGCCAGCAAAGCAGCAATAAGAGAGACGGAAGCCCTGACCTGATCCTCTTGCTCCGTGGCATCGGACATCGCCGTTGCAGCGCGCTTCGCGGAGGCTGCGGCCCCATCGTCGGCCATCAGCGAGCCTGCATAAACCTGCCAGGACAGGTTGGACGGCGGATCAATAAGGCCTATCAACCGTCCCACCAGGGCATCGAGGGTAAGCCGCCGGGAAGGCGCTGTCTCCAGGAGGGATAGGGCAACCGACAGGATGTTTTCGTAGGCGAGCCTCATGAGGTCGCAGGCTTGATAGAGAGACCAGAGCGCTTGGACGCCTTCGGTCCCGGCTTCATCTGGTGTTGCGACCGGTTCGGCGCTGAACCACTCCCACTTGGCGTCCTCTGATCGAGGAATGCCCTTCCTAGCATCCGTCAACCGCAACAGCATCAGCATCGTCCGGCGCCTCGTCATGTCCGCTGAAGTGGGGGCATCAGCTTTTCCCAGCAAGATTTCTGCCAGGAGATGGTGCTCCTCACCGTCAGTTATGATCGCCGAGGGTTTGATCGGGGCCAGCCGATCCAGATCAAGAAGGGAAACTTGCCCAGCTTGGACAGCGGTCAGAAATACATCAGCGAGGTCACCAAGCTGGGAGCCGAACACCTCGGCCAGCCGAAGGGCGCGCATGGTGCAGACGGAAATCGGGTTCTGTTGATCGCCGAGGTGGATCAGCCCCATCTCGGACATCTGGGTTGCATAGATGCCGCCGAACGCACCACCCTTGTTTCTGAGGTAGCGTTTCGATTCCTCAGTCGCCGGGTCTGCGCCTATTGAAAAATCGACAATCGTACTTTCGGCGCTCTGACCTTCGATGGCCGATAGCTGCCGCTGAGCCCAATCTATTCCGGCAACGCCAAGTTCTGGATCGCCTCGACAACAGATCAGGGCAAACAGAGTTTCGCACCGACGCTGGAACACCCGAAATGCAGCTGGGTCAGTGTTGTGTTCGTTTCGCGCATAGACCTCAAGGATCCAAGGAAAGAACGAGTAGTAGCGATAGCGCAGAGTGATCGTGCTGATGCCGGGTAGGAGGGACTGGTAGATCGCCTCGATGGGGCGCTGCATTCCCAAAGGGTCCAGACCGCCATCCTGCCCAAGTTCAGTCCATTCGGGAAAACCCGATCCGAAATCCTTCATCGCCAACCCACCGCCTCAATGTACATGGGTCGATGATGGCGGTTCCGAGAATCGTGCGCAACTGCGAGTTGCTTGCCAGCGCCTGCGGATGCCCGCCACTGCGTGCTAGTGCAGTTTTTCTGTTGCGGTGTTGATGTGGCGTTGATGTAGACTTCAAGCGACAAAAGCCGAGCGTTTAGCTCGGCTTTGAAGTCTTTGATCTTACGTGTAATTTTGGTTGCGGGGACAGGATTTGAACCTGTGACCTTCAGGTTATGAGGCCCATCTCGACACCCGAAATAACGTTGTGATTTCAAATTGTTAGACGATTTTCAGGCTGGCAACGTCGGCGTTGTGTCGCACGGAACAGCCGCAAGCCGTTGGGACAGAACGGGAGTTTATATCAATCTGGCAAATGGCTATCGGACATTTTGGGTCGCAGCCCGGTTTTGTCTTGCGCTCGTTGTCTGAGTTCACGTTGAACGCCCGCACCTTGTTCGCTCTTCCCCCGCAACTCTACGATCCATTCCACGGCTGCTTTTTCAAGAGCGATCCGCGCCCGGACTTCGTTCTCTAGACGCTCAATCCGCTTGGTGGCGCGTTCACGAGCCTTCTGGTCGAGCTGAGATAGCCAAGGGAAAAGGCCGCCCACGGCGGCACCAGCAATCGCAGCACTTCCCGCGATGATCGCGGCCAAAATATTCGTATCCACGGCGAACCCTACCCGAGCAACTTTGCTTCAACCTGTGCCATGGCGTTCTGGTGGTCGGGCGACGGGAACAGGTGGCCATAGCGTTCCATGGTCATTTGAATAGACGAATGGCCCGCGAATGTCATGATTTCCTTGATCGAGAAGCCCTGCTCGATCCAGAGCGACACGGCGAAGTGCCGCAGGTCGTGCCAGCGCATCGTCACTTCCACCTTTTCCTGCAGCTTTCTGAACCGGTCCTGCGTGCGGGTGTGCTGCAGGATCCCGCCCTGCGGCGCAGGAAACACCAGCCCCAACTCGCTTTTCGGGCAGCGCAGTTTCCAGCGGCGCAGGGCGTTCAGGACCATGGGCCCGGCAGGGATATCGCGGAACCCTGCCCGCGATTTCGGCTCGCCCATCTGGTTGTAGGCGTCGGCGCGCTGGCGGATGTGAACGAAGCCCTTGTCGAAATCTACGTCCTGCCAGCGCAGGCCCCGCAGTTCTGACGCACGCAGGCCGCCCAGCGCCGACACGATCAGATGCGGTTTGAAATCCTCGTCTGCCGCCTCGATCAGGGCCCGGATCGCTTCCTTGGACGGCACCGGGGCCTTGTGCTCGATCCGGCTGGACTTGATCACCCGCACCCCTTGCGCGGCATTTGTGAACAACTGACCATTGTCGATGGCATGGTCGAGGATCAGCTTCAGCACCGAAAGCGCGCGGCGAGTCAGGTGTTCGGACCGGCCATTCAGCAGCAGCCGGTCTCGCAGTTCGTTGACATGGCGGCGGGTCAGTTGCGCGATCAGCTTGTCCCCGATCCCGACCTCGGGCGCGGTCAGGTGCAGCCGCACATAGTCGCTGTAACCGCGCAGCGTGGACCGCTCCATCCGCCGCCCGGTCTTGCAGCGCACCTCGCAATGGTCGAGCCAAGCCTTCGCGGCCTCGGCCACCGTCGTGCTGTCGCTGTCGGCCAGATAGGTATGGTTGGCCACCAGCGAGCGGACCTTGACCAGATAGACGTCGGCATCCTTGCGGCGCGGAAACAGCTTGGACCGTCGCTTACCCGCCTGGTCGGTGAAATCCACCTGCCACCGGACCAGGCCCGAGGGCAGCATGCGTTTGCGGATCGTGGCCATGATTTCCCTCCGTGACCGTAAGAAACGGGACCAGTTGTCAAAGCCCGTTAATTGGTGATATGAACCGTCTCACATGCACTTGCAATGGATTGTTGCGCGTGTAAAGCCCTTGTTCATGAACGGAGCCCTCATCAATGACAGCCAGCGAACGGAACGGCGCGGAAGTGCCCGAACCGCTCTTCCATGGCGACGCGGACGCTGTGGCGGCATCGGGGATGCCATTGCCCAGCCTGCGTGTCCTTCAAGCGGCCGGAGCCATTCAGGCACAGAAAACCCCCAAGGAACACGGCGGCTTCAGGCGGTTGTGGCGCGAGGAGGACGTGCTGATTGCTGCGATCGGTGCAGCGGTCAGCGAGCACTTCGCATGGAACATCCGGATCGTGGCAGAAGCGATGGCCAAGACAAAATCGGGCACATGGGCCGCCCTGACAGCCTCGATTGCCGGGACGATTTCACCCGAGGAGGGCGCGCTGATCCGATCTTCGCCAGACGACTGGCATCTCGACCTGATCGACAGGAAGTATCTGTTCCTGCGGGCGCCACCTCTGGTCGCCCTGCTTTTCCACGATGCACCGCCTCGGGAAACCAACCTGATCCTCGGCTGCGCAACATCCAAGGACACATTCCAGATGCTGCCGTGGCTGCTTGGCAGTCCGGAGGGTCGCGCCAAGCTGACGGCCATCACGTCACCGGCGCAGATCACGACCGCCGAACGAGCCTACAAGCTGGCCATGGCAACCCATGCCAACGCGCTGAGCACCGCCAGCATCAACATCAGCATGCAGGTTCGCGCCGCTTGGCGCCGCCTCCACGGACTTGACGCCCACTTCCTGCAGGACGCCCTGCGCTAGAAAGGAGACCCAGCCATGACCAAACACCCCGGCCCCGTCGAGAACCTTCAGCAGACCGCGACCGAGGTGACGCTCGGCGATGACCTCCTTCGCGGCGCGGACGA
>Ga0136707_1000103_pt1 | contig 15636 bp, 16 predicted proteins | sample 4C3metaG_FD_101397 | JGI IMG/M metagenome (GOLD analysis project Ga0136707, IMG submission 101397) | Freshwater bacterial and archeal communities from Indian Creek, Illinois, USA - 4C3 metaG | ecosystem: Environmental > Aquatic > Freshwater > Unclassified | place: USA: Indian Creek, Illinois...
CGCAGTAGAGGCCGACCATGGCCTGGCCCATGCGGAGCAACTCGCGCGGCCGCGGCAGGTTCTCGAGACGCGAGATGGTCGGCTGCGAACACAGCGCGGCAGCATCGGGCAGGCGGCCGAGGGCGAGTTTGAAGGCCGGGTCGTGGCGCAGGCTGGCGGCGTCGTTGGCGTCCTCGTGGCCGGCGGCGATCATCAGCATCCGGAAGCGCAGAATATCGGCCATGCTGTGGATGACACGCTCTGGCGCGCGCGGTTCATGGGATCATTGGAACGTCTCGTCATCGGTGTGGCAGTCGCATCGCCGACGCGCCAGCTTCTTCCAGTGGGAGGACCGCCGGACGCGGGAATGGCGCACAGGTTGAGATACCAGTCCTGCTGCCAGCGTGCGGTCCAGTTGAGCAGGAAGTCTACGGCTTCGGTGCCGTCAGGCACCACGGCGCTGTTTTGAGGGGAAATCGCGTTCATGTCGCTCCATCGCAGAAAAGAGAAACCCGCCGAAGTCAGCACTCTCCGGCGGGTTCCCCTGCGATGCGTCCGCGACTTGGACGCGGCCTATTTAGCCGTTCCTGAGCGCGTCCACAGCGAGGCGGTATCCTGTCGTCGGTGCTGATCTCGACTTGGAGCCATGGTCCGAAAACGAGGGGTGGTTGGTCAAAATTCAAATGGCTGTCGCGGAGACTTTACATGCTTCGTCCGACGATCCTCGACGGCGAGTAGCCTCCCAGCGCGCCCAGCACTGTCCTCTCGATGCTGGGCGCGCGAAACTCTTGGATATGCTGGCAACTCCCAGCATCCCAGCCATCCCAACTGGAAAGTGCAGTCCTCCTGTTGTGGGTAGTCTGGGTCATGACCCCCGGCAGGAGGTTGCCAATTCATCATGACGGGTAAATCCCAGTTGCCGTGGCTGGGATGTTGGGAAGCCGTTGTGTGCGCGTGGGTCTCAATCTCCCAGCCAGCCCAGTGGTCCCAGCAGGGGGAAGCGGTAGGGGTGCATGGGCCTAGACTCTGGGAGGTGATGCGGAGAGCCGAGAAATACCCACCGTCGTCGCCAGAGTCAGTCCAGAGTCCGCACGTTCGCCGAACTGCCATTCTGAGGCGTGAGATGACCAGTTCCAGCGATCCGTGGCCTTGAGCATCCGGAGGGGCTGCCTGCTCCGGCGAGGCAGCGTGAAGCCAAGGTTTCGCGCCGGTTTCACGCCTGACGCTTGATCCATGGGTGGTCACCGGATATGAAGGATGAACGGCACGCGGGCGTAGTTCAGAGGTAGAACGTCAGCTTCCCAAGCTGAATGTCGGGGGTTCGATTCCCCCCGCCCGCTCCATATCCTCGCTCAGGCTGGCGGACTGACCATCCGCCCCAGCGGCCAGCCACCCAGGATATGCACATGGAAATGCGGCACTTCCTGCCCGGAATGCAGCCCCATATTCGCCAGCAGCCGATAGCCTGTCGCCTCCAGACCCAGCGACTTCGCGACCAGGCTCACCGCCCGCCAGAAGCCTGCGATTTCCTCTGTCGTGGCGCCGGCGTGGAAATCGGCGGCGCTGACATAGGCACCCTTCGGGATCACCAGCACATGGCTCGGTGCCAGCGGGTTGATGTCGTGGAAGGCGAGGGCGAACTCGTCTTCATGCACGCGCTTGCAGGGAATTTCTCCACGCAGGATGCGTGCGAAGATGTTGGCGGGATCATAGGGGGGAAGGCCGGAGACGCTCATGGCGTGGTTTCTAGAGCGGATTCCAGCGCCGGCAAACCACCTTTCAGGCTTCCCGCATTTGGGCCAGGATACGCCGCGCCCGGATCAGGATGGGCTCATCCACCATCAGCCCATCCACGACGAAGGATCCCCGGCCCTCGCGTGCTGCCTCCTCGCCCGCTGCGATCTGCCGCCGCGCCAAATCAACTTCGGCGGCGCTGGGCGAGAAGCCCTCATTGAGGATCGCCACCAGCGAGGGGTGGATGCAACTCGCGCCCACCAGCCCGGCGCGCTTGGATCGTGCCACCAGGGCGCGGATCATCTCGGCGTCGCGATAATCCGCAACAGTGCCGAGCGTACCGAGCGGCGCCACGCCGGCCGCCACGGCGGCCAACACCATTTGCCGCTTGGCCATTACGATGATCTCATCATCCGCAGCCGCCCCGCATTCGGCGGCCAGGTCCTCGGCGCCGATCAGCAGGCCGGCTACGCGCGGCGAAGCGCGGGCGATCTCGTGCAGGGAGCGCATGGCCGCCGCCGTCTCCACCATGGGGATGATTCGCATCGCCCCGGCCAGCAATTCGGCGGCGAGTTGGACGTGGTCCGGCCCCAGCACCTTGGTCAGCAGTATGCCGTCCGCGCCGGCGGTCACCGCAGCCTCGATATCGCCGACCGCCAGGCGCAGCGGGCGGTTGACGCGCACCAGCACATCCGCGCCGCCCGAGCGCGCGATGGGGATGGCGGTGGCGAGCGCGGCGCGTGCCTCGGCCTTGCGCTCATGCGGGATGCTGTCCTCCAGGTCGAGCAGGATGGCATCGGCGCCGGAAGTTGCGGATTTCTCCACGAAGCGGGGCACATTCGCGGGCACATACAGCATCGAACGCCAGATGCGGGCCATCACTTCGTCTCTCCATCGAGTACGATCCGCGCGGCGCGCAGGCGAGCGAGTTCCGCCGGGCCCAGCAGCGGGCCCAGCAACGCGTCATTATCCTGGCCCAGCGCGGGTGCCGGGCTGCGCAGGATGCCCGGCGTGGCGGAAAGGCGCGGCACTTCGCCATGCATGGGCAGCCAGCCACCCGGCATTTCGGCGTCCGGCACTTCGATCAGTGCTTCGCGACCGGCGATGTAGTGGTCCTGTTCGAGCCCCGCCACATCCATGATGGGACCGATGGTCACGCCGTCGCGGTCGAACTGGGCCAGGGCCTCTTTCATGGTGAGGCGTGCCACGGCCTCGCCTACCACCGCGTCTATCTCCTCGACATGGCGGATGCGGTCGGAATTGGTGCGGAAGCGCGGATCCTCCACCAATTCGGGCCGGCCAATGCTTTTCATCAACTTCACGAAGATCGCCTGGGTCGAGCTGGAAAGCCCGACCCAGCCGCCATCCATGGTCTGGTAGGCGTTGCGCGGGGCGGTGTTGGTGCTGCGGCTGCCGGTGCGGGACTTTACCTTGCCGCTGATCCGGTAATTCGCCATTTGCGGCTCCAATACGGAAAAGATCGGCTCGAACAGGGAGATGTCCACCACCTGGCCCTGGCCGGTGCGCTCCGCATGGCGCAGCGCGATGAGGGTGGAGGCCGAGCCCATCAGCCCGGCATAGGCATCGGCCATGAACATGGGCGGCAGCACGGGCGGGCGGTCCTCATAGCCGTTGATAGCGGCGAAGCCGGAATAACCCTCCACCAGTGTGCCGAAGCCCGGCTTGTGTGCGAAAGGCCCGGTCTGCCCCCAGCCCGAGACGCGCACGATGACGAGGCGCGGGTTGATGGCGTGCAGCGTGGCGGGGGAAAGCCCCATCTCCTCCAGCACGCCGGGGCGGAAGCTCTCGACGAAGATGGCGGCGCTTTCCACCATGCGCTTCACCACCACGATGGCGTCCGTCTGGCGGAGGTCCAGGCAGATGCTGCGCTTGTTGCGGCACCAGGTCTTCCAGGAGGTCTCGACACCGCCGACCTTCCATGCGCGCAGGGAATCGCCGGCGGGTGGCTCCACCTTGATGACCTCGGCGCCCTGGTCGCTCAGCATCTTGGTGAGCATGTTGCCCGCGACGAGGCGCGAGAGATCCACCACGCGCAGGCCATCCAGCGCACCCTGGGCCGCTGCGTCGAATTCGCGCCGCGTGAGCATCTTTCCTGAATTTCCCCCCGGCCTTGCTTCCCCTCGACGCTATGGGTCAGCCTGCCGGGGGTCAATCAGGGTAACGGTGGTGCGGCGCCTGGACGAGTGATCAATCGGCCCGGATGCCGGTCTCGCGCACCAGGCGTCCCCAGCGTTCCACCTCGGCTTGCATGAAGCCGCGGGAGCGATCCGGGTCCCAGCCCAGCATATCGAAGCCGCCCTCCTCGGCGCGGCGGCGCATATCGGCGTCGCGCAGGCCGAGTTGAGTGGCACGGACGATCTCGGCCAGGACGGGGCGGGGCACGGCGCTGTTGGTGAGCATGGCGGTCCAGTTGGTCATTTCCAGCGCGGGTGTGCCCGCTTCCAGCACGGTGGGGATATCGGGGACCAGGCGGTGGCGCGTGGAGCTTGTCACGGCCAAGCCACGCAGCCGCCCGCCCTGGATCTGCGCCAGGCATTCCGGCAGGTTGGAGACCATGAAATCAAGGTTGCCGGCGACGAGGTCGGTCACGCCCGGCGCGCCGCCGCGATAGGGCACATGGGTGATGTTGGCGCCGGCCCCCGAGACGCGGCGGAACAATTCCAGCCCCAGATGCGGCGGCGAGCCATTGCCGGAGGTGCCGCCATTCAGCACGCGGACCCGCGATTGCGCGATGAGATCGGCCAGGTTGCGCGCCGGGTTGGAGGCATTCACCACCACGACCAATGGCAGGGAGCCGAGCACCGAGACCGGCACGAAATCACGCATCAGGTCATAGGGCGCGTTCGGGAAAAGGCTGACATTCACCGCATGGGTGAGCGTGATGGCGAGCAAGGTATGCCCGTCGGGCTGGGATTTGGCGGCGGCGTCGGCGCCGATCAACGCATTGCCCCCGGCGCGGTTCTCCACCACCACCGGCTTGTTCCAGATCTCGGAGAGCTTCTGCGCCACCAGCCGCGCCATGATGTCGGTCAGGCCGGCTGGGGTGAAGGGCACGATGTAGCGAACCGCGCGTTCCGGGAAGGTGGTTGCTGGCTGCGCCTGGGCGGCGAGGGGCATGAATGGCAGGCTCAGAGCCAGGCGGCGGCTGAAAGACACGAGCGGACCTCCAATGGGCGATCATCGCGCCCTTGGGGCGATTTTAGGCTTTGGCGGGGGTGGTTTGGCAAGCTGCGGCGCCTCTGTCGTAATGATCTGAAACCAGGAGCATCTGCCCGATGAGCGACGCCTTTCCCCTGCCCACCGCCAGCCCAGCCGAGCTGGGCCTGGACTCCGCCAAGCTCGACCTCATCTCGACCCGGATCGGGGCGGATATCGCGGCTGGGCATCACCCTGGGGCGCAGGTGGCGCTGGCGCGGCATGGCAAGCTGGCCTTCTTTCGCAGCTTCGGTGAGGCCCGGAAGGGTGTCGCGGCGAGCGATGCCTCGCTCTGGCTGCTGTATTCCAACACGAAGGTGATCACGGCCGCCGGGCTCTGGGCGCTGGCAGATGATGGCCGGCTGCGACTGACGGATCCCATCGCCCAGTACCTTCCGGGCTTTGAAGCGGGCGGCAAGGGGGCCATCACCTTCATCGAATTGCTGACCCATCAGGCGGGTTTTCCGAGCGCCGAGATTCCGTCGGCCGCCTGGGAGGATGCGGCAAAGCTGCGGGAACTGGTCTGCGGCTTCAAGCTGGAGTGGGAGCCGGGCAGCAGCGTGCGCTACCACCCCGCCGCCGCGCATTGGGTGGCGGCGGCGGTGATCCGCGCTGTCACGGGGGAAGATCACCGGACCTATCTGCGGCGCCGGATCATCGCGCCACTCGGCCTCGATACGGAGCTGTTCGTCGGCGTCCCCACCGAACTCCATCACCGTACGGCGGACATGCATGATGTGGACGGATCGGTGCGGATGCCGGAAGGCACGCCGGCCTTCCTGTCAGCGGGGATTCCGGGCGGGGGCGGCTATGGCACGGCGCGGGCGATGGTGGCCTTCTACCAGGCGCTGATCCAGGGCGGTGCGGTGGCGGGACGCCGGGTCATCTCGCCACGCATGGTCAGTTACGCAATCCGGAACTACACGGGCGACCGGCCGGATGAATATAACGGGATGCCGATGCATCGTGGCCTGGGGCCACATCTGCGCGGAGAGACAGCGGCCATTCGCGGGCTGGGGGATATCGCGCATCCCGGCACCTTCGGCCATGGCGGCGTCGGTTCCTCCTATTGCTGGGGGGACCCGGTTTCAGGCGTTTCCTTCGCCTTCCTCTCGAATACGCGACAGGCCGAGGAGGTCCATGGTCCGCGCATGGATGCCATCAGCAGCCTCGCGCATGCGGCGATTATTTCGTGAGCAGGCGGACCAGCCCGTCCAGCTGTTCCAGGTCCTTGTAGGATAGGATCACCTGTCCGCCACGCGCTCCGTGGCGGATGGTGACCTTGATGCCGAGATGGCCGGTGATCTGCCGTTCCAGCGCGCGGGTATCGGCGTCCGATGTGGGCTGCCGGGGGGCGGGCGGCACGTTCTTCGCGGCGGCCAGAGCTTCGGCCTGGCGAACATTCAGGCCGCGATCCACCACTTGCAGGGCAAGGCCCACAGGGTCCTTCGCGGTGAGCAGGGCGCGGGCATGGCCGGCCGTCAGCGCACCTTCGCGCAGCAGGTCCCGCACGCGCTCGGGCAGGTTGAGCAGGCGCAGCGTATTGGCGACATGCGGGCGGCTTTTGCCCACGGCACGGGCCAGGGCCTCCTGCGTCAGGCCGAATTGCTCGGTCAGCCGGCCATAGCCTTCGGCTTCTTCGAGGGGATTGAGGTCCTGCCGTTGGAGGTTTTCCACCAGGCCCGCCGCCATGGCCTCGCGGTCCGAGAATTCTCGGACCAGGGCCGGCACCTCATGCAGGCCAGCCGCCTGGGCGGCGCGCCAGCGGCGCTCACCACCGATGATCTCGTAGCGATTGGGCTTGGATCTGACGGGGCGCACCAGGATGGGCTGCAGCACGCCATGCTCGCGGATGGAGGCGGCGAGTTCGGCCAGGGCCGCTTCATCCATCGCCTCGCGCGGCTGGAAGGGGCCTGGCTCGATGGCACTGACCTGCAGGGTTCGCAGGCCTGGTGCGCTGGGGCTGACTGCGGCGGCATCGCCCAGCAGGGCGGAGAGGCCACGGCCGAGGGCGGGGGGCTTGGTCATGATGCGGCTTCCTCGGCCATCGGTGGATCGGGGGCAGCCATCCCCGGCGCGTCAATCAGGCGCTTTTTGCCAGTTCCCGCAGCCGCGCACGATGGCGGCGCAGGAATTCGGCGGCGAGCTTGGTGTAGGCTTCGGCCCCGGGCGAGCGCGGGTCGTAGAAGGTGACGGGCAGGCCGTGCGAGGGCGCCTCGGAGACGCGGACATTGCGCGGGATGACGGTGTCATACACCTGGGACTTGAAGAAGCCGCGAACATCCTGCGCCACGGCCTCGGCCAGGTTGTTCCGGCGGTCGAACATGGTCAGCACGATGCCTTCCAGCCGCAGCTCCGGATTGAAGCCCGCGCGGACGCGGTCCAGAGTCTGCATGATCTGCGAGACTCCTTCGAGCGCGTAGAACTCGGCCTGGAGAGGCACCATCACCGCCTCCGCCGCGACCAGGGCGTTGAGCGTGAGCAGGCTGAGGGATGGCGGGCAATCCAGCAGCACCCATTCGACGCCCTTAAGCGCGGCCGCGCCCTGCGTCAGCGCATCCCGCAGGCGGCTTTCGCGGCGCGCCAGATCCACCATCTCCAACTCGCCGCCGGCCAGGTTGGGGTCGGCCGGGACGATGGAGAGGTTGGGGATGGCGGTCGGGCGCAACACCTCGGCCAGGGGGCGGCCTTCGACCAGCATGGCGTAGCTGCCCGCCCCGCGCGCCGCGCGTGCGATGCCAAGCCCGGTCGAGGCGTTGCCCTGGGGGTCAAGGTCTATCAGCACCACGCGGTGCCGCGCGGCGAGGGCTGCGGCCAGGTTCACGGCCGTCGTGGTCTTGCCGACGCCGCCCTTCTGGTTGGCGAGGGCAAGGATTCGGAAGGTGGCGGGTTCAGGCACCGGCAGGGCGTATCTCGCTGAGGCGGAGGATGGTCGCTTGCGCGTCGGTGCGGCTTTCAAACCGCTCCGTCCGCATAAGCCAATGTGGTGCGGCTGCCGTCAACTCCGCTTCGGCATTTCGGCCCTTGGGAAATACGGCGACACCGCCTTCAGCCAGAATTCGCGCGGCATGGCCGAGCAAATCCGTCAGCGGTGCGAGCGCGCGAGCCGTCACCACATGGATCTTCGGCAGCGGCGCCGCTTCGATTCGCGAAGGATGCACGCGCACATGGCTCAGGCCCAGGGCGCGGGCCGCTTCCATCAGGAAGGCGGATTTGCGCCGGTCGGCCTCCACCAGGTGGGTCTCTTCCGCCCGGCCGATCGCGATGACGATGCCGGGCAGCCCGCCGCCCGAGCCGAGATCAGCGAGCGGGCCCGGAGGCAGCAGGGGCAGGATTTGCCAGGAATCCAGGATGTGGCGCTGCCAGATTTCGTCCTCCGGCGCATTGGCAATCAGGTTGATCCTTGCGTTCCAGCTGAGCAGGATGCGCAGGAATTCCCGCAGCCTGGCCGCTGTTTCACGTGAAACATCCAGGCTCGGCGCGTCAGGCTGTTTCACGTGAAACAGCCCGGCGAAGATGGACGGCCAGGGCCGCGATGGCGGCCGGCGTGATGCCCGGCAGGCGTCCGGCGCCGCCCAGGGTGGAGGGGCGGGCGCGTTGCAGCCGGCCCCGCATTTCATTCGAGAGGCCGGCGATCTCGGCGAAGTCCAGATCGGCCGGGATCGCGAGTGCTTCTTCGCGTTCCAGCATCGCACGCTCACCCTCCTGGCGGAGCAGGTAGGGGCCGTAGAGCGCTTCCGCTCCGACATGGGCGCGCACCCGCCTGGGCAGGTGCCGCAGCCATGGGAACAGGTCGTCAGCCGCGCTCGCCGACATGGCCGGCAGCGCGAGCGTGTCGAGCGCGCTGCGCCAGCGGCCATCCTGGTTCACGGCTACGCCCGCCGCCGCATAGGCCGCCGGCGTCGCGCCTTCGCTGCGCGCGCGGGACAGCGCATCCGTGACCTGCGCGGCAAATTCCTGATGCATCCTGGCCCTGACCGGGCCGACGCAGCCCCAGTCCATGCCCTTCTCTGTCAGGCGCATGCCTGCATTGTCGGCGCGAAGGCTAAGCCGGTACTCGGAGCGCGCCGTCAGCATGCGATAGGGCTCGCTCACGCCCTGCAAGGTGAGATCATCCACCAGCACGCCCAGATAGGCTTCAGCGCGGCTCAGCAGCGCCCGCGCAATGCCGCCGCCCGCCACATGCGCGGCATTCACCCCGGCCAGAAGGCCTTGCGCCGCGGCCTCCTCATAGCCCGTGGTGCCGTTGATCTGGCCGGCCAGGAACAGCCCGGGCAAGGCGTGGCATTCCAGGCTTGGCCGCAATGCGCGCGGGTCCACATAGTCATATTCGATGGCGTAGCCGGGCCGCAGGATCACCGCCTGCTCCAACCCCGGGATGCTGGCGATCATCGCGCGCTGCACATCTTCCGGCAGGCTGGTGGAGATGCCGTTGGGATAGACCGTCGGATCATCCAGGCCTTCCGGCTCCAGGAATATCTGGTGCCGCTCGCGTCCGGCGAAGCGCACCACCTTGTCCTCGACGGAGGGGCAGTAGCGTGGCCCCGCGCCCTCGATCCGCCCGCCATACACGGCCGAGAGATGCAGGCTGCCGCGAATGATCTCATGCGTGCGGGCCGTGGTGTGGGTGATGCCGCATTCCACCTGGCGATTGGTGATTCGCTCCGTCATCCAGGAGAGCGGCTCCGGCTCGGCATCGCCGGGCTGCATCTCCAGGCTGGCCCAGTTGATGGTGCGGCCATCGAGGCGCGGCGGCGTGCCGGTCTTGAGGCGGGCCAGCGGCAGGCCCAGTCGTTCCAGTGCCAGCGCCAGCCCGATGGCCGGCGCCTCGCCCACCCGCCCGGCCGGGATGCGCTGCTCGCCGATATGGATCACGCCGCGCAGGAAGGTGCCGGTGGTGATGACCAGCGCGCCGCAGGCGATGCGCCGCCCGCCGCCCGTGACCGCGCCTTGCAGCCGCCCCTGCTCGATCACGAGGTTCTCGGCTGACTCACCCAGGATGGTCAGGCCGGGCGTTTCCGCCAGCAAGCTCTGCACCGCCGCCCGGTAAAGCTGCCGGTCAACCTGCGCGCGCGGCCCGCGCACCGCCGGGCCCTTGCTGCGGTTGAGCAGCTTGAAATGGATGCCCGCAGCATCGGCCGCGCGGCCCATCAGCCCATCCAGCGCGTCCACTTCCCGCACCAGATGGCCCTTGCCGACGCCGCCAATGGCCGGGTTGCAGGACATCTCGCCGAGCTTCGCCGGGTCATGCGTCAGCAGCAGCGTGCGCGCGCCACAACGCGAGGCCGCCGCGGCCGCCTCGCAGCCAGCATGGCCGCCACCCACCACGATCACATCAAAGCGCAAATCCCACATGGCGCGGGCTATAGCAGCGCCCCGCCGCGAGCGCGATTCAAGGTTGCGTCATTTGCCGATGCAGAATTCGCCGAACACCACATCCAGCACCTGCTCCACATCCACTCGCCCGGTCAGCCGCCCGAGTGCCACGAGCGCACGGCGCAGCGCCTCTGCCCGCAATTCCGGCAGATTGGCCGATGGAAGGCGGCAGAGTTCCTCCACCGCCTCGCGCAGCGCTGCCCGATGTCTGGGGCGGGTCAGGACAGCGCCATCCGAACGCCCGGCCCGCGCTGCCGCCGCTGCCTCCAGCTGTCGGCGCAGGGTGTCCAGCCCTTCGCCCGTGCGGGCGGAGACGGCCAGCGCGTCGTCCATGCCGCCAGGGGCCAGGTCGGCCTTGTTCAACACCGCCAGCGCATCCGGGCCCCGCAGGGCCAGGGTGGCCGCATCGGGGGGCGCATCGGCGGCGAAGACGAGCAGTCGGAAATCCGCCGATTCCGCCCGCGCGAGCGCACGCCTGATGCCCTCCGCCTCAATCTCGTCCACCGCGTCGCGCAGGCCCGCCGTATCCGCCAGCGTCACCGGCACGCCCGCCAGGATCATCCGCACTTCCACCACATCCCGCGTGGTGCCCGCCCGCGCCGAGACGATGGCGGCCTCCCGCCCCGCCAGGGCGTTCAGCAGGGAGGATTTGCCCGCATTGGGCGCGCCGAGGATCGCGATGGTCAGACCTTCGCGCAGCTTCTCGCCCCGCTCGCCCTCCGCCAGGAAAGCTTCCATCTCGGCGCGCAGGATGGCCGCATCCGCTTCCACCCGCGCATCGAGATCGCCAGGCAGGTCCTCCTCCTCGAATTCGATGAAGGCTTCCTGCCGCGCCAACAGCTGCGTCAGCCGCTTCGCCCAGTCGCCATGCTGGCGGGCCAGCGCGCCCTCAGCTTGGTGAAGCGCCTGGCGCCGCTGGGCTTCGGTCTCGGCGGCGATGAGGTCGGCGATGCCCTCTGCCGCCGTCAAATCCATGCGGCCATGCACGAAGGCGCGCCGGGTGAATTCCCCGGGTTCCGCCGGACGCGCCCCCAGCGCCGCCAGCGCTTCCGCCACGGCGGCGGTCACGGCCGGCCCGCCATGCAGGTGCAGCTCCGCACTATCTTCGCCGGTGTAGCTGCCGGGTGCCGGGAACCACAGCACCAGCGCCCGGTCCAGCGGCACGCCCGCATGCCGCAACAGCCGCAGGCTGGCGCGGCGGGGGGGCGGCAGCCTGCCTGCCAGCGTCTCGATCAACCCGCCCACACCCGGCCCCGAAAGCCGCATCACGGCCACGGCCGAGCGGCCCGCGCCCGTGGCGAGAGCGAAGATGATGCTCACGTCTTGGCCGGCGCCACGTCCTTCTCGGTCAGCATCAAGCGCCGGGCGCGGCCGCCCTCGACCAGATGCGCCTGTAGCACCTCATCCACATCATCGCGCGTCCGCACCTGGTACCAGATGCCTTCGGGATAGATGACCAGCGCGGGTCCGAATTCGCAGCGATCCATGCAGCCCGCCTGGTTGATGCGGATGCCCTTCAGGCCCATCTCCTTTGCGCGCGCCTTCATGTAGTCGCGCAACGCCTCGCTGCCGGATGCCGCGCAGCTTCCGCGCCCGTGCCCCTCCGGCCGCCGGTTGCAGCAGACGAAGACATGCGCCTCGAAATAGCGCGGGGGGTCTGCCTCGGCCATACGGCCTCCTTTGAGCGATGCGTGATTCGGATCACATGTAGCAAGCACGCACACCAGTGGAAGGGAGGGGATGCTTGACGCCGACCCGCTCCGGGTGCTGCATCCCTGCCACCCGTGCAACATAGAGAAACATGCCGCAGATTTCGCTCCATACCCCGCTCGGTGAGGTCACCCTCTCGGAAGAGGATGGGGCGATCGTGGCCCTTGACTGGGGCCGCAGCAGCGAGCAGGAGGCGACGCCCCTCCTGCGCGAGGCGCGGGACCAACTGCATGACTATTTCGACGGCAGGCGGGCGCATTTCCAATTGCCGCTGGCGCCACACGGCACGCCCTATCAGCGCCGTGTCTGGTCCGCCCTGCGGGCCATTCCCGTCGGCGAAACCCGCAGCTATGCTGACATCGCGCGCGAGGTCGCCTCGCATCCCCGCGCCGTGGGTCAGGCCAATGGCCGCAACCCGATCCCGATCATTATTCCATGCCATCGCGTGGTCGCCGCCAATGGTGCCATTGGTGGTTACTCCGGCCTGGATGGCCCCGAGACGAAGCGCTATCTCCTCGCCCTGGAGGCGCGGACGCTCAATCTGCCATCCCCCCTCATCTGAACCAGGAAGACTCCCATGAACCACGCCATCCGCGTCCATGAATACGGCGGCCCCGAGAAGATGCTCTGGGAGGAGGTCCCCCTGCCGCACCCAAAGCCGGGCGAGGCGCTGATCCGCCAGAAGGCGGTGGGGCTGAATTACATTGACGTCTATTTCCGCACCGGCCTCTACAAGGCGCCTTCGCTGCCCTTCACCATCGGCATGGAAGGCGCGGGCATCGTCGAGGCGATCGGCGAAGGCGTGACCGAGGTCGCGGTGGGCGATCGCGTCGCCTATGCCTCCGGTCCGATGGGTGCTTATGCCGAGGCCCGGACCAACAAGGCCGACCGCCTGGTGAAGATCCCCGAGGGCATTGATTTCGAGCAGGCCGCCTCGATGATGCTCCAGGGCATGACGGCGCAGTACCTGCTCCGCAGCACCTATCGCGTGAAGGCAGGCGAGACGATCCTGATCCATGCGGCGGCCGGCGGCGTCGGCCTCATCATGGTGCAATGGGCGAAGTCGCTCGGCTGCACCGTCATCGGCACCGTCAGCACCGAAGCCAAGGCCGAGCTGGCCCGCGCCAATGGTTGCGACCATGTGGTGATCTCGGGCGAAGACCTGCCCGCGGCCGTCAAGCGCATCACCGGCGGCGCCATGCTGCCCGTGGTCTATGACAGCGTGGGCCGTGACACCTTCACCGCCTCGCTCGACTGCCTGGCGCCGCTCGGCATGATGGTCAGCTATGGCAATGCCTCGGGCCCCGTGCCGCCGATTGATATCGGTATCCTGGCCGCCAAGGGCTCGCTTTACCTGACGCGCCCCACACTGGGTTCCTACACCATGAAGCGCAGCGATTTGGAGCATGTCGCCGCCGAGCTGTTCCAGGTGGTGAGGTCCGGCGCGGTGAAGCTGCAGATCAACCAGCGCTATGCGCTGAGGGATGCGGCGCAGGCACATCGCGATCTGGAAGCCCGCAAGACCACGGGCAGCACGGTGCTGCTGCCCTGATAGGGACAGCTCGAAGGGCGTTTGGCCCTTCGAGCATCCGCTCAAGGCTCCAGGTAGTAGGTGTAGCGGTATTGCTCCAGCATGCCCAAGCCGGCCTGGAGCGAGCGGGAGGCCGCGTTGGCCGCCGCCACCTGGGCAAAGAGATGCGTTGCGCCCTGCGCTTCCGCCCAATGGGCAGCCGCGCCCAGCATGCGCTGCGCGAGGCCCCGCCGCCGCGCTTCTGGCCGCACCGCCAGGTCAAACACCCCGCAGAATGTGCCATCGCAGGTGGCGGACATGGCGGCGAGGGCCTCGCCATTCTCCCGCAGCACCAACCAGGCCGCCGGGATGGCGAGCAGCTTCACCGCCTCCAGCTTCTCGGCCCGTCGTGTGGCGGATTGGTATTCGACCGTGCCGATCACTTCCCGCCATTCGGCCGCAGGTTCGGTCAGGAATTCCACCGCCGCATCGGCCATCGCCACGGGCGCCACCGGGCCGCAGGTGACGAGGCTCTCATCCGCATCCTGCCAGCCCTGGGCGCGCAGATGGGCCGCCAGCCCGACAGGATCCAGCGGCGAGGAGCGAAAGCGCGGCCTGAGCCCCAGGCGCCGGTAATGCGTCGCGATGCGCGCCACGCGCTTCGGCAATTCGGCATCGGGCCTGGGGTCGAGCGAGGCGGCCGCATTGGCGCGGCCAGTGCCGCCCAGGAAGGCCTTCACCACGAAGGGGTCGTCATACAGCATCCGCGGTGCCGGCAGGGCGTTGAGCGTGGCCCGCTCCAGCGCGGCGATCACAGTCCGTCCCGCGCCAACTCTGCCATGGCATTCCGGTAGGTTCGGTCAAACAAGGCTTCCAACTCCGAATTCACGCCCCGCAGCCCTGCCGCGACGCGGCCCGTCCAGCCAACATATTCCACGCGGCGCGCATGGTTCCAGGAGGCTGGCGGCGCGGTGACGATGGCCCGCAGGTTGGAAATCTTGTCGGCCAGCTTCACCATCTTGGCGGCGGCGGATTTCTTCGGCGCCTGGGAAATCTGGAGTGCCTTGCGCGTCTCCTTCGCCAGGCTCTTGTCATCCGAGACCTCAGCGACGATGCCGGCCACTTCCGCCCCGAAGCGTGCGGCCAAGGCCTCCAACGTCACCGGCTCGGGGTTATTGTCGCCATCCTCGACCGTGTCATGCAGCAGGGCCGCAATGATGGCGGCCTCGGGCGCGTCATGCTCGGCGAGGATCTGCGCGACTTCCAGGGGATGGTTGATATAGGGCTCGGCCGCGCTACCTTTGCGGCGGTGCGTGGCATGCACGGCGGCCGCGAAACTCGCGGCCGCCAGGATTTTCCCGCTCAAGCCGGCCTGCCTGAGCCGGCGGATGTTCTGGGCATCACATCACTCCGGATATCACCTGAAGGATTGCCGGTTCGGCTGGGGCTGCGGCGTGGTGATGAAGCCGGTCGCGGCGCCCACCGCACCTCCCGTCAGGGCGCCGATCGCGGCGCCACGCCCGCCACCGGCGATCCCGCCAATGGCAGCGCCCGTGCCAGCGCCGATCAGGGCGCCGCCCGCGGTCCTTTGGCCTGGATCATTGGGGTTGGTGCAAGCACTCAGGGAGATGAGGGCACAGAGCCCAAGCACCGTCAGAACTGGTCGCATGATATATTTCCTTTCGTATTGCGATGCCCAAGCGTCGGAACGCGGTCGCAGGTTGGAGGCCCAACAGCGCGGCCCATTATCATCGGATCAATTTCCGCGATGATTTGCAACCGCACGGCGCAAGAACATCGAGCGAGCTACGGTCTGAGCGGGATTTTCATGGCCATGTCCCGCGCGCCCATTTGGCTGCGTGCAGCCGGCAAGGGCTTCCGAACAGCATGATGACGGGAAATGCGGTCTTTGGCATGGCCGGGCCATGTCCGTTCGGAGGCTGCCGCTTGGCGCGGCATGGGCGCTGCCGGCATGGGCCGGCAGCGCAGCCGCATCAGGTGTTCATCGCGTCGAAGAAATCCTGGTTCGTCTTGCTGTATTTCAGCTTGTCGGTCAGGAATTCCATCGCGTCCTGCGTGCCCATCGGGTTCAGGATGCGGCGCAGCACCCA
>Ga0136707_1000106_pt1 | contig 15405 bp, 16 predicted proteins | sample 4C3metaG_FD_101397 | JGI IMG/M metagenome (GOLD analysis project Ga0136707, IMG submission 101397) | Freshwater bacterial and archeal communities from Indian Creek, Illinois, USA - 4C3 metaG | ecosystem: Environmental > Aquatic > Freshwater > Unclassified | place: USA: Indian Creek, Illinois...
CCGATGACCGCGGGGCCGCATGGCCCCAAGGTCTGAATCGGCCAGCCAAGTTACCGCCGCCGATGACCGCGGGGCCGCATGGCCCCAAGGTCTGAATCGGCCAGCCAAGTTACCGCCGCCGATGACCGCGGGGCCGCATGGCCCCAAGGTCTGAATCGGCCAGCCACAAAGAGCCACGCCCATGAACGTCGCCCCTGCCATTCTTCCCTTTGCCGACCCCGGCGCCGGCTACCGTGCCCTCCAGCCCGAGATTGACGCCGCTGTCGCGCGCGCCCTGGCCTCGGGCTGGTACATCCTGGGCCGCGAGGGCGAGGCCTTCGAGGCCGAATTCGCCGCCTGGCTCGGCAACCAGGCGGGCGCGCCCAGCATGCATGCGGTGGGCTGCGCCAATGGCACGGATGCCATCATGCTCATTCTGCGCGGCATGGGCATTGGCGAGGGCAGCACGGTCGTCACCGTCAGCCATACGGCGGTTGCCACCGTCGCCGCCATCGAGATGGTGGGGGCGACGCCCCTGTTGCTCGACATTGACCCCGACACCTACACGATGGACCCGGACGAACTGGCCTCCGTCCTGGCCGACCCGCCGCCCGGCCTTCCGCCGATCCGTGCCGTGATCCCCGTGCATATCTATGGCCAGGCGGTGGACCTGCTGCCGATCAAGCAGGCCTGCGACGATGCGGGCGTCTTCCTCATCGAGGATTGCGCGCAATGCCACGGCGCGGGCCTGGGCGGCGCCAAGCTTGGCACCATCGGCCATGCGGCGGCGTTCAGTCTCTATCCCACCAAGAATCTCGGCGCGTTGGGCGATGGCGGCATCCTGGCCACGCCGGATGCCGAATTGGCGGCGCGGATCGCGGCGATCCGGCAATATGGCTGGAAGCAGCGCTACATCAGCGACCTTCCGGGCGTGAATTCGCGCCTGGACGAGGTGCAGGCCGCCATCCTGCGCGTGAAGCTCCAGCATCTGGACCGGCAGAATGACCGCCGGCGCGAGATCGCGGCCGCTTATGATGCGGCGCTGGCCGGCACGGCGCTGACCCCGCCGCATCGCCGGGGCGGGGCGCATCATGTCTTCCACCTCTATGTGCTACGCCACCCGCATCGCGACAGGCTGATGGCGGCCCTGAAGGCGCAGGGCATAGGCACCGGGATCCACTACCCCGTGCCGGTGCACGTCCAGCCCGCCTATGCCGGCCGCATCGCCCTCGGCCCGGCCAATTGCGCGGAGACCGCCCGTGCCGCGCATGAGGTCTTCAGCCTGCCGATGTATCCCGAGCTGGGCGATGCGGCCGTGGCGCGCGTCTGCGAAGCGCTGCGCCAACTCTGATCTCCGTGCCGATCCTGGCGCTGGCAGCACTGGCGGAGATCGCCGGCTGCTTCGCCGTCCGGTCCGTGCCGCGGTGATCCTGCCGGGTGCTGCGCGGCGAGTGTAACACGCTTGTCTCTGGCCAAGCCGGCTGGCCAGCATTAACTGCCCGCCATCCGAGCAGGGAGCCCGCCATGGATCGCCGTCACCTTTTTGTCTCCACCGCCACGCTTGCCCTTGCCGCGCAGCTGCCGGCCGTGGCGCAAACCCAGGCCCCGGCAGCCGGTACCACCCCCGCCGCCAATGTGATCTTCTTCCACCCCGACGGGTTCGGCGTGAACCATTGGGGCGCGGTTCGCATGGTGAAGCTCGGCCCCGACGGGCGCACGGAGTGGGATCGGCTGCCGCATAGCGCCGTCTATCTGGGCCACATGAAGGATGGGTTGACCGGCACCTCGCATGGTGGCGCTACCATCCATGCCTTTGGCGTGCGCGTGCAGGCCGACAGCTTCGGCATGGATGGCAGCACGGCCATCCGCAGCCTCTCTGGCTTCGAGGGCTCGATTGCGAAGGAGGCGCTCTCACGCGGCAAATGGGTGGGCCTGGTGAATTCAGGTGCGGCCTATGAGCCGGGTACGGCGGCCTTCGTTGCCAGCACCATTCGCCGCAACAGCCTGGCCGAGATCACCGATCTCGTCACTCGCTCGGGCGTGCAGGTGCATCTGGCGGGCGGCGAGCGCTGGTATCTGCCGCGCGGCACCCAGGGCCGCCATGGCGAGGGCGCGCGCGAGGATGGGCTGAACCTGATCGAGCGGCTGCGCGGCCAGGGATACACGGTGGTCTTCACCAGGGAGGAACTGGCCGCGGTGCCGGCCGGGACCAGCAAGCTCTGGGGCATCTTCGCCCATGACCACACCTTCCACGACCGCAACGAGGAGACGCTGGCGCGCGAGAACCTGCCGCACTACCTCGCCACCGCCCCAAGCATCGCCGAGATGAGCGAGGCGGCACTGGCCATCCTGGCCCGTGCGCCGGATGGCTTCCTGCTCGTTGCCGAGGAGGAAGGCACCGATAATTTCGGCAATGTGAACAACGCGCCGGGCTCCATCGAGGCCGGCACCCGCGCCGATGCCGCCATCGGGGTATTCCGCCGCTTCGTCGCCGCCCACCCGCAGACGCTGATGCTCACCACCTGCGATTCGGATGCCGGCGGGATGCAGGTGATCGGGCCGGGGCGCCAGCAGCAGATCCTGCGCGAGGGCGTGAACCTGCCAGAGCGCGACCGCAACGGCGCGCCACTGGATGGCCAGGCGGGCACCGGCACAACTGCCTGGCTCTCGGCGCCGGACCGCGCCGGGATGCGGCACCCCTTCGCCATCGCCTGGTCCACGCTCACCGATGTTTCGGGCGGCATCCTCGTGCGCGGCGTGGGGCGCAATGCGGAACTCATCAGCCAGGCCGGCACAATGGATAATGTGGATATCTACCGCATCATGTACCGCACTTTGTTCGGGCGTGAGGCTGCCTGAGGGGGTTTGTGTTGAACATCTGCGCCTGGGCCGGCCACCTCCCGGCCATCCACGTCACCGAGCAGGCCGCGGCCGAGATGCGGGAATGGCAGGAGGCCAGGCTCATCGCGGGCCTCGGCATCGAGGGCGACCGATACGCCACGGGCCGCGGCACCTACAGCAAGAAGCCGCAGCCTGAGCGCCAGGTGACGCTGATCGAGATCGAGACGCTGCAAGCCATCCAACGCGACCATCAGATCGAACTTCCGCCGCAACGCATCCCGCTCTAGAGCATCATCCGATCAAACGGAATCGTTTGATCGGATAAAGATGCTCGTAATTCAATGATTTAGAGCTTTTTCCGTGAGCCCTTCCGAACGGAAAATGCTCTAATCCTCGGTCTCAAGCCGCTCGATATCCTCATCCGAGAGGCCGAAATGATGCCCCACCTCGTGCACGAGCACGTTGCGGACCAGGCGGAACAGGTCCTCGCCCGTCTCGATCCATTCCAGCAGGATGGGCTCGCGATAGAGCAGGATGGTGTCGGGCTCGGCCGGCGTGTCCATCGTGGATTTGTGCGTGAGCGGCGTGCCCCGGTAAAGCCCGGTCAATTCCCAGGGGCTTTCCAGGCCAAGCTCGGTCACGATCTCGTCCTCCGGGACCTCTTCCACGATGATGGCGGTGCCGCGCACCATGTCCCGCAGGGGCTGGGGGATTGCGGCGAGCGCATCCTCGGCCATCTCCATCAGGTCTTCGAGGCTGGGGGGTGTTGTTGGGCGCATGGGCCGTTCTGCCACGCCGAAAAGGGAAAGGGGAGAGGCGCATGATCGAGGTCCTGAATGATGCCGCACGCGCGGCGCTGCCGGATGAACTGCCCGAATGGCGGGTGATGCCGGAGCGTGATGCACTGCATCGGCAATTCCGCTTCCGGGATTTCAACCAGGCCTGGGGCTTCATGTGCCGCGTGGCGCTGCTGGCGGAAGCGCAGGACCATCATCCGGAATGGTCCAACGTCTATAACCGGCTGGACATCACGCTCACCACGCATGATGCGGGCGGGCTTTCCGCGCGGGATGTGAAGCTGGCCCGCGCTATAGACGCGCTGTGACCACCCCCTGGCCCCCGCCCGCAGCCGCACCGCGCTTCGGTACCCTCGCCGCCACCCGGCTGGCCGCCGTGGGCGATCCGGCTGGATTGGATACCTTCCGTTGCCGAAAAGGCTTCTCCCGCGCAGCATGCGCGCTGGAGGAGTAACACATGCTCAGATACCTGATCCCGCTCGCCCTTCTCGCCGGCACCGCCGCCGCCCAGGGGCAGCAACCCATGGCGGGCGAGGGGCTGCGCGTCGCGCGGCAATGGTGCGCCAGCTGCCACATCGTCTCGCGCGACATGCCACCCCTCGCGACCGATGTGGCGCCGACCTTTCCGGGCATCGCGGCGCGCCCCACGACGACGGAAACCGGCCTGCGCGTCTTCCTGCAAACCCCGCACGCCAACATGCCGAACTGGCAACTCAGCCAGACGGAACTGGATGTCCTGGTCGCGCATATCCTCTCGCTGGGCCGATGATCCTCTACATTGCGCCGGGCAGCCCCTTCGCTCGCATCCTTCGCATCCTCTCGCGCGAGCGCGGCGGGCTTCTCACCGAGGTCGAGACGCCGCTGCGCGACCCCGCCGCGCCGCAACTGGCGCATAACCCGGCCGGGCGCGTGCCCGCGCTGCTGGATGGCGGGACGCTGGTTTGCGAGACGCCGCTGATCCTGGCGCGGCTGGGCTGGCTGCCGACGGAGGCCGCCGCTCTTTCGCGCCTCGGCCAGGCGCTCGCATTCATGGACGGCATCGCGGCCTGGAATCGCGACCTCAGGCGGCCGGAGCACGAACGCTCGCCCGGCTTCCAGGCGCTGGAGCGGCTGCGGGCCAATCGCATCCTGGATGCGCTCGACCTCGCGGCCCACGCGCCGTACTCCGTGGAGGCCATCGCGCTGGCCTGCGGGCTTGGATATTGCGACCGCCGGCATATGGTTTTCGGCTGGCGGGAGGGGCGCCAGGCGCTCGCGTCATGGTATGAATCCATGATGGCTCGGCCCGCCTTCGCCGAGACGATCCCACCCGTTTCCGGAATTTGACCATGCAGAATAGTGAGCCCGTCTGGCGCCTTGTGGATGAAAAGGCGCAGCCCGCGATCGAGCTGAGCGACCGCGTCTGGGGCATGCCCGAACTCGCCTATGGCGAACACAAATCCGCCGCCGAACACACCGCCTATCTGAACGCCGAAGGCTTCCGCGTGACCGAGCGCCTGGCCGGCATCCCGACCGCCATGATGGGCGAAGCGGGCGAGGGCGGCCCCGTCATCGCCATCCTGGGCGAGTTCGACGCGCTGCCGGGCCTGTCCAACGAGGCGGGCGCCACCACGCACAGCCCCGTGCCGGGCGATGGCAATGGCCATGGCTGCGGCCACAACCTGCTGGGCGCGGCCTCGCTGCTGGCCGCGACCGCGGTGAAGGACTACCTGAAGGCCAACGGCATGAAGGGGCGCGTGCGCTATTACGGCTGCCCGGCCGAGGAAGGCGGCGCCGCCAAGGGCTTCATGGCCCGCGCCGGCCTGTTCGACGATGTGGACATCGCCATCTCCTGGCATCCCGGCAGCTTCGCCAGCGTGAATGAGCCGTTGTCGCTCGCCAATACGCGCATTGATTTCACCTTCCATGGCCGCGCGAGCCATGCCGCCGCCTCGCCGCATCTGGGCCGCAGCGCGCTGGACGCGGTCGAGCTCATGTCGGTCGGCGTGAACTACCTGCGCGAGCACATCCCCTCCGAGAGCCGCATCCACTACGCCTATCTCGATGCCGGCGGTGTGGCACCCAATGTGGTGCAGGCGAAAGCAAAGGTGCGCTACCTGATTCGCGCCGCCGATGTGAAGGACCTCAACAGCCTGGTCGCACGCGTTCGCAAGATCGCCGACGGCGCGGCGTTGATGACGGAAACCCGCGTGGAAACGCAGGTGATCTCAGCCGTCTCCAACCTGCTCGGCAATACGCCGCTGGAGAAGCTGATGCAGGACAGCCTGGACCGTCTCGGCCCGCCACCCTTCGACGCCGAGGACCGCAAGCGCGCCGCCGAATTCCAGGCGACCCTGTCGGAGGAGGATATCGCCTCCGCCTTCCGCAAGGTGGGCATGCCGCGCACCGACAACCCGCTGCCCGACAGCATCGTGCCGCTGGATTCCAGGCGCGCGCCGATGATCGGCAGCACGGATGTGGGCGATGTCTCCTGGGTGGTGCCCACGGTGCAGGCGCGGGGTGCGACGCACGCCATCGGCACGCCGCTGCATTCCTGGCAGGCGACGGCGCAGGGCAAGCTGCCGCACGCGCATAAGGGCATGGTGCATGTGGCCAAGGTGATGGCGGGCACGGCGGTGGATGCGCTGCTGAAGCCCGAGATCATCGCCGCCGCCAAGGCCGATCACGCGGCGCGGGCGGGCGGCGCTTATGTCAGCCCGCTGCCGGCCGATGCGGTGCCGCCGATCGGCATGTCGCTGGCCGCCCGATGCGCCTGATCCGGGACGCGGCAGAGCTTCGCTCCGCCACCCAGGGCTGGCGGAGCGGGGGCGATCGCATCGCCCTCGTTCCCACCATGGGCTACCTGCATGCGGGGCACCTGGCGCTGGTGGCGCGCGCGCGGCAACTCGCCCCGCGCGTGATCACCACGATCTTCGTCAACCCGACGCAATTCGCGCCGCATGAGGATCTGGGCCGCTACCCGCGCGACGAGGCGGGCGATATCGCCAAGCTCGAAGCCGCGGGGTGCGACCTGCTCTTCGCGCCGGGTGTCGAGACAGTCTATCCGCCCGGCTTCGCCACCAGCATTACCATGCGCGGCCCGGCCGAAGGGCTGGAGGGCACGCACCGGCCGCAGATGTTCGCGGGCGTCGCCCTGGTCTGCACCCGGCTATTCGGGCTTTGCGCCGCCGATGTCGCGGTGTTCGGCGAGAAGGACTGGCAGCAGGTGATGGTGGTCCGGCAGGTGGTGCGCGACCTTGCCTTGCCGCTGACCATCGAGACCGTTCCCACCATTCGCGCGCCGGATGGCCTCGCTCTCTCCTCGCGCAATGCCTATCTCGGCGCGGCGGAGCGGCAGCAGGCCACGGCGATGCACGCGGCCCTGCAACATGTGGTGGAGCGGTTGCGGGCAGGCGCCGCGGCGGCAGAAGCCTGCGCGGAGGCCGAGGCCCGGTTGCATGCGGCGGGCTTCCGCCAGGTGGATTACGTGGCCCTGCGCCGCAGCAGCGACTTCGCCGGGATGAGCCGCCTGGATGAGCCGGGGCGAGTGCTGGGCGCGGCCTGGCTTGGCCAGGTGCGGCTGATTGACAATCTTCCCGCCTGATCGCGCCGGGACCAATTCAGGCACTTGTTGCTCCGGCGGCGTGCCGCCTGGTGCCATCGGTGATCCGGCTGGTCGGCGCGAGGTCGGTGCGCGGGTTGAAGGGCAGTCGTGAGGTCATGAAGGGGCCGGCGCATCGGCGCCGATGCGCCGGCCCCGCCACGATTCTCGACCACGACGCCGGCGCCCGGCCAGGACACGGCCCGGAATCTCCACCGCGCCGCCAGGGGCATCGGGTGAAGCCTCCCGATCTTTCGCGGGAGATTGCGACCTATAGCGAGGCTTCGGCAAGGCGCTTGCGGGCGAGGGCGATCACCGCCGCGGCTTCGCGTGTCAGGGCAAATTTCGACAGGTCTTCCGGGCGGACCCAGGCGATGTTGCTCACGTCATCGCCCGCGACCGCATCGCCCGCGACCCATTCGGCGCAGTAATCCACGATGGTGTAGTGGAAGCGGATCTCTCCCGCGTCATCGCGTGTCACGGAATCGATCACATCGGCCAGCAGCAGCGGGCCGACGGTGATGCCGGTCTCCTCCAGCAATTCGCGCCGTGCCGCCTCCTGCGCGCCCTCGCCGACATGCTGCGCGCCACCGGGCAGCGACCAGGAGCCGGTGCGCGGTGCCTTGCCGCGCCGTACCAGCAGCACCTCCTCGCCCCGGAAGACGATCACGCCGATGCCGATCCAGGGCCGGTCGGGGTATTCGCGCCCCGTCATGAAACGACGAGGTCTTCCAGGCGCGGGATCATGGCCTTCTCCTTCCACAGGCCGAGCTGGAAGGCCCAGCCCTGGAAGCGCGCCTGCAATTGCCGCGCCTCCTCCCCGCCCGAAGCGGCCAGACGGACCCAGAACAACTCGCCATCGCGGTGGGGCGAGACGGTGATGGTGACGTCATCGGTAAAGTGGAAGCGCGCCTCACCCAGGGCCTCGCCAGGGGCGGCGGTGCGGACTTCCACGAAGCTCAGCATGTCGAAGGCGCGGCCGACCTCATCCAGCGCGATCCGGTCGGCCACCGGCGCATCCTGGGGCGTGATGATGTCGAGCGGCGCATCCACCTCGCCCGCCCTGGCCAGGACCAGCGGCGGCTGGCCGGTGCGGGCGATTTCGACGCGGCGCAGCCGGGCGGGCGCCAGGGTTGCGAGATCCCGATTGAGCCAGAGAGACGGGTCGGCATCGGCGCCAAGGCGGCCTTCGGCCAGCCAGGCGCGGGCCTCGCCGGGGCGGCGGACATAGATGCTCTCGGGGAGGTTGCCCCGGCTCCGCACCCGGCGGCGGCCGAGCACGATTTCGGCCACCACGCCCCCCGCCGCATCCAGCACGCGCAGCAGCGTGGCCGTGCTGCCGGCTGCGGCAGGGTCCTCGACGCCGAGGCGCGGCCAGAGCGCGGGGTCGGCGCTGCGTTCCTCCATCAGGCGCAATTCGGTGAGGCCGGTGAGCAGCTCTCGCACGCGCTCGGGCCGGGCCGGGTAGCCTTGCTGCTCGGCGATGGCCCAGGCATCGCCCTGGCGGATCAGCGTGGTGCCCTGCTGGCCGCGCCGCAGCTCGATCCGGCTGGCCGGGATGAGGCGGGGGGCCAGGCCTGGAAAGGCGAGCGTGCCAGGCGTGATCTGCCCCCGGCTCTCGCCTTCGGGGCGCACCAGGAAGGCGGCGCCGAGGCTCGCCACCGCGGCGCCACCCAGCACCGCAAGGCCGCGCTTGCCGATCATGCGCGGGCCCTGGCGCGGCGGCGAGAGCGCAACACGCCGATGCCCACCGCGAAGATGGTCAGCAGCACCGGCACGAAGGCGATGTTGAAGAGGCGCAGCCAGGTCTCCAGCGTCTCGATGTCGCGGCGCAGTTCCAACTGCACCGCGCGCAGTTGGCGGCGGGTATTGGCGATTTCCTCACGCGCGCGGTCGATTTCGGCGCGCTGTTCGGCGGTGATCACCGTCTGGTTGGTGTTGCGCGCGCCTTCTCCTGCGGTGCCCTGGCGGAGTTCGCGCAGGCGGCGTTCGGTGGCTTGCAGCCGTTCGGTCAGTTGCTGCTCGCTCTGGCGGAACTGGGCATCGGCCTGGCGGCGGATATCCTCCACCAATTCGAAGGGTCGCTGGGATTCGCCGCGTGAACGCAGGCTGATCATGGCATCCGAGCCCGCCAGCGTATCGGCGATATTCACGACGAAGCTGCCATTGCCCGAGAAGGGGGTGGCGACGGGCTGGCCGAAGAATTCCTGCACGCGCACCCAGAAGCGGTCCTCCAGTATGTCACTGTCATGCGCCACCACGATATTCGCGGGGCCGTTGCTGCGCGCCAGATGGGCGGGGAAATCGGCCGCCCGTTCCACACCCTCGGCGGGTGCTGGCGCGCCCTCCTGGAAGGCGCTGCGGAGGTTGCCGCGAATCCGCGCGGCGATGACGCGGCGCTCACCATCGGCCCGGAAATCGGCCAGGATGCGCGTGGGCGAGGGGTCATTGCGTACCTTGGCCGCATCCACCACCATGGATTGCGGCGAGCTGGTCAGCAGCGGAATGAACTCGATGCCGGCATTGGGGCGCGGCGCGAGATACCCGGCCGAAGCCACCGTCACCTGCTCGATCAGCGCGGTCGCCACCTCCTGGCGATTCACGCTGTCACCCTGGAGGTTGAACCAGGCGATATAATCCACCGCCTGCACGCGCTCAGTCGGTGCGGCCCGCACGCGCCAGGCGCCGCGCAGATCCACCACGACGCGATCCGCCGGCGCCTCGATGCCCCAGGCTTCCAGCAGGCGCGGCAGGACGGAGGCGGTGTTGGCCGGCGCGCGCCCGCCCAAACCTGAAGGACCGGGGGCGGGGCGCGAGGCCTGCATCTCGCTATGCGGGTCAATCATCAGGAAAAGCTTGCCGCCGCGCATGACGAACTGGTCCACCGCGTATTGCGCGGCCTCCGGGAGGTCCTGCGGGTGGGCCAGCAGCAGCATCTGCACCTCGGTCGGGATCACCTGCACGTCGAAGGCGATGTCCTGCACGGTGAAGCTCTCGCGCAGTTGGCGCATCACCACCTGGGGCTGCGCCAGGGCGGGCTGGCGCAGCATCATGGCGCGCGGGTCGCCATTGAGCGGCAAAGGCGACATGACGCCCAGCACCGGCCTGGTGGGGTTGGACAGCTCGAAGATCAGCCGCGTCAGATCGGCTTCCAGGAAGCGTTCGCGCTCCGGCTGGAAGAAGGGGATGGTGCGTTCCTCATCCAGTTGGTTGCTGGCGGCGAGGCCGAAATAGACCTGCTCGCCCCCCTGATCGAGCGGCACGCCCTGCATGCCCAGCGCGATGGCGCGGTCCTCCACATCGGAGAAGGGCTCGGGGTCGAAGATCTCCAGCCGCAGCTTGCCGGCCGAGGTTGCGACATATTCGCGCAGCATCTCCCGCACGCGCTCGGCATAGGCGCCGAATTGCGGAGCCTCGGCGCCCAGCTTGCGGGAATAGAACAGCCGCAGCGTGATCGGGTCCTGCAAGCCGCCCAGCACCTGCCGCGTGCCGGGGGAGAGGGTGTAGAGCTGGTTCTGGGTCAGATCGACGCGGGCCGCGCCCAGCAGCCGGTCGGCCAGCATGTTCACGCCCAGCGCCAGCAGCAGGGCCGCCAGGACGCCAAGGGCCGAGAAGGTGAGGCGACGATTCCGCATGGCCTCAATCCGCCTTCTTGTGTTCGAGGATGACGGCATTCACGAAAAGCCAGAAGCCGATGAAGCTGGCGAAGAAGATGAAGTCCTTCGCCGAGATCACGCCACGGGTGAAGCCGTTGATCCGCTCGGAGACGCTCACCGCGCGGGCCAGTTCGGCCAATGCCGGCAGCTTGGATGAGAGGAACTCCGTCACCACCGGGGAGCCGGCGGCGGCAAAGAGGAAACACACCGCCACGGCCAGCACGAAGGCGATGACCTGGTTGCGCGTGACGGCCGAGATGGCCGAGCCGATGGCGAGATAGGCGCCCGCCACCAGCAGGCAGCCGAGATAGCCGGTGAGGATGACGCCGTTATCCGGCTCGCCCAGCAGGTTCACGGTCAGCACCAGCGGGAAGGTCAGCAGCAGGGCCACGGCGCAGAAGGCCCAGGCGGCGAGGAATTTTCCCACCACCGCCTGGGCCGCCGTGATCGGCAGGGTCAGCAGCAATTCGATGGTGCCCAGTCGGCGCTCCTCGGCCCAGAGGCGCATGGTCAGGGCGGGGACGAGGAACAGGAACAGCCAGGGGATGAAGCTGAAGAAGGGGATCAGATCCGCCTGGCCACGCCCGAAAAACCCGCCCAGCGTGAAGGTCAGCGCGCCGGAGAGCACCAGGAAGATCACGATGAAGACGGTGGCCACGGGTGTTGCGAAATAGGCGGAGAATTCGCGCCGGGCGACGGTGAGGGCGGGGCTCATGCGCCTGCTCCCAAGGTCAGGGAGCGGAACACTTCCTCCATGCTGCGCCCATCGGCCACGAGTGCGGCGGGGGTCGCATCGGCCAGCACCCGGCCCTGCGCGATGACGATGACGCGCGTGCAGATGGCGGCCACCTCCTCCAGGATATGGGTCGAGATGATGATCGCCTTCTCGGGCGCCATGGCGCGGATCAATTCGCGCACCTCATGCTTCTGGTTGGGGTCCAGGCCATCGGTCGGCTCGTCCAGCACGAGGACCGGGGGCGAGTGCAGCAGCGCCTGGGCGAGCCCGACGCGGCGCTTGAAACCCTTGGAGAGGGTCTCGATGGGTTGCAGCCGCACGCCTTCCAGTTGGGTCAGCGCCATGGCGTGATCCACGCGGGCGCGGCCCTCGGCGCCGGAAAAGCCGCGGATGCGGGCGCAGAAGGCCAGGAAATCGGCGACGCTCATTTCGGGATAGGTGGGCGCGCCCTCGGGCAGGAAGCCGAGTTGGCGCTTGGCCGCCACGGGGCGCTGCACCACATCCTCGCCGCAGATGCGCGCCGTGCCTTCGCTGGGCAGCATGAAGCCGGCCAGCATTCGCATGGTGGTGGATTTGCCGGCGCCATTGGGGCCGAGGAAGCCCACCACCTCGCCGCGCTGGACGGAAAAGCTCACATCATCCACGGCGGTGAAACCGCCGAAGCGCTTGGTCAGGCCTTCGATTTCGATCAGCCCATCCTTTTGATTTGACGCGGTCAAGCGATGGTCTCCCGGTTCGGCAGCCGATTTAAAAAACCTGGCAGGGAATTCAAGTCACCCGGCGGCCAGGAGCGCCACGGTGCCCTCCTTGTCAAACAGCCGCAGAAGCTGGCGCGCCGCAACCCCGCGCGGGGAGGACAGATGCGGGTCGATCGTCAGCAGCACCTCGGCATCCCCTGCTGCCGTCTCGATCAGCGCATTCTGGCGGATGGCGGCGCGTTGGGCGCTGGCCTCATCCTCGCTGCGCAGGCCCAGGCGGAATTGCGCCTGGCCGGCCTGGCGGGTGCCCAGCGCCTCGCCGCCACCTCTCAGCCGAAGGTCTTCCTCGGCGATGACGAAGCCATCCTCCGTGTCGCGCAGGATGCTGAGCCGCTTCTTCTCTCTCTCTGAGTCGCTCGAATACAAAAGTACGCAGTAGGAAGGCTTATCACCACGGCCTACTCTGCCGCGCAGCTGGTGAAGTGCCGAAAGGCCGAACCGTTCAGCTTGCTCAATAACGATGATGGTAGCTTCTGGCACGTCCACGCCAACTTCGATCACGGTTGTGGCTACAAGTATCATTGTCCGCCCGGTACCAAATTCAGCCAAAGACCGTTCCCTGACCTCCATCTCCTGCATGCCGTGCGCAATCCCGACCCGGCCCGGAAAGAGCGCGTTCAATTCAGCAAAGCGCGTCTCTGCGGCCACGCTATCGTCGTTTTCGTTGTTGCCCGAAATTGCGCGTACTACCCAATAGGCGCGCTCACCACGCCGTATGGCAATTCGGAGCCGCTCCCAAACCTCCTCCAGGCGCTGCGCCTTCACTACCGCTGTAATGATTGGCTGCCGCCCCTTGGGTTTCCCTGCTATCCGGCTCACCTGCATCTCCCCCCATTGCGTGAGTTGCAGGCTGCGCGGGATGGGCGTGGCGGTCATCACCAGCATATCCGCCTGCTCCCCCTTGCCGGCGAGTTCCAGGCGTTGCGCCACGCCGAAGCGATGCTGTTCATCCACCACGGCCAGGCCCAGGTCATGGAATTCCACCCCCTGCTGGAACAGCGCATGGGTGCCGATGGCGATGGGAATCGAGCCATCGGCGAAGCCCGCCAGCACGCGGCGGCGTTCGGCGCCCTTCACCGAACCCGCCAGCAAGGCCACGGGCACGGGGCAAAGCTTTTCCAGCGTCCGCAAATGCTGCCGCGCCAGGATTTCCGTGGGCGCCATCAACGCTGCCTGGGCGCCGGCCTCCACCGCCTGGAGCATGGCCAGCACCGCCACCAGCGTCTTGCCCGAGCCGACATCGCCTTGCAGCAGCCGCAGCATGCGGCGGGGGGCGGCGATATCGCGCGAGATCTCGGCCAATGCCTGCGCCTGATCCGGCGTGGGGGCATGGCCGAAGGCGGCCAGCGCCTGGGCGCGCAGGCTGCCATCGCCCTCCATCGCGCGGCCCGGAGCGTCGCGGTTGCGGCGGCGCAGCAGGGCCAGCGCCAATTGCCCGGCCAGGGCCTCGTCATAGGCCAGGCGTTCCCAGGGCTTCTCATCAGGGCGGGCTTGGGGCGCGTGCAGGGCGCGCAGGGCTTCGGCGAAGCCGGGCCAGCGCTCGCGGGAGAGCAGGGGGGCATCCTGCCATTCCGGCAATTCGGGCAGGCGTTTCAGGGCGGCCATGACGGCGGGCGCCATGTGCCCGCGCTTCAGGCCATCGGTCAGCGCCCAGATGGCCTCCAGGCTCGGGAAGGCGGCTTCGTCGGCGGCGATGTCGGGGCTGATGCAGGACCAGCCATCGCCCTCGGGGCGGATGCGGCCGGAAATCCAGCGCGCCTCGCCCCGTGGCAGCAGCTTGTCGATCCAGCCGAGGTTGGATTGCATGAAGCGCAGCGTCACTTCCTCGGCCGTCCGCACCTCCAAGTAGCGGCGGCCGGTGGCGCGGCTCTGGGCGCTGCGAATCGCAATGGCGGTGACGCGCAGCACCGCATCGGTGTCCGGCTGCGCTTCGGCGGGATGGCTGATCCGCATCCGGCTGGCAATTCGATCAGGCAGATGGAACAAAAGATCCAGGATTCGCGGGCCGCCGCAGGCCTTGGCGATGAGCGCAGCCCGCTTCGGCCCGACGCCCGTGAGGGTTTCGAGTGGATCAAACAGGCTGGAGAGGCTGACACTCTGGCTCACAGGGGCCTATATGCCACTCGTGACGAGTCCTGACACAACCCCCGAACTCCCGCATCGGCAACGCCGCATGCTCTTTCGCGCACTCCATCGCGGCACCAAGGAGTGCGACCTGATGCTGGGCGGCTTTGTTCGCCGGCATATCGGCGCGCTCTCGCCCGATGAGCTGGACGAGTTGGAAGCCATCATGGAAATGCCGGATGTGGACCTGGCCGATTGGTTCTCCGGCCGCCGCCCCATCCCGCCCGAAGCGCGCGGCCCGCTGTTTGACCGCATCGTGGCGGAGAGCGCCGCGCCGGGGGCGGGCATGCCGGATCATTTGAAGTGAGCATGGCCGGCGATCCAGGGGAGCGGAGCGTGAAGCGGCCGCGCGGCAATGCCCTCAACGTCTATGGTGCCCCGGAAGGCTATGACGCGCTGCTGCTGCGCCAGCGCCGCGCCGAAACGCAGGAGCCGGTGCTCCATGTCTGCCGCGACGATGCCCGCATGGCCCGCATGGCCGATGCCCTGGCCTTCTTCATGCCCGAGGCCGAGATCCTGCGCCTGCCCGCCTGGGACTGCCTGCCCTATGACCGCGTCTCGCCCAACCCGGAACTGATCGCCGAGCGGGTCGCCACCCTGGCGGAACTGACGGCGCCGCCGACGCGCGCGCGCATCGTGCTGACCACGGTGAATGCCCTGATCCAGCGCGTGCCGCCGCGCACCGCCTTCGCCAATTCCGCCCTGCTGCTCCGCAAGGGTGGGCGGACCGGCATCGAGCAGATCACCGCCTTCCTGGAGGGCAATGGCTACAACCGCACCGGCACCGTCATGGAGCCGGGCGAATATGCGGTGCGCGGCGGCATCCTGGACCTCTTTCCCTCGGGCGAGGCCGACCCGCTCGGCGATCAGTTCCGGGTTGGGCGAGACGCGGTCATAGGGCAGGCAGTCCCAGGCGGGCAGGCGCAGGATCTCG
>Ga0136707_1000108_pt1 | contig 15280 bp, 14 predicted proteins | sample 4C3metaG_FD_101397 | JGI IMG/M metagenome (GOLD analysis project Ga0136707, IMG submission 101397) | Freshwater bacterial and archeal communities from Indian Creek, Illinois, USA - 4C3 metaG | ecosystem: Environmental > Aquatic > Freshwater > Unclassified | place: USA: Indian Creek, Illinois...
CCGCTGTGGGGTGCGACAAGTGCCGGTGGCCAGGTGACGTTTTGTTCCACCGTAAAGGGTTTTATTGCCATGCGCCAACCGGCGCGTAAGCACAGCTGCCGCGTAGAGGTGATTGGTCGACGGGGAGTACCCTTTATCCTGCAACGAGCCGAGAGACGCCTTTTCTTTTCCCTAGGCGTGCTGCTTTTTGTCGGTCTGCTATGGACACTGTCAAGTGTCGTGTGGTTTGTGGAGGTTCAGGGAAGCGAGAAGATTACCGCCGCGGATGTATCACAGACATTAAGTCAGGCGGGACTTCATGCTGGGGTGTGGCGTCACGACGTTGACCACGAGCGGGTGGCGAATGCTCTGATGCGCGAGTTTCCTGAACTTGCTTGGGCTGGAGTAAAAGTTAGCGGCAGTCGCGCTATTGTGCAGTTAGTTGACCGCGCCGTAATTCCACCCCTAGAACGATGGCCCGGGGATATCGTCGCCGCTAGAGCAGGCGTAGTAGTAGGCATTATTGTGATTGGCGGCGAGGCGCAAGTAGGGGTGGGGGATACTGTCGCTGTCGGGCAAATACTAATTAGCGGCGCAGCAGCCGCAGGAGGTCATGCCGAGGGGCTGGTTGAAGCGCGAGTGTGGTACGAGGCTGTGGGATCGGCGGAACTTACGCGTGTCGTGCAGCAGGCAAGCGGTCGTTTCGCCGTACGCGATGTGTTGCGCACGATGGGGCGTGAGGTGCATGTAGCCGGCCCACGCGCGTCCCCCTATGAGCTGTCCGAGGTCATTACCCAAAAGAGGACTTTCCTCCCCGGCGTTGAACATATCACTGTCACCTACCGCGAGTTGACTCGTTCGGCGCTGACGATCAGTGTCGCCGAGGCCGAGGCCTCGGCCTTGGCAGCGGCCCAGTCGAGGCTGCGAGTGACTATGCCAAGTGGGGTTAGAATATCAGATAGCAGGACGGACACGCAATGGAATGCGGACCGGTCGGCTGTGTATGTGCGCTTGCTTGTGGAAACGCGCGAAAACATCGCTCAGTTCTTACTGCGGAGATAGTTAAGGGGGCAAGACCAATCGACAGCAAAGAGGTAAAGCTCATTATTCGCGATAACAGCGAGGCGGTCAAGCTGTTTGGCCTACATGACGAGAATTTGCGCGCCATCGAGGCTGCCTTCCCCGTGAAGATTTTTAGCAAGGACAGCGAAATGGTCATCTCCGGGCCGGACCAGCATGTCTTTAAAGCGGAGGGCGTAATCAAGGGCATGTTAGAGGTTTTGCGCAGCGGCGGAGAGCTTTCGAGGGGAGATGTGACGTATCTTTTGCGGTTAGCCGGTGAAGGACAAGCCATACGAATTCATACGCTCCCTACTGACGTAGTAGTGCAGACTACGCGTGGCAAGCAGATTCGACCAAAAACCGCCGGACAAAAGCAATACGTCGAGGCCCTGCGCAGGTTCGACATAGTATTCGGTATCGGTCCGGCAGGCACCGGGAAGACTTACCTCGCTATGGCGCATGCCGTGGCCGCGCTGAAGGCGCGCGAGGTGAGTCGCCTAGTGCTTACTCGGCCGGCCGTAGAGGCCGGGGAGAGCTTGGGCTTTTTGCCAGGCGATATGCAGGACAAAGTAGATCCCTATCTACGCCCGCTTTACGACGCGCTCTTTGACATCATGGGCATTGAGACTTTTACCAAGCATATGGAAAAGGGCATCATTGAGGTGGCCCCGCTTGCCTACATGCGTGGTCGTACGCTCGACGACGCGTACGTCATACTGGATGAGGCGCAAAACACATCGCCTGAACAGATGAAGATGTTTCTTACACGCCTAGGATTTGGTTCGCGTGCCGTGGTGACGGGTGACCTAACTCAGGCCGACTTGCCGCGCGGTAAAGCTTCGGGGCTGAAAGATGCCAAACACGTCCTGTCCGACATTGAAGGCATCGCTTTCGTGTTTCTTACGCACAAAGACGTCATCCGTCATGCGTTGGTGCAAAAGATTATTCAGGCTTATGACGCAAACTCCGCTCGGGAAGGTGGATAAATGAGTTACCTTGCCTTTGCGCGGCTGATGGGCACACTGAAGGGGCAAAGCCTTTGGCATCGCGGCCTCGTGCTTTTTCTTGTCTTCGCAGGCACGGCGCTCTTGCTAATGCAGCGACTTGTGCCGGAAGCAGTAAATCTAGAGGTGGGCCAAGCTAGCCCGCGCCATATCGGCGCCCCGCGGATGGTCGAGGACAGGTTTACGACGGCTCTCCTCAGGCGCCAGGCGGCCGAAGGAGTAGCCGAGGTCTTTGAGCAGGATCCAACCGTTGTAGCGCGTGTGAGCGAAGAGGCTAGGGCGTTTCTGTATTTCTTCGTCGAAGCCGCTAGGACCGAGCCAGACAAGGAAAGGCGCGCCGAGCTAGTAAGAGCGCGGGTCGCTTTTGCCATCAGCGAAGGGGCCATGAGTACCGGCCTAGCGCTTGACGAAGGAAGTATTGAGCAGCTTCTGACTGAGCTCAGCCTAGCGTTAGAGCCGGTCTATCACCTCGGGATCAAGGTAGATGGGTTAGAGGGTTCCCGCCGAGCAGTGGTTTTAGCATTGCAGAACTCAGGTTTACGCGCGTCGTATCGCAACCTCTTATCGGAGGTGGCAAGAGGGTTAATGCTCCCTAACATGCGCCTTAATGAGGTCGCGACCGAAAGGCTACGCGGTGAGGCCATCGCCAAGGTCAACCCGGTGATGCTGCAATTGGGACAGAAGGTGATCGGGCAAGGGGAGATAGCCACCGAACGCGAGATCACACTCCTGCAGGACCTTGGCCTTTTGCGTCGCACCCTCGAGTGGCGGGTTATCTCAGGCAGCCTGCTGTTTGCCCTCTTGGCTGTAGGGGTGCCATGCTTGTACTTCTTGTTTCTGTACCCGGCGGCAGGACGCACCACCATGGAGACTATGCTCATCGCGGTTGTGTACCTCGGAGCAGTGCTAATGGGTATTGGCTTATCCACTCTCTCTGGGTATCTTTTCCCCATCGCTGGCGCCGGCATCTTGCTTACTGTGTTGGTAAACGGGAAAGTGGGGTTAATGGTCGGTGGCTCGCTAAGTCTCTTGGCGGCAGGCCTAGTCGGGTATGAGGCTAGTTACGTAATTGTGGGGTTTTTGGGCACTGCAGTAGGAGTGTTCTCTGTCGCGCGTCAAGAACACCGTGCCGGCATCGCACGCAGCGGGATGGCTGTTGGGTTGGTAAACATGCTGACCATCGCAGCACTTGGCCTGCTCTTTGGTGGCTGGGGACCACACCTGCTGGTTAACTTGGCGTGGGGATTTGGCGGCGGGCTTTTGTCATCGATCCTGGCAATTGGGTGCCTACCATTTTTAGAAAGTACCTTCGGAGTGACCTCGACGGTCAAACTCGTAGAGCTGTCCAGCCCGCACCAACCACTCCTGCGGCGCCTGTTGATTGAGGCCCCCGGCACGTATCACCACAGCGCCATTGTCGCTAATCTCGCCGAGGCCGCCGCACTAGAAGTGGGGGCCAACTCACTGTTGGCTAGAGTGGGAGCCTACTATCACGACGTAGGGAAGCTTGAAAGGCCTTACTTCTTCATTGAGAATCAAGTGATGATGGAGAACCCCCACGACGACTATCCACCGCACCTTAGTGCAGCGATCATCACTAATCATGTCAAGGACGGTGTAAACTTGGCCCAGGCACATAAGCTCCCGGCGGTGGTGGTTGACATTATCAGGGAACACCACGGCACTTCCTTAGTGCAGTACTTTTTTGCAAAGGCCCAAGAGCAAGGTCAAGCTTCGCAGGCGGCAGACTTCGCGTACGCAGGGCCGCGCCCGCGCACCAAAGAATCGGCTATTGTGATGTTGGCCGATGTCGTCGAGGCGGCGGTGCGCTCGGTGAGTTCTCCCACGCCTGCCAAAATGACCGAAAAGGTCTACAGGCTGATTAAAGACAAACTCTACTCTGGGCAGCTCGACGAAAGTGAGCTTACGTTAAGGGAGCTGGACAAGATTGGCTTAGCTTTTGTGCGGCTCCTCTCGAGCGTATTTCATCATCGCGTCGAGTACCCCGGACAACAAGGAGGGCTTAAACTTGCAGGTGCTCTGGACGAACGAACAGGATAGGTTTCCTTTGCCCCCGCATCTTCCTGTGCTGCTGGTTAATCTGGCTACGCATGCGTCGTCGCGACTAGGTATCGCTGAACAGGCCGAGCTCAGTTTAGCTTTCGTGGACGATGCACAGATACAGCGCCTTAACCGTTCTTTCCGGGGGCTAGATTATCCCACCGATGTCTTGTCTTTTGCCATCGATGCAGACGAGCAGTTGGCGATGCCTAGCGGCTCGCCGCAGATTCTAGGGGATGTCGTTATTTCGTTGGAGCGGGCCGCAGCTCAGGCCGCGGCATACGAACATAGTCTAGAGCGCGAAGTGGCCTTTCTGATGGTGCATGGTCTCCTCCATCTCGTAGGGTTTGACCACCAAGTCGAAAATGGTGACATCATGGAGGAACTAACGGAGAGCATATTAAGTGAAGCGGGGTTGCAGCGGTGAAGCGTCCACATACCTTACGCGACAGCTTCCGGGATGCATTCTTAGGTATCACTAGTGCACTCCGCGAAGAGCGTAACATGCGCATACATTTTTGCGCAGTAGTTCTCTTGTGCCTTCTGGGTCTCACCTTGCGGCTGAGTACCACGGAGTGGGCCTTGCTCTTAATGGTCGCCGGGGCAGTAGTGGGACTCGAGCTCATGAACTCAGCCCTTGAGAGAGCTGTCGACCTCGCCGAGCCGAGGGAGAGCGCGCTGGCCGCAGCGGCCAAGAACCTTGCTGCGGGGGGAGTCTTGGTGGTGTCTGTGGTGGCTGTTCTGGTAGGGCTCTTAGTTCTGGGTCCAAAGCTCTGGGCGCTGTTACATTGACTCTAGATTATGAGGTGAGAGTGTGCGCAGACTGAAAACCTACTTTTTGGCAGGGATCATCGTCATCTTGCCGACCGCTGTCACGCTCTACGTCTTGGTGACGCTCTGGCGTTTTTTTGACAATCTGTTGTCAAGGGTTCTTTACCATATACCGGCCATCGGACCTCTCTTAGCCGCCATCCCCGGTAGTGGTTTGTTAGCGACGGTGGCGACTGTGATTGTCCTAGGCATGATTACCACCAACGTTTTGGGGCGGCGGGCCGTGGGCTACTGGGATAAGTTCTTCCTCGGTGTGCCGCTCGCGCGTGGCATCTACAATTCTACCAAGCAGATTGTGGACGCATTTTTGGCAAGCAGCAGTACGGCCTTTCAGCAGGTAGCGCTGATTGAGTATCCGCGCCACGGCATGTACGCACTTGGGTTTATCACCGGCCACATGCATGGGGAAGTAGAGGAGCGCACAGGCCGGGAACTCCTAGCGGTGTTTGTCCCGACTACGCCTAATCCCACTTCCGGCATGTTAGTGTTGGTGCCGAAGGAGCAAGTCATGCCGTTGGCCATGTCCGTTGATGATGGCCTGAAACTGATTGTCTCAGGCGGGGTGTTCAACCCAACGGCCAAAACGCGTTCCGTGGATGAGCAGTGCGGGGAGGTTTCAGATGCGTCAGCAGTTGATTAATTGCGCTCGCGAGGCGCTGCCGCATGCATATGCACCGTATTCAGGCTACAAAGTAGGGGCTGCTGTGTTGTCCGAAGGACAGATTTACACCGGAGTGAATGTGGAGAACGCTTCATATGGACTATCGATGTGCGCGGAGCGCGTAGCCATCTTTGCCGCTGTCATGGCCGGCGCACATAGCGTGGAGGCGGTGGCGATAGCGGTGGAAAAGGGGGCCCCTTCCCCCTGCGGTGCATGTCGGCAAGTGCTGCGAGAGTTCGGCCAAGACATGGATGTTTACTTAGTTGCCGGCAATGGAGATGTGCGCGACACCACCCTAAAACACCTCTTGCCGGATGCCTTTGGGCCAAGCTTTTTGAGGGAGGACGAGGTTTGACGTATAAGTCAGGATTCATCGCCGTAATTGGACGCGTAAACGTAGGTAAGTCTACTTTGCTTAACCGTGTGTTAGGGGAGAAGATACTTATTGTCAGCAATAAGCCGCAAACTACGCGCAACAAGATCCGCTGTATTTACACCGAGCCAAACCTCCAGGCCATTTTTCTCGATACGCCGGGCATACATAAGCCCCTCCATCGCTTAGGCGAGCAACTGGTAATGAATGCTTTTGCGGCGATAGGCGAAGTGGACCAAGTTTGGTTGGTGGTAGAGCCGGGGGCCCATGTAGGACAGGGGGAACGCGAGATTATCGCTAAGTTACCCCCACACGCGCATGTCGTCTTAGTTGTAAATAAAGCTGATCTTGCGCCGGCCGAAGTGCAGCAGAGCACCGTGGCCGTGTATAGCACAGCTTACCATTTTCGGGCGGCCTTTGTTGTGTCTGCGGCCGTGGGGCAAGGGGTAGAGGAGTTAATGGGGCACTTGCGCGATACGCTGCCAGAAGGCCCACAATATTACCCCGAGGACATGATCATTGACCAACCCGAGCGCTTTGTCGTAGCAGAGATCATCCGCGAGAAAATTCTGATGCTGACGCTCGACGAGGTACCTCACTCCACTGCCGTCGTCGTCGAGGCCATGAAGGAAAGAGATACCCATGTACATGTAGCGGCCACCATCTTTGTGGAGCGAGAGTCGCAAAAGGGTATCATCATCGGCAGATTTGGCGCCATGCTCAAGGCTATCGGCACGGCGGCACGCCTAGACATTGAAGGGCTACTCGGGAGCCATATTAATCTTTCGTTGTGGGTTAAGGTGCGCAAGGACTGGCGCAGTAAGGCGCATGAGCTGAGGGCGCTAGGGTATGAGCACGTGAAAGGCAGAGGAAAACGATGAATTGTAGAGAATTAGCGAAGTTCATTGACCACACGATTCTTAAGGCCGATGCTACTCCCGCAGACATTGCGAGGCTCTGTACTGAGGCCAATGAACACGGGTTTGCCGCTGTTTGCGTCAACTCCTGTTATGTGCCTTTGGTTAGACAAATGGTTCAGCAGGAGGTTGGCGTAGCTAGTGTGGTCGGCTTTCCACTTGGTGCGAGCTCTACTTATGCCAAGTGTGAGGAAACACGGGAGGCTGTTCGCCAAGGGGCCACCGAAATAGATATGGTCATCAATATCGGGTGGCTCAAAGCTAAGCTGACCGATGCCGTTCGCGCAGACATCGGCGCAGTGGTAGAGGCCGCAGGCAAGGTGCCTGTCAAGGTAATTTTGGAGACCGCACTCCTTAACGACGAAGAAAAAGTACTGGTGTGCGAATTGGCCCGAGACGCAGGCGCTGCGTTCGTCAAGACATCGACCGGGTTTGGCCCTAGTGGCGCCGTTCCTTCCGATGTCGCACTGATGCGTCGCACCGTGGGGGACGCGCTTGGCGTGAAGGCCTCCGGGGGTGTACGCAACTTCGATGTAGCAATGGCGATGATCGCGCTTGGCGCGAATCGCATTGGCACAAGCTCCGGCGTGGCCATTGTCGAGGAGTGTAAACTGCGCCATGCCGCTCATCAAGGGTGAGGGGGTCGTACTTAGGACCGGTAATCTTGGTGAGTGTGATAGGCTGGTCGTAGTGTTGACTGAAGGCATGGGTAAAGTGCGGGCCGTGGCCAAGGGCGCGCGGAAAGTGCAGAGTCGTTATGCCTCCTTGACCCAGCCTTTCTCTCACATCCGATTTACGGCCTACGCGGGTAGCACACTGCCCACTTTTAGTCAGGCCGAGGCTATAGAGGGTTTTCGCTCACTGCGGGAAGACCTCGACAACTTAGCCTATGGTATATATATTTTGGATTTAGTAGACACCGCGTTAGTCGATAGACAGCCGCATGACGATATCTTAAGCCTGCTCATTGCCAGCCTGCATATTCTCAGTCACACCGCGCACCGCGAGCTGCTCTTGGCCTGGTTTGAGTTGCGGTTACTGGCAAGACTAGGGGTTGCGATGTCGCTAGGTTCTTGCCCGCGCTGCGGGGGCGCGCCGGGTGCACACTTGGACATAGACACACCGGGATTTCTTTGTCAGAAGTGTTGCCAGCGCGAGGGCTCTCGCACACAAATCGCGGTCAGCAGTGCGGCACGGAGCCTGCTGAGCACCTTGCGCGGAGGGGACTGGCGAGTTGTAGAGGCGATAGCCACACCCGTGGCTGGACAAGCCGAAGTAGCGGCTGTGCTTGATCGAGTTATGTTTGCCCAGCTCGAGCAGCGACCAGAGAGCTACGGTTTCTTATCGGCGATTAGAACGGCGGCACAGGGGAAATGCCCACCGTAGTGGCAGCGTGGATTGAGGAGGCCTGTCGTGAGTAAAGTTGTTGTTTTTGTCGTATCAGATTCGCTGGGCGAGACAGCGCACCGGGTGGCACATGCAGCTGCAAGTCAGTTTGGCAACGACATGGATTTTCGCCGTGTCTCTTATGTGTCTGCGCTAGACGCGCTTGATGAAGTAGTAAACGAGGCGCGAGGCCTGCGTTCGTTAGTGGTACACACGCTGGTGTTGCCGGAGTTTCGCGCTCACATCACTGCCAAATGCCAAGCTGAGGGCATTGCGGCGGTGGACATTTTGGGGCCGATGATGAATGGCTTGTCTAGCATTTGTGAGTCGCAGCCAAAACTTCAGCCCGGACTTATTTATCAGCTGGACGAAGATTACTTTCGCGAGGTAGAGGCCGTGGAGTTTGCTGTCAAGTACGATGACGGCAAGGACCCGCGTGGGCTGCTCAAGGCCGAAATCGTACTACTGGGTGTTTCCCGCACGTCGAAGACCCCCCTGAGCATGTACCTTGCGCATCGCGGATACCGAGTAGCCAATGTACCCTTGGTACCCGAAGTAAATCCGCCCGATGAGATTTACCTTGTGCCGCGTGATAGGATTTTTGGGCTAACCATTCGGGCTGAAGAACTGCAGTCTATTCGCCAAGAGAGACTTAAAGCCTTAGGTCTCGCCAGTAACGCCAACTACGCAAGTTTTGAGCGGATTGACGAAGAGCTGCGCTATGGCGAAGGTATTATGCGTGCCGCGGGTTGTCGCATTATCGATGTTACGAAGCGAGCAGTCGAGGAAACAGCCTCCAAGATCATCGAGTACTACACCCGCCGCGATCGGTTGGGAGTTTAGAGCCTGAAAGAAGTTAGGTGAACACTGGTGCCCGAGTTTAGACAAGAGGTTGTAGAGAATGTCCGCCAAGGCGTTGACATCGTACAAGTGGTGGGGGAGCATGTTCGCCTAGAGAAGCGGGGGAAGGGCTACTTTGGGCTCTGTCCCTTTCATGCTGAGAAGACCCCATCTTTTAGCGTGAGTCAAGAGAAGCAGATGTACTACTGCTTTGGGTGTCAGGCCGGGGGCAACGTTATTAGCTTTCTCATGGAGCACGCGAAGATGTCTTTTCCCGAGGCGTTAGAAAACCTCGCCGAGCGAGCGGGCATAACCCTACCTGTGCCGCATACTGATGACAGCGACGCGTTCGCCCGACGGCGGGTGCGCGAGCGCGACCTTAAAGTTATGGAGTGGGCGACCGATGTGTTTCATCGTCAGCTACAAAACGACTCCCTCGGCCGCGTGGTGCGGGACTACCTCAAGCAGCGCGGGCTATCCCTAGACCTGATTACCTCGCTGAAGCTTGGTTTCAGTTTGGCAGGGTGGAGTACTCTTTTGGCGCGCGCTGAATCGGGTGGGTTCGCCCCTGCGGATTTACTGCGGGTGGGGTTGGCTGTGCAGGGAGAGAAAGGGCTGTATGACCGCTTTCGTCAACGCCTGATGTTCCCTATTCGCAATCGTCAAGGGCAGGTCATTGCCTTTGGGGGTCGGCTGCTGGGTGACAGTGACGACAGTTCGGGCCCGAAGTATCTTAACTCCCCGGAAACGGACCTGTTTTCTAAGGGCAGAGAGCTTTTTGGTCTAGACCGTGCTGCTAAGGCCATTGGGAAGGCAGGGTTTGCCATCGTGGTGGAAGGGTACATGGATGCAATAACGCCTTGGCAATACGGCGTTGACAATGTGGTGGCCACTTTGGGCACGGCACTGTCCGCTGAGCACGCTCAAATTCTGCGGCGCTACACCGCGCATATTTGTCTTTGCTTTGACACAGATGCGGCTGGACAGACCGCGGCGCTACGCGGCATGGAAGTGTTAGACAAAAAGGGGCTGGCAGTTAAGGTTGCGGTGCTGGCGCAAGGCAAGGACCCAGATGAGTTCCTGCGCAAGTTCGGACGAGAGCAGTTCATGGCGGCCGCAACCGCCGAAGCTCTACCACTAATCGAGTATCGCGTTCTTACACTGAGCAAGCAGCATGATCGAACTACTCCGCAGGGCCTTGGAGCCTTCGGCGCACAGGTAGCTAAAGTGCTTGCCAACGTCGACAACGCTTTAGAGCGCGAAGCATATGTCAAGAAAGTTGTTGAGCAGTACAATTTATCTGAAGATGCTTTTACTTTTGAGCTAGCCAAGGTCCAAGGCGGTAGGTTTACGGATAAACTTACCAAAGCACGGCATACTATGGCTAGTCGAGGCGTGGCCAAAGGAGTCACGCCCGGCTGGGTAAGGGCTGCCCGCATCCTCCTCCACATCATGGCGAAAAACAAGACGGAGCGCCAGCCGATGCTCGACACTTGGGTGAGCATTGGTTTTATCGACGAGAAGTATCGCCACTTGGCTACGTGGCTGGCGCATGATGTACTGCATAGTGATGATCCCATGAGTTTAGCGCACGAGTTGGCGCAGGACTTAAAATCTGAGCTAGCAGCAGCATTAACCGAAGAAAATTTAGAGGGAAACCTAACAGACATGGCGAATGAGTGTTTTGTGAAGATAGAAGAACACACATTGACACTCGAGATAGCGCGTGTGCAGGCAGAACTTGCGACCGCCGAAGGAGCATCCCGAGTAGCTCTGGCAACAATGCTTCGAGATCTGCAGCGGCATAGGAAGATCCCACAGAGAGAGAAAGTTTCCCAGTTGAGGGGGTACAGGACGTGAACAAGAGAGAGATTCAGGCTGAGGCGGTCAAGGAGCTGGTCGAGCGCGGCAAGCTGAGAGGGGTCTTGACCGATAAAGAGATCAGCGAGCACCTCGGTGAAGTGGAACTTGAACTCGAGCAAATCGACGAGTTCTATGAAGGGTTAGCATCCCTTGGCATCGACATCATTGCAAGCGGCAACGCAGTCGAAGTACTTCATCCCATTGGGTTGGACCCGGTAGCTCTGCGCGTTGAGCCGGACGCGCGGGGAGAGGACATTGAGACGGGCGAAATTGGCATACCTGACGGAGTGCGGCTAGATGACCCCGTGCGCATGTACCTCAAGGAAATCGGACGCGTGCCGCTGCTCTCGTCCGATGAAGAGGTAGAGCTGGCCAAGCGCATGGAAAATGGGAGCGAGGAAGCGAAAAGGCGGCTGGTAGAGGCCAACTTGCGTTTAGTCGTGTCAATTGCCAAGCGCTACGTGGGGCGAGGCATGCTGTTTCTTGACCTCATTCAAGAAGGCAACCTCGGCTTGATGAAGGCTGTCGAGAAATTTGACTACCGCAAGGGTTACAAGTTCTCGACCTACGCTACGTGGTGGATTCGGCAAGCCATTACCCGCGCCATTGCTGACCAAGCCCGCACCATCCGCATTCCCGTGCACATGGTTGAGACCATCAATAAGCTGATTCGCATCACGCGCCAGCTCTTGCAGGAACTAGGCCGCGAGCCGACACCAGAAGAAATTGCTGCGGAGATGGGCGTGGCTGTGGAGCGCGTGCACGAGATTCACAAAATCGCGCAAGAACCCGTGTCGTTAGAGACGCCAATTGGCGAGGAAGAGGATTCTCACCTCGGCGACTTTATTCCCGACGAAGACGCACCGGCGCCGGCTGACGCGGCTGCTTTTACGCTCCTCAGGGAGCAACTTGACGAGGTTCTCTCAACACTTACCACGCGCGAGCAAAAAGTCTTACGGCTACGGTTTGGGCTTGAGGATGGCCGTCCGCGCACCCTCGAAGAAGTGGGGCAAGAGTTTGGCGTTACGCGTGAGCGCATTCGACAGATCGAAGCTAAAGCTTTGCGCAAGCTAAGACATCCGAGCCGCAGTAAATGGCTCAAGGATTTTTTGGAGTAAGAGTACGGCCGTCAATTTTGTTGACGGCAGCCCTTGCATTTCGTATAATCATGAGTGTCGATGAGTGCTAGCGACACCGCGAACGTTCCTCAGTAGCTCAATGGCAGAGCAACCGGCTGTTAACCGGTAGGTTGTAGGTTCGAGTCCTACCTGAGGAGCCATTTTTATCGGGCCCATAGCTCAGTTGGTCAGAGCGGTCGGCTCATAACCGATTGGTCCTAGGTTCGAGTCCTAGTGGGCCCACCAAAACTAGAAGTTAGAAGTCAGAGTGCTAACAAGCGACAAGCGACAAGCGAGTCGTTTTTTGTTTTACGGGGGTTGCATATCGCGGCTGTAGCCGTATAATAATTAGTAGTGAATACTATTCTCAGCGCGAAATCTAAGTGCGACCTGACGGCAGGGTTGAGGGCTCCCTAGTCGAAAGTATACTTGAAAGGGGAATTGGCTTATGAGAAACGAGTTGCGAGTGGCCTTAGCTTTAGGGCTTACTTTGTTGTTGGTGACTGGCCTGGTCTTTGGAGCGATGGGGCATGCTGCGCGGGCAATATCTGTGACGGTCAACAATCGGCTGATGCAGTTTGACGTGGCACCGGAGATTGTGCGGGGCCGGGTGATGGTTCCCATTCGATCTATTGCTGAAGCGCTGGGGGCAACGGTCACATGGGACGAAGTTAATCGGACGGTTTCGATTAGTAAAGGCGGGACGAATGTCTCGCTGGTGCTCGGTGCGGTTGTGGCGCGACATGACGGGCGAGCGGTTGAGCTCGATGTTCCCGCATTCGCGACCAGAGGGCGCACACTTGTTCCGTTGCGTTTTATCAGTGAAGTGCTGGGGTACGGCGTAACTTGGCAAGAGCCTACAGGGCGCGTTGCCGTAATCACTAAGCTCGACAGGCTAAACATGCTCGGACCTATATCTCCACTCACTTTCCCGTTCTATCGTGTGGGCACCGAGCCCCTCACTGCTTCGGTTGCATCGCAAACGCAGGTACATATCGCGCGCACGGTAGATATGCTGCGCGCGCAAGCCATTGCTCCGGGCATGCACTTTGCTGCCATGCCCACGCACGTTGCCGCCAATCTCTACAACCGGGGGGTGGACCTCAGATTAATTAATGTTGCTATCTGGGGGAATCTTTTCATCGTGGGTGTCGATGGCATCCCCGTGCGGTCGATGGCCGATCTTAAGGGGCGACGCATCGTTGTGCCCTCCCGCGGCGACACTCCCGATCTTGTCTTTCGTTTCCTAGCAGCGGGTAAAGGCCTCGACATTGCGCGGGACCTGCAGATTGAGTATGTTCCCTCGCCTATGGAGGCCGCGGGGTTATTGGCATCGGGGCGGGCCGAATTAGCCGTATTGTCTGAGCCTGCCGTGACTTCGGCCCTGACGAGCGCACTGCAACAAGGAAGGCGCCTAGCGCGGCTCATCGAGCTGCACAAAGTTTGGGGCGAAGTCACAGGGTCTCCCGCCCGTATCCCGCTGGCCGGTATAGTAGCATTGCCGGCAATCGTCGACCGCAATGACCTTATCTGGGCCTTTAGCGAGGCCTATGATCAGGCCTCGATATGGGCTGCCGCTAATCCCAATGAAATGGGCACTTTAGTCTCGCGCGGGATAGAAGGCGTGCAGGCCCCGGCTGCCGTCAGTGCTTTGCAGTTTTCCGAGTTTAGAGTCGTGCCGGCACGAGACGTCAGGCAGGAAATAGAGCGTTACTTCACCACCCTGCAGCAGTTGTCCCCGGATATTATCGGCGGGAGATTGCCGGATGCGCGCTTTTATTGGCAACCGGATTAAGCCGTACTACCTGTTTGGGGTAGTTGGCATTTTACTCGCATGGGAGTTCTCCGCAGTCAGTATGCCAGGCGTCGTGCCGCGACTTGGTGCTGTTGGCAGTAGTCTGCTCCTGCTCGCACAGACTGGTGAACTCTGGCGGCAGTTGGGCGTGTCGCTACAAAGGTCGATGGCAGGCCTAAGCTTTGGGGCAGCGCTTGGGCTTTTGCTTGGCGCTGTGGCCGGTTTCTGCAAGCCGGTTTACTACGTCCTTAAGCCCTTAATCGGAGCTTTGCTTAGCTCTCCCGCCGTAGTAGTAGTGATGCTGGCCATGATGTGGTTTGGCGTCGGCTCCTTCATGATTGTTTTTGTCACCGCCCTTTTTACAGTACCTGTTCTGTATGTGAGTGTGGTTGAAGGGATGGAACTCATTGATGCCGAAATCCTAGAGATGGCGGCAGTTTTCCGGATGTCTAAATGGACCCTGTGGTGGAACATTTACCTGCCCGCACTCGCAACTGCTGTCCTAACAGGGCTGACCTTTGCCGCAGGCACGGCCTTTCGTAAGACAGTTATGGCGGAATTGCTCGGGAGCAACGATGGTATTGGCTACGCCATGGCGATGACGCGCTTTAACTTAGACGTAGCGCGTCTCTTTGCCTGGGTGGCGGTGTGCCTATGCGTAGGTGGAGTAATACAGCGCGCTATGGTTAAGCCGGTGGCGGGATACTTGCGAAGATGGCGCCATGTGAGCCGTGAATCAGGTGTTGTCCATGAGTAATCTTTTGCACGCGCGAAAGATAGGGCCGTTTCTTTGGATGGCCGCCGGACTAGTAGCCTTTGTGGTGGCATGGCAGGTAATGTCCCAAACTTACGGCCCGCTATTGGTGGCTCCGCCCGCCGAGACATGGGCAGCAGCAGCACGCCTGTTGAATTCGCCCGTTACCCTAGCTGCTTTGGGGCAGACCCTCGGGCGAGTATTGCTGGCACTCGGGCTACAAATTTTCAGTGGCGTGGCGAGTGGGGTCATCGCCGGTTTGTATCCTTGGATTGAGGACCTGCTTCAACCCGCCGTCGACGCGTTAGTTGCTGTGCCCCCCGTCGCGCTAGCCTTACTGGTGATTCTCATGTTCGGTAGTGGAGATTATCAAGTCGCGGCGACAGCGGTAGCTTTGGGCTTCCCATTACTCTATGCAGGTACAGTTACGGCAGTTAGGTCTGTAGACAGCAGCATGTTAGAAATGTTTAGGGCCTTCGGGCTACCTAAGGCTACGCAATTGGTGGTTGGGTATTTGCCAGCCACTCTCTATTCGCTGTTGCCTAGTATTCTCCTAGCAACTGGGCTAAACGTGCGACTAATGGTTATGGTAGAGGTTATGGTGGGGGTCGGGAGCGGGATTGGGCAATCCTTAAG
>Ga0136707_1000110_pt1 | contig 15237 bp, 19 predicted proteins | sample 4C3metaG_FD_101397 | JGI IMG/M metagenome (GOLD analysis project Ga0136707, IMG submission 101397) | Freshwater bacterial and archeal communities from Indian Creek, Illinois, USA - 4C3 metaG | ecosystem: Environmental > Aquatic > Freshwater > Unclassified | place: USA: Indian Creek, Illinois...
CATCAGCGCGGTGCCCGACGGCGCATCCACCTTCAGCCGGTGATGCGCCTCGACCACCTCGATGTCCCAGTCGGCATCCAGCGCCGCCGCCACCTTGCGGGTCAGCTGCACCAGAAGATTGACCCCCAGCGACATGTTCCCCGCCCGCACGATCACCGCATGCCGCGCCGCCGCCGCGAGCCTGGCCAGATGCTCCGCCTCCAGCCCCGTGGTCCCCACCACATGCACCGCCCGCGCCTGAGCCGCCAGCGCGGCGAAGTCCACCGTCGCCGCCGGCGTGGTGAAATCGACCACCGCCTGCGCCTTGGCAAAGGCTTCCAGCGGGTCGTCGGTCACGCGCAGGCCGACCGCCGCGCCCCCCATCGCCACGCCGACATCGCCGCCGATCCAGGGATGCCCCGCCCGCTCCACGCATCCGACCAGCCGCAGCCTCTCGGAGGCCAGCGCCAGCCGGATCAGGGTCTGCCCCATCCGACCCGACGCCCCCGTTACCACCAGCCCCGGCAGATCAGCCATTCCCGCACCTCCATGCCTGCCCCTCTCTAGCCGCTGACGCCATCGTGCAAAAGCCCGCCGTTGCCACCCCGCCCGAAACGGCCTAAACGCAGCCCATGTCGAACAAGCGCCCCAGCCACGGCTCCGGTCCCTCGCAGCGCCAGCTTCGCGTGGGCGAGCTGATCCGCCGCACCCTCTCCGATGTCCTCAACCGGGCCGAGATCCACGACCCCGCGCTCAACGCCATGTCGATCACTGTGGGCGAGGTGTCCTGCTCGCCCGATCTCAAGGTCGCGACCGTCCATGTCATGCCGCTGATGGGCTCGGTCCCGGTGCAGGATGCCATCGCCGCGCTCGCCCGCAACAAGGCGGAACTGCGCCACCGCGTCGCGCAGGGCCTGACGCTGAAATACGCGCCCGACCTGCGCTTTCGCCCCGATGAAACCTTCGACCGCCTCGACGAGTCCCGCCGCCTCTTTGCCGATCCGTCGGTGCAGCGCGACCTCGCCGCGCCGGACGAGGACGCCTGATGCCGCGCCGAGCCCCTGCCCGCGCCCTCGCGCTCGCCCTCCTGCTCCTGCCTGCGGCAGCGGCTGCGGCGGCCGGAACCTGCCGCGACACCGCCTTCGACGGCGCCGCCTACACCCTGTGCGAGGTCACGCTGTCCGACGACCTGCGGCTCTTCCACTCCGGCCCCGACGGCGTCTTTGGCACCTTCAACAAGCTGAAGGCCGCGCTCGCGGCACAGGGCCAGACGCTCGGCTTCGCGATGAACGCGGGCATGTACCACCGCGACCTCGCGCCCGTGGGCCTCTATGTCGAGGAGGGGCAGGAGCGATCCGCCATCGTCACCAGCGACGGACCCGGCAACTTCGGCCTGCTGCCGAACGGGGTGTTCTGCTGGGGCGAGCGCCTGCGCGTCATCGAAAGCCGCGCCTTCAAGGCCGACCGGCCCGCCTGCCGCTTTGCCACCCAGTCCGGCCCGATGCTGGTGATCGACGGCGCGCTTCACCCCAAGCTGCTGCCCGGCAGCGACAGCACCTACATCCGCAACGGAGTGGGCGTCAGCGCGGATGGCAGCCGCGCTGTCTTCGCGATCTCGAACACGCGGGTCAACTTCCACAGCTTCGCGCGCCTGTTCCGCGACGAACTCGGCCTGGCGGACGCGCTGTACTTCGACGGCAACATCTCGCGGCTCTACGCGCCCGGGCTTGACCGCCACGATGCCGGCTTTCCGATGGGCCCGATCGTCGGCACCGTCGTGCCCGGGGGCTGAGCGATGGCCCGCACGAAGAAGGGCCGTCCCGTCGCCGGCTGGCTGGTGGTCGACAAGCCCGCCGGGGTCACCTCGACCGCCGTGGTGAACAAGGTGAAATGGGCGCTTTCGGCGCAGAAGGCGGGCCATGCCGGCACGCTCGACCCCGACGCGACCGGCGTGCTCGCCGTGGCGCTGGGCGAGGCGACCAAGACCGTCCCCCACATCACCGATGCCTTGAAATGCTACCGCTTCCGGGTGGCCTTCGGCGCGCAGACCGACACCGACGACGCCTCGGGCCGCGTGATCGCGACCAGCAGCCTGCGCCCGTCCGACGCGCAGATTGCCGCCGCCCTCCCCGCCTTCCGCGGCCAGATCCCCCAGATCCCGCCGCAATACTCGGCCGTCAAGGTCGACGGGATGCGCGCCTACGATCTGGCCCGCGACGGCGAGGTGCTGGACCTTGCCCCCCGCCCGCTCTGGGTCGACAGCCTGACCGTGCTCGCCCGCCCCGATGCCGACCACCTCGACCTCGAGATGGTCTGCGGCAAGGGCGGCTACGTCCGCGCCATCGCCCGCGACCTCGGCGCCGCGCTCGGCTGTCTCGGCCATGTCCGGTGGCTGCGGCGGGAATGGTCGGGACCGTTCCACGCCGATCAGGGGGTGACGCTGGCCCTGATCGACGCCGAGGCCCGGACCGGGGCGCTGGACGCGCGCCTGCTGCCGCTGGAACTCGGCCTCTCCGGCCTGCCCGAATGGCCCGCCACCCCCGAGGGCGCCGCGCGCCTGGGGAACGGCAATCCCGGCCAGGTGATCGGCCATGCCGACTGGGGCACCGAAGGCTGGGCCAGCCTGGACGGCCGGGCCGTCGCGGTCGGCCATTACCGGGGCGGCGAACTGCACCCCACCCGGGTCTTCAACCGCTGATCCGACGCCCACGCCGCCCACGCCGCCGCCCTGACGGGAGGCCTCGTTCGGCGAAGAAAGCCGTCAGGCCTGATGCGCGGGCCGGACAAGCCAAAGGCCCCGCGATCTTGCGGGGCCTTCGTCATTCCAGGCCGGACGGCTCAGACCAGCGCGGTGCGGGCCTGGCCGGCGATGGCGTTGAACGCCTCGGGCTCGTGCACCGCGAGATCGGCGAGCACCTTGCGGTCGACCTCGATCCCGGCTTTCGCCAGGCCGTTGATCAGCCGCGAATAGGTCATCTCGGCGTCGAACAGCCGGACGGCGGCGTTGATCCGTTGGATCCACAGGGCGCGGAAGTTACGCTTGCGCGTCTTGCGATCGCGGGTCGCGTACTGGTTGGCCTTGTCGACCGCCTGCGTGGCGGTGCGGAAGTTCGTGGACCGCGCGGCATAATAGCCCTTGGCGGCCTTGATCACCTTGCGGTGGCGGGCGTGCGTGACGACGCCGGATTTGACGCGGGACATCTCGTGCTCTCCTTAGCGGTCGTAGGGCATGTATTTCTTGACGATCTTCGCATCGCTGTCGCCCAGCAGCATCGTGCCGGTCGCATCGCGGACGAATTTCGCCGAGCGCTTGATCATGCCGTGGCGCTTGCCGGCGACACCGGCCTTCACCCGACCGGAGGCCGTGAAGCTGAAGCGCTTCTTCGCCGCCGACTTGGTCTTCATCTTGGGCATTTCCATCTCCGTGGTTGCAACGCGAGGACTCGGCATGCCACGTCGGCCGGCCCTGCGGGTATCAAGGTTGCCCCTATAGGCGCGCCGGCACCGGCGTGCAAGGGGCGACTTGCGTCAGTTCAGCAGCCGCGCGAAGACGCCCAGCATGACCTGCGGCACCTCTGCCAGCCGGTAACCGCCCGGCCGGACCACCAGCGCCAGCACCACCAGACCGACCGCCACCAGCAGCATCCCGCCCCCGAACCAGGGCCGCCGGCTGTCGGCAAAGTCCGACAGGATCGGCGGCACGGACAGGGCGAACAGCACGATCCCGACCGTCAGCGCCAGATCCGTGTCCATGCTGCCGCCCGGGTCCGGGGCCTACTCCGGATCGACGCGGCTGATCAGCCGCTCGTCGCAGGTGGCCACGCGCAGGATGTTCGTCGTGCCCTTGACGTTGAACGGCACCCCGGCGGTGACCACGATCTGGTCCTCGTCGCGCGCGAACCCGTCCGCCCGCGCGGCCCCCACCGCCGCCAGCACCGCGCCCTTGAAGCGGTCCTGCGGCGGGGTGATCACGCAATGCGCGCCCCAGGTCAGCGCCATCCGCCGCGCCGTCGACATCAGGGGTGTCAGCGCGATGATCGGCACATGCGGCCGCTCGCGCGCGACCAGCGCCACCGTGGTGCCGGTCTGGCTGAAGCAGCAGATCGCCTTGATGTTGGTGGCCTCGGCGATCTCGCGCGCGGCCGCCACGATCCCGTCGGCCACCGATTCGCGGCGCACCACCCGGCTGGCCTCGATGATCTGGCGATAGGTCGCGTCCTTCTCGACGCTCAGCGCCACGTTGTTCATCGTGGTCACGGCCTCGACCGGATATTTCCCGGCCGCCGATTCCGCCGAGAGCATCACCGCATCCGCGCCTTCGTAGATCGCGGTCGCCACGTCCGAGACCTCGGCCCGCGTCGGCACCGGGCTTTCGATCATCGATTCGAGCATCTGCGTCGCCACGATCACCGGCTTGGCCGCCGCCCGCGCCCCCCGAACCAGCCGCTTCTGGATCGGCGGCACGGTATGGACCGGCAACTCGACCCCGAGGTCGCCGCGCGCCACCATGATCCCGTCCGAGACCTGCAGGATCGCGTCATAGGCCTTGACCGCCGCCGGCTTCTCGATCTTCGACATGATCGCCGCGCGGCCCTTGGCCAGGACCCGCGCCTCGATCACATCCTCGGGCCGCTGCACGAAGGACAGCGCCAGCCAGTCGACACCGAGTTCGCAGACGAACTCGAGGTCGCTGCGGTCCTTCTCCGACAAAGCCGCCACCGGCAGCACCACGTCGGGCACGTTCACGCCCTTGCGGTTCGAGATCGTGCCCCCGACCGTCACCGTGCAATCGGCAAAGTCCTTGCCGCAACGGTCGACCAGCAGCCGGATCTTCCCGTCATTGACCAGAAGGCTCGTCCCCGGCTCGAGGGCCGCGAAAATCTCGGGATGCGGCAGGTTCACCCGGGTCGCGTCACCGGGGATGGTGGACAGGTCCATCCGGAACCCGGCCCCCTCGACCAGATCTTCCGACCCGCTGGCAAAGACGCCCACCCGCAGCTTCGGGCCCTGGAGATCGGCCAGGATGCCGATCGGACGGCCGACATCGGCCTCGACCTGCCGGATCGTCTCGTGGCGCTTGCGGATGTCGTCATGCGCGCCATGGCTCATGTTCAGGCGGAACACGTCGGCCCCGGCCTCGAACAGGGCGCGGATCATCTCGTAGCTCGAGGATGCCGGGCCAAGCGTGGCCACAATCTTCACGTTGCGGTGGCGGCGCATCGCCATCCTCCTTGCTCGATATTTCGGTTCATGTGGGCCGCGTGCCTTATGGCGCAATCGCGGACCTGCCGCAACGCTTTCCCGCCGCTCGTCGCTGCCTTTCGGGCGCGCCTCGCTGGCATCGCGCGAAGATCGACCGTAAGTAGAGCGGTGAGCGCAGCGTTGCAGGACAAGAGACCGACCGTGGCATTCACCATCGATGGGCAGGACCGCCCCGGTCGCTGGCTCGTGACCTGCGACCATGCCTCGAACCATGTGCCCGACTGGCTCGGCGGCAGCCTCGGCATCCCGGCCGAGGAGATGGCCCGCCACATCGCCTGGGATGTCGGCGCCGCCGGGGTTGCGCGGCACCTCGGCCGCCATCTCGACAGCCCGGTCCTGATGTCGGATTTCTCGCGCCTGGTGATCGACCCCAACCGGGGCGAGGATGACCCGACCCTGCTGATGCAGCTTTACGACGGCACGATCATCCCCGCCAACCGCCACATCGCCGCCGGTGCGGTGGAGGAACGCCTCGACCGGCTCTACCGGCCCTATCACGCCGCCTACGCCCGCCTGGCCGCGCTGCGCCCCGACCGGGTGATCCTGGCCGTCCATTCCTTCACGCCGGCCTTGCGCGGCCGGGCGCCCCGGCCCTGGCATGTGGGCATCCTCTACTCCCACCGCGACGACCGGCTCTCGCGCCCGCTGATCGCCCGCCTCCGGGCCGAGCCCGACCTCTGCATCGGCGACAACGAGCCCTATTCCGGCCATCTGCCCGGCGATGCGATCGACCGGCACGCCCTCCGCCTCGGCCGGCTGAACACGCTGATCGAACTGCGCAGCGACCTGATCGCGCGCGAGGCCGCGCAGGCCCACTGGGCCGCCCGCCTTGCCCCGATCCTGACCGCCGCGCTGGGCGAGATCAGCCCGGCTGCGCCCTGACGGCCGCCACCGCGCAACCCCGAAGGCGGCGGCAAGGCGGGGGCCGCGCCGCGCGCGCATCGGCGCCGCGATGCCGCTGCCGAGCGCTTGACACCGGCGCACGCGGCCCCCACCTTGCCGACAGGGCCCCCGCAAGACCCCCATCTTCCCGTGACGAGGAAACCGCCGATGGACCCCGCCACCCGCACCGAGCTTGAGGCCGCCACCTTCCGCGCGCTGCTCGGTCACCTGGTGGTCGCGCGTCCCGAGGTGCAGAACATCGACCTGATGACCCTCGCGGGCTTCTGCCGCAACTGTCTGGCACGCTGGTATCAGGAGGCCGCCGCCGAACGCGGGATCGACCTGTCAAAGGACGCGGCGCGCGAGGTGGTCTACGGCATGCCCCATGCCGAATGGGTGTCGCTGCACCAGACCCCGGCGGATGCGGAACGCCAGGCCGCCTTCCGCGCGGCATTCGCGGCAAACGTCGGCAAGCCGGACTGACCCGCCCGCCGCCGCGCCGCGTGGCCCCAACCCCGGAAACCAGCCCCGGAAAATCGATGCGCCCGGCGGCATGTCCGGCTTGGGCCGCAGCCCGGTCGCCTGCTAGGGTGACCCCATGCTGCTTGCCGCCCGCCACGAATATTCCCGCGCCGAACGGATCAGCGATGCGGTGGTCCATGTCCTCGGCGTGGTCGCCGCGCTCATGGCCGTGCCGGTCCTGATCACGCTGGCCATCGTCCTGCGCGGCGATGCGACCGCGATCGCCTCGACCGTGGTTTACGGCGTCGCGCTGATCGCGATGCTGCTCTTTTCGGCGCTCTACAACCTGTCGACCCGGCCGCGGGCGCGCCGGATCTTCCGCAGCCTCGACCATGCCTTCATCCTGTGCAAGATCGCGGCGACCTACACCCCCTTCGCGCTGCTGTCGGGGGCCGAGGCGACGGGGCTGCTCGCCGGGCTGTGGATCGCCGCGCTGGCGGGCGCCTGCATCCGGGCCTTAGCGCCGGACCGCCTGAAGCTCGCCGCCGTCGCGCTGGCGCTGGGGATGGGCTGGGCGGGGTTTCTGGCGGGGGGCGCGGTCTTTGCCGGCCTCTCGCTGTCGGTCATGGTGCTGATCGTCGTCGGCGGCCTGCTCTACACGGTCGGAGTGGGCTTCTTCCTCTTCGACCGGCTGCCGTTCCACTACACGATCTGGCATGTCTGCGTGCTGGCCGCGAGCGTCGTCTTCTACGCCGCCGTCACCCTGCAACTGGTCCAGAGCGCCTGACCCTCGGGCCCGGCTCGCGGGGCCCGCCGGCCGCTGCGCGCCGGGTCGGGCTCAGATCGCGGCGCGGCGCATCTCGTCGACATAGATCTCGCGCAGCCGCGTGGCGACCGGGCCCGGCCGCCCCGTCCCCACCGGCGTGCCGTCGATCTCGACCACCGGCATCACGAAGATCGAGGCGGCGGTGGCGAAGGCCTCGTCCGCCGCCTGCGCCTCTGCCGGGGTGAAGGCGCGCTCCTCGACCTCGAACTGCGCCTCTGCGGCAAAGCGCAGGACAGCGGCGCGGGTGATCCCGTGCAGGATGTCGCAGCCCAGCGCCCGCGTCACGATCCGGCTGCCCTTGACGATGTAGGCGTTGTTCGAGGTCCCCTCGGTCACCGCGCCGTCCCGGTCGGTGAACCAGCTGTCATCCACCCCCGCCGCCCGCGCCGCCATCTTGCCCATCGAGGGATAGAGCAGCTGCACCGTCTTGATGTCCACCCGACCCCAGCGCAGGTCGGGGAGGGTGATGACCCTGAACCCGGTCCTGGCCGCGGGGGCATCGGCAAGGTTCGGCACGTCCTGGGTGAAGGCCACCACCGTCGTCGGCAGCGCCGGGTCGGGAAAAAGGAACGAGCGGTCCCCGGGATTGCCCCGCGTCACCTGAAGATAGACCATGCCCTGGTCGATCCGGTTGCGCGCCACGAGTTCGCGGTGCAACGCCAGCAGGTCCGCCTCGGACAGGTGGCAGGTCATCTGCAGCTCGGCCAGCGACCGCGCCAGCCGCCGCGCATGCCCGGCAAAGTCGATCAGCCGGCCGTCCAGGACCGAGGTCACCTCGTAGACCCCGTCGGCCATCAGAAAACCCCGGTCGAAGATCGAGACCCTGGCCTCGCCCTCGGGCAGGTAGTCGCCGTTCACAAAGACGGTGCGGGTCATGCTCATCCCCAGAGGTTGGCGTCAGGCGGGTGCACCCCGTCCGCGTCATAGCGCAACGGGTGCGCCCGGTCTTCGGCCAGAAGCAGCGGCCCGTCAAGGTCCGTCCAGTCCGCCCCCTGCGCCAGCAGGACGGCGGGGGCCATCGCGAGCGAGGAGCCGACCATGCAGCCGACCATCACCCCGAACCCCATCCGCCGTGCCAGGTCGCGGGTCAGCAGGCCCTCGGTCAGCCCGCCGGTCTTGTCGAGCTTGAGGTTCACCACGTCATACCTGCCCTTGAGGCCGGCAAGCCCGGCGCGGTCGTGGCAGGATTCGTCGGCGCAGACCGGAAGGGGGCGGGCGATCTCGGCCAGGATGTCGTCCTGCCCGGCCGGAAGCGGTTGTTCCACCAGCGCCACGCCGAGGCGCAGAAGGTGGGGGGCGAGATCGGCGTAGACTTCGGCGCTCCAGCCTTCGTTGGCATCCACGATCAGGGTGGCGCGGGGCGCGCCCTGACGCACCGCCGCGAGCCGCGGCAGGTCGTCGGGGGTGCCGAGCTTGATCTTCAGGACCGGGCGGTGGGCATTCGCGGCGGCGGCGGCGCGCATGGCGTCGGGCGGAGCCAGCGACAGGGTGAAGGCGGTCACCACCGGGCCGGGCGCGGGCAGGCCCGCCAACTGCCAGGGCCTTCGGCGCGCGCGCTTGGCCTCGAGGTCCCACAGCGCGCAGTCGACGGCGTTGCGCGCGGCCCCCGGCGGCAGGGCGGACTGCAAGGCCGCGCGGCTGATCGCCTCGGGCAGGCTTGCGATCTGGGCGCAGACACCCGCCGGCGTCTCGCCGTAGCGGGCATAGGGCACGCATTCGCCCCGCCCCGCGACCCCCCCGCGCGAGACCGTGACGGTCAGCACCTCGGCCACGGTCCTCGAGCCGCGCGCGATGGTGAAGGTCTGGGCCAGGCGGAAACGTTCGATGGCGACAGTGATCATGGCGGCGTTCTGCGCCCATCCGCGGGCCGCCCGCAAGCGGGCATCCGGATGCTGCGGCGGCGAAATCCGCTTGCGCAAGGCAACGCAAGATTATATCGCATCAGGCATAAAACGCGCAACTTCCTTGCCGAAGGTCCGCCCTGATGAGCTTCCGCCCGCAGCCCCCCGCCCCCGCCCGGCCGAATCGGTGCCAGCTTTTCGGGCCCGGCTCGCGGCCCGAGCTTTTCGCCAAGATGGCGGGCTCGGCGGCGGATGTGATCAACCTCGACCTCGAGGATTCGGTCGCGCCGGCGGACAAGCCCCAGGCGCGGGCGAACATCATCCGGGCGGTCTCGGAGGTGGACTGGGGGAAAAAGACGCTGAGCGTGCGGATCAACGGCCTGGATACGCCGTTCTGGTACCGCGACGTGGTGGAGCTTCTGGAACAGGCGGGCGACCGGCTGGACCAGATCATGATCCCGAAAGTGGGCTGCGCGGCCGATGTCTATGCGGTGGATGCGCTGGTCACCGCCTGCGAGGCGGCCGCGGGGCGGCCAAGGCGGATCAGCCTCGAGGTCATCATCGAGACGGCAGCGGGCATCGCGCATGTCGAGCCGATCGCGGCCGCCAGCCCGCGCCTGCAGGCCATGAGCCTGGGGGCGGCGGATTTCGCGGCCAGCATGGGCATGCAGACGACCGGCATCGGCGGGACGCAGGAGAACTACTACATGCACCGCGAGGGGCAAAGGTACTGGTCCGACCCCTGGCACTGGGCGCAGGCGGCGATCGTGGCCGCCTGCCGGACGCATGGGGTGCTGCCGGTCGATGGCCCCTTCGGCGATTTCGGCGACGACGAGGGATTTCGGGCCCAGGCCCGGCGCGCGGCGACGCTGGGGATGGTGGGGAAATGGGCGATCCACCCCCGACAGGTCGCGCTGGCCAACGCGGTCTTCACGCCCGGCGATGCCGCCCTGACCGAGGCGCGCGAAATCCTGGCCGCGATGACGGCGGCACAGGCCGCCGGGCAGGGTGCCGCGGTCTACAAGGGCCGGCTGGTGGACATCGCCTCGATCCGCCAGGCCGAGGGGATCATGCGCCAGGCCGAAATCATCGCGGGAGCGTCATGAACCGTTGACAGACCGCCTTCCGGAACGGCAGTTTCAGCTTGTGTCAGCCCGGAAAGCGGGCAGGACGCAAAACATGCCGAAGCCGCGCACCCGGGGAGGGGAGGCCCCGCGCGGCGATAGGGGAGGATGCACGCCCCGGACCCAAGGTCCGGGGCGTTGCTGTTCGTTTCCGCTGCGCGCGGGATCGGCTGCGCGCAGGATCGGCTGCGGGCGGGATCGGCGCGGCCGGATGACCCGCCGACCCGCGCCGGCACGGCGGCTCGCCCCCGGCCGCCGGGCGCCGCCGCATGTCTTGCCGAGTTGCATCGTGCCATGGCCGAAGGCATATAGGGGCGGTCCCCGGAAGGAAGCGCGATGAACTATCTCGAGTTTGAAAAGCCGCTGGCCGAGATCGAAGGCAAGGCCGAGGAACTGCGGGCGATGGCCAGGACCAGCCCGGGGATGGATGTCTCCAAAGAGGCCGAAGCGCTGGACCGCAAGGCGGAGACGGCGCTGCGAGAATTGTACAAGGGCCTGACAGCATGGCAGAAATGCCAGGTTGCGCGGCATCCGGACCGGCCGCATTGCAAGGACTATGTCGAGGCGCTGTTCACCGAATTCACCAGCCTTGCGGGCGACCGCGCCTTTGCCGACGACCACGCGGTGATGGGCGGGGTGGCGCGGTTCAACGACCAGCCGGTCCTGGTGATCGGGCACGAGAAGGGCAACGACACCAAGACCCGGATCGAGCGCAACTTCGGCATGGCGCGGCCCGAGGGCTATCGCAAGGCGATCCGGCTGATGGATCTGGCCGACCGGTTCCGGCTGCCGGTGATCACGCTGGTGGACACGCCCGGCGCCTATCCCGGCAAGGGGGCCGAGGAGCGCGGCCAGGCCGAGGCGATCGCCCGGTCGACGGAAAAGTGCCTGGCGATCGGCGTGCCGCTGATCAGCGTGGTGATCGGCGAGGGCGGCAGCGGCGGGGCGGTGGCCCTGGCGACGGCCAACCGGGTGGCGATGCTGGAACACAGCGTCTATTCGGTGATCTCGCCCGAAGGCTGCGCCTCGATCCTGTGGAAGGACGCCGAGAAGATGCGCGAGGCGGCCGAGGCCCTGCGGCTGACCGCGCAGGATCTGCAGAAGCTGGGCGTGATCGACCGGATCGTGAAGGAGCCGCTGGGCGGCGCGCAGCGCGCCCCCAAGGAGATGATCGCCGCAGTCGGCAAGGCCATCGAGGCGATGCTGGGCGAGCTTTCCCCGAAAAGCCGCGAAGTGCTGATCAGCGACCGGCGGCAGAAATTCCTCGGCATGGGCACCAAGGGGCTGGCGGCGTGAACCCCTGGCTCATCGTCCTGATCGCCGGGCTGCTGGAGACGGGATGGGCGCTGGGGCTGAAATACTCGGAAGGCTTTACCCGGCTGGTGCCCTCGGTGGTCACCATCGTGCTGGCGCTGGGGTCGTTCTACCTGTTGTCGCTGGCGATGAAAAGCCTGCCGGTCGGCACCGCCTATGCCGTCTGGGTCGGCATCGGGGCGGTGGGGACGGCGATCGCAGCGGTGTTCCTGTTCGACGAGGCGGTGAACGCGATGCGGGTGATGGGCGTGCTGCTGATCCTGGCCGGGATCGCCGCGCTGAAGTTCGCATGATCCGGGCCGCGGCCCTTGCCCTGGTCCTGGCCATGCCTGCCGGGGCCGGCACGCTGGAGGGGCGGCTCGTGACCTTCACCGTCGAGACCTGGGACCAGCGCGACCGGCCCTTCCTCCAGGCGCGGGGGCGGACGGTCACGGTGGGGACGGGGGTCGAGTTCGGGCTGGAGCCGGAGGGCCTGACCGCAGGCCTTGACGTGGTGCCGGTGACGGTGGAGATCGGTCCGACCAGGATCGAGCTGTCCTATCCGCGCGGCAGCGGGCGGTTCTACACGGCGACGTTCAACGGCTATGTCCTGCGCTTCGCGGCGGACTGCGCGCTGTTCGAGGACGTGGCGATCGATCCCGCCGGGACCACCATGCCGGTCACCGAGATCTGGGCCGAGACCGGCGCGCTCTACATCAACGTCTCGGGTCTGGACTACGGGCCGGAGGCGACGCTGGCGCTGGATCTGACGGTTGCCGACTGCCCGCTGAGCTAGGACGCCGGCCGTGCGGCACGGCATGGGCAGGTCCGCCGGCGGCGCGCCCCCGGGCGAGAGCGCCAGGCGGGCGGGACGCGGGGGTTGTCGGGCGCGGTGATCAGGCCGGGCCTTCCGGGCGAAAGCCCGCCTCGGCCATCAGGCGGTCGGAGCGGGTTTCGATGTCGGCCTCGAGCCGGGCCATGAAATCGGCGACGGGCAGGCCGGGGGCGATCGGGGGCAGGAACTCGATCACGGCAAGCCCGGGGCTGCGCAGAATTCCGCTTCTGGGCCAGAACAGGCCGACATTGGTCGCCACGGGCACGCAGGGCTGGCCCAGCTGTTCGTAGAGCAGGCCGGCCCCGATCTTGTAGGGCATCGACACCCCCGGCGCGACGCGGGTGCCCTGGGGGTAGATGATGAGCTGGCCGGGTGCGGCCGCGCCGGCGGCGACATCCGCCTTCATCCGGGCGATCGCCGCGCCGCGCTTGCCCCGGTTCACCGGAACGCAGCCGATCCGCAGCGCGTACTGGCCAAGGAAGGGCGTGAAGATCAGCGAGCGCTTCATGATGAACTTGCCGGCGGGGACGGCGTGGAAGATCAGGATGATGTCGAGGAAGCTCTGGTGCTTGGCGGCGATCAGCACCTCGCCGGTCGGGGGTGTGCCCCGCACCTCGCAGCGCATGCCGCAGAGCAGGCGCGCGGTGAGGACCACCCAGGCGCAGTATCCGTGCATCGCGCCGTAGGCCCCGCGCCGCGAGAAGAGCGCCCAGGGGGCGAAGACCAGCGCCAGGATGGCCATCGCCAGATACATCTGGACGATGAAGATCAGCGAGAGCAGCCAGCGCAGCGCGGTCATGTCAGCTCTCGCAGTCGGGCAAGGGCCGCGCGGCGGGTGGCGGCGAAGGCGACCAGCGCGGCCAGCGGCGGCAGGACCAGCGGCCAGAGCCAGCCCGTGCCGGTGAAGCCGAGGCCGGTGAGAAACCCCCCGGCGGCATCGGCGGCCGGCAGCGCCGCGACGCCCGCCATCCCCGCCGCCGCGCCCGCCGCCGCGCCGAGCAGGGTGCGCAGGGTGAAGCGGCGCACGAAGGCGCGGGCGATGTAGCTGTCCTTGGCGCCGACAAGGCGCAGGACCCGGATCACCTCGGCGTTCGAGGCCAGCGCGGCGCGGGCGGCGAGCGTGATCATCGCCGCCATCGTGGCGCCGATCAGCGCGATCGAGAGGATGCCCAGAAGCCGGATGCGCTCCGCCGCCTCGACCAGGGGGCGGCGCCAGCGGGTGTGGTCGTCAAGGAGCGCGCCCGGCGCCTCGGCGGCGAGGCGCTGGCGCAGGCCTTCGGCATCGTAGGGCGGATCGGCCTCGACCAGCTCGAAGAGCCGGGGAACGGGCAGCGCCTCGATCGGCAGGCCGGGGCCGAACCAGGGCTCGAGCAGCGCGCGCGTCTCGGCGTCGTCGATGGCGCGGAAGCTGGCGACGCCGGGGGTGGTGGACAGGACGCGCAGGATCGCCTCGGTCTGGATCTGCACCTGCCCCTGCGGCGCGGAGAGGCGGATGGTGGCGGTCCTTGCCAGCGCCTCGGACCAGCGGTCGGCCAGGCGGCCCGAGGCGAGCGAGAGGGCCAGGGCGAAGACGCAGAGGAAGGTCATCGCCCCGGCGGTGAAGGTGGTCAGCCAGACGGTCGGTCCCGAGGGCGGGACGACCTGCAGCGCGCGGGTGGCGGGCGAGGCGGGTCTGGCGGCGGGGGGTTTCACAGGTCGGCTCCGGCGAGCTGCACGCGGTGCCTGGCGATGCGCAGCACGCGGGCCTGGATCTGCGCCTTGGCCTGCCGGATCAGGTTCAGGTCGTGGGTGGCGACCAGGATCGTCTTGCCCATCCGGTTCAGCTCGACCAGCAGGGTCAGGATGCGCAGGGACATCTCCCAGTCGACGTTGCCGGTGGGTTCGTCCGCCAGGATGACCTCGGGATCGACGATGACGGCGCGGGCGAGGGCGGCGCGCTGGCGTTCCCCGCCCGAGAGCTGCGGCGGGTAGGCATCGGCAAGATGCGCCAGGCCGACCCAGCCGAGCAGATCGTCGAGATCCTTTCGGTCGCTCTCGCGGTCGGACACGGTGAAGGGCAGCGCCATGTTGGCCGCCAGCGTCAGGTGGTCGAGGAACGTGCAGTCCTGGTGCACGATCCCGATCCGGCGGCGGCTGCGGGCGACATCGTCGCGCGACAGATCCTTCACGTCGCGGTCGAAGAGCACGACCCTGCCGGTCGTGGCCCGCAGTTCCGCGTAGGCGAGCTTGAGAAAGGTCGATTTTCCCGACCCCGACGGGCCGGTCAGAAAGTGAAACGACCCGGGCGCCAGCCGCAGCGACACGTCTGCCAGAAGATCGCCCCCACCATAGCTGTAGGCCACGTTTTCGAAGGCGATCACGGTGTTTCTCTGCCCGGTCTGGCGACTTGAGTGACGGTTTCGCCACCCCCGTTGCGCGGACGACTGCGCTTTCCATCGCACAGGAACAAACGATTAGGCAAGCCTACGCTACAAAGCCTTGGAACAACAGGAATTAAGGTTTACAACGCTCGACAGGGGGCCGGGCACAGGCTTTGAGGGACAACGATGCGTTTGGTTTGCCCAAACTGTGAGGCGAAATACGAAGTTCCCGAGGATGCAATTCCGGACGCCGGCCGGGATGTGCAATGCGCAAGCTGCGGGCATGCCTGGTTCTTCCTGCGGCCCGGCACGGCCGTGATGGCGACGGACGCGGCGGCGCCGGACCCCGGCGCGTCGCCCGCCCCCCCAGACG
>Ga0136707_1000111_pt1 | contig 15156 bp, 15 predicted proteins | sample 4C3metaG_FD_101397 | JGI IMG/M metagenome (GOLD analysis project Ga0136707, IMG submission 101397) | Freshwater bacterial and archeal communities from Indian Creek, Illinois, USA - 4C3 metaG | ecosystem: Environmental > Aquatic > Freshwater > Unclassified | place: USA: Indian Creek, Illinois...
ACCTCGAATCGCGCCTCGCCACGGTCGTCGCGATCAAGGCCCTGGTGCCGCCCGATGCCACCTCCGCCGCCGCCCTGGGCGTGGAGCGCGAGGGCTCGGGCGTGGTGATTGATGCGGGTGGGCTGGTGCTCACCATCGGCTACCTCATCACCGAGGCGGAGAGCATCTGGATCACCAATATTGATGGGCGCGTGGTGGAAGCCACGCCGCTGGCCATGGATTTCGAGACGGGCTTCGGCCTGGTGCAGATGCTGGGCCGCATCCCCGGCCAGAAGGTGGCCGAGCTTGGTGATTCCGAGGGCATGCGCCATGGCGCGCCGGGCGTGCTGGCAGCTTCCGGCGGATTGAGCCACGCGCTGGCCTGCACCGTCGCCGCCCGCCAGCCCTTCGCGGGCTATTGGGAATACCTGCTGGACAACGCGATCTTCACCGCCCCCGCCCACCCGCATTGGGGCGGCGCCGGGCTGTTCGACGCGGCTGGGCGGCTGGCCGGCATCGGCTCGCTTATCCTTCAGCAGGGGCAGAAGGGCGGCAAGCGGCTTGACCTCAACATGGTGGTGCCGATCGGCGAGTTGCTGCCCATCCTGGAGACGCTGCGCCGCACCGGCCATTCCGGCCGCCCCGCCCGCCCCTGGCTCGGCCTCTACGCCACCGAGGATGACGAGGAGGTGGGTGTCGGCTCCCTCGCCAAGGGTGGCCCGGCCGAGCGTGCCGGCGTGAAGCCGCGCGACCGGATCGTGGCCGTGGATGGCCGCAAGGTGAATGACCTGGCCTCGCTCTGGACGGCGGTGCGTGCGGCTGGCCCGGCGGGGGCGGAGGTGCGCCTCACCCTGGCCCGCGGGGCGCGGCAGCTCGACCTCGCCATCACCAGCACGGACCGCGCCCGGCACCTCAAGGCGCCACGCCTGCATTGATGTCCGGCGCAACCTTCTCCGCCGGCCCGCGTTGTGGCAGGCATCGCGGAAAGGATGAACATTGCGCTGGGCTTGGCGGTTGGGACGGGACACGTTCCAGGGGTTTGTGGATGATGATGCGCTGACGCGCGCCGCCGCCATTGCCTATTTCACACTTTTTTCCCTCGGGCCGCTGATCTTCCTGGCCTCGGGCATCGCCGGCGTCATCTTCGGCGAGGCGCAGTTGCACGAGGCGCTGGCAGCACAACTCCGTGGCCTGCTGGGCCGTGAGGCCGGGACCACCGTGCATGACATGGCCCAGGGTGCGCTCGGCCAGGTGCAGGGCGGCTGGGCGCTCGGCATCGGCATCGTCACGCTGGTGATCACCGCCTCGGGGGCCTTCGCCGCCTTGCAAGGCGCGCTCAATGCCATCTGGAAGACCGAGGCGCCTCTGCCTGCGTCCAAAGGCGGCATGATCGCGGCCTACCTGCGGGCGCGGGCGCTGAGCGTGGGGCTGGTGGGCACCACGGGCTTCCTGCTGCTCGCCTCGCTCATCGCCAGCGCGGCCATCACCGCGCTGGGGGATTGGCTGACATCGGGGCGGCAGGAGGCGGCATGGCTGCTGGGCGCGGCAAATTTCACGCTCTCCTTTCTCCTGATTTCCTGCCTGTTTGCCGCCGTCTTCAAGATCCTGCCCGACCGCCGGCTCCAATGGCGCGATGTGATCATCGGCGCCATCGCCACCGCCTTCCTGTTCACGCTCGGCAAGAGTGCCTTCGGCTTCTATATCGGCCGCTCGGGCGTCTCGGAGGGCTTCGGCGTAGCCGGCTCGCTCGCCGTGGTGCTGCTCTGGCTGTATTATTCGGCCGTCATTTTCCTGCTCGGCGCGGAATTCACCCGCGCCTGGAGCGGCAAGGAACCGGCAACCCAGACGCCCGTGACGCTGACAGCCGAGGGCCTGGTCAGACTCGATGGCGCGATCGGCGGCACGCACCATGAAAAGCCCAGGGATTACAGGCTGGTGCTGGCAGCCACCCTGCTGGCGCTGGGCCTGGCGCTTCGCCTGGCGCGGCGGACAACCCCACAACCAAGGATATTGCGATGAGCGGCGTTGGAATTCTGGGGGCGATCATCATCGGCCTGCTGGCCGGCTGGTTGGCGGAGCGAATCATGGGGCGCCGGCATGGGTTGCTCACCAACCTCATGGTGGGGCTGGTGGGCGCCGTTCTGGGCGGCTTCGTCGCGGGTCTGGCGGGCTTCGGCTATGCGGGCTTCCTGCCGAGCCTCATCATCTCGACCCTGGGGGCGGTGCTGCTGCTGGTGCTGCTGAACGCGCTTTCAAGGCGCAGCTAGAGCGGGATGCGTTGAGGCGGAATCGCCGAAAATGTTGAATCCCGCTCTCAGCAGTGGCGAGACCATGAAAGTGAGCGCAAGCGAACGCATCATGGTCTAGCAGGCTGTCGGAATGGCGTTTGCGGTGCTGTTGAGGTCAGGGCTGGCGCGGGCGGTGCAGCCTGCGGCAAGTTGCAGGCCAGCGCGATCATCGTCCACTTTCTGGCGACGTTGGCGAGGCCGCGGAGGTTGAAGCGGTTGGAGCCGATGGCGGCCTTGATGATGCCGAAGACAGGTTCGACGGTCTGCTTGCGGCGGGCGCAGCGGGCTTTGGCATCGGGGTTGTCCAGCTTTGTCGAGCATGCACGGCGCGGCGCGCATGGTGCAGCAGGTAGGCCATGCGGCGTGAGTTCCACCGCCTCGCCCGCCCGCCTCAGCCGCCGGGCGCGCGTGTCGAGCGCCAGGCCGCCGGCGGATAGCACATTGCCCGCCAGGCCCGCACCTCGCCGCAGGATGGCGCGCCAGCCGGGCCAGCAATTCCTTCATGGCGAAGGGCTTCACCAGATAATCATCGGCGTCCGCGTCAATCGCCTCCACCCGGACGGACCAGGTGGAGCGCGCCGAGAGCACCAGGATGGGAAATCCCACCCCCTCCGCCCGCCAGCGCCGCAGCAGGGAAAGCCCGTCAATCGCCGGCAGGTTGAGGTCGAGGATGGCGGCGGTGAAAGGCTCGGTCCCGCCGCGCTCCCAGGCGCTTGCGCCATCGGCCATGTGCTCGGCGGCGAAGCCGGCATGGGCGAGCGCGATTCCGGCCTCATCTTCCACCAACAACAGCCGCATGCTACCGCCCTCCCATTCTGCCCGGCTGGCATTTCGCTGACAGCGCCCGTCAGCCAGCCAGGGCGCACCCCCGATAGGCCGGGCACCAGCAACGGAGATGCACATGAAGATCGGTGCGGACATCACGGCAAACCCGTGCCCCCTTTGCAGCACCGCGACGCGCCGGGTGGTGGCGGATCGCGGGCGGGGCGGCGTGGAACTGGCCACCGCGATTTGCGAGGGCTGCGGGCTGGTGAGCCATGCGACGCTGCCCGATGAGGCCGAAGTCGCGGAATTCTACGCCACGCGCTATCGGCTTGAATACAAGGGCGATTTCGCGCCGAAGCCCAAGCACGCCCTGCGCGCCTTGCGCGGCGCCATGGCGCGCGCGCGACGCCTGGCGCCGCTGCTGCCCAGTGGCGCCCGCGTGCTCGATCTGGGCGCATCCTCCGGCGAATTCACCTTCGTCATGGCCGAGGCCGGATTCGCCGCCAGCGGGCTGGAGCCGAATTGGGGCTATGCCGCCTTCGCGCGCCGCGAATATGGCGTGGATATCGGCGTCGGCGGCTGGGACTCGCCCGATTTCCCCCGCGAAGCGCTTCACCTGGTCACGATGAACCACGTCATGGAGCACCTGACCGACCCCTTTGCCGCGATGGCGCGCATCCATCTGGCGCTGGCGCCGGAGGGGCTGCTTTTCATCGAGGTGCCGAATCTCGCCGGCATCCGCAAGCGGATCAGCAATGTGTTCCACACCGCACATATCTGGAACTTCACGCCCGAGACGCTGATCGCCGCCGCCTGGCAATCGGGCTTCACCCCGCGCGAGGGCGAGAAACTGAGCCATACCTCCATCGTCTTTCGCAAGAGCCGCCCTGGCGATGTGGCACCCGACGGGGCGACGCGCGGGCACGCGGCGGCGCTGATCGCGCAGATGCGGCAAGAGCAGACCAGCCTCGCCTATTTCGCCTCGGCCGCGCCCATCACGCGGCGCTGGCACCGGCTGCTGCGCAACATCGGCGAGCATGTGACCACGCGCCGCCATGCCAGCATCCGCGCCATGGCGGATGCGCTGCTGGATACGGCCGCGCTGGAGCCCGCCTCTCCCTGGGCCGGCCGGAGTGCCTTGCGGCTGGCGACTCAGGCGGCGAATTCGGCGGCGACGCGCGCGAAGGCCTGATCCAGCCAGGGCAGCAGCGTCGCCACGTCGGATTGCTCCACCGTGGCGCCGCACCACAGCCGCAGGCCCGGCGGCGCATCGCGGTAGCTGGCGGCATCGAGCGCCACGCCCTCGGCCTCCAATATGGCCGAGAGCCTCGCCGCGGCCCGCGCCTGCTGCCCCGCATCCAACGCCACGAACCAGGGCGCCACGATCCTCAGGCAGACACTGGTGCAGGAGCGCGTGGCGCGTTCTTCAGCCAGGAAACGCGCCCAGTCGCTGCGCTCCACCCAGCCCGCGATGGTGGCCAGGTTGCCTTCCGTGCGCGCGATCAGCCCGCGCAACCCGCCCAGGCCTTCGGCCCAGCGCAGCCCATCCAGCGCATCCTCGACGCAGAGCATGGAGGGAGTGTTGATGGTGTCACCCTTGAAGATGCCCTCGATGAGTTTCCCGCCCTTGGTCAGCCGGAAAATCTTGGGCAGCGGCCAGGCCGGCTTGTGGGATTCCAGCCGGGCGACGGCGCGCGGCGAGAGCGCCAGCATGCCATGTGCGGCCTCCCCCCCCAGCACCTTCTGCCAGGACCAGGTGACGACATCGAGCTTGGGCCAGGGCAATTCCATGGCGAAGGCGGCGGAGGTCGCGTCGCAGATGGTCAGCCCCTCCCGCGCATCGCTGATCCAGTCGCCCGAGGTCAGGCGCACGCCGCTGGTGGTGCCGTTCCAGACGAAGACGCAGTCCCGCGCCGGGTCCACCGCCGCGAGGTCGGGCAGCCTGCCGTAATCGGCGCGCAGCAGGCGGAGATCGGGCAGCTTCAATTCGGCCTGGATGTCATGCGCCCATTCGGCGGAAAAGCTCTCCCAGGCCAGCACATCCACGCCACGCGGCCCGAGCAGGCTCCACAGCGCCATCTCGACCGCGCCGGTGTCGGAGGCGGGCACGATCCCCAGGCGGTAATCCGCCGGCATGCCGAGAATGGCCTTGGAGCGGGTAATGACCTCGGCGAGCCTCGCCTTTGGGTCCACAGCGCGATGGCTGCGGCCGAGCAGCGCAGATTCCAGCGCATCGAGCGAGAAACCGGGCCGCTTGGCGCAGGGGCCGGAGGAGAAACGAGGATTGGCGGGCTTTTCCATGGCCCGCTTCGTCGCATGTGGCGCAGGGCCTGTCATCTCCCATCCAGCGTGCCAGAATGGCACCATGACCGACATGCTCGAAACCTTCTGCCACGCCATGCCCAAGGTGGATCTGCATGTGCACCTGCTGGGCGCCGTTCGGCAGGAGAACTTCACCGAAATGGCCGCCCGCGCCGGCATCAGCGCGGCCGAGAGCGAGGCGCTGTATGCCCGTGACGCCAGGCCCAAGGGCGTGCTGCACATCCTGCGCGCGCTGGAGAGCCGCATCCTGCGCGATGCGCGCGACCTGCACCGCATCGCCTATGAGCATTTGCAGGATGCCGCTTCCCATGGCGTGCGGCATTCGGAAATCTTCTGGAACCCGGCCGGCACGGCGCATCTGTTCAGCTACGCCAAGGGCGCGGACGCCATCCTGGCGGGCTTCGCCGATGCCGCCGCCGATTTCGGCGTCTCAGCCCTGCTCATCCCCGCCATTGACCGCGAGGCCCCGCCCGAGGCCGCGACGGAGTTGGCGGATTGGATGGTGGCGCATCGGCGCGATGCCATCATCGGCATGGGCATAGACTACCGCGAGACGGACCGCCCGCCGGAGATCTTCTGGCGCGCCTGGCGCATCGCCAAGCAGGCGGGCTTCAAGCTGACCGCCCATGCCGGCGAATTCGGCTGCCACCCGCGCAACATCGCCACCGCCATTGACCTGCTGGAGGTGGACCGGATTGACCACGGCTACACCATCCTGGAAGACCCCGCGCTCACCGCGCGCTGCGCCGAGCGCGGCATCCTGTTCACAGTGGTGCCGACCAACTCCTACTACCTCCGCACGCTGGAGCACTGGCCCCAGGGCCACCCCATCGCCCGCATGCCGGAGGCCGGGCTGCTGATCCACCCCAACACCGATGACCCGCCGCTGCACCACGTCACGCCCACCCGCTGCTGGCGGATGATGGTGGAGGATTTCGGCTTCGGCCTGGGCGATCTGCGCGGCTTCATGCTGAACGGCATTCGCGGGTGCTTCCTGCCCGAACCCGCGCGCCGCCACCTGGAGGGCGCCTTCGCCCAGGAATTCGACGCGCTGGCCGCCGAATGCTTCCCCGATGGAGCCCCAGATGGAGCCCCAGATGGAGCCCCAGATGGAGCCATCGCGTGATCGCCCGCCGCGCGCTGCTTCCCAGGGGTGCCGCGGCCAAGGCTGGATCGGGCGCGATGCCGGGCTGAGCATGCCCCGCGCGGCGCTTGAAGCCTGGCCCGTTACCAGGCCATCCGCATGGGCCCCAGCGCCCGCCCGCGCGCCGCGAGTTCCACACTCGGCAGCACATCGCAGGAGGGCCAGAGCCCAGTCTCCAACCCGGCCGCATAGCCCTCCGGCAGGCCGGCCGCGCGCATGGAGGCCGCCGCCGCCGCGTGGTCATACTCCAGCGGCAGGATTTCCACGGTGAGCCCTTCCCGCGCAGGCGTCAGCAGCGTGAACCAGCAGCGCGGCGTGCCATCATTGGCCGGCATGCCGATGGCGCCCGCATTCAGCCAAAGCCCCGCGCCATTCACCCGCCGCGCGAAGGGAATGCCGCAATGCCCGGCGATGACACCCTGGCAGGCGGTCTCGGCCAGTTCCTCCAGCAGCAGCGGCTCGGGCGTGGAGGCGAAAAGGAAGCGGCTGATCTCGCTGGCGCCGCCATGCAGCACAGCCAGGCGCCTTTGGTCGGGCAGTTCCAGGTGGAGCCGGCGCGGCAGGCCGCCCATCCAGGCGCGGTGACGCGGGCTGACCTGGCGGTTCGCATGGGCATACCAGGCGCGCGAGAGCAGGTCGCAGCTCGTCTCCGCCTCGAAGCCGCAGCCGCAATCGGGCGCTTCGGCGGCGAGGTTCTCCTCGCAATTGCCCATCAGCACGCTGGCGCCGCTGGCCATCATCCGGTCGCAGCAGGCGGCCGCATCGGCGCCATAGGCCACCACATCGCCGGTGCAGAGGATGTGATCGCCCGCGATGCCGCGCCGCGCCGCCTCGGCCAGCACGGCCTCCGTCGCCTGGAGGTTGGAATAGGGGCCGCCGAAGACGAGCATCGGCGCATCCAGGCGCAGCAGGGGGATCATGCAAGGCTTCTCCGCAAGGCGCCGCTGATCCGGTCGGCGGTCAGGGTAAGCGCGATGATGACGATGAGGATGGCCAGCACGCGGTTGAAATCCAGCAAGTCCACGGCGTTCTTCAGCTCCTGCCCCAAGCCGCCCGCGCCCACCAGGCCGAGCACGGTGGAGGCACGGATATTCGCCTCCCACACATAAAGCAGCCCGCCGAGATTCTGCGGCAGGGTCTGCGGCAGCAGCGCGCAGAGCGCCACATGCAGCCGACTGCCGCCCACCGCGCGAATGGCCTCGGAGGGGCGAGGATCGGCATTCTCCATCGCCTCCGACCAGAGCTTGGCCAGTGAGCCCGCCGAATGCAGCGCCACGCCCAGCATGCCGGCAAACGGCCCCAACCCGACCGCTGCCACGAATAACAGCGCGAAGACGAAGCCATCCACCCCCCGCAGCGCATCCAACACGCTGCGTAGCGGATGGTACAGCGCCGCCGAGGGCGTCACCTGCCGCGTCGCCATCAGTGCCAGCGGCAAGCCGATCAGCCCCGCCGCCACCGTGCCGAGTGTGGCGATGCCCACCGTCTCGGCCGCGCGGCGCGCGATGTCGGCGCCGCCCGAGAAATCCGGCGGCCAGGCGCCGGCCAGCCATCCCATCAGCCGCGGCAGGCCCGAGGCGAGGCGCGCGGGATCAGGCGCCACCACCCAGAGCGAGGCCGCCATCAGCGCGGCGAAGCCGGTCCAGAAGGCGATACGGGCCAGGCTCACGAATTCCGCAGCCGCCCCAGGGCGCGGCCAGCGGCCTCGATCATGGCGTATGTCTCGGGCGTCGCGGGCACCCAGCCGGTGTAGTTGGCGGGCATGACGCGCAGCGCCTGCTCGGGCGTGATGGCCGTGGCCGCCGCCGCGATGGCGGATTTGGTGGTGGCGTCCAGGTCATGCCGCACGGCCAGCGCGTCATTGGGCAAGGGCGCGCTGCGCCAGACGATCTGCGCCTGATCCGCCCGCACCCGGCCCGATGCCAGCATGGCGGCGAAGTTTCGGTCGAAATCCGTGGCGAGGTCCACCTGGCCGGACGTCACCGAGATCACATTCGCCGCATGGCTCGCCCCGTCGCGGTAGCGGAAGAAGCTGCGCGGATCGAGGCCCTGCGTCGCGAACCAGTGATGCGGAATGAGCCAGCCGCTGGTGGAGCCCGCATCCGCGAAGGAGATGGACATCCCCCGCGCATCCTCGGGGAAGCGCGCGATCGTCAGGCCGGCACGCGCCAGGATGATGGCGTGATAGGTGGGCTGGCCCTGGTAGAGCACCGTCGCCAGAGGTTCGGCCCGCGCGCGGTCGCGCGCCAGCACATAGCCCCAGGGGCCCATCCAGGCCACATCCACCTGCCCGCTGCCCAGCGCCACCGCGATGCCGGCCCAATCGGTGGTGACGGTGAGTTCGTAGGGTCGGCCCAGCGCGCCGGCCAGATGGGCGAAGAAGGGCTCGAAGGCGCGGCGCGTATCCCCTGCCGTGGGCTGGAAGGGGCCGACGGCGAAGCGGATCGGCGCGCGGCTTTGCGCGATGGCAAGGCCAGGCACCAGCAGGGGTGCGGCCAGCAGGGAGCGGCGATGGATCATGCGTGATCTCCTTGGTTTGACGGTGCGGAAATTGCGCCTCAGCTGCGCCGCGTGGTCATCGGCTGCAAGCCGCCCCGCCCAGCACGCAGAAGGCGGCGCAATGCGGGTGGTTCAGCGCCACGGGTCGGCTGGCCTCGGCCAGTGTGGCGCCCAGTTCGAAGCGCTCGTCATAAGCCAGCAGCGTGCAGGCCAGCACGGCGGGGCGCTCGGCCCCCTTGCGCTTCACCACCATGCGCGAGGAAGCGCACATCATGCTCTCAGGCGATTTGTCCAGGATGCCCCAGCAGGCCTCGGTGATTTCCGGCACGTCCCGCCCCGCATCCATCTCGGGGAAGAGCATCAGCGCCACCGGGTCCGCCGCATCCACCGGCAGGTCCCATTCGGCAAAGAGGCGCGCATAGCCGGCGCGCATGCCGGCCTCCTCCCCCGCGTCGAAGCCGGCGCGGCCGGCGACATGGATGGTGAAGCCCTCCCGTGCCAGCCAGACCAGGCCCTCCAGCGTGCGCGCGAAGCTGTTCGGGCCGCGCTCCAGGTCATGGATGGCGGCGTCATGGTGATCCAGGCTGACGCGCAGCGTCAGGCCAGCCGTGCCGCGCCGGTCCCGCAGGGCCAGCAGCGCCGTGGCGTAGCGGCGCATGGGCTGCATCGCGTTGGTCAGCACCAGGGCACGCAGCCCGCGTGAGAGGACATCCTCCAGCATCGGCACGAGGTTCGGGTTCATGAAGGGCTCGCCGCCGGTAAAACCCACTTCCGTCACCGGGAAATCGAGCGCCTCATCCAGATATTTCCGCACCTCGGCTGCCGAGAGATAGACCAGCGCGTCATTGCGTGGGCTGCTCTCGATGTAGCAATTGGCGCAGGTGATGTTGCATAGCGTGCCGGTGTTGAACCACAGCGTCTCCAGCGCCGCGAGGCCGACCGTGGCCCGGCGTTCGCCCTTGAGCGTCAGCAGCGGGTCCTGGAATTTAGCGGGATTGAGCGGCGGGGCGGCATGGCTGCGGATGGACAAGGCGAAGCTCCAGATTCAGGTGCGGGGGGCCGGGCTGGTGTCATTGAGCGCCCAGTCATAGGCGTCTTCCGCCACGCGGGTGACGTTTTGCAGCCCCGCCGCCAGGGGCGGGCCGGCATGGCGGCGCAGATGGGCGATCACGCCGGCATCATCGCCGCCGAAATCCTCGCGGAACCATTTGTAGATGGACGAGACGCGAAGCCCGCCCCCCTCCAGCAGGGCGACGCCGCGCGGGTGATTCACGAAGTCTCGCGCGGCGGCATCGAGATCGGCCTCCAGGCTTGCCGCCCGCCAGGCGCGCAGGGGCAGGTTCGGGCAGCCGATGGAGGCGCAATTCACCGCGTAATGCACGCGTGGGTCGCGGAAGGTCGGGCGCATCGTGCCGTGCTCGATGTCGTCCAGGGACATGCGGCTCCCCTCGATGGTGACAAGGCGCGTGCGCCAGGGGCCGAGGAATTGCCGCGGGTCCAGCCCCACCCCGGTCGAGCGGATATCCTTGATGGAGCGCACCGGATAGCGATCCAGCACCACCTTGAGCGTCAGCGCGTTATAGAGATTGGCCCAGAAGGCGAAGGCCTCGTTGCGCGCCATGGCCGAGGGCTGGCGCGTGGCGGCCAGGGTGATCCAGGCATCGAGCGCGGCCAGGTCGGCGGCGGTCGCTTTCCAGCGGGCGTAATCCACGCGCGTCACGCCATCGGCCGGCGTGCTGGCGTAGCGGCCCAGCAGCGCATCCAGCCCTGGCCCGGCGGCATGGGCTGGCCGGATCAGGAAGGCAGGGACCATCAGGGCCAAGGAACGGCGGGCCATCATTTCGCGGCAAGCCTTTTCTTCAAAGGAATAGCCGCGAGGGACAGCGTGGCCAGCCCCAGCAGGGCGCCCAGGATTTGCGGGCTCAGCACTGATCTCAGATCGAGCGTGCCGCCCGCATCCAGGATGGAGCCGAGCCCCGCCCCGCTCAGGCTGAAGACGAAGGTGCCGGGCATGATTCCGAAGAAGGTGGTCAGCACATAGACCGGCAGCCGCACGCCGACGAAGGCGGGAACCAGGTTCACCAGGAAGAACGGGAACAGCGGCACCAGGCGCAGCACCAGCAGGTAGGAGCCGGCATTGCGGCGAATGCCCTCGGCCAGGCGCTGCGCGGGCGCGCCGAAGCGGTCCAGCGCATTCTCGCCGAAGATGCTGCGGGCAAACAGGAACACCAGCGTGCCGCCGATGGTGGCGCCCAGCACGGCCAGCAGCGTGCCGAAGACCGCGCCGAACAGAAACCCGCCCGCCAGGGTCAGGATGATCGCCCCCGGCACCGAGAGCGCCACGGCCGCCGCATAGACCAGCATGAAGGCGCCAGCCGCCAACAGGAAGTTGCGCTCGACGAAGCCGCCCAGCGCCTCGCGGTGCTGCGCCAGCGTGTCGAGCGAAAGCAGCGAGCCGAGGCCCGCGGCACGCAAGGCCAGGATGAGCGCCACGACCCCCAGCGCCAGCCAAAGCCGGCGGTCGCGCAACAGCTTCATGGCAGCAACCTCTGCAACCAGCCCACAATGCGCCGCGTCCGTACCGAGAACAGGCTGGGCGTATAGAATCCGCCCGCCGCGCGCTTGGAGATTTCCGACATGGTGGGATAGGGCGCCATCATCTGCGCCACCGCGCCGATCTTCAGGCGCGACTGGATGGCCAGGCCCCATAACCCGATCATCTCGCCCGCGCGCGGCGCCAGGATCGTGGCGCCCAGGATGCGCCCGCCACCGCCGAGGATGATCTTTGCCAGGCCCTCAGTGCGGCGCTCCGCCTGGGCGCGGTCATTACCGCAGAGCGGCTGCGTCAGCACCTGCACGGGATGATTGGCCAGCCGCGCCTCGCTCTCCGTCAGGCCCACATGCGCCAGTTCCGGGTCGCTGTAGGTGACCCAGGGGAGGGTCGCGTAATCCACCTTGGCCGGCAGGCCGAACAGGATGTTCCGTATCAGCACGCCCGCGTGATAGCCGGCCACATGGGTGAATTGCGGCCCGCCCGCCACGTCGCCGGCGGCGAAGATACGCCGGTTGCTGCTCCGCAGCCGCGCATCCACCATAATGCCGCGCGGCGTGGTCGCAACCCCCGCCAGGGGAAGATCCAGGCCATCCATGTTGGGCTTGCGCCCGGCAGCGACCAGCAGATGCGTGCCGGTGATGATGGTTCCATCGGCCAGGGACACCTCCACGCCAGGGGCGATGCGGGCCACCTGCGCGCCCTCCAGCAGCGTGATCCCCTCGGCCCGCATGATGGCGCGCAGCACCTCCACCGCCTCCGGCTCGTCACGCGGCAGGATGGCGGCGCGCTCGATCACCGTCACTTGTGCGCCCAGGCCACGGAAGGCCTGCGCCATCTCGATGCCGATCGGCCCGCCGCCCAGCACCAGCAGGTGGCCGGGCCGCTCGGTCAGTTCGAAGATGCTCTCATTGGTGAAATGCGGCGTCTCGGCCAGGCCCGGCACAGGCGGCGGCGCGGGGGAGGAGCCGGTGGCGATGACGAAGCGGCGGGCGCGGATGCGTTGGCCGCCGGCCTCCACCCCACGCGGGCCGGTGAAGCGGGCTGCGGCGCGGATGACGGTGCAGCCCAGGCCCTCGAAGCGCTCCACGCTGTCATGCGGGGCGATGGCGGCGATGACGCCGTGTACATGCGCGTGGACGCGGGCAAAATCCACCACCGGCTCGGGCAGGTACACCCCGAAACGCGCCGCATTGCGCGCCGATTGCGCGGCATGGGCGGCGGCCAGCAGCGCCTTGGAGGGCACGCAGCCGGTGTTCAGGCAATCGCCCCCCATGCGGTGCTTTTCGATCAGCACGACGGAAGCGCCCATCTGCACGGCGCCAGCCGCCAGGGAGAGGCCGGCGGAACCCGCACCGATGACGCAGATATCCGTGTGCAGCACGCCATGGCGCAGCTTCGGCCGCCGGCCGGGCGGCATGGTCGTCTCGGTCATGCCGCTCTCCGGATTGCTGTCAGGAAATGGGGTGGAAGCGCGCCTCTGCCAAGCGCATCACAGCGCCGTCCGCTGCATCAGCATGGGCCCGGCCAGGGCGCCGATGCAGGTGACGACCAGCACGGCGATCCCGTGCCAGACCAGCACCATCACCGCCGCGTTCAATTCATGCACCAGCGTCAGCCCCAGGCTGGCGAAGGCCGCCGCCGAAAGTCCGCCCAGCGCCGCCACCGGCATGGGCCGCAGCAGCACGGCATGGCGCGTCAGATAAATGATGGCCGCCGTCATGGGCACGCCCAGCCCGATGATGAAGTTCAGGCAGGGATAGCTGACCGACAGATTCATCGCCTCCGGCCCCAGCCGCGCGATATCCTCCAGGCAACCCCAGCCCATAGTGACCAGCCAACCCACCACCGCCGGCACCGGCAGCAGCGCCCAGCGCTGGTCGCGATCAGGCAAGGCAAGCTGGAAGGCGGCATAGCCCGCCGTCAGCGCCACCAGCGCCGCCGACATGAGGTGATAGAGGTCAAAGCCATCCTGCAACCAGGCCGCGAAATCGGCCCGCAGGCCCGTGATCAGCAGCGCCGCGCCGATCACGCCCGCGCAGAACAGGCACCACAGCCCCAGCATGGCCAGGGGTGAGGGCAGGCGCCGCACCGGCTTCAGCCCCGCGCTCAATTGCCGGATCAGATCCTCGGTCCGCATCTTCATGGCTCCATGCCGAATTTGCGGCGCAATGTGAGGATGGCGCGATGGGTGGCGACCCTCAGCGCCCCCATGGACATGCCGGAACGCGCGCTCGCCTCCGCCAGCGAGAGCGCCTCGATCTTGGTGAGTTGCAAGGCGGTGCGCTGCGAGGTCGGCAATTCGCCCACAGCCGCGCGCAGATCGGCCGAGATCAGCCGCCCCTCGGCATCGCCCTCCACGCCGAGATGATCCGCCGCCTCCAGCCCCGTATGGCGGGCGAGGCCGCGCGCCACGCCGCGGCCTCGGTCCAGCGCGCGGCGCTCGGCGATGGCGGCGATCCAGGGGCGGAAGGGGCGCGCGGGATCATAGGTGGCGCGGACGCGGTGCAGAGTGAGCAGCGTGTCCTGCACCGCATCCTCCACCTCGGCTGCCATGGCCAGGCGGCGGCGGCAGATGGCGCGCAGCAAGGGCAGGCATTCGCGCAGAAGCGTGTCATAGGCCCGGCCATCGCCTTGTTGGGCCGCGGCCATCAGTCCGGACCAGCGCGCATCACGCGCCAGGCGATCCTCGGCCTCGCTCACGGGGAGAAGACCAGCAGGCGCGAGCGCGAATTGCGGCATCTGCATCGTGACACGAGCACCCTCATCCTTGCCCACCCGGCACCATGTCGGGCCCGAAGGCCACCGGGCCAACCAGCCCGGCATCTGCTCTCTGCTACGAGGGCGACAGGGTAAAGGTTACGCGGGTGCGGCGTAAATATATGGCGCCTACCGCCGCAGCCGATACAGCAGGTGGCGGCGCATCGCATGGCCCTCGGGCAGGTTGGGATGGGCGAAATAGCCTTCCGCCACCATGCCGAGCTTTTCCATGAGCCGCCAGGACGGCGCATTGGCCGGAATGGTGAAGGCCACGATCTCCTCCAGGCCCAGCACCCCGAACACATGCGCCAGGGCGATCCGCCAGCCGATTTCCACGATCGGCGTGAAGCGCGCCTGCCAGGGGATGCGGCGCAGCCACCCCCCTCGCCTCCCGCCGGGGTTCCGCTGTAACCTGATCCGAGGAAGGAACGATCATGCCCCCAATGAGCCTGGACGCGATGGCCGCGAGCATCCCCGATGGGGCGATGATCGCGCTGCCACCCGACAACTCCCTCCCCTCCGTCGCGCTGGCCAAGGCGCTGATCCGGCGTGGCGCCAGGCGGCTGCGGCTGGTCGGCGTGCCCATCTCAGGCTTCGCGACCGACATGCTGATCGGCGCAGGCTGCGTCGAGGAGGTGCAGACCTCCGCCGTGACGCTGGGCGAGGCAGGCTTCGCGCCGCGCTTCTCGGCGGCGCTCAAGGCCGGCCAGCTTCGCATCCTGGACGCCACCTGCCCCGCCATCCACACCATGCTGCAAGCCACCGAAAAGGGCGTGCCCTTCATGCCGCTGCGCGGGTTGATCGGCAGCGACATCCTGGCCAACCGCCCCGACTGGAAGGTGGTGGAA
>Ga0136707_1000114_pt1 | contig 15084 bp, 14 predicted proteins | sample 4C3metaG_FD_101397 | JGI IMG/M metagenome (GOLD analysis project Ga0136707, IMG submission 101397) | Freshwater bacterial and archeal communities from Indian Creek, Illinois, USA - 4C3 metaG | ecosystem: Environmental > Aquatic > Freshwater > Unclassified | place: USA: Indian Creek, Illinois...
ACATCATCCTCTCCCGCCTTTCCTCGCAGATGCGGGCCAGCCAGTTGACGGCGAACAACCTCGCCAATGCCGATACGCCCGGCTATCGCGCCTCACGTCCCATCTTCGCCGAGCATGTGCAGCGCCAGGGCCGCGTGCATGGCCCCAACGGCGCCGGCAATGTCGGCTTCACCTGGGACCGCGCCAGCTGGCGGGAGACGCAGCCCGGCACCATCTCGACCACCGGCAACCCGCTGGATATCGCGATCTCGGGCGCGGGCTTCTTCGTGATCGAGACGCCGCGGGGCGAGCGCTATACTCGCGCCGGCCGCTTCGCCATCGGCGCCGATGGGCAGTTGATGGATAGCAGCGGCGCGCTGGTTCTCAACACCGATTCACGCCCCATCGCGGTGGGCGCCAATGATACGCGCATCGAGGTGCGCGGCGATGGCACCATCCGCTCGGAAAATGGCGTGCTGGGCCGCTTGCGCATCGTCCGCTTCGCCGATGAGCAGGGGCTGCGCGCCGAGGGCGACCGCCATTTCGACGCCGCCGGCCAGGCCCCGGAGGAGATTGCCCGCCCGCAACTGGTCCAGGGCGCGCTGGAGGGCAGCAACGTCCAATCGGTGCTGGAGATGACGCGCATGATGACGGAACTGCGCGAGTTCCAGTTCGCCACCCAATTCCTGGAGCGTGAGGGCGAGCGGCAGCAAAGCGCCGTGGACCGCCTGCTCCGCCGCCGCAGCTGATCAAGGAGACACACCATGCGCTCACTCGCCATCGCCGCCAGCATTGCCGCATTGTCGCGGCTCACCGCAAAGGACCGCTGAACATGCGCTCACTCGCCATCGCCGCCAGCATTGCCGCATTGTCGCGGCTCACCGCAAAGGGCCGCTGAACATGCGCTCACTCGCCATCGCCGCGACGGGCATGCTCGCCCAGCAGACCAATGTGGAAGTGATTTCCAACAACCTCGCGAATATGGGCACCACCGGCTATAAGCGCCGGCGCGTGGAATTCCAGGATCTGATCTACCAGAACCTCCGTCGCGTCGGGTCCCAGAGCAATGACACGGGCAGCGTGCTGCCTTCGGGCGCGCAGGTGGGCCTGGGTGTTCGCACGGCCGCCGTCTATCGCATCTCCGAGCAGGGGAACCTGCAACAGACCGAGAACCGCTTCGACCTCGCCATCCGCGGCAATGGCTATTTCCAGATCCAGATGCCCACCGGCGAAGTCGCCTATACGCGGGACGGCACTTTCGCCCTCAGCCCCGAGGGCGTTCTGGTTACGGCCGAGGGTTTCGTGGTGCAGCCAGGCATCACCATCCCCGCCGCCGCGCGCGACGTGACGATCAATGCAAGCGGCGAGGTGCTGGCGCGCCTCGACGGTCAGGTGGCGCCGCAGAATGTGGGGCAGTTGCAGACCGCGATCTTCGCCAATGAGGGCGGGCTGGAAGCGATCGGCGACAACCTCTTCCTCGCCACGCCCGGCTCCGGCCAGCCGCAGGCGGCGGCCCCCGGACAGCCAGGCCATGGCTCGGTCATGCAGGGCTTCGTCGAGACCAGCAATGTGAACACGGTGCAGGAGATCACCTCCCTCATCACCGCCCAGCGCGCGTATGAAATGAACAGCCGCGTGATCTCGGCCAGCGACGAGATGCTCAGCACCCTGACGAGGCTGCGCTGATGCGCCGGCGCATCTTCCTCGCACTCGGCGCACTCGCCCTGCCGGCCCTGGCGCAGGCGCAGGCGCAGGCGCAAGCCATCCTGCGGTCGCATGCGCTGCTGGAAAGCGATGTGCTGCGCCTCTCCGACCTTTTCGACCAGGCGGGGCCGCGCGCGGATACGGTGATCGCCGCCGCCCCCCTGCCCGGACGCCGGATGGTTCTGGAAACCCAGAACCTGATCAACATCGCGCGCCAGAATGGCGTGATCTGGCGGCCCCTCACCGGCACGGAGCGCATCGTCATCGAGCGCCCCGGACGGCCCATCCCGCGCGCCGAAATCGAGGCGCTGCTGCGTGAGGAACTGGCCCGGCAGGGCATCGAGCCCGAGATGGAACTGGAGATCCCCGGCCTCATCGCGCCCATGATCCCGGCCAGCGCCTGGTTCCAGATTGCCATCGAGGGCGTCACGATCGAGCAGCCTGGCGCGCGCTTCCAGGCGACGCTGGTGGTGCTGGCCGATGGCGCGGGCACGCAGCGCCTTCGCATCACCGGCCGCGCGGTGCCGACCGTGACGGTAGTCGTGGCCACGCGGCGGCTGGCGCTGGGCGAGGTGATCGGCCCGAATGATGCGCGCCTCGCCCGCCTCAGGGCCGAGCGCGTGCGGCCGGGCCAGGCGCAGCAACTGGCCCAGGTGGTGGGGCAGGAATTGCGCCGGCCCATGGCCATCGAGCAGGGCTTCGCGCTGGTGGATCTGGGTCCGCCCTCGGTCGTGCAGAAAAATGCGCTGGTGACCTTGCAGCTGGAATCGCCCGGGCTTTCGCTCAGCGTCCAGGGGCGCGCGCTGGAAGCGGCGGCGCGCGGGGCAAATGTGCCGGTCATGAACCTCGTCAGCCGCAACATCGTCGAGGGCATCGCCATCGGCCCCGGCCGGGTGCGGGTGGCCATGGGCACCATCCCGATGGCCGCCCGATGAAGGCGCGCCGTTTGCCCCTGCTGCTCCTGCTGCCCCTGGCGCTCGCCGCCTGCGGCCAGGCCGAGCGGCTTTCGCGCATTGGCCGCGCGCCGGATTTCTCGCCCGTCTCGGACCCGACGCAGGATGCGCGCTATCGCCCGGTTTCCATGCCCATGCCGGCCCCGCATGAGGCGCCGCCAGTGGCCAATTCGCTCTGGCGGCCGGGCAGCCGGACCTTCCTGCGAGACCAGAGGGCGGCTCAGGTGGGGGATCTCATCACCATCCTCGTCACCATCGCGGACGACGCGCAGCTGGCCAACCGCACGCAGCGCAGCCGAACCGGGGCGGAGACAGCCGCGGCGCCGAACCTGTTCGGCCAGGAGCGCGCGCCCCGCCGCATCTATCCGCCGGGCGCCTCCCCCTCGGCCCTGCTCAACACGAACAGCACGGGCACGAGCGACGGCAATGGCAATGTACGGCGAAACGAGCAGATCAACCTGCGGCTGGCCGCCACCGTCACGCAATCGCTCCCCAACGGCAACATGGTGGTGATGGCCCGGCAGGAGGTTCGGGTGAACAACGAGATGCGCGAGCTTTCGGTGCAGGGCGTCCTGCGCCCGCAGGATATCGGCAGCGACAACACGGTGCGGCATGATCGCCTGGCCGAGGCACGGATTTCCTATGGCGGGCGCGGCTCCCTCTCCGACATCCAGCAACCCAGGCTCGGCCAGCAATTGCTGGATGTGCTCTCGCCGTTCTGACCGGGGGGGGGAGCCGGTTGGCTCCCCTGCCCTCCCCGCGCTAGGCTTCCGGCAAAACCGGGGGGAAGCGCCGTGGCGGATGAATTCGACTATGTGATCGTGGGCTGCGGCGCGGCAGGCTCCCTGCTCGCCGCCCGCCTCAGCGAAGACGCGCAGACCAGCGTCTGCGTGCTGGAAGCCGGCCCCAAGGACCGCAACCCCTTCATCCACATCCCGGCCGGCTTCATCAAGACGCTGAAGGATCCCGGCGTCACCTGGCAATTCAGCACCGAGCCGACCGAGCGCACCGGCGGCCGCCGCATCGCCACCGTCCAGGGGCGCACCTTGGGCGGCTCCTCCTCGGTGAATGGCATGATCTATAATCGCGGCCAGCCCAATGACCTGGATCATTGGGCGCAGCGCGGCAATCGCGGCTGGGGGTATGCCGATTGCCTTCCCTATTTCATGCGTACCGAGCGCCGCATCGGTGCAGGTGACCCCGAGCGCCGCGGCCGCACCCAGGGCATCCCAGTGACCGACATGGACTGGATCCATCCGGTGACCGAGGCCTTCATCGCCGGCTGCGTCGGCCTCGGCATCCCGCGCAACCCGGACTACAATAGCGGCGACCAGGCCGGCGTGGGCTATTTCCAGCGCGCCATCCTCAACGGCAAGCGCGTCAGTTCCTATCGCGCCTTCCTGCATGACGCGCTGAACCGCCCCAACCTCTCGCTGCGGACCAATGCGCGGGCCTCTGAGATCATCCTGGAGGGCAAGCGCGCGGTCGGCGTGCGCTACCTCTCGCAGCGCGGCGGCATCTCCACCGAGGTGCGGGCGCGGCGCGAGGTGATCCTCTGCGGTGGCACGGCCAATACGGCGCGGCTGATGCAGGTCTCAGGCATTGGGCCGGCCGGGCTGTTGCAATCGCTGGGCGTCGAGGTCCGCCACGAATTGCCGGGCGTCGGCGAGAATTTCCGCGACCATTATGCCAGCCGCTTCGTCATGCGCGCCAAGCCCGGCACGCAGACCCTGAACGAGCTCTCCAAGGGCATCAAACTCGGCAGGCAATTGCTGCGCTGGGGCACGGGGCAGCCCAACATACTCGCCACCGCGCCCTCCCACGCGCATGTCTTCTGGAAAAGCTTCGAGGGGCTCGACCAGCCCGATCTGCAATGCGTCTTCACGCCCGGCTCCTACAAGGAGGGGATGGTCTATGTGCTGGACGATTATCCCGGCATGACGGCCGGCGCCTGGCAGCACCGCCCCGAAAGCAAGGGCTGGGTGCGCGCCCGCAGCACCGACGTCTTCGAGGACCCGGAGATCCAGCCCAACTACCTCTCGGACGAGAATGACCGCCGCGTGCATATCGGCGGGATGCGGCTGTTGCGGCGGATGCTCTCCACGCCCGAGCTGGCGGCCTTCGTGGACCAGGAAACCCTGCCCGGCCCAGATGTGCAGAAGGATGACGAGCTGCTGGACTTCGCCTTCAAGAACGGCAGCACCACCTACCACCTCATCGGCACGGCCAGGATGGGCCCGCGCGAGGACCCGACCGCCGTGGTGGATGACCGCCTGCTGGTGCATGGCATGAGCGGGCTGCGCGTGGTGGATGCCTCCATCATGCCGGCCATGGTCAGCGCCAATACCTATGCGACGACGCTGATGATCGCGGAGAAGGCGAGCGACTTCATTCGTGGGCGGGAGAGGGCTTCGGCGGCTTGATGCGAAGGGGCGTTGGCCCCTCGCGCTCCCCCGGCAGGGGAGACGTCCCCTGCCCCCCTGTTTGTCCGGCTGGGGTTACTCCCGCACCGGCATTTCCGGGAATTCCAGCACGGATTGCGGCGGCTTCTGCGGCTGGCGGTATTTCTGCCAGCCGAAGCGGCGGTTATCGCCGGGCCGCAGCCGCATATCCTCGCGCAATGCGGTGAAGGGCAGCGTCGCGGGGTCCGCCACCACCGGGCCAGGGGCGGCGGCCACCAGCACCCTCTCCGCGATGGGTTGGAAATGCGCGCGGAAATGCACGCTGGACTTCACGGCGATGATCTTCTGCTCGGCCGGCTCCACGCCCAGTTGCTGAAAGATGGACTGGTCATGCGCCTGCATCTTCCGGCTGACGATCACCACCCGCACACCGCCGATCCGCAGCAGCGCCGAAGCGCCCAGATCAGCCGGATTTCCCTTGCCCATCGGCCCGGTCAGCGTGAAACGCCCATCACCAAGCTTCTCGACAACACCTGTCACCGTCAGCGGTGCGCCATCGCTTTTGCCGCCGAGTTCGAGGGTGATGGTGGCCCCCTCGCCCGCCGCGTGGCAGGCCGCCGCACTTTCCGCGTCATTCATGGGCGCCAGCACCGCCCCCTGCGCGTCCTGGCGGATGAGTTCGGCCAGCAGGCCGGTCGTGTCGCCATGACCACCGCCGCCGGGATTGTCCTGCGTGTCAGCGATCACGACGGGCTTGTGGCTGCCCGCCGCGATGCGGATCGCCTCGGCGACTGCGAGTTCGACCTCCTGCACCGCGCCCCCGAAGCTCGCCTCGCGCATGCCGATGTCCTGCATCAGCGCATCGGCGGCGGCGGCAGCGGCTTGCGGGGTCTCGGCATAGGCGGCGATGGCCTGGCCGCAGCCGGGGAAATCCGCATAGGGGAAGCCGAAGCAATAGGCCAGTTCGACGACGCCGGCTTCAAGCGCCAGCCGCTGTGCCATCACGCCGGCCATCGGTTCCACCATGGTGCATTGGCTGGTGATGGGGATGAGGAAATCGAGCTCGCGGAATTCCATCGCCCAGGGGACGCCGCGCCGGATGCGCTGGATCAGCAGCGCCATGGCGCGTTGGCCCACCGCCAGCATGTCCACATGCGGATAGGTGCGGTAGGGCACGATCACATCGGCCAGTTCCGCCATCTGCCGCGTCATATTGGCATGCGGGTCGAGCGTGATGGCAAGCGGCATGCTGGGCCCGACCACGGCGCGCACCCGACGCATCAACTCGCCCTCGGCATCGGGGTAGTCGTCGCTCACCATGGCGCCGTGCAGGTCCAGGAAGACGCCGTCCAGCGGCGCTTCATCCATGGCCACCGAAAGCGCATCCAGGATCATCGCGCTGATGCGCTCGAAGGCCTCACGGGTCACGGGGCCGGCGGGATTGGCGAAGCACCAGCCGAGCGGGGCGATTCTGGCACCATGGCGCAGCGCCTCCTCGATGCCGCCGCCCGCGCAGGTGGACGTGCCCTTCAGCGCGGTCATCATCACGGCGGGGCGCTGCAAGGCCGGCAGCCCGCCCGGCGTCAGGAAATGCACCCATTCGGTGGGGCGCGGGGCGAAGGAGTGGCTCTCATGCAGGAAGCCGGCGACGGCGATTCGCATCAATTCGTATCCTTTGCATTGGCAGTCGCGATGACGGCATCGGCCAGCACCTGCATGCCCGCCATGGCCCATTCGGGCGTGATGCTCTCCGCCTCATTGTGGCTCAGGCCGCCATGGCAGGGGCAGAAGATCATGACTGTGGGCACGCGCCGCGCCATGTAGACGGCGTCATGGCCGATGCCGGTCGGGATGTCGCGCCACTTCAGGCCGCGTGCCGTCGCGCCATCGCGGGCGCGCTGGATCAGCGCGGGGTCGAAGGGCGTCAGCGGGGAATGCCAGAAGCGGCTGACGCTGATCTTCACGCCACGCGCCAGGGCAATTTGCCCGGCGCGGGCGCGCAGCGATGCTTCCATCCGTTCCAGCGCATCCGGGTCGCCATGGCGCATGTCAATCGTGAAGAAGACGCGACTGGGGGCGATGTTGCGGCTGGCGGGGTAGATATCCACGACGCCCACCGTGCCGCGCCCCTGCTCGCCGGAAGGCGCCAGCGTGGCCAGTGCGATCTCCTCCACCGCCGCCATCAGGGGCGCGGCTGCCATCAGCGCATCGCGCCGCCCTGCCATGGGCGAGCCGCCATGCGCTTCCTCACCCTCCACCACCACCTCGAACCAGGTCTGGCCGAGCGCATGGGTGACGATGCCGACATCATGCCCGCCATCCTCCAGGATCTTGCCCTGCTCGATATGCAGTTCGAGGTAATGACCGACCTTTTGCAGTTCCGTCGGATCGGCGCTGCCCTGCCAGCCGATGCGGCGCAATTCCTCGCCAAACACGGTGCCGTCAAAGGCCGTCTTTTCCAGGATTTCCGCCTCGGTGAAGATGCCCATCGCGCCGCCGCTGCCCATCATGGGCGGCGAGAAGCGCGAGCCTTCCTCATTGGTCCAGTTGATCAGCAGCAGCGGCGCCTCGGTCTCGGCGCCCGCTTCGTGCAGCGCGCGCATGATCTCAAGCCCGGCCAGCACGCCCAGCACGCCGTCATATTTTCCGCCCGTGGGCTGGGTATCGAGATGACTGCCGATGGCGACGGGCGGCAGGCTGGGGTTCCGCCCTTCGCGCCGGAAGATCATGTTGCCCAGCCGGTCCACAAGCATGGCCAGGCCTGCGGCCTCGGCCCATTTCTGGAACAGCGCGCGGCCTTCGGCATCCATATCGGTCAGCGTCTGGCGGTTGCAGCCGCCCTTGGCCGTGCCGCCGATTTTCGCCATCTCCATAAGGCTGTCCCAGAGGCGGGTGCCGGAAAGGGGGAGGTTATGCATGCTCGACTCCGCACCACTCGGCCATGGTCAGGGCAATGCTGCGCGTGATGCCATGGATGCTCTCCACGCCCACGCTCTCATCAATGCCATGGATATCCTGCGCGTCCGGTCCGAAGACGGCGCAGGGCGTGCCCTGGTACAGCACGAAATGCCGCCCATCGGTCAACCCGGTCGCCGGGTAATCGCGCAGTGTGCCGCCGGTCGCCTCCGCATAGCTGCGCTGGGCCAGGGCGCTGATTGCCGTATCCTTGGGAAACACGCAGGCATCAGCGAGAAAGCCCTTGAATTCCAGCTTCACCTGCGCGCCGCGCAGCCGCTCATGCGTGGCGGCCTTGGCCACCAGCACCTCGATATCGGCCTTGGCCTGGCGCGCCGGGTAACCCAGCATGACGCCGACCCGCAGCCCGATGCGGCAGCGCGTCGCCACCGATGAATTCCACTCGCCACCCGAGATGGTGCCGAGATTCACATTCACCGGATGGTTCACCCCATGGAAGGCGGCATGGATATGCTCGGCTCGATTGCGCTCCGCCTCGTAATCCTTGAAGGCGCCGGCGATGATGTTGGCGGCCTCGATCGCGTTGATGCCGGCCTGCATGTCCCGCACATGGGCGGGCCGGCCGCTCACCGTCACCCAGGCCCAGACCACGCCGACTTCGGCCGTGTAGAGCGCATCCAGCCCCGGCCCAGGCTCGGGGATGATGACGCCATCCATCTTGGGCAGCGCCAGCATGGTGGCAAGCGCGCCATTGCCGGTGCACTCCTCCTCGATCACCGCCTGCATCTGCACCTCGGCGGCGGGTTGCAGCCCGGCGCGCTTCAGGGCCGCGAAGGCCATGGCATAGCTGACGATGCCCGCCTTCATGTCACCCGCGCCCCGCCCATAGACGCGGCCATTGCGGATGGTCGGCGCATAGGGCGGCGTTTCCCACATGTCGGCGGCACCCTCGGGCACCACATCCACATGGCCTTGCAGCACCAGGCTGCGGCCCTTCGCCGATTCCGGCCGATGCACCGCCGCCACATTGTCCCGGCCCGCATAATCCATCAGCGGCGGCGAGAAGCCGGGGTGATCCGCCAGCTTCACGGGATCGGTCGCGATGCGCTGCGGCGTCAGTCCGAGATGGCGATACAGCCGCTCCATCTCGTTCAGCGCCGAGGCCTCATTGCCCAGGGTGGAGGGACAGCGGACCAGGCGGAAAAGCCAGTCCAGCGTCTCCTCGCGCAGCGAATCGGCGGCTTCCAGGATGGCGCGTCGCGCGCCGGCATCGAGTTGTCTCATGGGCCGCAGCATGGGCAGGCACGCGCGAGGTTGTCGAGGCCCCGAAGCCAGGCTTCACTCATGCCCATGAAGGCTTTCCACCACCCCGATGAGGCGCGGCACGCGCCGGAATTCTTCCTCATGCGCGGCCGCGTCCGCGCCAATTTCGAGGTGGCGGCTCGCGCCGCCTCGCTGCGAGAGGGGCTTTCTGCGCTGGGCATCACGCCCGAGGTGCCGCCCCCTGCCCCGCATGCCGCGCTGCTCAGCGTGCACACGCCGGAATATCTGGATTTCCTGGAACATGCCGCCGCCGAATGGGCCGGGCTGCCCGAGTCCGGCCCCGAAATCGTGGCCAATATCCACCCCACGCCCGAAATGCTGGCCCAATCCAGCCGCGCCCCCGGCCATGTCATCTCCCGGACCGGCACCTACACCGCCGATACCGCCTGCCCTATCGGCCCCGGCACCTGGATGGCCGCCATCGGCGCCGCCGGCTGCGCGCTTGCCGCCGCCGATGTCGCGGCCGCGGGTGGCACCGCCTATGCGCTGGTCCGCCCGCCGGGCCACCATGCCTATGCGGCGCGGGCGGGCGGGCATTGCTACATCAACAATAGCGCGCTGGCCGCCCAGCGCCTGCGCGATGCGGGCGCCGGGCGCGTCGCGGTGCTCGACATAGACAGCCACCATGGCAACGGCACGCAAGGCATCTTCTGGGAGCGCGAGGATGTGCTCACCGTCTCGCTCCATGCCGACCCTTCCCGCTACTACCCCTGGTATGTCGGCTTCGCGGAGGAGAAGGGCGCGGCCAATCTCAACCTGCCCCAGCCCTTCGGCACGGGCGATGAGGCTTGGCTCGCCGCGCTGGAGGATGGCATCGCCGCGATCCGCCGCTTCGGCGCGGAGGCGCTGGTGGTGCCGCTGGGCTTTGACGCCAGCGAGTTGGAGCCCCTGGCCGCGCTGAACGTCACCGCCGACGGCTTCGCCCGCGCGGGCCAGGCCATCGGGCGGCTGCGGCTGCCGACGGCGATCTGCCAGGAGGGCGGCTACAATGTGGATATCCTGGGCGGGCTGCTGCAACGCTTCCTGACCGGCTTCGGAGAGGCGGCATGAACCCCCTCATCCTCGACGCGCATGTTGATATCCGCTGGCCGGAAACACCCGACTGGCTGAGTGAAACCGCGCAATGCGTGGACCTGCCCAAGATGCGCCGTGGCGGCATGAGTGCGGCCGTCTTCATCGCCTATGTCGGCCAGGGCGCCCGCGATCACGCCGGCCACACTGCCGCCACGGCCCGTGCCGAGGCGATGCTGCGCCACATCCGCGCCCGCGCCGATGGGCTCACCGCCCGCTTCTGCACCACCCCTGACGAGGTGGAAGCAAGCTTCGCCGCCGGCATCCCGGCCGTGCTCTCGGCGGTCGAGAATGGCTATGCCATGGGCCATGATCTGGGCCGCATCGCAAAGTGGCGCGGCCTGGGAGCGATCTATCTTACGCTGACGCATGACGGCCACAACGCGCTGTCCGACAGCGCCCGCCCGCGCAAGAACCTGCATGACCCTGAGAGCGAGCATGGCGGCCTTTCACCGCTGGGCCGCGCCGCCATCGCGGAGATGAACCGCGTGGGGCTGATGCTGGATTGCTCGCATGTCTCCAAGGCGGGGATGATGCAGGCCGCCCAGCTTTCGCGCGTGCCCATCGCCGTCACGCACACGGCCTGCGCCGCCCTCTGCCCGCATCCGCGCAACCTGGATGACGAGCAGCTGGACATGATTCGCGCCGTCGGCGGCGTGGCGCAGATCACCGCCGTCGCCTCCTTCCTGAAGGCCCCCGGCGCCAATGGCGTGACCCAGGCGAGCGTCAGTGCCCTGGTTGACCATGTGGAGCATGCCATCACCCGCATCGGCCTGGACCATGTCGGCATCTCCTCGGATTTCGACGGCGGCGGCAATGTCGTGGGCTGGGCCAATGCGGCGGAGACAGGGAACATCACGGCCGAGTTGGCGCGGCGCGGCTATGGCACGCGGGAAATCGGGCTGTTGTGGTCGGGGAATTTCCTGCGGGTCTGGCGGCAGGTGCTGCGCGGCGCGGCGTAGAGACGCCCCACTCAGGGCGCGTTGCCGAAGATCCGCTGCAAAACGCGGTCACCGACGCGCAAATTCAGCCGCTCCGCCGTGCCGCCCGCGACCTCGATCGTGGCTCGCACCGGGCCTCGGCTGTCTATCGTGGCAAGGCTCTGCGGCACAGCGCGCTCATGGATGCGATGGATGCGCCCATCGGCGGCGACGAACAGCATGTCGAGCGGGATGAGGGTGTTTCGCATCCACATGCTGCTTTCACGCGGCGCGCCCCAGTCGAAGATCATCGCATCATCGGGGGCCATGCTGGTGCGGAACATCATGCCGATCATCTGGTCGGCCGATTGCACGGCCATCTCGGCGCGGAAGACGTGGCGCGTGCCGTCGCGCGTCACGATCACCATGGGCTCCTCCGGCAAGCGCGGCTGTGGGCGGTCCACCCCCGGCTGGGCCGCCGCGAGAGTTGGGAAAATAAGGGCCAGGGCCAGGAGGATGCGCTTCATGCACAAGATCATGCCACAGCTTACAGCCCCTGGGCGAGAAGGGCCGAAATCTCGGCCCGGATGGGGCCTTCGCGCGGTTCATCGGCCAGGGTGGTGAACCAGTGCTCGGGCGGGTTGCGGCCGGCGGCGCGGTGGAAGCTCAAAGCACGCAGCACCGCCTCGGCTGGCTCGGGCAGGCGGGCGGGCACGGGCAGGTCATTGAGCACGGCCCAGCCCCGCGCCCAGCAGCGCGCCACGCTCCAGGGATTATAGCCACCGCCGCCCAGCAGGATGAAGCGCGGCGCCGCATCCTTCACCGCACCGATGAACTCGGCATGCGCGTTGTTGGAAAGCGAGAGCCGCGCCAGCGGGTCCTCCTCCAGCGCATCGGCGCCACATTGCAGCATGATGGCCTCGGGCCGCAGCCGCGCGATCAGCGGCAGCACCAGGTGATGCAGCAGGGCGCGCATCTCGCTGTCATTGAAGCCGGGCGGCACGGGCAGGTTCAGCGCATGCGGGCCGGCGTGCCGCGCGCCGGAGAAGGGCCAACGCCCCGCCTCATGGATCGAGAGGGTGGTGACGCGCGGCTCCCCGGCGAAGGCCAGCTCCACGCCATCGCCGTGATGCGCGTCAATATCGAGGTAGAGGATGCGCGTCAGGCCCTGGTCCAGCCATTCCAGCAGGCCCAGCACGGCGTCATTGACGTAGCAAAAGCCGCTCGCCCGCGCCCGCATGCCGTGATGCGTGCCGCCGCCCGGCACATGCACCAGCCCTCCAAGCCGCGCTGCCAGCAGCACGCCGCCGGCGCTGGTGGCCGGCCTGCGGAACACCTCGCGATAGACCGGATTGCCATCGGCGCCGATGCGGTAGCGCTCGCGATCCCGGAGGGTCACGCCCTGCTCGGCTTCGGCGCGTTGCAGGGCGGCGATATAGCCTTCGTCATGGAAGCGGGTGAGCTGCGCCGGGCTGGCCATCGGGCTGTCGCGATATTGCGCGGGCGGCAGCCAGCCCAGGGCGCGAACCAGGTCCAGCGTGGTGGAGACCCGCGGAATCGCCAGCGGGTGCTTCGGGCCATAAGTGGAGGCGCGATAGATCTCCGAGCCGATCAGCAGGGGGGCAGGCAAGCGCGCTCCCGTGGAAAAATCCCGCCCGCCGCAACGAGAGCGCGCCGGCGCGTCCGATTGATATGTAACTGCGCCAGATGACGGCAAGAACCGTCCATGCCGCCGCCAAGCCATCCGGGCGGCCCTGGGCGGTGACGGGGCCGCTTTTCGGCTTTTCCAACACCCGCCAGGCGCTCATCAATTCGGCCACCTCGGTCGTGACCTTCGTGATGGCCTTCCTCATCCAGGGCGGCCAAAATCACGACACCCAGGCCATCCAGATCAAGCTGGATGAGCTGATCCGGGTGACACAAGGCGCCAGGAAAAAACTCATGGCGCTGGAACGAGAGAGCAAGGAAAACCTCAACCAGGTAAAGGCCGAGCTTTCCGATGCCTGCGAGGATATCGGTGACGTTACTGCGGCATCGCGGTCGGAATGATGGTGCGAACCAGGCTCGCATCCAGTTCCTCATATTTATGGTAGCCGATGGTGTCGTAGAGCTCGGCGCGGGTCTGCATGCGATCCACCGCGTTCTGCGCGCCACCCTCGGCCGCGATCTGGGCGTAGAGCTGGTCCCAGGCCTTGGCGGCGACGCGCAGATGCGTCACCGGCCAGATCACCATGTCATAGCCCAGCGCCTGGAATTCCTCCTTCGTGAGGAAGGGCGTTCGGCCGAATTCGGTCATGTTGGCCAGCAGCTTCACGCCCGGCATGCGGGCGCGGAACTCGCGGAACATTTCCACCGTGGTCAGCGCTTCGGGGAAGATGGCGTCCGCACCCGCTTCCAGATATCGCTTGGCGCGGGTGATGGCGGCGTCCATCCCCTCGCTCGCCACGGCATCGGTGCGGGCGATGATGTAGAGGTGGCGGCGGGCGCGGTTGGCGGCGGCGATCTTGGCGCACATCTCCTCCGGGCCGGCCAGTTTCTTGTCGTTCAGGTGGCCGCATTTCTTGGGCAACAACTGGTCTTCCAGATGGACCGCGCCCGCCCCGGCATCCTCGAAGCTGCGGACCATGTGCATGACGTTCAGCGCCTCGCCATAGCCGGTATCGCCATCCACCAGCAGCGGCAGCCCGGTGGAGCGCGCGACCTGGCGGATGAAGAAACACACATCCTCGATGGTGATCATGCCCAGATCCGGCAGGCCCATGCTGGCGGACATGGCCGCGCCCGAGAGATACAGCGACTCGAAGCCATGCTTTTTGGCCAAGAGCCCGGCGATGCCGAGATGCGCGCCCGGCATGCCCAGGATTTCCGGGCGGTCCAGCAGCGCGCGAAAGCGCTCGCCAGCGGGTTGCGTGGGCAGATCGGCGCCGATCACATAGGGCATCTGGTTATGGCCTTCCTCTTGGATGGGGCCAGTTTAGACCCTCCGCGGCCCCAGAAGAAGGTGAGGGTCGCCAGCACAAGGAGGGGCACGAGGAAAATGGCGGCAAAGAGCGTCGCCACCTCCGCCATGGCCCCCCCCCAGGCGAAGCCATTGACCTCGCGCAGCGCATTGGAGGTGATCTGCATGGAGACCAGCATCTCCGAAAGGATCTGCACGTCGGCCAGCTTCCAGATGCCATGGGGCAGCACGCCGAATACCACAACGCTGACCAGCCAGATATTGGGAGAGCAGGATGCCCGCGAAAGGCAGCGTCCAGATCAGACCGAGTTGCCGCCCGCCAATCGCCGCCGCCTGTGCTGGCAGGCCAGGCCAGGCCAGGAGGATGGCAAGGGTGGCAGCCCGCAGATCAAGCCCCCGACAGATGCGCCGCTTTTCCTGAATTGCCGGCTTGCGTCAATCATCCGGGAAAGGGGGGGTTTGCGCGGCGCAAGGCGCGCCCCTAATAACGGGATATCTGGCGGCGTACTTCCATGAAAATGAATGGCGAACGGCATATTGCCGCCCCGCGCGAGCTGGTCTGGCAAGCGCTCGACGACCCTGAGGCGCTGAAAGCCGCCATTCCCGGCTGCGAATCCATCGAGAAGCTGTCCGACACGGACCTCACGGCCAAGCTCGCCATCAAGATCGGCCCGATGGCGGCCAAGTTCTCGGCCAAGGTGAAGCTTGAGAACCTCAACCCGCCCGCCAGCTATACCATCAGCGGCGAGGGCAATGGCGGGGCCATGGGCTTCGCCAAGGGCGGCGCCGATGTGGCGCTGGAGGAAGTCAGCCCCACGGAGACCATCCTGCGCTACAGCGTGAAGGCGCAGGTCGGC
>Ga0136707_1000116_pt1 | contig 15073 bp, 17 predicted proteins | sample 4C3metaG_FD_101397 | JGI IMG/M metagenome (GOLD analysis project Ga0136707, IMG submission 101397) | Freshwater bacterial and archeal communities from Indian Creek, Illinois, USA - 4C3 metaG | ecosystem: Environmental > Aquatic > Freshwater > Unclassified | place: USA: Indian Creek, Illinois...
TCATAGCCGGCCTTGACGAGATTGGCGGCCATGGGCCAGCCCATATTGCCGATGCCGGCAAAGGCGACGCGCTTCATGGGGCTACTTCTGCGCCTTGGGGGCGAGCTTTCTCGCGGCGGCCACTTTCTTGGGCGAGGCGACAGCCTTGGGCGCGGCCTTCGGCTTCTTGGCGGGCTTCTCGGGCTTCGGCTTGATCGCACCCTCCGCCAGCAGGACCTCATGCGTCGCCTTGAAGGCGTCGAGTGCTGCGGGGATGCCGCAATAGGCGGCGGCGTGGCTCAGCGTCGCGCGAATTTCGTCCACGGTGACGCCATTGGCCAGCGCGCCCTTCACATGCAGCTTCACCTCGGGAATTTTGCCGAGCGCCGTGAGCATGGCGAGGTTGATGATGGAGCGCGTCTTGCGGTCCAGCGTCGGGTCACCCCAGGCCATGCCCCAGGCCCAACTGGTGGTGATGCGCTGGAAGGCCATCATGAAGTCATCGGCCTTGGCCATGCTGGCATCCACATATTCGGCGCCGAGCACGGCGCGCCGGATGGGAAGACCCTTCTTGAAGAGCTTGTCGTCGTCGAATGCCATGGAGGTTCCCCGTTCTGTAGAAGTTGGCTTGAAGATGGCGCAGGCTTGCGCGCCGAAACTGGCGGGTCAATGGGAGTGGGTGATGTTCTTCGAAGGCTTCACGCTGGACACGCGGCTGGTGGATGGCATGGCGGTGCGCTTCCGGCGCGGCGGCAGCGGCCCGCCCTTGCTGCTGCTGCACGGCAATCCGCAAACGCATGCGATGTGGCACCTGGTGGCGCCGGAGTTGGCGAAGCGCTTCACCGTGATCGCCGCCGATATCCGCGGCTATGGCTTTTCTGACAAGCCAGGAGCAAGCGCCGACCATGCGCCCTATGCGAAGCGTGAGATGGCGAAGGATATGGTGGGGCTGATGCGTGGCCTCGGCTTCGAGCGGTTCAGCATCGTCAGTCACGATCGTGGCGCGCGGCTCGCGCATCGGCTCGCGCTGGATCACGCGGCGGCGGTGGAGAAGCTCTGCGTGATGGATATCGTGCCCACGTTGCACCACTTCGAAAACGCCGACATGGCCTTTGGCCTTGGCTACTACCATTGGTTCTGGCTGGCCCAGCCGCATCCAGGACCGGAGCGGTTGATCAGCCAGGATGTGGAAATCTGGTTCGACATCCACACCTCGCGCGAGCCGAAGGATCGCAGCTTCTTCCACCCCGAGGCGCGGGCGGAATATCTGGCCGCGCTGCGCCTGCCCGGTACCGTGACGGCCATCTGCGAGGATTACCGCGCGGCGGCGAGCCTGGACCTGGTGCATGACCGCGCGAGCCGCGCGACGGGCGAGCGTGTGGCCTGCCCAGTGCTGGCGCTGTGGGGCGCCAAGGGGAAGATCGGGCAGTGGTATCAACCGTTGGAGGTGTGGCGCAGCTATGCCAGCGGGGCGGTCAGCGGGCACGCGGTGCAGAGTGGCCATTACCTGGCCGAGGAGGCGCCTGGCGAGGTGCTGGCGGCGCTGGCGGATTTTCTCTGATCGGGGTGTCAGCTTCCCACCCCCGCCCTCCTGTGCAGCCCGGTGCTCGCGTTGGGCCAGGATGATGACGCGCAGCCCGACCGGAATTGCAAGCCGGCTTTGCCGAGGCTGGATTGCAGATGCTGCCGACGGGGCCGCGGGGCGGGTGAAATCGAGGGGCAGAGCCCCTTGAGCACCAAGCCAAGATACACGATTTATGATCTTCGTTAGGGTATTGATTTTGTTGATGAATCGGCAAAGCGAGCCGTGTAGAGGTCGAGGGCATGCATTTTGATGATGGGGCTTGAGTGCCAGCCAAGCCGGCGCTAAGTCTGAACGGAGCGCGGGCGTAGTTCAGAGGTAGAACGTCAGCTTCCCAAGCTGAATGTCGGGGGTTCGATTCCCCCCGCCCGCTCCATGTCTCTGGCTCAGGCTGGTGGGTTGAGCATCCGCCCCAGTGGCCTGCCACCCAGAATATGCACATGGAAATGCGGCACTTCCTGCCCGGAATGAGGCCCCATATTCGCCAGCAGCCGATAGCCGGTCGCTTCCAGCCCCAGCGATTTCGCAACCAGCCCCACCGCGCGCCAGAAGCCCGCGATCTCATCAGCGCTGGCAGTGGCGTGAAAATCCGCCGCACTCACATAGGCGCCCTTTGGAATCACCAGCACATGGCTTGGCGCCAGCGGGTTGATGTCGTGGAAGGCAAGGGCGAATTCGTCCTCATGCACGCGCTTGCAGGGAATCTCTCCGCGCAGTAGGCGCGCGAAGATGTTGGCGGGATCATAGGGGGGGAGGCCGGAGACGCTCATGGCGCGGAATCTAGAGCGGATTCCAGCGGCCGCAAACCATCTTTCACGCTTCCCCCACCAGGGCCAGGAGGCGCCGCGCGCGGATCAGGACGGGCTCATCCACCATCAGCCCATCCACGACGAAGGAGCCCCGGCCCTCGCGCGCCGCTTCCTCACCCGCCGCGAGTTGCCGCCGCGCCAGGTCCAGTTCGGCGGCGCTGGGCGAGAAGCCCTCATTGAGGATGGGCACCAGCGAGGGGTGGATGCAGCTTGCCCCCACCAGCCCGGTGCGCTTGGAGCGTGCCACCAGGGCGCGGATTTTCTCGACATCGCGATAATCCGCGACGGTGCCGAGCGTGCCCAGCGGCGCCACGCCGGCCGCCACCGCCGCCAGCACCATCTGCCGCTTGGCCATCATGATGATCTCGTCGTCGGCAGCCGCCCCGCATTCGGCGGCCAGGTCCTCGGCGCCGATCAGCAGGCCGGCGATGCGCGGCGATGCGCGGGCGATTTCATGCAGGCAGCGCATGGCCGCCGCCGTCTCCACCATGGGGATGATACGCATGTTGCCTGTCAGCAATTCGGCGGCGAGCTGGACGTGGTCCGGCCCCAGAACCTTGGTCAGCAGGATGCCGTCCGCGCCTGCCGCCACGGCGGCCTCGATATCGCCGACCGCCAGGCGCAGCGGGCGGTTGACGCGCACCAGCACCTCCGCGCCACCCGCGCGCGCGATGGGGATGGCGGTGGTCAGGGCGGCGCGTGCTTCGGTCTTGCGCTCATGCGGGATGCTGTCCTCCAGGTCGAGCAGGATGGCATCGGCGCCGGAGATCGCGGATTTCTCCACGAAGCGAGGCACATTCGCGGGCACATACAGCATCGAACGCCAGATGCGGGCCATCACTTGTTCTCGCCATCGAGCACGATGCGCTGGGCGCGCAGGCGAGCGAGTTCCGTCTGGCCCAGCAGCGGACCCAGCAGCGCGTCATTATCCTGGCCCAGCGTGGGTGCGGGGTTGCGCAGGATGCCCGGCGTGGCGGAAAGCCGCGGCACCTCGCCATGCATGGGCAGCCAGCCGCCGGGCATTTCGGCGTCGGGCACTTCGATCAGCGCCTCGCGACCGGCGATGTAGTGGTCCTGTTCGAGCCCCGCTACATCCATGATGGGACCGATGGTCACGCCATCGCGGTCGAACCGGGCCAGAGCCTCCTCCATGGAGAGCTGCGCCACGGCCTCGCGCACCACCGCGTCTATCTCCTCGATGTGGCGAATGCGGTCGCAATTGGTGCGGAAGCGTGGGTCCTCCACCAATTCGGGTCGGCCGATGCTTGTCATCAGCTTCACGAAGATCGCCTGGGTCGAGCTGGAGAGGCCGACCCAGCCGCCATCCTTGGTCTGGTAGGCGTTGCGCGGGGCGGTGTTCGTGCTGCGGCTCCCGGTGCGGCGCTTTACCTCGCCGCTGATTCGATAATTCGCCATTTGCGGCTCCAGCACGGAGAAGATCGGCTCGAACAGCGAGAGGTCCACCACCTGGCCCTGGCCGGTGCGTTCGGCATGGCGCAGCGCGATGAGGGTGGAGGCCGAGCCCATCAGCCCGGCATAGGCATCGGCCATGAACATGGGCGGCAGCACGGGCGGGCGGTCCTCATAGCCGTTGATGGCGGCGAAGCCGGAATAGCCCTCCACCAGCGTGCCGAAGCCCGGCTTATGCGCGAAAGGCCCGGTCTGCCCCCAGCCCGAGACGCGCACGATGACCAGGCGCGGATTGATGGTGTGCAGCGTGGCGGGGGAAAGCCCCATCTCCTCCAGCACGCCGGGGCGGAAGCTCTCGACGAAGATGGCGGCGCTTTCCACCAGGCGCTTCACCACGAGGATGGCGTCAGGCTGGCGCAGGTCCAGGCAGATGCTGCGCTTGTTGCGGCACCAGGTCTTCCAGGAGGTCTCGACGCCACCGACTTTCCAGGCGCGCAGGGAGTCGCCGGCGGGTGGCTCCACCTTGATGACCTCGGCGCCCTGGTCGCTCAGCATCTTGGTGAGCATGTTGCCCGCGACGAGGCGTGAGAGATCCACCACGCGCAACCCATCCAGCGCGCCCCGGGAAGCTGCATCGAATTCGCGCCGCGTGAGCATCTTTTCTGAATTTCCCCCGATCTTACTTCCTCTCGACGCTATGGGCCAGCCTGTCGGGGGTCAATCAGGGTACTGGTGGTGCGGCGCCTGAACGAGAGATCAATCGGGCAGGATGCCGGCGTCGCGCACCAGGCGGCCCCAGCGCTGCACCTCGGCCTGCATGAAGCCGCGGGAGCGGTCCGGCGCCCGAGGCGCGGCGGAACAATTCCAGCCCCAGATGCGGCGGTGAGCCATTGCCGGAGGTGCCGCCATTCAGCACGCGAATCCTCGCCTGCGCGACGAGATCGGCCAGGTTGCGCGCCGGGTCGGCGGCATTCACCACCACCATCCGCGGCAGGGAGCCGAGCACCGAGACCGGCATGAAATCACGCATCAGGTGATAGGGCGCGCTCGGGAAATGGCTGACTCTCACCGCATGGGTGAGCGTGATGGCGAGCAGGCTACGCCCATCGGGCTGCGATTTGGCGGCGGCGTCGGCGGCGATCAACGCATTCCCCCGGCGCGGTTCTCGACGACGACCGGCTTGTTTCAGATCTCGGCAAGCCTCTGCGCCACCAGCCGCGCCATCATGTCGGTCAGGCCGACTGGAGTGGAGGGCGCGATGTGGCGCACCGAGCGTTCCGGGAAGGTGGTTGCTGGCTGCACCTGGGCGGACTTCCAAACGGGAAATCATTGCGCCCTTGGGGCGAGTCTAGGCCTTGGCAGGCGGTGGTTTGGCAAGTCGCGGCGCCTCTGTCGTAATGAGCCAGAACCTGGAGCGCCCGCCCGATGACCGACGCCTTTCCCCTGCCCAGCGCCAGTCCCGCCGAGCTGGGCCTGGACCCCGCCAAGCTCGACCTCATCTCGGCCCGGATCGAGGCCGATATCGCTGCGGGGCATCACCCTGGGGCGCAGGTGGCGCTGGCGCGGCATGGCAAGCTGGCCTTCTTCCGCAGCTTCGGTGAGGCCCGCAAGGGGACGCCTGCCAGCGATGCCTCGCTTTGGCTGCTCTATTCCAACACGAAGGTGATCACGGCCGCCGGCCTGTGGGCGCTGGCGGAGGATGGCCGGCTGCGGCTGGCGGATCCCATCGCGCAGTACTTTCCGGGCTTCGAGGCGGGCGGCAAGGGAGCCATCACCTTCATCGAATTGCTGACCCATCAGGCTGGTTTCCCGAGCGCCGAGATTCCGCCATGTGCCTGGGAGGATGCCGCAAGGCTGCGGGAACTGGTCTGCGACTTCAAGCTGGAATGGGAGCCGGGCAGCTGCGTGCGCTACCATCCCGCCGCGGCGCATTGGGTGGCGGCGGCGGTGATCCGCGCTGTCACGGGGGAAGATCACCGGGCTTATCTGAGGCGCCGGGTCATCGCGCCGCTGGGTCTCGATGCGGAGCTGTTCGTGGGTGTCCCCGCCGAATTCCATCACCGTGCGGTGGACATGCATGATGTGGACGGGTCTGTCCGGATGCCCGAAGGCACGCCGGCCTTCCTGTCAGCGGGAATTCCCGGCGGGGGCGGCTATGGCACGGCGCGGGCGATGGCGGTCTTCTACCAGGCGTTGATCCAGGGCGGCGCGGTGGCGGGGCGGCGGATCATCTCGCCGCGCATGATCAGCTACGCCATCCGGAACTACACGAGCGACCGACCGGATGAATATCATGGCATGCCGATGCATCGTGGCCTGGGGCCACATCTGCGCGGAGAGACAGCGGCTATTCGCGGGCTGGGGGATATCGCGCACCCTGGCACCTTCGGCCATGGCGGCGTCGGCTCCTCCTATTGCTGGGGGGATCCGGCCTCAGGCGTTTCCTTCGCCTTCCTCTCCAATACGCGACAGGCCGAGGAAGTGCATGGCCCGCGCATGGATGCCATCAGCAACCTCGCGCATGCGGCGATTATTTCGTGAGAAGGCGCACGAGGCCGTCGAGCTGTTCCAGGTCCTTGTAGGCCAGGATGACCTGCCCGCCGCGCCCCCCGTGGCGGATGGTGACCTTGATGCCGAGATGGCCGGTGATTTGCCGCTCCAGCGCGCGGGTATCGGCGTCCGAGGTGGGCTGCCGGGGGGCGGGCGGCATGTTCTTCGCGGCGGCAAGGGCTTCGGCCTGGCGAACATTCAGGCCACGATCCACCACTTGCAGTGCCAGGCCCACGGGGTCCTTCGCGGTGAGCAGGGCGCGGGCATGGCCGGCCGTTAGCGCGCCTTCGCGCAGCAGGTCCCGCACGCGTTCGGGCAGATTGAGCAGGCGCAGCGTATTGGCGACATGCGGGCGGCTTTTGCCGACGGCGCGGGCCAGGGCCTCCTGCGTCAGGCCGAATTGCTCGGTCAGGCGGCCATAGCCTTCGGCCTCTTCGAGTGGGTTGAGGTCCTGACGCTGGAGGTTTTCCACGAGGCCCGCCGCCATGGCTTCGCGGTCCGAGAATTCACGCACCAGGGCCGGCACCTCATGCAGGCCAGCCGCCTGGGCGGCGCGCCAGCGGCGCTCACCCCCGATGATCTCGTAGCGATTGTGCTTGGATTTGACGGGGCGCACCAGGATGGGCTGCAGCACGCCATGCTCGCGGATGGAGGCGGCGAGTTCGGACAGGGCCGCTTCATCCATCGCCTCGCGCGGCTGGAAAGGGCCTGGCTCGATGGCGCTGACCTGCAGGGTCCGCAGGCCTGGCGCGCTGGGGGTGACTGCGGCGGCATCGCCCAGCAGGGCGGAGAGGCCGCGGCCAAGGGCGGGGGGCTTGGTCATGATGCGGCTTCCTCGGCCATCGGTGGATCGGGGGCAGTCATCCCCGGCGCGTCAATCGGGCGCTTTTGCCAGTTCCCGCAACCGCGCACGATGGCGGCGCAGGAATTCGGCGGCGAGCTTGGTGTAGGCTTCGGCCCCGGGCGAGCGTGGGTCATAGAAGGTGACGGGCAGCCCGTGCGAGGGCGCCTCGGAGACGCGGACATTGCGCGGAATGACCGTGTCATACACCTGGGACTTGAAGAAGCCGCGAACATCCTGGGCCACCGCCTCGGCCAGGTTGTTGCGGCGGTCGAACATGGTGAGCACGATGCCTTCCAGTCGCAAGTCCGGGTTGAAGCCGGCACGAACGCGATCCAGCGTCTGCATGATCTGCGAGACGCCCTCAAGCGCGTAGAACTCGGCCTGGAGTGGCACCATCACCGCCTCGGCCGCCACCAGGGCGTTGAGCGTGAGCAGGCTCAGGGAGGGCGGGCAATCCAGCAGGACCCATTCGACGCCCTTGAGCGCTGCGGCGCCCTGCGTCAGCGCATCCCGCAGGCGAGTTTCGCGGCGCGCCAGGTCCACCATCTCCAATTCTCCCCCGGCCAGGTTCGGGTCGGCCGGGACGATGGAGAGGTTGGGGATGGCGGTGGGGCGCAGCACCTCGGCCAGCGGGCGACCTTCGACCAGCATGGCATAGCTGCCCGCCCCGCGCGCCGCGCGTGCGATGCCGAGGCCGGTCGAGGCATTGCCTTGCGGGTCAAGGTCTATCAGCACCACGCGGTGCCGCGCGGCGAGGGCTGCGGCCAGGTTCACGGCCGTCGTGGTTTTGCCGACGCCGCCCTTCTGGTTGGCGAGGGCAAGAATTCGGAAGGTGGCGGGGTCAGGCACCGGCAGGGCGTATCTCGCTGAGGCGGAGGATGGTCGCTTGCGCGTCGGTGCGGCTTTCAAACCGCTCCGTCCGCATAAGCCAATGTGGCGCGGCCGCCGTCAACTCCGCTTCGGCATTCCGGCCCTTGGGAAACACGGCGACACCGCCTTCATCCAGGATTCGCGCGGCGTTGCCGAGCAAATCCTTGAGCGGCGCGAGCGCACGGGCCGTCACCACTTGGACTTTGGGCAGCTTCGCTGCTTCGATTCGTGAAGGATGCACGCGCACATGACCCAGGCCCAGGGCGCGGGCTGCTTCCATCAGGAAGGCGGATTTGCGCCGGTCGGACTCCACCATGTGGATTTCTTCCGCCCGGCCGATCGCGATGACGATGCCGGGCAGCCCGCCGCCCGAGCCGAGATCGGCCAGCGGGCCGGGGGGCAAAAGTGGCAGGAGTTGCCAGGAATCCAGGATGTGGCGGTGCCAGATTTCCTCCTCTGGCGCGTTGGCAATCAGATTGATCTTCGCGTTCCAGTCGAGCAGGAGGCATAGGAATTCCCGCAGTCTGGCCTCTGTTTCACGTGAAACATCCAGGCTCGGCGCGTCAGGCTGTTTCACGTGAAACGCTCCGGCGAAGATGGACGGCCAGGGCCGCGATGGCGGCCGGCGTGATGCCTGGCAGGCGCCCGGCGCCGCCCAGGGTGGAGGGGCGGGCGCGCTGGAGGCGATCGCGCATTTCATTCGACAGGCCGGCGATCTCGGCGAAATCCACATCGGGCGGAATCGCGAGCGCTTCCTCTCGCTCCAGCATGGCGCGCTCACCCTCCTGGCGGAGCAGGTAGGGGCCGTAGAGCGCTTCCGCCTCGACATAGGCTCGCACCCGCCTGGGCAGGTCGCGCAGCCAAGGGAACAGGGCGTCAGCCGCGCTCGCCGACATGGCTGGCAGCGCGAGCGTGTCGAGCGCGCTGCGCCAGCGGCCATCCTGGTTCACGGCAACGCCTGCCCCAGCGTAAGCCGCTGGTGTCGCGCCCTCGCTGCGCGCACGGGCCAGGGCATCCGTGACCTGCGCGGCAAATTCCTGATGCATCCTGGCTCTGGCCTGGCCGACGCAGCCCCATGCCATCCCCTTCTCCGTCAGGCGCATGCCTGCATTGTCGGCGCGAAGGCTCAGCCGGTACTCGGAGCGCGCTGTCAGCATGCGGTAGGGCTCGCTCACGCCATGCAGGGTGAGGTCATCCACCAGCACGCCCAGATAGGCCTCGGCGCGGCTCAGCAGCGCCCCTGCCGAGCTGCCGCCCGCCACATGCGCGGCATTCACCCCGGCCAGCAGGCCTTGCGCCGCGGCCTCCTCATAGCCCGTGGTGCCGTTGATCTGGCCAGCCAGGAACAGCCCGGGCAAGGCGTGGCATTCCAGGCTCGGCCGCAGCGCACGCGGGTCCACATGATCATATTCGATGGCGTAGCCAGGCCGCAGGATAACCGCCTGCTCCAGCCCCGGAATGCTCGCGATCATCGCCCGCTGCACATGCTCGGGCAGGCTGGTGGAGATGCCGTTGGGGTAGACCGTGGGGTCATCCAGGCCTTCCGGCTCCAGGAATATCTGGTGCCGCTCGCGCTGCGCGAAGCGCACCACCTTGTCCTCGACGGAGGGGCAATAGCGTGGCCCCGCGCCCTCGATCCGGCCGCCATAGACGGCGGAGAGATGCAGGCTGCCGCGAATGATCTCATGCGTGCGGGCGGTGGTGTGAGTGATGCCGCATTCCACCTGGCGGTTGGTGATTCGCTCCGTCATCCAGGAGAGCGGCTCCGGCTCCGCATCGCCAGGCTGCATCTCCAAGCTGGCCCAGTTGATGGTGCGGCCATCCAGGCGGGGCGGGGTGCCGGTCTTGAGGCGCGCCAGCGGCAGCCCCAGCCGTTCCAGCGCGAGGGCCAGCCCGATGGCCGGTGCCTCGCCCACGCGCCCGGCCGGGATGCGCTGCTCGCCGATATGGATCACGCCGCGCAGGAAGGTGCCGGTGGTGATGACCAGCCCGCCACAGGCGATGCGCCGGCCGCTGCCCGTGACCACGCCTTGCAGCCGCCCCTGCTCAATCACCAGGTCCTCGGCCGGCTCGCCCTGGATAGTCAGGCCGGGCGCTTCCGTCAGCAACTGCTGCACCGCCGCCCGGTAGAGCTGCCGGTCAGCCTGCGCGCGCGGCCCGCGTACCGCCGGGCCCTTGCTGCGGTTGAGCAGCTTGAAATGGATGCCCGCGGTATCGGCCGCGCGGCCCATCAGCCCATCCAGCGCGTCCACTTCCCGCACCAGATGCCCCTTGCCGACACCGCCAATGGCCGGGTTGCAGGACATCTCGCCGAGCTTCGCCGGGTCATGCGTCAGCAGCAGCGTGCGCGCCCCACAACGCGCGGCCGCCGCGGCCGCCTCGCAGCCCGCATGGCCACCGCCCACCACGATCACATCAAAGCGCAAATCCCACATGGCGCGGGCTATAGCAGCGCCCCGGCGTGAGCGCGATTCAAGGTTGCGTCATTTGCCGATGCAGAATTCGCTGAACACCACATCCAGCACCTGCTCCACATCCACCCGCCCGGTCAGCCGCCCGAGTGCCACCAGCGCAAGGCGCAGCGCCTCGGCCCGCAATTCCGGCAGCCCGGCGGATGGTAGCCGGGAGAGTTCCTCCACCGCCTCGCGCAGCGCTGCCCGATGCCTGGGGCGGGTCAACGCCGCGCCATCCGAGAGCCCGGCCCGTGCCGCCGCCGCTGCCTCCAAATGTCGGCGCAGGGCGTCCAACCCTTCACCCGTGCGGGCTGAGACGGCCAGTGCGTCGTCCATGCCGCCAGGGGCCAAGTCGGCCTTGTTCAGCACCACCAGTGAATCCGCGCCCCGCAGGGCCAGGGTTGCGGCATCGGGCTCCGCATCGGCGGCGAGGACGAGCAGCCGGAAATCCGCTGACTCCGCCCGAGCCAGCGCGCGCCGGATGCCCTCCGCTTCGATCTCATCCATCGCATCGCGCAGGCCCGCCGTATCCGCCAGCGTCACGGGTACGCCCGCCAGGATCATTCGCACTTCCACCACATCCCGCGTGGTGCCCGCCCGTGCCGAGACGATGGCCGCCTCCCGCCCCGCCAATGCGTTCAGCAGGGAGGATTTGCCCGCATTGGGCGCGCCGAGGATCGCGATGGTCAGGCCTTCGCGCAGCTTCTCGCCCCGCTCGCCCTCTGCCAGGAAGGCTTCCATCTCCGCGCGCAGGGCCGACGCATCCGCCTCGACCCGCGCATCCAGGTCGCCCGGCAGGTCCTCCTCCTCGAATTCGATGAAGGCCTCCTGCCGCGCGAGAAGCTGCGTCAGGCGCTTCGCCCAGTCGCCATGCTGCCGGGCCAGCGCGCCCTCTGCCTGGCGCAGCGCCTGGCGTCGCTGGGCTTCCGTCTCGGCGGCGATGAGGTCGGCGATGCCCTCCGCCGCCGTCAAATCCATGCGGCCATGCACGAAGGCGCGTCGGGTAAATTCGCCAGGCTCCGCAGGCCGTGCTCCCAGCGTCGCCAACGCTTCCGCCACTGCGGCGGTCACGGCCGGCCCGCCATGCAGGTGCAACTCCGCGCTATCCTCGCCGGTGTAGCTGCCGGGTGCCGGGAACCACAGCACCAGCGCCCGGTCCAGCGGCACGCCTGCATGCCGCAGCAGCCTCAGGCTGGCCCGGCGCGGTGCAGGCAGCGCACCTGCCAGCGCCGCGACCAACCCGCCCACGCCCGGCCCGGAAAGCCGCATCACGGCCACGGCCGAGCGGCCGGCGCCCGTGGCGAGGGCGAAGATGATGCTCACCTGTTGGCCGGTGCCACGTCTTTCTCGGTGAGCATCAGGCGTCGCGCGCGGCCGCCCTCGACCAGATGCGCCTGGAGCACCTCATCCACATCGTCGCGCGTCCGGACCTGGTACCAGATGCCTTCAGGATAGATCGCCAGCGCGGGTCCGAATTCGCAGCGATCCAGGCAGCCCGCCTGGTTGATGCGGATGCCCTTGAGGCCCAGTTCCTTCGCACGCGCCTTCATGTAGTCGCGCAATGCCTCGCTGCCGGAGGCCGCGCAGCTTCCGCGTCTGTGCCCATCCGGCCGCCGATTGCAGCAGACGAAGACATGCGCTTCGAAATAGCGCGGGGGGTCTGCCTCGGCCATGCGGCCTCCTTTGAGCGATGCGTGATTGGCATCACATGTAGCAAGCGCGTACACCAGTGGAAGGGAGGGGATGCTTGACGCCGACCCGCTCCGGGTGCTGCATCCCTCCCGCTCATGCAACATGGGGAAACATGCCGCAGATCTCGCTCCATACACCGCTCGGGGAAATTACGCTCTCGGAAGATGATGGGGCCATTGTGGCCCTCGACTGGGGGCGCGGCAGCGAGCAGGAGGCAACGCCTCTCCTGCGTGAGGCGCGGGACCAGCTGCATGACTATTTCGACGGCAAGCGCGCCCATTTCCAATTGCCGCTCGCCCCGCACGGAACGCCCTATCAGCGCCGTGTCTGGTCGGCCTTGCGGGCCATTCCCGCTGGCGAAACCCGCAGTTACGCCGAGATTGCGCGCGAGGTCGCGTCGCATGCGCGGGCGGTCGGCCAGGCCAATGGCCGCAATCCGATCCCGATCATCATTCCATGCCACCGCGTGGTCGCCACCAATGGTGCGATTGGTGGTTATTCCGGCCTGGATGGCCCCGAGACGAAGCGCTATCTCCTCGCCCTGGAGGCGCGGACGCTCAACCTGCCATCCCCCCTCATCTGAACCAGGAACACTCTCATGAACCACGCCATCCGCGTCCATGAATACGGCGGCCCCGAGAAGATGCTCTGGGAGGAGGTCCCCCTGCCGCACCCCAAGCCGGGCGAGGCGCTGATCCGCCAGAAGGCGGTGGGGCTGAACTATATCGACGTCTATTTCCGCACCGGCCTCTACAAGGCGCCCTCGCTGCCCTTCACCATCGGCATGGAAGGCGCGGGCATCGTCGAGGCGATCGGCGAGGGCGTGACCGAGGTCGCCGTGGGCGATCGCGTGGCCTATGCCTCCGGCCCCATGGGCGCCTATGCCGAGGCCCGGACCAACAAGGCCGACCGCCTGGTGAAAATCCCCGAGGGCATTGATTTCGAGCAGGCCGCCTCGATGATGCTCCAGGGCATGACGGCGCAGTACCTGCTCCGCAGCACCTATCGCGTGAAGCCGGGCGAGACGATCCTGATCCATGCGGCGGCCGGCGGCGTCGGCCTCATCATGGTGCAATGGGCCAAGTCGCTCGGCTGCACCGTCATCGGCACCGTCAGCACCGAGGCCAAGGCCGAGCTGGCCCGCGCCAATGGCTGCGACCATGTGGTGATCTCGGGCGAGGACCTGCCCGCTGCGGTCAAGCGCGTCACCGGCGGCGCCATGCTGCCCGTGGTCTATGACAGCGTGGGGCGTGACACCTTCACCGCCTCGCTTGATTGCCTGGCGCCGCTCGGCATGATGGTCAGCTACGGCAATGCGTCCGGCCCCGTGCCGCCGATTGATATCGGCATCCTGGCCGCCAAGGGCTCGCTCTATCTGACGCGCCCGACGCTGGGTTCCTACACCATGAGGCGCAGCGACCTGGAGCATGTCGCGGCCGAACTGTTCGAGGTGGTGAAGTCCGGAGCGGTGAAGCTGCAGATCAACCAGCGCTATGCGCTGAGGGATGCGGCGCAGGCGCATCGCGACCTGGAAGCCCGCAAGACCACGGGCAGCACGGTGCTGCTGCCCTGAGGTGAAACGCTCTCATCCGTATCCTGCCAGTCCTGGCCGCGCGGATAGGCCGCCAGCCCGGCAGGATCGGGCGGCGATGAGCGAAAGCGCGGCCTGAACTCCAGGCGCCGAGCGTGGCCCGCTCCAGCGCGGCGATCACGGCCCTTCCCGCGTCAACTCGGCCACGGCGTTCTGGCAGGTCCGGTCGAACAAGGCTTCCAATGCCGGATTCACGCCCCGCAGCCCCGCCGCGACGCGGCCTGCCCAGCCGACATATTCCACACGGCGCGCAGGCTGGAAATCTGGTCGGCCAGCTTCACCATCTTGGCGGCGGCGGATTTCCTGGGCGCCTGGGAAATCTGCTGCGCCTTGCGCATCTCCTTCGTCAGCCTCTTGTCATCCGGGACCTCGGCGACGATCCACGCCACTTCCGACCCGAAGCGCGCGGCCAGGACCTCCAGCGTCACCACTTGGGGTCGTTGTCGCCATGATGGCGGCCTCTGGCGCGTCACGCTCCGCAAGGAGCGGCGGTACGTGGCATGCATGGTGGCCGCGAAACTCGCGGCCACCAAGATCTTCGCACTCAAGCCGGCCCGTTGGGGCCAGTGGAAGTTCCCCGCATCACCTCACTCCGGATATCACCTGAAGGATTGGCGGCTCGGCTGGGGCGTGGTGATGAAGCCGGTCGCGGCGCCCACCGCGCCTCCCGTCAGGGCGCCGATCGCGGCGCCCCGCCCGCCACCGGCGATCCCGCCGATGGCGGCACCCGTGCCAGCGCCGATCAGCGCGCCGCCCGCGGTCCTTTGCCCCGGATCATTGGGGTTGGTGCAGGCACCCAGGGAGATGAGGCCGCAGAGCGCAAGCGCCGTCAAAACTGGTCGCATGATATTTAGCCTTTCATGTTGTGGAGCCGAAGCTCCGGAACGCATTCGCTGGCTGGAGACCCGATCGGATCAATTCCCGCGATGATTTGCAACCGCAATACGCAAGAACATCAAGCGGAACCCGATCCGAGCGGGAAGTTCGTGGCCATGCCCCCGTGCACCCTCTCGGTCGCGCGCAGCCGCCAAGGGCTCCGAACAGCGTGATGATGGGAAGCGCGGCCTTCAGCATGGCCATGTCTTGGCCGGCAAGCTTGGCCGGATCATGTCCGTTCTGTGCCCACCGCTTGGCGATGCATGCGCGCTGCCGGCATGGGCCGGCAGCGCCGCCGCATCAGGTGTTCATCGCGTCGAAGAAATCCTGGTTCGTCTTGCTGTATTTCAGCTTGTCGGTCAGGAATTCCATCGCGTCCTGCGTGCCCATCGGGTTCAGGATGCGGCGCAGCACCCA
>Ga0136707_1000118_pt1 | contig 15008 bp, 14 predicted proteins | sample 4C3metaG_FD_101397 | JGI IMG/M metagenome (GOLD analysis project Ga0136707, IMG submission 101397) | Freshwater bacterial and archeal communities from Indian Creek, Illinois, USA - 4C3 metaG | ecosystem: Environmental > Aquatic > Freshwater > Unclassified | place: USA: Indian Creek, Illinois...
AGCCCGGTCTGCGCGGGCGCATGGCCGGGGAAGGAGACATCGGTGTAGCGGATGTTCTCGCGGCTGGTGAAGGCGGTCATCGCCACATGGCCCATGGTGCCGGGGCCGGACGTGCCGATGGCAAGCCGACCATCCTGCTCACGCAGGTTCCGCAGGAAATCCGTCGCGTTACGCAGCGGGCTGTCGGGGCGGACGGCGATGTAGGTGGTGGCGATGACGAAGACGCCGATCATGTCGAAATCCCGCCAGGAGCGCTCGGTCTGACCCATGGTGGGGTAGGTGCGGATGGCGTCGGTCTGCAACAGGATGGTCTGGCCATCGGCTGGCTGGTCGAAGACATGCTGCTTGCCGACGGCACCGCTGGCGCCGGTGATGTTCACCACGCCGATCGGCACGCCCAGCTCGCGCTGCATGAGCGGCGCCAGGTGCCGCGCCGTGCGGTCGGTCAGCCCGCCGGCGCCGAAGGGCACCACCATGGTGATCGGGCCGCGCGGAAAGCTGCCCTGCGCGCGGAGAAGGGCGGGGGAAGCGAGAAGGCTGGCGCCGGTCACGCCGGCTCCCAGCAGAAGGCTGCGCCGTTGCATCTTGGTGGTTCTCCCTAGTCTTGCGGGCGGGCTCTACGACCCGCTGCGTCCTATATTCGATCAACGGGGAAAGATTGCAAGCGTGTTATTAATATTCCATATTTTGCGGCATGCGGCCCGGCGCTTTGACGTCGGGCCGCGCGCCGCCTAACCCTGGGGCAACGGAAATCGGGGAATGTCTTGAGCACTGCCGCTGAACGCCTGGTCGCCTTTCTGGTGGAGCAGGGCATGGACCGCGCCTTTTGCGTGCCGGGCGAGAGCTACATCGCGCTGCTCGATGCGCTGCATGACGCGCCGATCGATCTCGTCGTCTGCCGCCATGAGGGCGGCGCGGGCTTCGCCGCCATCGCCGATGCCAAGCTGACCGGCCGCCCTGGCATGGTGCTGGTCAGCCGCGGGCCTGGGGCCTGCAACGCCGCCATCGCGCTGCACACGGCCGAGCAGGATGCGGTGCCGCTGATCCTGCTGATCGGCCAGGTGGAAGCGCGGGATTTGCGGCGCGGCGCCTTCCAGGAGATTGACTACACCCGCATGTTCGGCGGCTTCTGCAAATTCGTGGGTGAGGCGACGCGGCCCGAACAAGTGCCCGAACTCATCGCCCGCGCCTATGCGGCGGCCATGCAGGGCGTGCCCGGCCCCGTCGTGCTCTCCCTGCCCGAGGATGTGCTGGCGATGGAATGCGCGCCCCACGCCCCAGCCATCAGCCCCGCGCGCCCGGCCTTGCCCGCACCCGCCGAGGTGGCCCGCCTCTCGGACCTGCTGCACGCGGCCGAGCGTCCCATCCTGCTCGCCGGCCATGGCTTCGAGAGCGAAGTGGGGCGGGCCGCGCTGGCGCGCTTCGCGGCGCAATGGGAAATTCCCGTCGCGGTCTCCTTCCGGCGGCAGGATCTGTTCGACAATGCGAGCCGCTTCTATGCCGGCGACCTCGGCCTGCGGAACCCGGATGCGCAGCGCGCCGCCTTCGCCGAGGCGGATCTCATCCTCGCCCTCGGCACGCGCCTGACCGACATCACGACCCAGGGCTATTCCTGGCCGGCGCCGGGGCAGCGCCTGGTGCATCTCTGCGCCGAGCCCAGGCACCTGAACTGGCACTTCCCCGCCGAACTCGCCACCACGGCGGACCCCGTGGCGCTGATGACGGTGCTGGGCGCGCCCGGCAAGCGGCCGCCACGCGGCGAATGGATCGCCCGGCTGCGCGCCTTGCACCTGGTCGATTGCGGCGTGGTGCCGCGCGACTGGCCCGATGGCCTGGCCTTCGCCGAGGTGGCGCAGGCGGTCCACGCCGCGCTGCCGGCGGATGGCATCATCACGCTGGATGCCGGGACCTTCGGCGCGCCCTTCTATCGCAAGGTGAATTGGCGGCCGGGGCAAAGGCTGCTGGCCCCCGTCTCGGGCGCCATGGGCTTTGGCGTGCCGGCTGCCATCGCCGCCGCGCTGCGGCTTCCGGGCCGCACCGTGGTCTGCGGCGTGGGGGATGGCGGCATCCTGATGACGGGCGGCGAGATGGCCGTGGCGCTGGAGCGGCGATTGCCGATCAAGCTGCTGCTCTCGGAGAATCTCGGCTATGCCTCGATCCGCATCCATCAGGAGCGGCAGCATCCGGGGCGCGTCAGTGGCACCATGTTCGCCAATCCGGATTTCGCACATTGGGCGCAGGCCTTCGGCATGCCGGTGACGCGGGTGAACACGCGCGATGATTTCGCCGCCATGCGGGCGGCCATCGCGGCGCCCGGCCCGGCGGCGATATTGGTGAAAACCTCCATGCAGGCGGTGCTGCCCCATGCCTCCTGACGTTCTCGCGCAATTGGCGCCGACTGGCGTGCTTCGCGCCGCCATCAACATGAGCAATTTCCTGCTCGTCACCGGGCGCGGGCCGGCAGGGGAACCCGATGGCGTCTCGCCCGGCATGGCGCGGGCCATCGCGGAACGGCTGGGCGTGCCCATCCGCTACATGCCCTTCCCGCGCCCCGGCGAATTGGCCGATGCGGTGGGAGAATGGGATATCGGGCTGATCGGCGCCGAGCCGCAGCGGGCGGAAAAGATCGCCTTCAGCCCCGCCTATGCCGAGATTGAGGCGACCTATCTCGTGCGCGGCGATTCACCCATCACCACGCTGGCCCAGGTGGACCGCGCCGGGGTGCGAATCGCGGTGACGGCGCGCGCCGCCTATGACCTCTGGCTGGAGCGCAACATAGCCCAGGCCAGCTTGCTGCGCGCGCAAAGCCTGGATGGCGCCTTCGAATTGTTCCAGCGCGAGGGGCTGGAAGTGCTGGCCGGCCTCAAGCCGCGCCTGCTGACCGATGCCGAGGCGCTGCCCGGCGCGCGGATTTTGCCCGGCAATTTTACGACGGTGCAGCAGGCCATCGGCACGGCGCGGGCGAATTTGGCCGGCGCCGCTTGGCTGCGCGATTTCGTGGAGGAGGCGAAGGCCAGCGGCCTGGTCGCCTCGCTCATCGCCAGGCACCAGGTGCGCGGCTTGTCGGTGGCGGGGTAGGGCCTGATCGCCTTTGGCTTCTTGGCCAAAGGCGTGAATCAGCCTCGCAGCCCCTCAGGCCAGCCCCAGCCGCGCATCGCGCCGGCGCAGCAGCGCCACGATGGGCAGGGCCAGCAGCACCATCCAGGCCTTCCCGATCACCTGGCCCGAGAGATATTCCAGGCTGCCAAAGGCCAGCCACAGGAAGATCACGCTATCCACCAGCAACCCCACGACGGAGGAGGCCGCGACGGCCAGCACCAGCCCGCGCTTCTGCAAGGGCGTATAGATGCCCATATCCACCAGCTCGGACAGGAGGAAGGCCACGGTGGAGGCGATGACCAGCGCCGGCGGCGCGATATAGGCCGAAAGCGCCGCGCCCGCGAAAATCGCGCCCAGCGCCCAGTTCACCCCAAGCCGGCGCTGCACGAGATCACGCAGGACCAGGGCGAGGCCGATCATCAGCACGCCCGAGGGCGCCATGACGCCCGGCGCCACCGGGATCAGGCAGGGGCCATTGGGCACGCAGAAAGTGCCGGCATTGCCGATCAGCCAATTGGCGGCGGGGATGCAAAGGGCGAAGGCAAGGAGGAAGGCGAAGCCTTCGAGGCGTATGCGCTGGGTCATGCGCCCCGATAGGCTGCCCAGCCCTTCGCGCGCAAGTCACAAGCCGGGCATTCCCCGCAGCCATGGCCCCAGGGGTGCAGGATGGCGCGCTCGCCCTTGTAGCAGGAGTGGCTTTCCACCCGGATCAGCTCGACCAGGGGGGCGCCACCCAGACGTTTGGCCAGGCGCCAGGTCTCGGCCTTGTCGCGCCACATCAGCGGGGTGTGGAGCACGAGGCGGGTGTTCATGCCGAGGTTGATGGCGGCTTGCAGCGCCTTGATCGTGTCATCCCGGCAATCGGGGTAGCCGGAGTAATCCGTCTCGCACATGCCGGCGACGATGTGTTTCAGGCCCCGGCGACAGGCCAGGGCTGCGGCGAAGGTCAGGAAGATCAGGTTGCGGCCGGGAACGAAGGTGTTGGGCAGGCCATCCTCGCGCAGGGCGATCTCGGCATCGCGGGTCAACGCGGTCTCGCTCAGCGCGCCGAGCACGCCCAGGTCCAGCGTATGGTCCGGGCCGAGCCGGGGCGAAGCCATGCCGGCGCGCAGGGCCGCCCGGCAGGTGAGTTCGACCGCGTGGCGCTGGCGGTAGTCGAAGCCCAGCGTTTCCACATGACTGAATCGCTCCAGCGCCCAGGCCAGGCAGGTGGCGGAATCCTGGCCGCCGGAAAACAGGACAAGCGCGCCATCATTCATGCATCGAATTGCTCCATGGCCCAGGCGGCGGCCTCGGCCACCACCGGGTCGGCATCATCGCACAGGCCACGCGCCACGGGCAGGAGGGCGGGGTCCGCGCTGTTGCCGATGGCGGTCAGCACATTGCGGATGAAGCGGTTGCGACCGATCCGCTTGATGGGGGAGCCGGCGTAGCGGGCGCGGAAGGCGGCATCATCGAGCAGCGCCAGTTCGCCCAGCCGGGGCGCGACTTCGGCGCGCGGTGAAAACTGCATCTCGGCCGAGGCCTGGGCGAATTTGTTCCAGGGGCAGACGGCCAGGCAGTCATCGCAGCCATAGATGCGGTTGCCCATGGCGCGGCGGAATTCGCGGGGGATCGGCCCGTGATGCTCGATGGTGAGGTAGGAGATGCAGCGCCGCGCATCCAGCCGGTAGGGGGCGGGGAAGGCGGCTGTCGGGCATGCGTCCAGGCAGGCGCGGCAGGTGCCGCAATGATCCTGTTCGGGCGCGTCGGGGGTGAGATCCAGCGTGGTGTAGATTTCCCCCAGCAACAGCCAGGAGCCATGCGTGCGGCTGACCAGGTTGGTGTGCTTGCCCTGCCAGCCCAGCCCCGCCTGGGCGGCGATGGGCTTTTCCATCACCGGCGCCGTATCCACGAAGACCTTCAGCGGCTGGCCGCGAAACTCTCGCGCCATCCATTGGCCGAGCGCCTTGAGCCGCTTCTTCACCACGTCATGATAGTCGCGCCCCTGGGCATAGGCGCTGATGGTGGCGCGGCTTTGCTGCGTGAGGCTCGCCAACGGGTTGTATTCCGGGCCGTAGTTGAGGCCGAGCGAGATGATGCTCACCGCCTCGGGCCATAATTCGCGCGGCTGGGCGCGTTGCTCGATGCGGGTTTCCATCCAGGCCATGCCGCCATGCGCGCCGGATTGGAGAAAGGCATCGAGCCGGGCGCGGGCCTGCGCGGGGAGGATGGCCTGGGTGAAGCGGGCGATGTCGAAGCCCTGGCGGATGGCTTCGGTGCGGATGGCCTCGGTGGCTTCGCCGCGCGGCCGGGCGGGGCTCACCGACGCGCTCACCCCTTGGGCAGGATGGCCGTCGCCTCGATCTCGACCTTCGCCTCCTCCTCCACCAGGGCGCCCACCTGCACCAGCGTCATCGCCGGGAAGTGGCGGCCCATGACGGCGCGGTAGGCGGGGCCGAGTTCGGCCAGGCTCGCGCGGTATTCGTTGATATCGGTCACGAACCAGGTCAGGCGCGCGATGTGCTCGGGCTTGCCCCCCGCCTCGGCCAGCACGGCGAGGATGTTGGAGAGCGCCTGGCGCACCTGCGGCACGAAGCTGTCGGGGAAGCGGCCGGCCGTATCCCAGCCGATCTGCCCGCCGATGATGACGATCCGGCCCTCGCCCACCAGGCCATTCGCATAGCCTTTGGGGGCGGGCCAGCCCTTGGGTTGCAGTTGCGTGAGGATCATGGCGCAAGGCTTTCGCAGGCGGCGGCGTAGTGTGCAAGGGCCGCGCGCAGATCGTCGGGGATGGGCTTGGGGCGGGCGGTATCCAGATCCGTCGTCGCATTGACGAAGCGGAAGCGCACCAGCTCCGTCTCGCCGCGATGGGCATGCAGCGTGGTGGCGTAGGAGGCACCGCCGATGCGGGTGATCAGCGGCGTGAAGACCACGCGATCCCCCATGCGGCCGGGCGAGAACCAATCCGCCTCGGCATGGACGAAGCCGGTGCCGGTGCGGCGCCCGCCATGGATGTGGTGGAAATCGAGCTTGAGGGTGAGTTCGAAGAAATCCTCGATCGCCGCATTGGCCAGCGTGAACCATGCGCCGAAGAAGGCGATGCCGGCGGGGTCGCAATCGGAGAAGCGGATGCGGCCGGGAATGCGCGCGGATGCGACGGGCAGGGCGGAAGCGGGCAGGGGGGAGGGGCGGCTCATGTCACCCCCGATGACGCCAGCGCGTCTTGCGCGGTGAAGCCTGAATCGGTGGTGTTCATGTGTGCCTGAGCGCGAAACGTTGCAGCTTGCCCGTGCCGGTGCGGGGCAGGCTCGCCGCGAAGATGACGCGGCGCGGATACTTATAGGGCGCGATGGCGGCCTTCACATGCTCCTGCAATGCCTTGGCCATGGCGTCATCCGCCGTGAAATCCTCATGCAGCACGACATGCGCCGTGACCAGCATGCCGCGCTCGGGGTCGGGCGTGCCCACCACGCCGCATTCGCGCACCGCCGGGTGGGTGAGCAGCGCCGCCTCCACCTCCGGCCCGGCGATGTTGTAGCCCGAGGAGATGATCATGTCGTCGCTGCGGGCCTGGTACCAGAAATAGCCGTCCTCATCCTGGATGTAGGTGTCGCCCGTGATGTTCCAGCCATGCTGGACATAGTTGCGCTGGCGCGGATCGGCGAGGTAGCGGCAACCCGTGGGGCCACGCACGGCCAGCCGCCCTGGCGTGCCGCGCGGCACCTCCCGGCCTGCTTCGTCCAGCACGCGGGCCTCATAGCCAGGGACGACGAGGCCCGTGCTGCCGGGGCGAACCGCCTCCTCCGGGGCGCCGATGAAGATGTGCAGCATCTCCGTCGCGCCGATGCCGTCCATGAGTTTCAGCCCGGTCTTTTCCTGCCAGAGCTCAAAGATCGGCTTGGGCAAGGCCTCCCCCGCCGAGACGCATTTGCGTAGGGAGGTGATGTCACGGCCCGCCACATGCGCCGCCATGGCGCGGTAGGCGGTGGGCGCGGTGAAGCAGATGCTGGCGCGGTGGGCGGCGATGGCGTGCAGCAGCTCCTCCGGGCTCGCGCGTTCCAGCAGGATGGCGGTCGCACCCAGGCGGAAGGGAAACAGCACCAACCCACCCAGGCCGAAGGTGAAGGCCAGCGGGGGCGAGCCGATGAAGCGATCCTGGGCATTGGGCTTGAGCACGCGGGCGGAATAGGCGTCGCAGATGGCCAGCATGTCCCGGTGGAAATGCATGGTGCCCTTGGGCTCGCCCGTGGTGCCGGAGGTGAAGCCGATCAGGCAGGTGTCGTCAGCGGCGCTGTCATGGGCGGTGAAATCGGCGCTGGCAGCGGCGCAGCTTGCCTCCAGCGCGCCATCGCCCCAGCTGAGGATGTGGCCCAGTTCCGGGGCATCGGCGCGCTGGAGTTCATCCAGCAGCCGCGCGTCGCACAGCGCATGGGTGATGCGCGCCTTGCGGGCCATCTCGCCGATCTCCCTCGCGCGCAGCAAGGGCATGGTGGCGACGACGATGCCGCCTGCCTTGAGCACCGCGAAACAGGCCGCCACCATCCAGGCATTATTGGCCGAGCGCAGCAGCACCCGGTTGCCCGGCACCAGCCCCAATTCCCCCACCAGCACATTGGCGATGCGGTTCACGCGGGCGGCGAGTTCCGCATAGGTCAGCGTCTCGGCGGGGGTGATGATGGCCGGGTGATCGGCGCGGGTGGCGAGGTTGGCGTCCAGCAATTCGGACGCGCAATTGAGGCGGGCGGGATAGGGGATGGGCAGGAATTCCGGCCATTCGGCGCGGGGGGGCAGGTTGTCCGCGGCGAAATGGTCCATCACATCCGCTCCCGCTCGGCACGCGCGATGATGACGCGCTGAATCTCCGAGGCACCCTCATAGACGCGCAGCGCCCGCACTTCGCGCGTCAGCAATTCGGGGGGCGCATCGGTGACGACGCCCTGGCCGCCATGGAGTTGCGCGCAGGCATCGGCGATGCGGCCGGCGGCTTCGGTGGCGTGCAGCTTGGCCATGCTGGCCTCGCGGCTCACCCTGGGCGTGCCCTGGTCCTTGAGCCAGGCGGCGCGATAGACGAGCAGGGCCGAGGCCTCCACGTCCAGCGCCGCATGAGCGATGCTGGCCTGGGTCATCTGCTGGTCAAACAGCGGCGCCCCGAACAGCTTGCGGGTGGTTGCGCGCGCCAACAGCAAGTCCAGGCCACGCCGGGCAAAGCCGAGCGCCGCCGCGCCGACCGTGGCGCGGAAGACGTCCAGCGTCGCCATGGCGATCCTGAAGCCATCGCCGGGCGCGCCGATGCGATGGGCGTCGGGCACCCGAAGATCCTCGAAGCGCAGCCGCGCCAGGGGATGCGGCGCCGAGACCTGGATGCGCTCGGCCGTCACCAGGCCCGGCGCCTCGCCTGGCACCCAGAAGGCGGTGAGGCCCCTGGCGCCCGGCGCCTCTCCCGTGCGGGCGAAGACGATGTGGCTGCCGGCTATGCCGCCATTGCTGATCCAGGTCTTCTCGCCATTCAGCCGCCAATGGGCGCTGCCGTCGCGCGTGGCCGTCGTGGCGAGTGCCGCGACATCGCTGCCCGCCTCGGGCTCGGAGAGGGCGAAGGCCGCCAGCGTGGTGCCGGCGCGCACGCCGGGCAGGACGGCCTGCTTCACCGCATCGCTGCCGAACAGCGTGATGGGGCCGCTGCCCAGGCCCTGCATGGCGAAGGCGAAATCCGCGAGGCCCGAATGCCGCGCCAGGATATCGCGCGCGATGCACAGGCTGCGGACATCGAGAGCGCCCGCCTCCGGCACGGCCACGCGCAGCAGGCCAGCTTCGCCCAGCGCGAGGGCCAAAGCGCGGGTGCTGCCATCGGCGTCATGGTGGTCGGTCAGGCGGGCCGCATTCGCGCTGGCCCAGGCTTCGACCTCGGCCGCGAATTCGCGGTGGCGCGGCTCGAAGAAGGGCCAGTCGAGGAAGGTCGTGTCGGGCATCAGATTGGCGCCAGGCGATTCAGGCCAAGCTCCCCGGCTTCGCCTGCGATGCTTCGCGAGCGCATGGTCAATCCCCCTGGAAGATGGGGGTTTGCCTGGCCGCGAAGGCCTCATAGGCGCGGCGGAAATCCTGCGTTGTCATGCACAGCGCCTGGGCGATCGCCTCGGCCTCGATGGCCTGTTCCACGCCCATCGCCCATTCCATGGCGAGCATGCGCTTGGTCATGCCATGGGCGAAGCCCGGGCCGGCGGCGATTTCGGCGGCCAGGGCATTGGCGTCTTCCATCAGCGTCTCGGTGAGGTGGTTGAAGAAGCCCCAGGCGGCGCCCTCCTCCGCCCGCATCGCCCTGCCGGTGAACAGCAATTCGCTCGCCCGGCCCTGGCCGATCAACCGCGGCAGGATGGCGCATGCGCCCATGTCGCAGCCGGCCAGGCCCACGCGGTTGAACAGGAAGGCCACGCGGGCGCGCGGGGTGGCGAGGCGAATGTCGCTCGCCATGGCGATGATGGCGCCCGCCCCCGCCGCGACGCCATCCACCGCCGCGATGACGGGCTGCGGGCAGGCGCGCATGGCCTTGACCAATTCGCCCGTCATGGCGGTGAATTTCATCAGGCCCCTGGTATCGCGCCCCAGCAGCGGCCCGATGATCTCATGCACATCCCCGCCCGAGCAGAAATTGCCGCCCGCGCCGGTGACGATGAACACCTTCGCCGCATCATCCCCGGCCCCCGCGCGGAAGATGGCCGAAAGCTCGGCATAGCTCTCGAAGGTCAGGGGGTTCTTCCGCTCGGGCCGGTTCAGGGTCAGCGTGATGACGCCGCCCGCCTCGGTCAGTTGCAGGTGCCTGGGCGTGTACTGGGCCAGCGGTGTCATGGCGTGTCGAGGCTCTCGCGGATGGAGGTTTTGGCGCGGCCGAGCAGGCGGTGCAGCCCGGCGCGCTCGGTCTCGGTGAGGGTGCCGAGCAACTCGGCGATCCAGCTTTCATGCGCCCGCGATTGGAGGGCGAATTCGCGCGCGCCCTTGGCGGTGAGGCGCAGGCGGAAGGCGCGGCGGTCGCCGGCATCCAGGCGGCGCTCGACCAGGCCCTCGGCTTCGAGGCGCGTGGCCAGGCCGGTGACATTGCCATTGCTGACCATCATCCGGCGCGAGACATCGCCCAGCGTCAGGCCCGCGCCATCGCGGTCCAGCGCGGCCAGCAGGTCGAAGCGGGGCAGGGTGGTGTTGAATTGCGCGCGCAGGCGGCGGCGGATTTCCGTCTCGATCAGGGTGGCGCAGGTCAGCAGGCGCAGCCAGAGGCGCAGCGAATCCTTGGTGCCGGGCGGCGCATCGGCCAGGGCGGTCTCGGCATCCATCAGACCTCGCCCCCGCTCACCGGCAGGGCCGCGCCATGGATGCCCGGCGCGGTGCAGAGAAACACGGCCAGATCGGCGATTTCCTGCGGTTGGAGCAGGCGGCCTTGCGGGTTGTGCTTCGCCAGCCCGGCGCGCGCCGCGCCCTCATCCATGCCGGTCTTGGCCTCGATGCGGGCGATGCTTTCGGCCAGCAGCGGCGTCTCGGTGAAGCCCGGGCAGATGGCGTTGATGGTGACGCCCTTGCCTGCGATTTCCAGCGCCAGCGCGCGGGTGAAGCCCAGCAGCGCATGCTTGGCCGCCACATAGGGCACCACATAGGCATAGCCCTTGAGTGCTGCGGTGGAAGCGATGTTGATGATGCGCCCCGCACCCTGCTTCAGCATGGCCGGCAATGCCATGCGCGTCAGCGCCACCGCCGATATGAGGTTGGCGTCCAGCGCCGCGCGGAAATCCGCATCGGTCGTCTTCAGGAATGGCGCGCTGAAGGCGGCACCGGCCGCATTCACCAGGATGTCCAGATGCGGCAGCGGCGGCGGGTTTGTTGCATCGCCCGGCAGCATCGCATCGGCGTCGCCGCGCTCCAGCGCCTGCCGAAGCGGCTCGGCGCGGCGGCCCAGGATGGTGACATGCGCGCCCGCCATTTTCAGCGCGCGGGCGCAGGCCAGGCCGATGCCCGTGCCCCCACCGCTCACCAGGGCAAATTGTCCCGCCAGGATCTGCATATTTTAAGCTTAAAGCATTGCGGAGGCCCCTCCTTCAAGCCTAATTTGCACATGCAGGCTGATGGAGTGAGAGATGCGCATCGCGGTGATCGGCGGCGGCCCCGCCGGGCTTTATTTCGCCATCCTGATGAAGCGGGACCGGCCATCGGCCGAGATCATCGTCGTCGAGCGCAACCAGGCGGATGACACATTCGGCTTTGGCGTCGTCTTCTCGGATGCGACGCTGGACGCCTTCCGCGACGCCGATGAGCCCTCCTACCGCGCCATCACGGAGAGCTTCGCCTATTGGGATGACATCGCGATCATCGCGCGCGGGGCTGAGCACCGGGTCGGCGGCAATGGCTTTTGCGGCTGCTCGCGCCGGACGCTGCTCACGCTGTTGCAGGCGCGCGCGCGCGAACTCGGCGTCACGCTGGAATTCCGCCGCGAGGCCAGCCCGGAGGATTTCCCGGATGCCGACCTCATCATCGCGGCCGATGGCGTGAACAGCCCGATCCGCACGCGGCATGCGGCGCATTTCCAGCCCGAGTTGGACCTTCGCCCCAACCGCTTCGCCTGGATGGGCAGCACCCGCCCGCTCGATGCCTTCAGCTTCTTCTTCGAGGAGCGGCCCGAGGGCATTTTCATCGCCCATGCCTATCAATACGCGCCGGGGCAAAGCACCTGGGTGCTGGAAACCGACCCCCAGACCTTCGCCCGCGCCGGCCTGGGTGCCATGAGCGAGGCCGAGAGCGCCGCCTGGCTGGAGGGCGTCTTCGCCGAGGCGCTGCAAGGCCACAAGCTCATCACCAACCGCAGCACCTGGCGGCAATTCCCGATGATCCGCTGCGCGCGCTGGGTGAAGGGCAATCTCGTCCTGCTGGGCGATGCGAAGGCATCGGCGCATTTCTCCATCGGCTCGGGCACCAAGCTCGCCATGGAGGATGCCATCGCGCTGCATCGCGCCTTCATGGCGGGTGGCGACGTGGCCGCCTGCCTGCACCGCTTCGAGACGGGGCGGCGGGAGGAGGTGGAGAAGATCCAGCATGCGGCGGATGTCTCGCTCGTCTGGTTCGAGCATGTTAAGCGCTTTTGGAACTTCCATCCGGCCCGCTTCGCCTTTGGCGTGATGACGCGCAGCAAGGCCATAACCTGGGACAATCTGCTGCTGCGCGCCCCCGAATTCGTGGCCGAGGTGCAGCAGGTGGTGGCGGCCGAGACGCCGGACGGCGACGCCCGCAACCCGCCCATGTTCCAGCCCTTCGCGCTGCGCGGGATGAGCCTGCCCAACCGCGTCGTCGTCTCGCCCATGTGCCTCTATTCGGCCGAGGATGGCCTGCCCAACGACTTCCACCTCATCCATTACGGCGCGCGCGCCATGGGCGGGGCCGGCCTGGTTTTCACCGAGATGACCTGCCCGGCGGCCGATGCCCGCATCACGCCGGGCTGCGCCGGCCTGTGGAATGACGCGCAGCAGGCGGCCTGGACGCGCATCGTGGCCAATGCCCATGCGGCGGGGGCGAAGATGTGCCTCCAACTCGGCCATGCCGGGCGCAAGGGGGCGACGAAGTTGATGTGGGACGGCATGGACCAGCCGCTGGAATCCGGCGCCTGGCCCATCATCTCCGCCAGCGCCATCCCCTATTATCCGAACAGCCAAATCCCGCGCGCGATGGACCGCGCCGATATGGACCGCGTGCGCGCGGAACTCCTGGCGGCCACGCAACGCGCCATCGCTTGCGGCTTCGACATGCTGGAGCTGCATTGCGCCCATGGCTATCTGCTCGGCAGCTTCCTCTCGCCGCTGACCAACCAGCGCGACGACGAGTATGGCGGCAGCGTCGCCAACCGGCTGCGCTTCCCGCTGGAGGTCTTCACCGCCCTGCGCGCCCTCTGGCCCCATGATCGCCCCATGTCGGTGCGCGTCTCGGCCACGGATTGGGCGCAGGGCGGCATCACCGATGCGGATATGCTGGTCATCGCCCGCGCCTTCCGCGATGCGGGGTGTGACCTGCTGGATGTCTCCACCGGGCAGACCGTGGCCGATGCCCAGCCCATATATGGCCGCATGTTCCAGCTCCCCTGGGCCGACATGCTCCGCAATGAGGCCGGCATCGCGGTGATGTGCGTGGGCTCCATCACCTCGGCTGACCAGGTGAACACCATCATCGCGGCCGGGCGGGCTGATCTCGTGGCGCTGGCCCGGCCGCATCTGACGGACCCTTCCTTCACGCTGCACGCTGCCGCAGAATACGGCGCGCGCGGCGTGAACACGCCGGTGCAATATGGCTGGGGCAAGGATGCGCTGTATCGCCAAGCGAAGCGCGCCAGGGAGGATCTGATGGAACTGCGCCGCAAAGCAAGGCCCGCGAGCCACGCGCCGCGATGATTGACCATCGCCGCCACCGAAAACCGGCACCCCCCGCGCCCATCCTCATCGTGGGCGGCGGCATTGGCGGGCTGACGCTGGCGCTCTCCCTGCATGAGCGCGGCATTCCCTGTATCGTCCTGGAAGCGGCAAAGGAGGTGCGGCAACTGGGCTGGGGCATCAACACCCTGACCAGTGCCATCCGCGAATTGGCGGCGCTGGGGCTGCTGCCGGCGCTGGATGCCATTGCCATCCGCACGCGCGAATTGCGCTACCTGGACCGCTTCGGCAACCGCATCTGGACCGAGGCGCTTGGGCTTCATGCGGGGCATGCTGCGCCGCAGCTTTCCATCCATCGGGGCCGCATGCATGGCGTGCTGTGGCAGGCGGCGCTGGACCGCATGGGGCCGCAGGCCATCCGCCCCGGCATGCGCCTGGTGGGCTTCGCGCAGTCTGGCGCCAGTGTTACCGCCAATTTCGCCGATGGCTCCAGCATTCGCGGCTCCGCCCTGATCGGCGCGGATGGCATTCATTCGGTGATCCGCACCGCCATGCACCCCGAGGGTGGCGGTCTTCGCTGGAACGGCATCCAGATGTGGTGCGGCGCCATCGAATGGCCCGCCTATGAGGGCGGCGACGTGATGTTCGTGGCCGGCGACATGAAGGAGAAGATCGTCTTCTGCCCGATCGGCGCAGGCAGCACGCCGCAGACCCGCCTGACGAACTGGGCGGTCTGCGCCCGGATCGGCGATGCCACGCTCCCGCCGCCCCGGCGCGAGGATTGGTCCCGCCCTGGCCTGTTGGAGGAGGTGCTGCCCCATGTGAATCGCTTCCGCGTGCCCGGCCTGGATGTGGAGGCCATGCTGCGCGCCACGCCGGAATTCCTCGAATACCCGATTTGCGACCGCGATCCTCTGGCCTTCTGGACGAAGGGCCGCGTCACGCTGCTGGGCGATGCCGCGCATGCGATGTATCCCACCGGCGCCAACGGCGCCTCCCAGGCCATCATTGATGCGCGGCTGCTGGCCCGGCTGCTGGCCGAACGCCCCATCGAGGAAGCGCTGGCCGCCTATGAGGCCGAGCGCCTGCCCGCCATGCGGGAGATCGCTCTCGCCAACCGCCGCGGCGGGCCGGAGCGGGTGGTGGATGTGGTGAGCGAGCGCGCGCCGGATGGCTTCACCGACCTGGATCAGGTGATCGGCCATGAGGAATTGGCGGCGATTGCCCGCGGCCATGCCAAGATGGCGGGAATGGTGAAATGAGGATCGAGATCACGCGCGAGGGCGATATCCGCCGCGTCACCATCGCCAATCACGCCAAGCTGAACACGCTGAATTCGGAATTGCTGCTGCAACTCGCCGCCGCCTTCGATGTGGAGCCGGATATCCGCGCCGTGGTGCTGACGGGCGAGGGCGGGCGCGCCTTCATCGGCGGCGCCGATATCCGCGAGATGGGCGCCGTCACCACGCCCGAGCAGGGCCGCGCCTTCATCGAGCGCGTGCATGGCGCCTGCGCCGCCATCCGCGCCTGCCGCGTGCC
>Ga0136707_1000126_pt1 | contig 14667 bp, 12 predicted proteins | sample 4C3metaG_FD_101397 | JGI IMG/M metagenome (GOLD analysis project Ga0136707, IMG submission 101397) | Freshwater bacterial and archeal communities from Indian Creek, Illinois, USA - 4C3 metaG | ecosystem: Environmental > Aquatic > Freshwater > Unclassified | place: USA: Indian Creek, Illinois...
CCGCACATACCCGGCCCTGTCCTCGCGGTACTCCGGCGGCAAAGCGTGCGCGCCCATAAACGTGGGCACTACTTCGAGCGGATGCCGGCGTGTAGCCTCTTTAAGCACACGCAACTGCTTGAGTTCGTCCGCGGTGGTTAGGCCGTAGCCGCTTTTTGCTTCCACGGTAGTCGTGCCGTGAAGCAGCATTGTGTCCAATGCTGCCACGGTGGTAGCCAGGAGCTCTTCGGCTGTAGCCGCCCTAGTCCGCCGCACCGTATTGAGAATACCACCACCCGCCGCGAGGATGTCTAGATATGGCACACCCGCTAGGCGCATAGCGAACTCGTTTTCCCGCCACCCCGCAAAACCGGCGTGGGTGTGACAGTCCACGTATCCCGGTATAACCAGTTGGTGATCGGCGTCTAGCTCTCGCGTGTCAGGCCCACACAACGATTTGGCTTCCGCGTAACTTTCGGTTGACATAAGGATGTGCTCGCCACTAATTAGCAAGTATCCGTGCGACATCTCCTCCACTGTGCCAAACAGCGATCCCACCTGCGGCTTGGCGCTGAACCCGCGCGTGGTAACGACCCGCCCGTTGGCGATGAGCAGATCAGCCTTCATGACGTGCGGCGAGCTTTAGTTCTAACACTTGCGCGGGGCTAAAGTCCTTTAGCGCCAGACAATGTACGGCGACGTCGATCAGAGCCTGTGCAGGCAGCAGCCCAATAACTTCGCTGTTGGCTACCGTAACGCCGTGCTTGGTGGCTTCGCGCTTAATGGCTTCGAATACGGTATGCAAGCCCGTGACAGTGTAATCCACCATATTCATGGAAATTTGCGCTTGATTAGTCGCCTCTAGCATCAAGCCTAGTCCCTTTACGGCGGGCAAACCTCCGCTAGATTCCCGCACTGCCTTGGCGATAGCTTTGGCGATCTTGACATCGGAAGAGTCGAGGTTGATGTTAAAGGCTACCAGCGGCGGACGTGCTCCTACGGCAGTAGCGCCGGCCGTAGGGTGAATTGCGCTCGGGCCAAAGTCAGGGGTGCGCTCGGGATTAGTGGCGATTTCTTCCTTAATGCCCTCATATTCGCCGCGCCGAACATCGGCTAAGTTGCGGCGGGCCGGCGTGCGCGCGGAACGTTCGTACAGGTAGACAGGTATGGCCAACTCTCGCGCTATTCTCGCCCCCACTTCTGCGGCCAGGGCTTGGCAGTCCTCCATGGTTGCGCCCTGCAGCGGTACAAAGGGCACGACGTCAGTAGCTCCCATACGGGGATGCTCCCCGCGATGTGTATTCATGTCAATTAGTTTGGTAGCCATGGCAGTACCGCGAAAGACTGCTTCACCCACTGCCTCCGGGTCGCCCACAAACGTAACCACTACGCGGTTATGATCCCGATCGGATTTGACATCCAGGAGCGTAATCCCATTGCCGCTTTCAAGGGCGCTTACGATTTGGGCGATTACCTCGGGGCGCCGACCTTCACTGAAGTTCGGTATGCACTGGACAATTTTCATGGCTCCACCTCATCCAATCTTAATTTAGCACAACTAATTCACCAGTAAATTTCTCAACTTCTGCTTGGATGTGTCCTGCTTGCAGCAACCTGTAGGCGGCGTTTAGGTCGGGGTACATGATGCGATCTTCCCCCAGGGTAGGAACATTTTTTCTAAGAAGGTCGTAGGCGAGACTGGTGGCTGGCGACAGATCGCTTCCGAACTGTAGGTCAAAGGCCTGACAGGCGGCCAGAAGTTCAATCGCCAGCACACGCAGCGTGTTCTCTACTACTTGGCGCACCTTGCGACAGGCGACCCCGCCCATGCTAACATGGTCCTCCTGATTGGCACTTGAAGGGATGGAGTCAACACTGGCGGGGTGGCTAAGCACTTTGTTTTCGGATACTAAGGCGGCAGCGGTGTACTGCGTGATCATAAACCCAGAATTGAGACCGCCGTGACGCGTCAGAAACGCAGGCAGCCCCGACAGATGCGGATTAACCAAGCGTTCAATCCTTCGCTCCGCGATGTTGGCGAGTTCGGCCATGGCAATAGCGAGGTAATCGGCGGCGAGTGCTAAATATTCGCCGTGAAAGTTCCCACCGGAAATGACCTCGCCATCGGCGGGGAAAACCAAAGGGTTGTCAGTGGCTGAGTTGCACTCAATCAGCAGCGTGTCAGCTACGTGTTCGAGCGCATGCCAACAAGCCCCATGTACCTGCGGTATGCATCTAAGTGCATAGGCGTCCTGGACGCGCAATTCGCCGGGAGCTGTGACGAAAGTGCTGCCCTCGAGCAGGGTGCGCACCGTCGCGGCAGCCTTAGCTTGCGTGGGATGGGGACGCACCGCCGACAGCCGGGCGTCAAACGCCGTTGTGATCCCGCGCAATGCCTGTAGACTTAAACTAGCCGTGATGAAGCTCGCCTTAAGGGCCGAAAGCGCATCTAAGACCGCTAGGCTGAGATTAGCGGCCATACCTTGGGTGCCGTTGATCAGCGCGAGACCTTCTTTGGCTGTGAGTGTAATAGGGGCAATGTTGCGGCGGGCCAGCGCTTCTAAGCCCACAAGGATCTCGCCGTCGACTTCCGCCTGACCTTCGCCTAACATCACCAACACCACGTGGGCTAACGGGGCAAGGTCGCCGCTTGCGCCTAAGGAACCCTGTGCGGGCACTATGGGGTGAACGCGCCCGTTAAGCATGGCCAGCAGACACTCGACGGTGCTGACATGCACGCCCGAGTATCCCTTGGCCAAGGCGTTGGCCCTAAGCAGCATCAAGGCACGTACAGCATCAGTGGGTAGCGGCGGGCCTACTCCGCAGGCGTGACTGACGATGAGATTACGCTGTAGGGTTGCGGTCTGCTCCTTGCTGATGATTACATCCGCAAACTTGCCAAAGCCGGTGGTGATCCCATAGACCGGGCGCCCCTGGGCCACTATGGCCTCGACAAGCTCTCGCGCCGCTGTGATCCGCCGGCACGCCGCGGGGTGGAGGGAGACCGGCTCCTGGTCACGACTGACTGCCTTAATCTCAGATAGCGTCAGGGTATCACCGGAAATTTTTATAGACATGTCTACACTCCCGTCTAGTGTGTAATCAGGCGTACAATCACAAATGGAGTGAGCTCCCGCCCTTGCCCGTGGGGGTTATCTAGCAGCAGTTGGCCGAGGGTCTTACTGTCGACGCCCGGGGTGTGCGCGAGAATGGCGACATGCCCGCACTCGTCGGCAGAAACCATGAGCACCTGCACTCCGATGCGCTGAGCCATTTCCGTAACTATCATCTGTGGGGAGAGCGGCGGCAGGAGGTAGCATGTATCGCTCGGCGGCACTGCGTTACCGCGCGGCACCTTGAGCGCAGTCACATTGGGTCCGGCCACAGCCTCGAAGTCTCGCTTCCGCCCGGTCCATGCTGTCGCGAATTGAGCCAACACAGCTACACAGACCCGTATCCCGCCGCCCACGTCAAGCGCCAGTTCGATGTACCGCGGATTCCGCTTGCCTATTGGGTAAGTGCTCTGCAAAACGTCCGCTAGAAAACGTGCCAGTGGGCGCGGCTTAACCGCACTCCGTTCTATCAGCCGACCTTGGCTCATGCATACTGGGCGCTGTGCCACGACCAGCACGTCGCCGGGTGCAAGGATGTTCTGACAGTAGCGGAGAGCAACTGCGACTATGTCCTCGCCCGGCATAATACGATGCGTGCGCACAGGGATACGGACAAAGGTCTGCCCTCTTACTTCGCGGGTTGGACTCTTGCGGCGTCCGGTTCTTTGTTCGTGGTTCACGTAGTATTCACCTCGAACATTAGCATGTTCTTTTTCTTCCCACAAGAATCCTGCATCCGCTACAAAAAAGCACATCGCACCGCATTGGCGGATACGATGTGCTTGACGGAAGAGCGTTAGGCCGGGGCTAGCGGGGGGAGGGACCCTGTTTCAAGCAGTGTCACTAACTCCTCGCCTTTTAGCGTCTCGCGTTCTAAGAGGGCGGTTACAATAAGGTCTAGTTTTTCGCGGTTACTCTGTAGGAGCTCCTCCGCGCGATGATAGCAGCGGTCAACAATGCGGCGCACTTCGCGATCGATGCTGTGCGCAACGGTTTCGCTGAAATTACGTTGGCGAGAAATGTCACGGCCGAGAAATACTTGCTCTTCCTTTTCGCCGTAGGTGACGGGACCTAATTCCTCGCTCATGCCGTACTCCATAATCATCCGCCGTACCATGCGCGTAGACTTATCGATGTCGTCTTGCGCCCCGGTGGAGATCTCGTTAAACACTAGTTGCTCCGCCACACGCCCCGCCAAAGCATAGGTAACGTTGTCTAGGATCTCGGTCTTGGTCATAACGAAGCGATCTTCCGTCGGCAGGGAGATAACGTAGCCACCCGCCATGCCGCGCGGGATGATGCTCACGAGGTGCACGGGGTCTGCACCGGGCGTCAGGTAGCGGCTTAAGGCGTGCCCGGCCTCATGGTAGGCAAAGACCTTCTTCTCCCGCTCCGAAATCACGCGCGCTTTCTTCTTGGGCCCGGCAATAACGCGGTGAATGGCCTCTTCCAAGTCGGACATGGCGATGGTGCGCCTGTCCTGGCGGGCAGCTAACAGCGCGCCTTCGTTGACGAGGTTCTCGATGTCGGCCGCGGTAAACCCAGGGGTTAACCCGGCCAGCACGTTTAGCTTTACTTCCCCGGCGAGCGGCTTGTTGCGCGTGTGCACCTTAAGGATAGCCTCGCGCTCCCGGACGTCAGGGCGTCCCACGGTAACTTGACGGTCGAAGCGACCCGGTCGCAAAAGTGCCGGGTCGAGGATGTCGGGGCGATTGGTGGCCGCCATGATGATGACTCCCTCGTTGCCCTCAAAGCCGTCCATTTCTACGAGCAGTTGGTTAAGGGTCTGCTCGCGTTCGTCATGACCGCCGCCGAGTCCCGCACCGCGCTGGCGCCCCACCGCGTCTATTTCGTCTATAAATACAATCGAAGGGGCACTCTTTTTAGCTTGGTCAAACGTGTCGCGGACGCGGGATGCACCCACCCCCACGAACATTTCCACAAATTCTGAACCGGAAATGCTAGAGAAAGGCACGCCGGCCTCCCCCGCTACGGCTCTTGCCAGCCATGTTTTGCCGGTACCCGGTGGACCATATAGCAATACGCCCTTGGGTATACGCGCGCCAATTTCGCTGAATTTCTTAGGATTCTTTAAAAACTGGACAATCTCGTCGAGTTCTTCTTTTACTTCCTCGTAGCCCGCCACATCGGCGAAAGTGATGCGCTTACGGGCTTCACTGTGCGGCTTGGCGCGCGACTTGCCAAAACTCATAACCTTATTGCCGCCCGCTTGGGACTGCTGCATAAAGAAATACCAGATACCCGCAAAGACAGCAAACATCAGGCCGTATGAGAGTAAGGTAGTCCACCATGGTGGCTGTGCCGGCGGTCTAAAGCTGTATTGTGTTTTCGCGCGTAGCAACGGAATAAGCTCAGCGTCATCCGGCGGCACGGTAGTGCGATAAACGGTACCGTCCCGCAGTTCTCCGGTGACTACGCTACCGACCTGATTGGCGGTGCGCACCTGGCCGGTTTCTACAAGCGTGAAAAACTCCCCGTACGCAAGTTCCTTCGGGGCTGCGGTACGTGCGGCGAAAAATTGGATAAGTGATAAACCGATTAGTATCACTAAGAGATACATACTAGCTGTTCTTAGATTACGATTCAAATGAAAGAGCCTCCTCCCAACTCAGCATATCTTACCACAGAGAGCTCCCAGAGTAAATTTGTGCTCCCCTGCCTTCACCGTTCCTGATGCAGACAGATGTCCGGCAGATGGCGGTAGCGCTGGTCGAAGTCAAGTCCGTATCCTACCACAAACAAATCATCGATCGTGAAACCTGTGTAATCAGGCCGAATATCCACGCGTCGGCGACTGGGCTTGTCCAGTAAGGCACAGGTTTTGAGACTCTGCGGGTTACGCGACCTGAGATTCTCCGACAGATACGCTAGGGTGAGCCCGGTATCGACAATGTCCTCCACAATTAGCACATGTCGCCCCTCTACCGATTCGTCGAGGTCCTTAAGGAACCTTACCACTCCGGACGTCGATGTGGACGAACCGTAGCTCGAGACGGCGATAAAATCGAGCACGACGTCTGCGGTGATGTGGCGACATAGATCGGCGGCAAAAAGCGCCGCCCCGCGCAGAACTATCACCAGCAGCACTTCCTGCCCGCGGTAATCCAAACTAATCATCTCGCCCATTTCCTGGACCTTTGCGGCAATATCTTGCCTCGGAATAAGCACTCGCAAGTCTAGTTCAGGCAATTGTCTTTCCCTCCATGTCGGTACGTTAACTTAAATGTGCGGTCTAATTTAGGGCTGGGGACTCGAAACTGCTCGGCCACGCGGAGACCAGGCACCCACACCACTGCGCCTTCAGCCTCTACCACGGGAAGCGTACCGCGCCAAGGCAACGGAATTTGCGCCTCGCTCATGGCCTCTTTGAGCTTCTTATGTCCTGACGCTCCTAAAGGTATGTACGTGTCGCCTGGGCGACGGTTTCGTACTTTTAGGATATTTTTTATGCCGGAAACAAAGGCCAGCGGGGCAGACGGCGGGGGAAAATGTGCCGGCACCTCCGTTGCGACCTCGACAGACAAGGTGCTGCCACAAGGCAGCACTATTCTGCCCGGGATGGGCAGCTCGCGCTCATAAGGCTCCTGCGGCGATTGGCCACTCCGATAGAAAACGAGGTGGTGCCGCGTGCGCAAAACCGTAATCCCGCCCGGTAGGTGTTGTCTGCGTCCGGCCTGTTGACCGAGGAGCCGCAGACACCCCTCCATGTGTACGGACTCTAAGTTCCGCTCGCACCCATGCTCCTTAGCATACGCCCATCTGAACAAGCGCATAGCTATGGCGCTGTGGACAGATAGCAATGGGTCAAGCCGTAAAGCATTACCTAAAGATAGGGGATCGTGGATCACGAGCCACAGGCTTTGGGCTTCTCGGGTGATGTAGTCATCGTCATGTGCGGCATGGTCGGCGACCCTAAGAAGGGCGTTGGCCGCATCGCTGTTTAGCTTACGCAAAACGGGCAAGACCTCATGCCGCACTAAGTTACGACTGTATTTTGTGTCTAGGTTGCTTAAGTCGTCTTTATGCATTTGCTTGCGCTCACACAAATAGGCCTCGATAGCTGCTCGGTTCACCCCAAGCAGAGGACGAATGATCGTAAGACCGAAAAGGCCGCGATTAACTGGCCGCATGCCGACCAGCCCGTTCAATCCTGCCCCGCGGGTGAGGTTCAAGAGCACTGTTTCGACTCGGTCATCTTGGTGGTGACCAAGTGCTACCTTGTTCTGCCCCTGCTCTTGGCACACCTTAGCAAAGAAGCGAAAACGCGCTTCACGCGCTGCTTCCTGTAGCGAGCTTAAATGGGGCCTAAAGGCCCTAACGTCGATGCTGCTTGTCACGCATGGTACTGCCAAGTCGCGGCAAAGCTCGGCGACAAAGCGCGCGTCTTCTGCGGCAGCCTCACCCCTTAGACCGTGGTTAACGTGCGCCGCTGTCAGGGTGACCGACATGGCCGGGGCCAGCTCGACCAAGCAGAGCAAAAGTGCCACTGAGTCTGCCCCGCCGGAGACTCCGACGAGCAGGTGATCGCCCGGTTTAAGGAGCTGATGCTTCGCGATAAAGCGCTCCACTACCTGTAACATATCCACCTCACGGGAAACAGCGTTGACTCTACTATAGCATTATCCGCAAGGCAGTGAAAGCATGAATGAGGCCGTATGGCCTCATCCTACCAAAGGAATACTGACTGTCCGGTCGAGAACTCGGAGTACCACTACCGTCATATCATCGGGGATGCTCCCCCCAAAATTGTTCTTGGCCCGATTGAGAATGTAGTCCGCTAGATCCTGCGCCCTCTCTATTGTCGCCTGACGAAGAATGCGACTGAGCCACTCTTCCTTATCCGCGATGCCTTGCTGACCCTCCAGTACACCGTCTGACAGCATAACGAAGGTGTCGCCTTGGTAGAGTGTCAGCTTCCTTGTCTCCACTTCAATGTTTGCCAGTATCCCGGCAGGAAGTGAGGCCGCCCTGATGACCTCGACTCGGTCGCTGCGGCGCAAGAACGATGAACTGGCGCCAATCTTAACTACTTCCACATGCCCGCTGTACAGGTCAACTAGTGCCATATCCAGTGTAGCGAAGCTTTCTGCGTGCGCCCTCAGGGCTAGCACAGAATTTATCGTTTGCACCGTGATCTCTTTGTCAAAACCAGCGCGCATCATCTGTTCCAGCAGGTTAATCACTGTGCGGCTCTCCTGATTGGCGCGGGGTCCGTTGCCCATGCCGTCGCTGACCATGAGGGCGAGCTTCCCGCCCACTAGTTCCGCAATGCGGTAGCTATCGCCCGAGACTCCCGGCGAAGACGCGATCTGTGCTACGCCGGTTTCTGTGGCCAGTACATGCGCGGTGCACAGGCAGACGGTACACTTCGCTTTTCTCTGCAGGGAGGCGCACCGCTGCCCGCGGGCCACCTGTCGTCCTACAATCTCCGTAACTAAGGGCACCAAGATTGTCGAACAGTGATTTTCGCCGCTACTACAGGCATGCTTGGTGATCGTCACCTCCACCCTGCCATTCGCGCTTTTAACTACTTCCACTTGCGGTGAGAATATGCCTTGCGCAGCAAGCTCGCGCTGTATTCTTTCCTCGCTCTCCCGCAGGTACTCCACGCTTAAATTCAGATCTGCGGAAAGGCTGGCCATGATCTTGGCGACTCCCTGCAGTTGCTGAGCCACCAAGCGGCGCGTGTCTGCGGCTCGTCGCTCCCAGTACAGGCCCTGTCTACAGAGCTCGGCCAGAGAGTTGACGCACTTAACTAACTCACGTGGCCGCTGACATCGTCGGCGCAGATGCGGCGGCAGGTGTTCCTCGGCAATTTGTCCATGTACGTCTGTTTGGGCCAAAAGACCGAGCATATCCTGGTAGGTCTTGTAGAACTCCTTGTCCCAGCAAGCATGCTTTCCTTGGCACCCCTCACAGACATCGCAAGTCAATCGTTCCATGAGTTTGTGCGCGGCCTCAGTGTGGTCAGGCCTACTGCTGTCAGGTGCCGACCCACTAAAGGTTTCGGCTAGCTCCTTAAACACAGCGCACAGGTCGCTAAGGCGCTGCCCGGCCAGTACTTGCAGGCGGGTGGAGTAAGTCGGGGCAAGATCCACTTCGTCCCTCGCTGCCAGAGGTAACAGGCGATATATTTTGGAACGAGTTGCTCTTGCTGTGAAGATAAGGCACACAGCGGCTATGGCAGCCTCGGACAGCATACCAATAATATACTCCCGTCCGCCGAAACTCGCTGCGGTGACAGCGGTTGCAGCCAGGAAACCAAAAATCACGCCCGCCTTCCGCCATTCGCGTAAAGTACCGCCGGCTAAACCGGCGAAGCTGTAGGCACCCACAAATGACATGGCCAATGGATGCCCGAGATAGGTAATGAAAGGCACAGCGCCGCCTGCAGCTGCTCCCCAAGCAGCACCGCCGATGTACGCGGCCAACATCACTACGTAATTAAGCGCGACGCCCTGCAAGGACACTCCGCTCACGCCGATACCCCCAAGCCCTAAGGCCAGTACACCGCCCGTGACTGCCATCGATAACATCTCTTCCGTGCGCCAGCTCTTTGTCTGACTGAAGGCTCCAATCGTAACGACGGCGTGGACGAAAATGAGTGCCATAACCATGGTCAAGGCGACTTCCAGCAGAGTCACTACTCCCTCAAACAAAGTGGGGGCTTGCCACATGAAGAGCGGGATTCTCACCAGTATGATGGAAAGGCCGGCCATGGCCGCCCTCAGGGCGCGACTCCTAACGACAGGCACCATGGACTTTTCACAAGCAATGTAGGCAAGGACAGTGCCCACAAACATCACTGTCGCCATGGGGCCGCCTCGCCACAGCACACCTAGGCCAAGAAACAGGCCGGTCAGCCACTCGCTACCCGGGAACACAATGCGCACAGCCGCAAAAAAGCTCAGCGCAAAAGGCGACAGCTCACCGTACAGCTCGGCCCGAGCAAGTATAAATCCTGCAGCCCAAAGCGGCGCCCAACGCAAAACCGATAACACCCTCATTGCGTTAGCCTGCAAATTTGTTCCCTCCGTACTCACTTGCTAATTGTGAACTCAAGTATACGAGGAGGGCTGCGTAGAATTTGTCACACTAACACCCGATTCCAGACAAAATGCCGACAAATTTGGCGCCCTATGCAACCCGTGTGGCCAAAGGAATCTAACGCAAATCACTTGACATAGCGCGCTTGCTTGGCTAAAGTCTAATTAGATTAACATCAAACGAGGTGCGGTATGCTTGATTCCACGCGCATGGAGACCTTAGTCGCATTCTACGGCACACTGGCCGACGCCACACGACTTAAGCTCATCGGGCTTCTCGCTGTAAAACCTAGGTGCGGGGCCGATTTGGCGCGCGAGCTAGGGGTAAGCGCGCCGACTGTCAGCCACCACATCGGTAAACTCAAGGCGCTAGAGCTGGTTCAGTCCGTGCGTGAAGATACCACCGTTTACTACTCTTTGCACACCGAGCGGCTGCATAGTCTAAACAAGGCCATCTTTGGTGAGGATTCAGAGCCTGCAATCCCCAAAGCGAAAGACGAGCGGCAGAAAGTGCTGGCCACCTTCTTCTCCGGCGGCCTCCTTAAGGAGATACCTGTGCAGCTCAAGAAAAGGCGTTATGTCTACGAAGAGATGCTAAAAGCTTTTGACGCTGTCCGTGCCTACAGCGAGCCGGAGGTGAACGAGGTCATCAAGGCCTATCACCCCGACTACTGCACGATTAGGCGCGAGTTTATCATTAACGGCTACATGCGCCGTGACAAAGGCACTTACCATCTCAACCCCAAGGACACGTGGCCGGGAGGGCAGCAGTAAGATAATCGGAGGTGTATAGTGTTAGCTGTTCAAACTGAGGGTCTATCCAAGCACTACGGGCCGATACACGCGCTCAAGGGGCTCAGCTTAAGTGTGCCCGCGGGGCGCGTGTTCGGCTTCTTGGGGGCTAATGGCGCGGGCAAGACAACTACCGTACGGCTGTTGCTCGGGCTAATCAAGCCCACGCGCGGTACAGGCGCAGTGCTAGGCCTGCCGGTCGCTCATAAGGGGACAGAAATCAGGCGGCAAGTGGGGTATTTGCCCGGCGAATTTGCGCTCCATAGCAATGTCGCAGGCCAAGATGTGCTCGATATGTTAGGAAGTTTTTATTCCTCAACTCCTTGGCGGCAAGAGGCGTGCGAGGCCATGGAGCTAAGCCAAGCCGAACTCAAGCGCAAAATTCGTGAGTACTCAACCGGCATGAAACAAAAACTAGGCATTATCCAAGCAGTACAGCACGCGCCGCGTCTGCTCATACTTGATGAGCCGACGCGCGGCCTAGACCCACTTATCCAGCGCAACTTCTTTACCCTGATGGAGAGCTTAAACAAGCGCGGCACCACTATTTTCATGTCCACGCATGTATTAGTCGAAGTGGAGAGGCTGTGCCACCAGGTGGGCATTATCCGCGCGGGAGAGCTGTTAGTCGTGGACGAGGTTTCCACCCTGCGCCGTCAACGCTATCACCGCCTAGAAGTTACCTTCAGCGAAGGAGTCGTGCCCCCCTCGCTCCCCGATGTAAAGTGTCGTGCGGCCGTACATTTAGACAACACCTACATCTTCGAAACCGCGGGCGAGCTTAAGCCGGTGCTAGAGTATGTGGCCTCCCAGCCTGTCGTGTCGATGATTTGCGAGCGCGCGCGGCTCGACGACATTTTCTTGCATTATTATGCCAAGGAAGGGAGTGACCCGAGTGTATAAAGGGTATTTGGCGTTCAAGTTCCGGCAGCATCGGGTAACGACTGCCTTTGTCACTTTGGGCATTATCTTCTTTGGGGTAGTCATGCTGCTTGCCTACAGCGCTTTTGACCTCGCGGAGATGATTCAGGGCGCGCAGGCGGGGCAAGACATCATGAAGGCGATGGCGGGAGCGCGCGGCGCACTCACGTTTGATATTGCCGCATTTCTTGGCATGGTGTGGCGGCATCCGTTGGTTCTAGTCCTCGTTATAGGGTTCGCCATTTCCTTGGGCAGCGACTTTGCTGCGAGCGAGATTGGCGAAAAAACGGCTGACCTCGTTTTTGCCCGGCCTAGCACGCGGCCTAGGCTCCTCTACAATCACTTGTTTGTTACATCGGGCCTGCTCTTGGCGATGATTTCCGCGTTTTCGCTTGTCGTCTACAGCGGAGCGAGTGCCCTTGGGCTAGAGCCTCCTTCGCCACGCCTATTTGTGCAGGCGAGCGTGCAGTACTTTGTGTTCGTGCTCGCCGTGCTGGGTATTGCTTATCTGGCCGGAGCGTTTGCCTCACACGCCAAGACGGTGCTTGGGGTGGTCGGCGGACTATTTAGTGTGATGTATGCTGTCGAGCTGGTGGGCGGCCTCTGGACAACTGCCGAGCCGCTGCTACCCTTTTCTCTGTTCACCTATCTCACTCCGGCTAGGGCACTGGTAGGGGATCAAGCCGCGTGGACCGACGCCTTGACTTTGCTGGCTGTAGCAGTGGTGACTTTAGCAGCTACGCATGTCCTCATGCGGCGCAGAGACCTCTAGGCCGTGTCCTTTCGATGAGGCAGATCCATTTGAGCCCTGCTTATCTGCGGTACTGTGCCTACTTCGCTATCCTCTCGCCGCTCTACATTGCTATGTTGGCGCACTCAACGCCATCGCGTCGCTATTTGAGCTTTTCGTGCCATACCTAATTGGGTCCCGCTTGCGGCATGTAAATCTCAACCAGGTAATGGCACTAGATAATCTGCTCAAGCATGCCACTACGGGAGCGGCCCGAAGCTAGCGTTGCTGTCAAAGCTGCTGTCAAAGCGGGGCGCTAACCACGCTTCATCTGGACATGCGGGTCCAAGTCCCGCTCTTTGCACCATACCCTATTGAAACTTGCGTCCTGAGTTTATCTTGAGTTTGTCACTTAAAATCGCAAAGTGCTTGGTAATCAAGGACATTGGCAATGTTACCTAGCTTCCCAGTCAGCGCTCCTATTTCATCTGTGTGAACACGGGAACGATAGACACGACAGCTACTTGCATTTGCCTCCCCATCATTGATACACTGCATGTAAAAGATTAATGGAGGTGCCTCATGCCTAAGAAGATCCTCAAGAACATTGAGACCTCTAAAGTGCTCAGTATGAGAGACCTAGTGAGTTACCAGGACGGACAGATCATCAGCAAGACGCTAATTCAGAACCAAAACCTAAGCATAACGCTATTTGCGTTTGACAAGGGCGAAGAAATTAGCACTCACGCGTCCGGTGGCGACGCTTTAGTGCTTGTGCTCGACGGCGTTGTCGAAGTGACAATTGCCGACGAGAAGTATAGGCTATCGGCAGGCGACTCCATCGTCATGCCCGCGGAAGTGCCGCACGCGGTGCTTGCCGCGGAGAAGATGAAATTTATGCTGACGGTGGCGTTCTAGCTTAAGTCTATGAAGGAGGCCTGCTATATCCATGAGTAGTAGACGCACTAGATAAGCACACAACGAAAAGACCTAATCCACGGCAGTGGGCTTTTGGTGTGCTTATTTTGCGTTGCTTTGCGAACCATCATGACCGCTATTTCTTGGATCAGGCCGGGGACAAGATTTGGGAGATAACGGATGGGAAGTTGGTGCGGAGAGTTTAGAAGCACTTCAGCTTATGGAAACGGCTGTGGGGCACCCTAAGGGGAAGGCTTGATTGCCACATTGCTGTCAAACGACAAAAAGGCTCTCTAGGCAAAAACCTAGAGAGCCTTGATATTACTGGTGCGCCAACAGGGACTCGAACCCCGGGCCCGCTGATTAAGAGTCAGCTGCTCTACCAACTGAGCTATTGGCGCGTGATTGGTGGCGGCGACTGGATTTGAACCAGTGACCTGGCGGGTATGAACCGCATGCTCTGGCCAACTGAGCTACGCCGCCTAGCGACAAAAGTTATTGTAGTATAAAGCGCGCGCCAAAGCAACGACAACTTTCGTTATTGACCTGACTTCCTGAATGAAGTGCCACGCCCACCGCGCTTCGCGTCCGTGTGCTTGCGCAGGTCAGTCTGACGTTCTTCGCTGTCCTTGAGGAACCTATTCATGCGTTCTTCAAAAGAAATAGTAGGACGCCGCTTCGCTTGACGAATGGAGAGGCCGATTTTGCCTTTGCTGTCAATGTTGATGATTTTGACGACAACCTTCTCGCGCAGCTTAAGGTGCTCGTTGATGTCCTTGACATATGCGTCAGCCACTTCAGAAATGTGCACGAGGCCGGTTTCGCCAGTTTCCAGCTCTACAAAAGCACCAAAACTAGTAATGCCGGTGACAATACCACTCAAAATGGTGCCTACTCCCAATGCCATGAAAAACTTATTCCTCCTAGAATTGATTGTGTACCCTCAGTATTATACGGAACTAAGCACGGCAATGTCAATGAAATGGGGCGTCGCTGTGTCTTCGTGCGAAGCAAAAAGCTCCGTCCCTTTTGCTTCACCTTTTGCTTCACCTTGACTTCACTCGCTCGGAGCGCGCGGAGACATAAATACCGGCCAGAAAATCTTGTCCTGCGGCAATAGCAGGCCGAGTCGCTCGCGCGCTGTTCG